>JAABUT010000301.1_pt1 | contig 88500 bp, 73 predicted proteins | sample 5559281 | NCBI WGS metagenome assembly JAABUT01 (sample SAMN10711880, study PRJNA513359) | rock metagenome | isolation source: Antarctica rocks | place: Antarctica: Victoria Land, Ricker Hills nord | collected 2016-01-04 | reverse complement strand
TCCGGGCGTTCATCACCGGCTGGAACGACCGCTGCCACCCGTTCGTCTGGACCAAAACCGCCGCCGACATCCTCACCAAAGCCAACCGCAAAACCACTTCAAACACAGACCACTAGATCTGCTTACCGATCTCCCAATGGTGCCCGAACGGGTCGACGACACGGCCGATCCGCCAGCCGTAGTCGTCGTGGATGGCGGCGACCACCTCAGCTCCGGCAGCCACGACCTGGTCGAACAGCGAGTCGGGGTCGTCGACGGTCACGATCATCCGGACCGCGCCGGCCGTCCCGTCGACCGGTGCCGAGTCGGGGTCGTCGGACAGCCACACATCCGCGCCGCCGATGGAGAGCTGGGCCACCGCGACGGCCCCGCCCTCTTCGAGCAGGTAGAGCTCGGCCGCGTCGAACGCGGCCTTGTAGAACGCGACGGCGGCGGTGGCGTCGGCAACCGACAGCCAGGGGGCGATGATCATGAGACGTCCTTCCGAGGCGGGTGACGGCGCGTCCGTGTCAGCAGACCAGACACCGACGGCGAGGGCAAGACGTCCGCGTGGTAAGCAGGTGGCAGCTTCTGCGACGCTCCTCCCTCTGTTCGCAAACGACACCTCGAGGTGAATGCCATGTCCGCGGCAACCGACCTGCTGATCGACGGATTCGGACGTGTCCGTGACAACGTGCACGCCGTGCTCGACGGTCTTGGCGCCGCCGAGCTGACCTTCCGCCCAGACCCGGCTGCGAATTCGATCGCCTGGCTGGTCTGGCACCTGACCCGCGTCCAGGACGATCACCTCGCCGATGTAGAAGGCGCCGAGCAGGTGTGGACGAGTGCGGGCTGGGCCGACCGTCTCGGCCTCCCGTTCGATCCGAGCGCGACCGGGTACGGGCAGTCTCCCGACGATGTCGCAGCGGTGCGCTTCGACTCCGGCGCCCTGCTCGCCGGCTACTACGACGCGGTCCACGAGCGGACCATCGCGTATGTCAGCACCCTGACAGACAGCGACATGGCCCGGGTCGTGGACGAAGCGTGGTCGCCACCGGTGACCTTGGCGGTCCGACTGGTCAGCGTCATCGACGACGACGCCCAGCACGTGGGTCAGGCGGCCTATGTGCGCGGTCTCGCCGAGCGCGGCTGATCGCGCCACCCACAACGAGGTTCTGCCGCGCCGATGACGATCGGCGCGGCAGTTCGCTCGAACGGTCGTGGTGGTGAGGGTTCAGTCGGGGTCGACGGGTGCGCTCGCGAAGATCGACCGGACGTCGGCCGACCAGGAGTCCCACGTGCTCTGGGGCACGCGCAGCGACTCGTGCCGCCGCCCGAGGAAGTGGCGCTTGTAGACGATCGCCAGCATGGAGCGTTGATGGTCGGAGTTGTTGGGAACCCCGCGGTGCCAGACCCGCAGATCGCGCAGGACGATCGAACCCGCCGCGACATCGAGTCGCGACGATGCGAGCACCTTCGTACGCTCATCGAGCCCCACCTCGACATCGTCGGGGGTGTCGACGATGAGGTGCGTCGCCGGCCACACCTCCGTGCTGCCGTTCTCGAGGGTGAAGTCGCAGAGCGGGATGTTGACGACTATGCCGGTCGGCGGCGTCGCCCCGCTCTGTTCGGTGCCGAAGATCAGCCCCGAGTCGCGATGCACCCGCTGGTAGGTCGAGCCCGGGTACGCGGTGTTGGAGTTGTAGTAGCTGCATTCGAAATCCGGTCCGAGAACGATGGACAGGATCTGTGCCACCACGGGGTGCGCAACCGTGGTGGGGTCGGAGAACGGCCGAACCAACGGCATCTGCATCTGCACGTGGTTCTCGCCGCTCGTCGGTTGGACCCTGCCCTCGGGCCGGGCGTCGAGGAGCGCGTCGTAGGCGTCCCTCAACGTCGCGACCTCGTCGACTGTGTAGGCGTTCTCGATGATGGCCATTCCCGAGTCGTGGATACTGCGCAAGGCTTGCGCGAGGCTCTTGTCGTCGAGACCGTCGGTTGACAGTTCGGCGGGGCAGGTCATGGAGCAGTGCCTCTTTCCGGGCTACGGGTCGTTCCGGGGTGGATTCCCGGGCTGCGCTGGCCGGGATCGATCAGAGGGCGTGCTGGTCGGGGTGATCCCAGTAGTAGGTCTGCGGGTCGTAGACGGCCGGCGTCGGGTGGATCCACGGGTCGGCGAAACCACCGAGCGCGAGATTCTCCTTGCTGGGAACGTTCTTCAGGTCGGTCTTCTTGACCACGAGTTCGGGGATGTTGGCGATGGTACCGATCGTGTAGGGCCCGTCCTTGACGTGCACCTTGATCATCTCCCACACGGTCGCGGTCCGTTTCATGAAATCGGGCTCGACCTTGGTGGTGTCATAAAGGTCCCACAGCTTCTTGATCGCGCTGCCCTTCTCGGGCATCACCCGCGGCGGGTGCCGCTTCCACGGGTCGACGTCGAGTTCGGTGTTGTAGAGCGCCCGGCCGCGGGCGTTGTACATCGCGCCGACCAGTGGTGACCACCGGGTCGATTCGATGGGAACGACCCACTGTGGGTAGACAAGGTGGTTGGGACCGTCACCGATACCCCAGTCGGTCCGGACCATGTACCTGCCGTACGTCCAATGCGCGTCGTAGGAGATCGGATCGACGGGGTTGATGACCATCTCGAGTCCGACGACCTTGAGATCGCGAATCAGCAGCGCGTCTCTGGCCTTGACGTCGTCGGTGGTGGTAGCAGAGCGGTCGGACCGGAGCCGCAGCCGGCTGCCGTCGGGGAACTCCCGAAAACCGTCGTTGTTGGTGTCCTTCAACCCGAGACCGTCGAGGAGCGCATTCGCGGCGTCGGGGTCGTGTTTGACGTACGAGTCACGCCAGGACACGTAAGCCGCCTTGCCGGTGTCGTTGATCAGGTACTCGATCGCCTTCGGGCTCATCGTCCCGGTCGTGACCTCCCCCTGCTCGAAGTACACCGACTTCTTCGCCTCGACCCGGTTCATGCACAGTGAGACCGCCTGCCGGAATTCCGGCTTACGGAAGAGGTCGCGGTAGGGCTTCTCGTAGTAGTCGAGCGACGCGATGAACGCGCCGGTGGCGCCGGCACCACCGTCCCAGAGGAAGATGTCGATGTCTGCCTTGGCCTTCGCCTTGTTAAGGGTCGAGACGTCGGCAAGGATCAGCCCGTTCTGCGGGCCGTGGCTGATGTCGACCTTGCCTGCGGCGATCTGGATCTTGCCGACCTGCGGGTCCTGCACGACGGTCATGGTGATGCCGTCGATGTAGGGAAGCTGGTCGCCCTCTTTCGTGACCTCGTAGGCGTAGGGGTTGCGGTCCCAGGTCAGCGACCGCCCTTCGTTGTACTTGGTCAGCATGAACGGCAAGAGCGTCGGGCATTTCGGGCTGATGCGAATGGACACGTTCCGTTCCCACAGCCCGCCGACGCCGGCCCAGCTCGCCGGCACCTTGGCATACTTGGGGTGGAACTGCTTCACGTAGTGCGATGGCACGATCCAGGTCGGACCGTTGCCGCCGGGACCGTTGGTCCACATCGCCAGCCGATCGGCGGTGAGCGGAGCCGGTGCGTCGAACTTCATCGTGAACGTCAGGTCGTCTGTCGCCGCGAGCTTGCAGAGCGTGCCCTTGCCCGACTTCGATTCATCCGGCGGCGTCTCTTTGATGAAGTCGCTGTAGTTCACCATGTCGTTCCACCAGAACAAGACGTCTGCGGTGGTGACCGGCGTGCCGTCGGACCACTTGAGGCCTTTGCGCAGTGTGAAAGACCACTCCGAGGCGTCGGCGTTCGAGGTCCACTTCGTGATCACGCCGGGACCGATGGTCTGGCCGTCGTTGAGGTACCGCAGCATTCCGTGGCTGTAGAACCACTCACTGACCCACGAGTCGGCAGTGCTGTTGATGTTCATCTTGAGGTGCCCGCCGTACTTGCCCTTCTGCACCCAGTTGTGCGGGATGACGTAGGGCTCTTCGGCGATGCGGTCGGCGAGCTTGGGGATCGTGCCGGCCTCGGCTTGCTTGGTCAGCAGCGGTGACTCCTGGAACGCGGCCGGCTTCGCGAGCGGCTCCTTCGCCGATCCCTTGCCTGCGCTGGCTCCCGTCGACGAGGAGGCGGAGGTGCTCCCGCCGGATGGCTTCGAGTTGCCGCACGCGGCGAGTGCGAGACCACCGGCGGAGACCGCGGCGACTTTCAGGACGGTGCGGCGAGAGGTTGAGATGGACACGACGGCCTCCGGAGGGGCGGGGAAGTGTGCGCCGGTAAGGGGAAGCACGCAGGCGCGTCGTGCTGTGTGAGATGGAACACGGCGAATCTCTCGTGGGCAAGGACCGCAGCCGCGTCCGGTCGCAGATAGTTGGCCAGTTCCAGCCATACATCACAGCGGTGTAACGAGTCCGACAGGCGGCTACTGCACGTCATGAGCAGTGGTCGCTAGAACGAAGAAATACACAGATGTAATTACATCGTGACCATTCATTTGGCTTTTACTCTGGGTATTCCCATGCCCACTATCTGGTCATTTTGCTTGCATAATCCGGCGTCTGTGGTGACCATAGTTGCGGATGTGACGATTACCGGCTCAAGGGAGAAGAGTGAACACGCAGACATGACACAAACGAGACTTCTCATTCGCCGGCTCTCGACGATCGGCGTCTCCGCGATGCTCGTCGCCGGGGCCGGAGTGAGCGTGGCGGCGAGCGTCGACGCCGCCGGGCCGACCGGCATAGTCCGGACCACCGGTTCGGCACTCAACGTGCGGCAGGCACCGAACACGACCTCTGAGGTCCTGCGCCAGGTTTCGAACAACTCGCCGATCGGCCTCGACTGCTCGATGACCGGGGTGTCGGTGACGAGCCCAACCGGGGTGGCCACCGCACTCTGGTATCGCACAACGAAGGGCGGATACGTCAGCGACGCCTTCCTCCGTACCGGGTCGAACAGCTCCATCACCAAGTCGTGTGTCGGTGAGACCGGGCGGACATGGGGAAAGACGGCCACTTTCAACACTGGCGCCAGCGGTAACTGCACGTGGGGCGCCTACGAGTACTTCCGCAAGCGGACCGGCGTCTACCCGCTGGTCCACGGAAACGCCAAAGACGTGGCTGCATCCGCCAAAGCCAGCGGCTGGACGGTCGTCCTGCCGGCACAGGCGAATTCGATCGTCGTGTTCCAGCCCGGCGTCTACCAGGCGAACCAGGAATACGGACACGTCGCGTGGGTCACCGGGTTAGAACACCGCAGTGATGGTGTCTACGTCGACATCATCGAGATGAATTGGCACGGGCTCGGAGTCTGGAGCACACGTACGGTCAAGGACATCCGCGGAATGAGTTACATCCTCGCTCCGCGCTGACGGTGGGCCGGGCGTTTCGCGATGTCGAACGCGGGCAGCGAAAGCGCCTGGCCCGCTCGCTATCGTTGCTCGAATGGACGACTCGACGAATGTGCCCGCTGTTCCTTCCGTCCCCACCGTGCGGGTGTCCGACGACGACCGGAACGCCGTCATCGACCGTATCCAGGACGCGGCGGGACGGGGCTTCCTCACGATCGAGGAACTCGAGAACCGGATCGAACTGGCCACAGCCGCCAAGACCCGGGCCGACCTCGAGCCCCTGACGGCCGACCTCCCGGCGTCGGGCTCGTCGGTGGTCAGCACCTCGGCGATCGTCGGGGCCATGCTGTCCAAGACCCGCCGGCAGGGCTACTGGGAAGTCCCTGGGCGGTTACAAGTGAAGGCCACGCTGGGCAAGGTCGTCCTCGACTTCACGCAGGCGAAGCTCACCACCCCGACCGTGGAGATCGAGGTGAGCGGCATGCTGGCGTCGATCGACGTCCTCGTGCCGGCCGGCATGCGCGTCGACATCAGCGGACTCGCCACACCGCTGGGCAAGTCCCAGGCGAGTGGTGGCGGCTCCGGCGACGACGGCCCGCTCGTCCGCTTCGTCGGCACCCTGACCCTCGGCACGCTCAAGGCGCGACGGCTCTCCGCCACCGAGAGCTTCTTCCGGTCGTCGTTCGACAGTTAGTTGCCACGTCCGTGCCGTGCCGGTCCGACCTGACGGGTATCCGGTCCTACGGCTTGCCCTCGAGGATCGGCTGCCCGCCGGCGACGGTCACCTCGACCGAACTGATCTCCTCCGGGTGGTAGGAGGTCGATGCCTGCACCGTCGCCGAGGTGCCCGGCAAGCCGATCCAGGACGCCGCCTGCTGCTTGACACCGGACTTGTCGGTGATGACGAGCGCGTAGGTCGGCTGCCCCCAGCTGCCCGTTTCGTAGGTGCAGTGGACCGTCATGCTGGTTCCCCACCCCTTGCGGGTGAGGTCGACCGAGGCCGTCATCGGGCCGTTGACGAGCGGCGCCAGCGGGAGCTGCGTGACCGAAGCCGCCGGCGGCGCGACCGGGGTGTCGTGCGCTTGCACGGCGAGTGTTCCGAGAATGGCCAGCGACGCCGCGGCGACCGCCGTCCCGACGGTCGTGAGCCACCGCCTGCGCCGACGTTCGCGGCCGACGTCGGCGAGCAGAGCCGGCAGCAGGGTGTCCGGCACGGCATCCTCGGGTTCGGATCCAGACCTGAGCACGTGGCTGCGGCTCGGGGCGAGCAGGCCGGGCAGGCCCGCCAGCGACTGCACCGAGCGCCGGCATTCCTGGCAGCCCGCCATGTGCCGCTCGAAGGCCTGGCGGTCGACGGTCGACAGCGCACCCAGAACGTAGGCGGCGTCCCACGAGTAGTACTCGTCTGCGCTGCTCACATCACCACCCCCATCTCCTCCAGGACGAGCTTGAGCGCGTGCAGCGCGTAGTGCGCACGCGACTTGACCGTTCCGGCGGGGATACCGAGCACCGCCGCCGCCTGCGCGACGCTCGACCCCCGGAAGTAGCACTCGAGCAGGACGTCGCGATGCGGATTCGTCAACCGGGCCAACGCCTCTTCCACCATCAACGACTGCAGCACCGCGTCCGACTCGTCGTCGGTCGTCGGTTCCGGCGCGTTCTCGGGAGCGAGCGCCGGCCGGACCCGCCGGGCCCGCCAGTCGTCGACGACGAGGTTGCGCGCCACCGCGAACAGCCATGCGCGTGGAGAGCCCTTCCGTTCATCCAGAGCGGCCGGGTTGCGCCACGCACGGATGAACGTCTCCTGCACGATGTCCTCGGCCCGGCCGCGGTCGCCGTGGGTGAGCCGCAGTGTGTAGGACCACAACGGCCCGGCGTGCTCGTCGTGCAGGGTGCGGACGAGTTCGGCGCTCCGGTCGCTCACTCCGCCTCCTCCATGCACGTCACCAGTGACAGGTCGGGTCGCCCGTCCAGCCGGCACCACCTGCCTCGTCGCATCATGGTCCCGCTCTTCACCACGGATCCGCACGCCGATCGGTTCACACACTCTTTACACACATTCCGCGCGATTCGGTGAACCGATCGCGGAGCGTGTGCGTTTCAACGGCATGAGCGATAACCGAGCCAACACCACCCGACGTCAGATCCTCCTGGGCGCAGGCGCGAGCGCAGCCCTGGTCGTCCTCGCGGCGTGCGGGTCGAAATCCGACTCGTCGAGCACCGCACCGGCGACCGCCAGCCCGAGTCCGAGTGCGGGTCCGAGCGAAACCGCCTCACCCACCACCTCGCCCACCGCGTCGTCCGGGCCCGCGGCCGACGCCGTCATAGCCCTCGACAAGGTTCCGGTCGGCGGCTCCATCGCGGCCACCGTCGCCGGGGCGCCCGTCATCGTGGCTCAACCGACGAAGGGCAAGGTCGTCTGCTTCAGCGCCATCTGCACCCACCAGGGAGCGGTCGTCAACACCGACGGCAAGGTGATCTCCTGCCCCCGGCACGGCTCGCTGTTCAACGCGTTCACCGGTGCGGTGGAGGGCGGTCCGGCCACCCGGCCGCTACCGGCAGTCAAGGTCAAGGTCAGCGGAACGGACGTCGTCGCCGGATAGGTCCGGTCGGATGGCTCGCTAGGCTGGCGCGGCACTGTCCGCGCCAGCCTGGAGGCATCCGATGTCGAGTCCCACCCGCCGCGTCTACATCGGATCATTCACCCCACCCGGAGGGACCGGCGCCGGCATCACCCTTGTCGACCAGAACGTCGAGACCGGCGAACTGGTCAACCCACGGCTCGTCGCCACCACGTCGTCGCCTGCGTTTCTCGCCTGGCACCCCGACGGCCACACCCTCTATGCCGTGAACGAGTCGACGTCGACGATGCAGGCCTTCCGAGTCGCCGACGACGGTTCGCTGACCGACCTCGGCACCGTGCCCGACGGGGGCGAAGGACCGTGCCACCTCAGCGTCGATCCGTCCGGGGCCTTCCTGGTGGTGGCGAACTACGGCAACGGCACGGTGGTCGTGCACCGGATCGGAGCCGACGGCAGCCTCGGCGAGCAGACCGACCTGGTTGCCCACACCGAGGCGCTTGGCCCGAACGCCGCCCGGCAGGACCACGCGCACGCGCATCAGGCCAAGTTCGACGCGTCCGGACGCTGGCTGCTCGTCAACGACCTCGGTACCGACGCCGTATACGTCTACTCCCTCGACGTCGAGACGGGCACGCTCGTGCCCGGCGCGAGCCCGCTCGTCCCCACCGCCCCCGGCGCCGGCCCGCGTCACCTGGTGTCGCTGTCGCACGGCTGGGTCTACGTCGCGAACGAGCTGAACTCGACCGTCGCCAGCTACTCCTTCGACGACAGCGACGGCACTCTGGCCGCCGTGAGTGTCGGCGGGTCGACCGTCCAGACCGTCGGGCCGGAGAACTACCCGTCCGAGATCGCCGTCGACATCGACGGGAAGTTCGGCTACGTCGCGAACCGGGGCGCCGATCTCGTCGGCACGATCGCGCTCGACGGTGGCTCGGTGACGCCGGTCGCCGACACCCCGACGGGTGGCGCCTGGCCGCGCCATCTCGCGGTCATCGGCACTCACCTGTACGTGGCGAACGAGCGGTCCCACGACGTCACCGTTTTCGACCTCGACCCCGTCACGGGGGTTCCGGCAGCGACGCCTTTCACGCTCCCGATCCCCAGCCCGGGTTGCATCCTGGCCGCGCCCCTCACGCTCGAGTGACGCGTCACCCCGGGCCCACCGTGCCGTCTGGAAACCGCTAGTCCGACGTTGCCCGGCGTGGCACGCTACGGCTCATGGAGCTCGATCAGGACGCCTGCTACACCGCCGTCACCACCCGTGATCCACGTTTCGACGGCTGGTTCTTCACCGGTGTCCACACGACCGGGATCTACTGCCGGCCGTCGTGCCCGGCACGGACGCCGCTACGCCGCAACGTTCGCTTCTATCCGACGTCCGCGGCGGCACAGCTCGCCGGGTTCCGTGCGTGCCGGCGTTGCCGACCCGACGCCGTCCCCGGCTCCCCCGCCTACGATCACGCGGCCCACGTGGCCGCCCGCGCGGTCCGGCTCGTCGACGACGGCTATGTCGAGCGGCACGGCGTCGAAGGGCTGTCCGACCGGCTCGGCTACAGCTCACGGCAGCTCAACCGCATCCTCACCGGTGAGCTCGGAGCGGGTCCGTTGCAACTCGCCCGGGCCCGGCGGGCGCACACCGCCCGGATCCTTGCCCAGACGACGGAGTTGACCTTCGCCGACGTCGCGTTCGCGGCGGGGTTCGGCAGCATCCGCCAGTTCAACGACAGCGTGCGCGAGGTCTTCGGCTGCACACCCAGTGAGCTGCGCGAACGCCGTGGTGGGGTCGGCCGCACCGCCGACACACATCCCGGACTCCGGTTGCGGCTGGCCTACCGGGAGCCGTTCGATGCCACCGACCTGTGGGCGTTCCTCGCGTCCCGGCTGATTCCGGGCCTGGAGGAGATCGTCGACGGCACGTACCGCCGGGTGCTGTCACTGCCCGCCGGCCCGGGCATCGTCGAGCTCACGCCGCGTGCCGGCTTCGTCGAGGCACACCTCGAGCTGCCGGATCTTCGTGACCTCTCGGCCGCGGTGGCGCGCTGTCGACGGTTGCTCGACCTCGACGCGGACCCGGTCGGCCGGGCGCAGGTGTTCGAGCACGATCCGGTGCTCGGCCTGCTGACTCGACGCTTCGCCGGCCTGCGGCTCCCCGGTAGCACGAACACCTACGAGACGTCGGTCCGCGCGGTGCTGGGGCAACAGGTGTCGGTCGCTGCGGCCGCACGGCTTGCCGGACAGCTCGTCGCTCGTGCGGGGACGCCGATCGAGGACTCCGGTGGCTCGCTCACGCACGCGTTCCCCTCCCCCGACGCCGTTTCGGCCAGTGCGCCGCTCCCGATGCCGGGTTCGCGAAACCGCACCCTGCAGGCGTTGACGGCCGGAGTCCTCGACGGCAGCATCCCGCTACATCCGGCCGCGTCGTTCGAGGCGACCGCGGGCGCCTTGGCGGGGGTGCCGGGTATCGGCGCCTGGACGCTCGACTACATCCGCCTGCGTGCGCTCGGCGACCCGGACGCGTTTCCCGCCGGTGACCTGATCCTTCGACGGGAGGCGGGCCGGCTCGGACTGCCGTCGACGACCCGCGAACTGGCCGTGCACGCGGCCCGCTGGACACCGCTGCGAAGCTGGGCGGCGCAGCTGCTCTGGACGAACTCACGCTACGAACCCGAGGCTGACTCATGACATCCGTCCGCCGACTCGACACCGATCTCGGCGTTCTGCACGTCGTCGCCGATTCCGCCCACGTGACCACGATCGTGCTGCCGAACGGCACCCCGGTTGCACCCCGCGACTCCGACGACGCCGCCACCGATGTCGTTGCGGACAGGGCGATCGAGCAACTCCGGGCCTACCTCGCCGGAGCGCTCGAGTGCTTCGACCTGCCGCTCGACCCGGCGGGCACGCCGTTCCAGCGAGAGGTGTGGTTCGCGCTCGCCGACATTCCCTACGGCGCGACGGAGTCGTATGCGTGGCTCGCCACCCGGGTCGGGCGGCCGACGGCGACCCGCGCGGTCGGCGCGACCAACGGGCGGAACCCGATCCCGATCGTGCTGCCGTGCCACCGGGTGATCGGTAGCAACGGCTCGCTCACCGGCTACGGCGGCGGGCTGCCGCTCAAGCGTGCGCTGCTCGACCTCGAACACCGCCGCGACGGCGAGTTGCCGTTCGTCTGAGCGGGCGGGCGGCGCGTCCACCAGCGGCCAATTCGTCCCGTCCTGCGGACCTGCCGGTTGCCGTGGTGGCCGGCTCGGTCAAGCTTGCAGATCGTGAGCACCGACCAGACGCCCCGGCCCGAGTACCCCCGCCCGTCCTTCGTCCGCGAGTCGTGGATGAACCTCAACGGCGTGTGGGGATTCGCCTTCGATCCGGGCGACTCGGGTTTCGAACGTGGCCTCGTCGGCGCCCCGCTGGCCAGCGAGATCATCGTCCCGTTCACGCCCGAATCCGAACTGTCGGGGATCGGTGACGTCGATTTCCACGAGGCCGTCTGGTATCGGCGCGAGGTCTCGGTCCCGGCGGACTGGTCGGGTCAGCGGGTGCTCCTGCACCTCCAGGCGTGCGACCACGACACGACCATCTGGGCCGACGGCGTCGAGGTGGCCCGGCACCGAGGCGGCTGGACGCCGATCACCGCGGACCTGGGCGACGTCGGCGGCTCGACCGTGACCGTCGTCGTCCGGGCGCGCGACAGCCAGCACATGGTGCGAGCGGGCGGTAAGCAGTCGCGGAAGTATGCGAACCACGACTGCGACTACACGCGGACGACCGGCATCTGGCAGACCGTGTGGATGGAACCCGTTCCGCAGAAGGTTCATCTCGAACGCGCCCGCGTGACGCCGAGCGTCGGCGAGTCGGTCTTCGACGTCGTCGTGCCGCTGCGCGGTGACCGCGCCGGGACGTCGGTGCGGGCGACGCTGTCCGCCGACGGGACCAAGCTCGACTCGGTCACCGTGCGTGCCGATCTTGACCTGTCCGCGCGGCTGCGACTCTCCGCCGAGGACTCGGTGCGGCTGTGGAGCCCGGCCGACCCGTTCCTCTATGACCTCGTCTTCGAACTCCTGGACTCCGACGACACGGCGCTGGACACAGTGACCTCCTATGCGGGCCTGCGCAGTGTCGGCATCGACGGGAAAGCCGTGCTGCTCAACGGGAAACCCGTCTTCCAGCGGCTCGTGCTCGACCAGGGCTTCTACCGCGACGGAATCCTGACCGCGCCGTCGGACGCCGCACTGGTCCGCGACATCGAGCTCTCGATGGCCGCGGGGTTCAACGGTGCGCGCCTGCACCAAAAGGTGTTCGAGGAGCGTTTCCTGTTCCATGCGGACCGGCTCGGCTACCTGGTCTGGGACGAGTTCGGCGACTGGGGCAGCAACGTCGGTGGGCATCACTCGGACAACCAGCGGCCGACGTCGAGCTACATCACCCAGTGGCTCGAGGCGGTCGAGCGGGACTACTCGCATCCGGCCATCGTCGGCTGGTGCCCGCTCAACGAGACGCACCAGGATCTGCACGACCGGATCACCCAGCTCGACGACGTGACGACCGGGATGTTTCTTGCCACGAAGGCAATCGACCAGTCGCGGCCGGTGCTCGACGCGTCCGGCTACTCCCACCGGGTGCGCCAGACCGACATCTGGGACTCGCACAACTACGAGCAGGACCCGGCCGCCTTCGCCACGGCGATGGCGCCACTGGCGCAGGGGGCGCCGTATGAGAACGGGCGGGATGCGGGTGAGAGCGGCTGGTCCACGCCGTATGCCGGTCAGCCGTATTTCTGTAGCGAGTTCGGCGGCATCTGGTGGCAGCCCGGCGCTCGGGACGACCGGACGGTTTCGTGGGGTTACGGGCAGCGCCCGGCGTCGCTGGAGGAGTTCTACACCCGCTTCGAGGGGCTGGTCGCGGCGCTGCTCGACGACCCGCTGATGTTCGGCTATTGCTACACGCAGCTGACCGACGTCTTCCAGGAGCAGAACGGGATCTACATGTTCGACCGGTCCGAGAAGGTCGAGATGGATCGCATCCGAGCAGCGCAGACGAAGAAGGCTGCGATCGAAGCCTGACTCGCGGGGCTGCCACGCGCTGCGTCGTCCCGCTCCCCTGGGACTGCAGGAGAACCGCCTCCGATCGCTCAGTCGGGCGGTTCTTCTGCAGTCTCACCGGAGCGATGACGGGGCGACGGCGAGGGTGTCGAGCGTCACCCGGCCGCGGCGGCGCGGACGATCTGGATCCCGATCGGGTGCTGTGGTGTGCGGCTACGTGCCGACGTGATCGCATGCACCACCGTCAGCAGAAGCCTGCCCTGCAGTCCGTACCGCTTCGTCACCCGCACCCGGACGTCGACAGCGGCATCGTCGTGCAGCACGTCGGCGGTGGCCTCGAGCTCCGGTCCGTTCGCGTTGCCCCGGCGATCAGACACACACACGGTGACCCGGGACGTGTGGCGCAGGCGTTTCGCCTTACCGGTCGAGTCCATCGTCGTCACGAGCAGCGCATCCCCGTCGACGACGAACCACACCGGTGTCGGCACCGGGACCCCACTCCGCCGGAACGTCGTCAGCCTGATGAACTGCGCCTGCTCGATCTCGTGCGGCCACGGGAGTTCGCTCACCCCGGGAGGTTAGCGGAGGCCCGGTAGCCGCACTCCGGGCTCGTACCGCGTCACTAGCTGAGTGGCGCGGACGAGTGCCCGGCCGGCGGCATGCCCTTCGTGACCGGCCGGCAGGATCCCCGCGGCGCGTGCCTGCACGAGCAGGTTCCCGATCGCGGTCGCCTCGACCGGCCCGGCCAACACCGGCAGGCCGCAGGCATCGGCGGTGGCCTGGCACAGTAGGTGCATCGCGCTCCCGCCGCCGACCATGTGCACGACGTCGACGCGCCGATCGGCAAGCGTGCCGGCGAGGGCGACGCTGTCCGCGTGGGCGACGGCAAGGCTGTCGACGATGCAGCGGACGAGTTCGGCCGGCCCGGTCGGCGCCGGCCCATGCCGTGCGGCCGCGCTGCGGATCCTGGCCGGCATGTCGCCCGGGGCGACGAACTCCGCCGATTCCGCGTCGATCCGCCACCGTCCGGCCGGAAGCTCCGCGGCGCTCGCGATCAGATGATCGCGATCCTGCGGGCTGCCGTCGTCCGCCCAGGTACGCAGGCATTCGGACAACAGCCAGAGCCCGGTCAGGTTGCGCAGGTAGCGGATTGTCGTGTCGGTGCCGACCTCGTTGGTGAAATTCGCCGCCCGGCTGTCCTCGGTGAGCACCGGGGCGTCGAGTTCGAGGCCCACGAGTGACCAGGTTCCGCACGAGACATAGGCGAACCGGTCGCCGGTCGCCGGTACCGCCGCGACGGCCGACGCCGTGTCGTGTGAGCCGACCCGGATGACCTCGAGCTGCGCGTCCGCGTCGATTCCCCAGCCCACCAGTACATCGGGGCGGATGAGACCCGCCGATGACCCGGGCTCGACGAGTGGCGGGAGCAGCGACGACGGGATCCCCAACCGGTCGCACAGCTGCGTCGACCACGTGCCCGCGACAGCGTCATAGAGGCCCGTGGTCGAGGCGTTCGTCCGTTCCGCACCCACCGCCCCCGTCATCAGGTAGCTGAGAAGGTCCGGGAGCAGGAGCATCCGACATGCTCTGTCGCTCAAGACGCCGGCCGGTTCGGCCAGCAACTGGTAGACGGAGTTGAACGGCTGGTACTGCAGGCCGGTGACGCGATAGTGCTCCCCGCGGCCGACGATTGCACCGGCCGGCTCGAGCACCCGCTCGGTGCGTGAATCGCGATAACTCGCCGGGTCCGCGAGCAGCACGCCGTCGGCGTCGAGAAGGCCGTAATCGACTGCCCACGAGTCGATGCCCACGGTGCTGGCCCCGTGCTCGAGGACGGCCGAGCGGACGCCCGCACCGATCTCACGCCAGAGCGACGTGAGATCCCACCGCCACACACCGTCGACCTCGCGTGGCGTGTTGGCGAAGCGCGCCACCTCGGTGAGCTCGAGCCGATCGACCCCGACACGGCCGACGACGACGCGCCCGGACGTCGCCCCGAGGTCGATCGCAGCCGCCACGATCTCCCTCTCCGGCCGGCGCTTACCCGACGCCCTGACCGGGCTCACCGGAGGAAGGCGGCCGCGACCCCGGAGTCGACCGGGACGTGCAGGCCGGTCGTCTGGGACAGGTCGCCGGACACCAGCGCTACCACCGCCGCCGCCACATGTTCGGGCAGGACCTCCTGCTTCAGCAGCGTCCGCTGGGCGTAGAACTGGCCGAGGTCGCGCTCCTCGACCCCGTAGACCTTGGCGCGGTTGGCACCCCAGCCACTCGCGAAGATGCCGGAGCCGCGAACGACGCCATCTGGATTGATGCCGTTCACCCGGATACCGAAGGCACCCAGCTCGGCGGCCAGCAGCCGTACCTGGTGTGCCTGGTCGGCCTTGGCGGCGCTGTAGGCGATGTTGTTCGGACCTGCGAACACCGAGTTCTTGCTGCTGATGTAGACGATGTCGCCGCCGATGCCCTGGTCGCGCATCACCCGGGCGGCTTCCCGGCTCACCAGGAACGATCCACGCGCCATCACGTCGTGCTGGAGGTCCCAGTCCGCGATCGTCGTCTCGAACAGCGACTTGCTGATCGACAGGCCGGCGTTGTTGACGACGAGGTCGATCCCACCGAACGCCAGCCCCGCTCGGGCGATAGCGTCGACGACACCCGCCTCGTCGGTGACGTCGGCACCGACCGCGACGGCGACGTCCGGCCCGCCGAGCTCGGCCGCGACAGTGGTCGCGGCGTCGAGGTTGCGGTCGGCCACGACCACGCAGGCACCATCGGCCGCCAGCCGGATGGCCGTCGCGCGGCCGATGCCCGAACCGCCGCCGGTGACGAAGGCGATGCGGCCCGCCAACGGTTTCGGCTTGGGCAACCGGGCGAGTTTCGCCTCCTCCAACGCCCAGTACTCGATGCGGAACTTCTCCGACTCATCGATCGGCTGGTACGTGGAGAGCGCCTCCGCGCCGCGCATCACGTTTATCGCGTTGACGAAGAACTCACCGGCCACCCGGGCGATCTGCTTGTTCGTTCCGAAGGAGAACATCCCGACGCCGGGTACCAGCACGATCGCCGGATCGGCCCCACGGATGGCCGGGCTCGCCGCTTCGGCGTGCCGGTCGTAGTACGCCTGATAGTCGGCGCGGTACTCGGCGTGCAGGGCACGGAGCCGGTCAAGGGTGTCCTCGATCGATGTGTCGGCCGGCAGGTCGACGACGAGGGGTTTGACCTTGGTGCGCAGGAAATGGTCGGGACAGCTGGTGCCGAGACCTGCCAGTCGTGAGTGCTGGTCGCGCGAGAGGAAGTCGAGCACGACCTCGCTGTCGGTGAAGTGTCCGAGCTGGATGCGGTCGGTCGATGCGAGGCCGCGGATCGCCGGCGCCAGGGCCGCGGCCTTGGCGCGGCGCGCGTCGACCGGCAATGCCTCGTAGCCCGGCATCACGGCGCCGAACGGATCCGGTCGGCCGTGTGCGTCGATGTAGGCCTGCGCGGCGGCGATGATCCACAGCGAGTTGGCCTCGGCCTCGTCACTCGTCTCCCCCCACGCGGTGATGCCATGGCCGCCGAGAATGCAGCCACGGGCCGTCGGATTCGCCGCCTCGACCGCAGCGATGTCCAAGCCCAGCTGGAACCCCGGACGCCGCCACGGCACCCAGACGACGTCCCCACCGAACGCTTCCGCGGTGATCGCCGCGCCGTCGGCGCAGGCCGCGATCGCGATACCCGAGTCGGGATGGAGGTGGTCGACGTGTGCGGACTCGAGCAGGCCGTGCATGGCGGTGTCGATCGACGGCGCGGCACCGCCCTTACCGTGCAGCGTGTAGTCGAACGCGGCGACCATCTCGTCTTCCCGGTCGACGCCGGGATAGACGCCGGCGAGTGCCCGCAGACGATCGAGCCGCAGGACCGCGAGCCCAGCCTCCGTCAACGTCCCCAGGTCGCCTCCGGACCCCTTCACCCACAGCAGTTCGACCGGTTGGCCGGTGACGGGATCGATCGCGGAGCCCTTGGCGGACGTGTTCCCACCCGCATAGTTGGTGTTCTTCGGGTCGGCCCCGAGCCGGTTCGACCGGGCGATCAACTCGGCTGCGCCGGACGGATGCTCGCCGCCGGTGGTCGCCGACATCAGGCTCCCCAGCCGGCCTGCGCGCCACCGACGCGGTCGGACTCGATCTTCTCCTGGTACCCGCTCTCGGCGTAGGCGGCCATCGGGTCCGCCGGCAGGCCGCGCGACACCCGCCAGTCGGCGAGGTCGGACCGGACGTCGGTGTAGAACGCGTCCATCAGGATCCCGTTGGCAGCCAGGACATCCCCGGCCTCCTGTGCCTCACCGAGAGCGATCCGATCGACGAGCAGCGCACGCGCCGTCATCTCCTGCACGTTGAGCACCGAACGGATCTGGCCGGGAATCTTGGTCTCGATGTTGTGGCACTGGTCGAGCATGAAGGCCACCGAACTGCCGGCGCTGGACTTGTCTGCGTTCGCCGGCGCGTAGCCGCCGCCGCGGACGACCTCGACGAGGATCCGGAACAGCTGGAAGGGGTCGGCAGCGCCGACGATCAGGTCGTCGTCGGCGTAGAAGCGCGAGTTGAAGTCGAAGGACCCGAGTTTTCCCAACCGGAGCAGCTGAGCGACGATGAACTCGATGTTCGTGCCGGGTGCATGGTGGCCGGTGTCGAGGCAGACGACCGCCTTCTCGCCGAGCGCGACGCAATGCGCATAGGAGGTGCCCCAGTCGGGCACGTCGGTGTGGTAGAAGGCCGGCTCGAAGAACTTGTACTCGAGCACCAGCCGCTGATCGTCTCCGAGCCGGGCGTAGATCTTCGCCAGCGAGTCGGCGAGCCGGTCCTGCCGGGATCTGATGTCGTCCTGGCCGGGATAGTTCGTCCCGTCAGCCAGCCAGATCTTGAGGTCGCGCGAGCCGGTCGCGTTCATGATGTCGATGCACTCGTAGTGGTGATCGACGGCCCGCTGCCGAACCCTCGGGTCCGTGTGGGTGACGCTGCCGAGCTTGTACTCGTCGTCCTGGAAGGTGTTCGAGTTGATCGTGCCCAGGTCGACGCCGAGGTCCTGGGCGTAGGTGCGGAGCGCGGCGTAGTCCTCGACCTTGTCCCACGGTATGTGCAGAGCAACCCGCGGCGCGAGCCCGGTCAGTTCGTTGACCTTGGCCGCGTCCGCCAGCTTCTCGCGCGGATCACGCGGGACCCCGGCCTGCGCGAACACCTTGAAGCGGGTCCCGGAATTGCCGAACGCCCACGACGGGAGTTCTATCTCCTGTCCCTCGAGCAGGGTGAGGATCTCGTTGCTGATGCTCATCGACATATCCCTCCGAAATTCGCCGCCCGTTGACACCGGGCCGATTGTGTTTGCACGCTTTATCTGTTGAAAAGAATATCTATCGCGAGAATATGTGTAATCGAGCAATTACGTCGAGTTATCAGTCGAGGTGGAAGACCTCGGCGAGCGGCGTCATCGCGGCGTCCGGCTGCCGTCCGGACGGCTCGACGAAGAAATCCGCCATGTCGGTCTGCCAGGTGGTGTTCACCTCGGTCGCGGCCATCGCTTTCCGGGACTTCTCGAAGTCATCGCTCTCGAGATATCCGATGAGCTGACCATCGTCGGCGAGGAAGAGCGAGTAGTTGCGCCAGCCGGTCTCGCGCAGGGCCTGCTGCATCGCCGGCCACACGTCGCGGTGCCGCGCGCGGTATTCGTCCATACGCTCGGGCTTGACCTGCAACCTGAAGCAGATGCGTTCCACGGGCGCTCCTTCGCGGCCTGGGTGAATCGTTTCAGCGAACGATCGAAGCTCAACGTACGCCCGGAACGCGGCCGGCCCAAGGTAGGAAACGAGGGCTGGCCGCACCAGGACCCTGAACGGATCCCGATACGGCCGGCCCGGAGAACCTGCTGTGGTGCTAGATGAGCCCGTTACGAGCGGCCCAGGCCACCACCTGGATCGGTGCGCGGGCACCCATCCGATCGCACAGTGCCTTCGACCGACGCCGAACGGTGCGGTCGGACAATGACAACCGACGGGCGATGGTCTCGAGCGGAAGTCCCTCGGCGAGCAGTGACAGCAGCCGCAACTCTTCGGAACTGACGTGTCGGGCGACGGGCTCGCGGTGGGGAAGCGCCTCGCGCTGGAGCGGGACGCGGGGACTGAGGGGATGCAACTCAGGCATCGTGCGCTGGCTCGCGAGATGCATCGTTCCGACATCCAGATCCGTCATACCGTCGCCTTTCGTCCGTGTGGGGACAAGTAGTTTGTGTCGCGGATTCGGGCGGTGAATCCACGTGTGCCGGGGCGGCGCCGCACGACCACGACGAATTTCCGTCGAGCTGTGCGACGTGTCTGACCGAAGGATGCGCCGGTCGTGATACCCGACGTGTTCCTCAGCTGGCCCCGATGATTCGTTTCAACTGCGTTAACGCTATGGCCGCCAGCGGCCGGGGTCAACGATTGCCACGCCGCAATCTCACGAAATCCCGGGGAAATGTCCATCCGTTCGCGAGCGGACAAAACCTGACAAGCAACTGCGCGGATTCGCAGGAGCTTGCACGATTCCTGCCGGATCTTTCAGTGCCCCGATATGCATTCGTTACTCAGGCATATGGACGGGCACCCGACGGGATCGACGGTGGCCGCTCGCACGTGCTCTCGACGTCGACGGCCCGACCCTCGGAGCCGGCACGCAAGACCTGCTCCATCACGTCGAGGACGTGGTAGGCGAGCTCGCCGGAGGCGCGGGGGGTCCGGCCGTGCTCTGCTGCGTCGGCCAGCTCCGACAGTCCGAAACCGCGGCTCGCGCCGGCGAAGCCACCGGCCACCGGGACGTCGACCCACTCACCGTCGGTCCCGCGGAAGAGCTTGACCTGGCCGTCGAACCCGTTCGGGTCCGGGACCGACAGCGAGCCGGTGCTGCCGTAGACCTCGATCCGGGGCAGCTCGGCCGCCCACACGTCGAAGGACATGATCAAGGTCGACAGCGCGCCGTTCTCGTGTTCGAGGATGCCGCTCACGTGGGTCTGCACCTCGACCCCGAACTGGATACCAGCTCGCGGTCCCCTACCGATCGTGCGCGTCTGCTTGGGCCGTGACGACAAGCCCACGACCCGCGCCACCGGACCGAGCAGAGTGACCAGCGCCGTCAGGTAGTAAGGGCCCATGTCGAGCAGCGGGCCACCACCGGGCTTGTAGTAGAACTCCGGATCGGGATGCCAGCGCTCGTGCCCGGGCGTCGTCATGAAAGCGGTCGCCGCCACCGGCGAGCCGATGTCGCCGGCATCGAGGACGGCGCGCGCGGTTTGGGTGCCGGTGCCCAGCACGGTGTCCGGCGCGCAGCCGACGAGTACGCCGGCCGCGGCTGCTGCGGCCAGCACTTCGGCGGCGTCGGCAGTGGCCAACGCGAGTGGCTTCTCGCCGTAGACGTGCTTACCGGCTGCAATCGCGGCCTTTGCCACCAGCGAGTGCACCGCCGGGATGGTCAGGTTGAGGACGACGTCGACATCGGCCGAGGCGTACAGCTCGTCCGGGGTGAGCCCCGTGACGCCGGGCTGTTCGGCGACGACCCGCGCGACCCGATCCGCATCGATGTCGGCGACAGCGGTGAGCGTGAGGTTGGGCAGCTTCGGCAGGGTGGACAGGTAGGCGCCGCTGATGTTGCCCAGACCGACGATGCCGACCGGCATCGGGCCGCTCACCGGCTTGCCCAGGTGAAGCTGCGAGTGATGATCGTGTCGACCTCGGGGACGTCGAAGTCGTCCATCTTGTGGCCGATCGCGTTGACGGCCACACGGCCGGCGCCCCAGGGACGGGTCCACACCACCGGTGTGAGCCGTCCGGCGAGGCCGGGCAGGTCCGGGTCGTCGACGTAAGTCGTGGTCGCGAGCACGTCGTTGGATGGATCGACGTGCAGGTAGTACTGCTCCGTCGTGACCGAGAACGACTCGAGCCCGGCGACGATCGGGTGGTCGGACCGGCCGGCAACGATGTCCACCTGATACTCGACGAAACTGCGTGGGTGATGGACGAACTGGCCGCCCGTCATGAGCTGGTAGAGCGTCTGATCGCGGAACGAGTCGACGATCCCGCCGTGCCAGCCGGCCAGGCCGGTGCCGGCCGCGACAGCGGCGGCCAGCCCGCGCGCCTGATCGCCGCTGATGACACCCATCGTCCAGCAGTTGACGACCAGGTCGGTGGCGGCGAGGGCATCGGCATCGAGGTAGGAGTCGAGCGTGTCCGACACCGTGACGTCGAAACCCTGGCTCTCGAGGACGGGGACGTAGCGATCGGTCGCCTCGACCGGGACGTGCCCGTCCCAGCCTCCCCGGACGACGAGAGCGCGGCGCGGACCTTTGGACGTGTTCTCAGAAGACATGCCAGAAACCTATCGGCTCGACGGATTCGACCTCGGGGCCCCACGACCGGTTCCGGCCCGACCGGTGGTGCTCATGATCAGCGGCAGCGTGCGGATCGGGTCGGTGAACGCCGCCGTGCTGGCGAACGCGGCCGCGCTCGTCCCGGCCGGCTTCGAGCCGTCCGCTAAGACGGCCTTGCCGCCCTGCCGCTGTTCGACCTCGACCGCGACCCGCTGCCGGGCCCGGTCGCGGCGCTTCGTGCAGCGATCTCGGCCGCGTCGGCCATCCTCGTCAGTACGCCCGAGTACGCCGGCGCGATGCCCGGCGCCCTGAAGATTCGGACGGGCAGATCCACGATCCGACGGTCCGGGACCGGATCCGCGTCGTCGACGCGCTGACGCGCGCAGCGACCCGGACCTGATGCCCGATGCCATCGCCTGACGCCTGATCGTCGACCGCATCAGGCGTCAGGTCAGCTGACGGTTGTCCAATCGACCTCGAACGTGTGGTCACCGCCGCCGACGGCGACTGGCCGGGCCGAATGGGTGCCGTCGGGCGCGGGCATCCAGACCTCCGCCGTCGTGTTGGGCGGCACCGTCAGCGCGAGGGTCAGCTTGTCGCCGGCGATCTCCCAGCGGGAGGCAAGCCGGCCGTGCACCGTGGCGAGCGATCCCGACGCCCATGTCAGGCCGCCACCGACGAACGGCTTGACGACGGTGTGGCCGTAGCCCGGTGATCCCGGCGCGAGCCCGGCCACGCTGCGGTAGAGCCACTCGCCGACGCAGCCGTACGCGTAGTGGTTGAACGACGTCATGCCCGGGTCCTGGAAGCCGCGTGAATCGCTCCAGGAATCCCAGCGCTCCCACATCGTGGTCGCGCCGCCGTGCACCACCGGGTAGAGCCAGGACGGGTAGGTGTCCTGCATCAGCAGGTCGAAGGCGACGTCGGCACGGCCACGGTCGGCGAGCACCTTCAGCAGGTAGGGCGTCCCGAGGAATCCCGTGGCCAGGTGGGTGTTTCGCGACTTGATGTCGCGGACGAGATGCTCGACGGCACCGGCCTCTTCGTCCGGGTCCAGCAGTTCGACGTGCAGGGCGAGCACGTACGCGGTCTGGGTGCCTGGGTCGAGTCGGCCACCGCCACGGACCCAGCGGGCCCGGAACGCCGAGCGCACCCGGCCGTACTGCGCGGCCCAGTCGGCGACCCGTTCGGGTTCGCCGAGGTCGGCGGCCAGTTCGGCGGCGACCTTGGCTGCGTAGGCGACGAAGGCGGTGGCGATGAGGTCCTTCGGGGTGTCGGTGATGGCGAGCCAGTCGCCGAACCCGTCGGCCGGCCCGACGCCCGCGACCTTGCCGCGGATGCCGTCCACGCTGGTGTCGTCGAGGTACCGCAGCCAGGCGCCGATGGCGTCGAGGGACTCGTGCGCGATGCGGGCGTCCCCGTAGGTGCGGTAGAGCGCGTCCGGCACGATCACGACGGCGTCGCCCCAACCGGCCGAGCCGGCCGACGCTGGTGCGAACGGGCTGCCGATCCCGTCGGTGACGCTCAACGGATCGGGAGCGACGTGGGTGACGGCGCCGTTGCCGCCCTGGGCGTCGCGCACATCGCGCATCCACTTCCGGAAGAACCCGCGGACGTCGTAGTTGAACGCTGCCGTGCTCGCGAACGCCTGCGCGTCGCCGGTCCAGCCGAGCCGTTCGTCGCGCTGGGGGCAGTCGGTCGGGACCGAGAGGAAGTTGCCGCGCTGACCCCAGACGATGTTGGCCTGGAGCTTGGTCAAGTGCTCGTCGGAGCAGGCGAAGTCGCCGATCGGCTCCATCGCCGCGTGCAGGACCTCGGCGGTGATGTCATCGGCCGACAGCGCTGACAGGCCGGTGATCTCGGCGTACTGGAAGCCCCGCCAGGAGAACGTGGGTGCGAGTTCGACCGGTAGATCCGCTGCCTGCACGAGGAATTCATCGGTGCAGCGTGCGCTGCGCAACGCCTCGACGTAGAGCTCGCCACGGTCGTCCAGCCGTTCGGCGTGCGCAACGATGATCTTGCCGGTCGGTGCCTGTGAGACGGTCAGCCGGACCCGGCCGACCAGGTTCTGGCCGAAGTCGACGAGATAGCGGCCGTCGTCGCGGCGGGTGACCGACACCGGCTCGAGGGTGTGCTGCACGGAGACCGGCGGGTTGACCTCGGCTTCGAGGTGCCCGTGCACCGGATCGACGACGACGACGGGTGCCCAGCCGTTGCCGGCGAACCCGGTGCGGTCCCAGCCGGCTGCGCCGGCGGCCGGCTCCACCACCTCGCCCATCTGCTGGTCGGAGTAGCGGATGGCGCCGGTCCCGGCGGTCCAGGTGTCGTCGCTCGTCACCACGGTGGTGGCGCCGTCCGCCCGCTCGATCTCGAGGCGGCCCAGGAAAGCACGCTCCGTCCCGTAGCGGAACGGGCCGACCCAGCCGATGTGGCCCGCGTACCAGCCGTCACCGAGAACGACGCCGATCGCGTTGTCGCCCTCGTTTATCAGCTCGCTGACATCATAGATCTGGTATGGCAGTCGTTGCCGGTAGTCGGTCCAGCCCGGTGCGAGCTCGTGCCGGCCGACCCGAGCGCCGTTGATGCTCACTTGGTAGACACCCAGCGCGGTCGCGTACAGCCGCGCGCGGACCACCGGGGACGCGGTGGCCGGAACGGCGAATTCGGTGCGCAGGTAGGGACTCGGCCGGTGTGACTCCGGCTCGCGCCCACGGGGAGCGTCGCCGTTGGCACCGATGGAGGCGGCCAGCGCCCACCTGACGCCGTCCGCGCTCGCCGTCCAGGTGTCATCGCTCCCGAACCGCACCGGGTCGCCGACGCTCGGCCAGACGACTCCTGATACGAGCAGACCGGGGATCTCGTCGGAACCGGCCGACGCATGGACCTCGAGCAGGTTGTCGCCCTGCTTCCACGCCGAGAGGTCGGCGGTGCTCTGAGCGCCGTCGGAGGCGACGCTGCGGCCGTTCACCCGCACGTCGATCGTCGACGCTCCGACCGCCAGCAGCTGCACGGCACTCACCCGGACGCCGTCGGCCAGCCGGACCGTCGTTCGCAGCGTCGCGGTCGCACCGGCCACCGCGCCGCCCGGCAACCAGATCCGCCGTAGCTGGGGCGTCCACCGGCTCGGGTCGAGCGTCGGCACCGAGGTGCCGGACCGTTCGGCTGCACTGGTGATCCAGCTCGCCCCGAAGTCCTCGCCGGCATGCAATGTCGGCGCGAGCTCGAAGCTCGCCGGCTCCGCCCATTCGGTGGTGACCCCGTCGTCGGTGGTGACCTGCACGCTCCAGCGGTACCGGCCGCGGGGTGCCAGTGCGGTGCCCGAGTACGGCACGTCGACGCTGGCCCAGCCCGCTATCGCATCCGATTGCCAGAGGGCCGGCGCGGTGTGGTCGCGCGGATCGTCGGCCGCTGTGGTGACGCGGATACGGAAGGACGCCTGTCGGCGGGCGCCGGTGCCGGTCAACCGCCAGGACAGCAGCGGTCGCGCGTCGGCCACACCGATCGGGTCGATCAACCGCTCCGTCCGCAGATCGGTGACGGCGGGAGCGGGAGTATCGGTCGATGTGGGCACGTGGGCTCCTCGAGTCCGGCCGGTGAAAGGTTTCAGGCTTCTTGACGCTAGGAGTGCCGGACGGACAGCGTCAATGCGACGACCGTGCGGCGGTGCGACCAGTCCGCTCCCGGCCGTCGGGAACGGTCGCGGGGGCCGAAGCCAGACAACTCCTGTCCCGACGTCGACCCTGGTGGGATCATCCGGAGCCAGAGACAGCCATCGGGCGGAGAGGAACATCGATGCCGCCGGTCCATCGGAACAGCATCCGCGACGTCGCCCTGCTCGCCTCGGTGTCGGTCGGGACCGTGTCGAACGTGCTGAACAAGCCGGAGCTGGTGACGCCGAGCACCCGTGATCGGGTGCTGGCGGCCGTGGCTGAGCTCGGCTTCATCCGCAACGGCGCCGCCCGATCGCTCCGGGCCGGCGAGTCTCGCCTCGTCGGCGCGATCGTGCTCGACATCGGGAACCCGTTCTTCACCGACGTGGCGCGCGGTGCCGAGGACCGGCTCGCGGAAGCCGACCGCGTCCTGGTGCTCTGCTCGAGCGACAGCGACCCGGTACGGACGAAGCGCTATCTCAACCTGCTGCGCGAACTCGATCTGCACGGCCTGCTGGTGACCCCGACCGGCAGTCTGGACGATCTGCGGGTGGTCGCGTCGAGCGGCGTGCCGGTCGTGCTCCTCGATCGTCATGCCGGTGAGCGCGACTTCTGCTCGGTGGCCGTCGACGACGTGAAGGGCGGTCAGCTCGCCGGCGCGCACCTGTTCGAGCAGGGTCACCGCCGGATCGGCTTCCTCAACGGGCCGGCGACGACGCAGGCGTGTGCCGACCGCCGCAGGGGCATCCGGGCCGCGTGCCGCAAGGCCGGCCTCGACGTCGCCACCGCACTTGTCGAACTCGCGCCGGGGTTGAATTCGGCGGCCGGCGAACTCGGCGCCGAGGCACTGCTCGCGCTCGACCAGCCGGTCACGGCGATCGCGTGTGTGAATGACCTGGTGGCGCTCGGGGCGCTGCGCACACTCAACCGCCACGGGGTCGCGGTTCCGGAGGACATCGCCGTCATCGGCTATGACGACGTCGAGTTCGCCTCCGAGCTCTCGACACCGCTCAGTTCGGTCGCCCAACCCCGTTATGCGCTCGGTCGGACCGCGGCCGATCTGCTCCTGGCCGAGGCGTCGGACAACGGGTCCCACGAGCACCGCCAGGTCCGGTATCAGCCGGAGCTGGTGGTCAGGGCGTCCTCGACCGGGCGCCGCTGACCCTCGCCCGGTTGCCTCAGTGGCGGAGCCGTCGCAGCTCGAGCACGAACGTCGACGGCCGGAGCATCAGCTGGTAGGCGGGCAGCACACCGGGTCCGCAGGAAGCCGTCCCGATACCGTGCTGGGCCACGTCGACATGGGCGAACACGGTCTCCTCCCGCTCCAGCGAGCCTTCGTGGGTCACCTCCGCCAACTGCCGTGAGCTGTACCGGCTCACCGTGAACCCGAACGGCGAGTCGCCCGAGAGCCGGATTCCCCTGCCCGCGCCGGTCAGGTCGACCTGCCGGACGCCGAGCCGCTGACCGTTCTCCTGCGGCCGGGCGTATGGCGTGTGGAGCGCATCGATCGCCGCCTTGTAGGCACCGATGCGGGCGGCCTGACGGGTGTCGCTGTACGCCTCCCCCGGGCCACCGCCGAACCAGCTGGCCGAGTCGAGGTCGGCCGGTAGCTCGAGCAGCCAGCCCACGCGTGCGACCGGGCTCGTCCAGCCGCTGTCGGGCGTCACGTCGATCAGGGCGCGGATCCCGTCGGCGTAGGCGGTCCAGCGGTAACTCGTCAGCACGCCCTCGCGCCGATTGGGAGCCGCCGTCCGGACGACCACCTCGACGGCGCCGCCGTGGTCGGCGAACGAGACAAGTCGGTGCTGGAGCCGGTGCAGGCCGAGGCGTTCCCAGGCGCGGGACATCGGCTCCGGTCCGAGCCGGTCGTTGTCGGTGGGTGCCCGCCACAGGTCCAGACGCGGCCCGGCGAGTGCCAGCCCGTCGAAGGAGACGAGTTCACCGGTGATCTGATCGAACGTCGCCGGTCCCAGCGCGAGGCCGGCGTCGGTGTGCGCGGTGCTCACCGGCGGCTCCGCCGTCACGGTCCTGGGCGACGACGCGAGCTGCACCTGGCCCCAGGCGACGACGTGGCCGGCCTTCGCCCAGGACGTCACTGCGGTGATCGACGCCCGGATCGTCAACCAGGATTCGCCGACCGCTGATCCGGCAATGGACGCCGCCTCGATCGGGACGGGGATCTCGACGGCCTGACCGGCCGCCACCGGAGCGACGTGGACCGGCCCGGAAGCCTTCTCGACACCGTCCACCTCGAGGGTCCAGGTGAACCCGAGCGCGGACGTGTCGACGTGGTCGTAGCGGTTCGACACCCGCAGTGCCGTGGGCGCCCCGGTGCCGACGACCGCCTCGATCCGGACCGGCTCGATGATCTTCGCGAACTCGAGCATGCCGGGCGACGGCTTGCGGTCGTAGAACATCAGCCCGTCGCAGATGAAGTTGCCGTCGTGGATCGGTTCGCCGAAATCACCGCCGTAGCCGACGATCGGACGACCCGTCGCGTCGACGGTCGGGATGCCGTGGTCGATGTACTCCCAGACGAATCCGCCCATGCAGCGCTCGCTCGACTCGAACACCTCCCGGTACTCCAGCAGACCGCCTGGGCCGTTGCCCATGGCATGGCCGTATTCGCAGAGCACGAAGGGTTTCCCTCGCCGGGCGGCGTCGTCGCCCGCGTCCGGGAGTGCCGGTTCGGTGGATGTGGCGATCGCCTGCACGGCGTCGATCGCGGGGTACATCTGCGACCAGACGTCGGAGTAGCGGGTGCGCTGGTCGCCCTCGTAGTGCACCGGGCGGGACGGGTCGGCCTTCTTGGCGAACGCGTACATCGCCTCGAGGTTGTCGCCGGCGCCGGCCTCGTTGCCCAGAGACCACATGACGATGCTCGGGTGGTTGCGGTCGCGACCGAGCATCCGCCGCATCCGGTCGATCAGTGCGTCGTGCCAGTCGGGGTCGTCGCTCGGGTTGCCCTTCCACTTCTGCGGGTGGAAACCGTGGGTTTCGAGGTCGCATTCGTCCACGACGTAGAGGCCGTACTCGTCGCAGAGGTCGAGGAACACCGGATGCGGCGGATAGTGCGACGTGCGGACCGCGTTCACGTTGTGCTGCTTGAGGATCAGGACGTCGGCAAGCATGTCGTCGGAGTTCAGCGCGCGACCGCGGTCGGGGTGGAACTCGTGCCGGTTCACCCCGCGCAGCATGACCCGGTTGCCGTTGACGCGGAACACGCCGCCGACGATCTCGACCCGGCGGAAACCGACCTTCGTGGTGACGATGCCGGCGTCCGTGCTGACGACGAGGTCGTAGAGCTGCGGTGTCTCGGCGCTCCACGGCCCGACCGGGCCGACGTCGATGCTCTCGCCGGTGCGACCGGAGACACCGAGTTCGTCGATACGAACCGTGGCCGGCACGTCGGAATCGACCTGCAGGGCACCGTGTCCCGAGCTCGGGTCGAAGTCGGCACGGACGACGACGTCGGCCGGGTAGCCCGACGGGAGTAGCAGCAGGCTGACATCCCGGAAGATGCCGGTCAGCCACCACATGTCCTGGTCTTCGACGTAGCTGCCGGCCGACCACTGGGTGACGACGACGCTGACGAGGTTGTCGCCGGCGACCAGGTGTGCGGTCACGTCGAACTCGGCGGGCAGCCGGGATCCGACGATCCGGCCGACCCGGATGCCGTTCACCCAGACGACGGCCATCGAGTCGACGCCGTCGAACCTGAGCAGGATCCGGCCGCCGTCCGCGGCGGCGTCGAGCCATCCGCTGTCGACCTGCACGTGCCTTCTATAGCTGCCGGTCGGGTTCGCCGTGGGCACATTCGGCGGCTCGATCGGGAACGGGAAGACGACGTTGGTGTACCAGGGCTTTCCGTAGCCGTTGAACTGCCAGTTCGAGGGGACGACGAGCTCGTCCCAACCTGAATCGTCGAGCTCGGGCGACTCGGCGTCCGGCACTGCCTGTGCGACCGTCGGGGACCAGGAGAACCGCCACGGACCGTTGAGATCGAGCTCCGGTGCGTCACCCGAAAGCCGCGCCCGGGGCGCGATGATCGAGCGTGGAGGTTCGAGCGAGGTGAGGTCATCGGGTCGCAGAGACATGACGACAGTCTGCCGCCGCGACGTCAGCGAACGAACAGCCGGCCAGATTTCAGCGAACGAACAAGCGGCCTGATTTCAGCGAACGAACAAGACATGCAGCGTCCGCGGGCCGTGGACGCCCTCGACCCGGTTGAGTTCGATGTCGGACGTGGCCGATCCGCCGGAGATCCATGTGGCCGGCCGGGTGCCGTCGAGGCGGGCGACAGCCTGCGGCACGCTCGCGACGAGCTGGTCGGCGGAGACCACACACAGGTGGACGTCGGGCACCAGGCTCGCGACCCGGCGGCCCTGACCCCTCGATCCGTCGAGCACGATCGTGCCGGTCTCGGCCACCGCCACCGCGCAACCGGAGAGCAGCCCGTCGACGGCGTCGAGGTCGGCGGCGGTCAGCGCGACGGAATCCGGGACCAGCCGGACATCACCCAGAGCCAACCCTTCGAGCCACTCGGCGGGTACTCCGTCGGACACCAGCAGGCTGCCGATCGCGTGAGTTCGGCAGGCCGCGGCGACCGCGTGGGCGATGTCGTCCGGGCCGATCCGGTCGATACCGGCCTTGTAGTCGACGATCCGGTCGACGAAGCGTTCGACCGCGGCGTCCTGCGTCGTCGCGGCCAACGGGTCTGCGGGTTCGGCCGGGAGTCCTACGTCCGGCGATCCGGAGACGGCGGCACGTACCCGGCCGAGGATGTCGTCACGGGCCGTCATGGCGCATCCGTCGAATCCTCAGGTGGGGTGGTGGAATCGTCGTGGGTGCGCTTCCACCAGGCCCGGAAGGACTCCTTCGGCGGCACCGGGATCGCCCGGCTGCTGGTCCACCCGCCGAGCGGACCGGGGAGCCGCTTCACCTTCGGCGCGAAGCCGCGCCCGAGCCGGCTGGCCTTCTGTGCGGCGCCGAGGCGGCGCGGGTTGCCGAGAACCCACGCGGCGAGCGACATCGCGGCCCGCTCCGGATCGATCCGGCCGTGCGCGGCGACGACCTCGGCCCGCTGCTCGATCAGCACGCTGGGGATGTCGATGGCCACCGGGCAGGCTTCGTAACAGGCGCCGCACAGCGACGAGGCGAACGGGAGCGCGGCGTCGTGCTCGTCGGATACCCCGTGCAGCAACGGATTGAGGATCGCCCCGATCGGGCCCGGATAGACCGAGCCGTACGCGTGGCCGCCGACCCGCTCGTAGACCGGACAGACGTTCAGGCAGGCCGAGCAGCGGATGCAGCGCAGCGCCTGCCGGCCGAATTCGTCGGCCAGCGCGCGGGTGCGGCCGTTGTCGAGCAACACGATGTGCACGGCCTGCGGACCGTCGCCGGGGGTCACACCGGTCCAGGTCGAGGTGTACGGGTTCATCCGCTCGGCGGTCGACGAGCGCGGGAGCAGCTGCAGGAAGGTAGACAGATCCTCGACGCGAGGCAGCAGTTTCTCGATGCCGACGACCGAGATCAGGGTCTCCGGCAGGGTCAGGCACATGCGTCCGTTGCCCTCGCTCTCGACGACCACCAGAGTGCCGGTCTCGGCGATGGCGAAGTTGGCGCCGGAGATCCCGACCTTGGCCCGGAGGAACTTCTGCCGGAGGTGCAGTCGGGCCGCCTCGGCCAGCCGTTTTGGTTCGTCGGTGAGGTCGTCGGGTGCCGGCCGTCCGACCTTGCCCATCTCGCGGATGAAGATGTCGCGGATCTCGCGGCGGTTCCGGTGGATCGCCGGGACGAGGAAGTGCGACGGGAAGTCGTGCCCCAATTGGACGATCAGCTCCGCGAGGTCGGTCTCCCAGGCAGCGATCCCGGCGTCCTGGAGTGCCTCGTTGAGGTCGATCTCCTGGGTGGCCATGGATTTGACCTTCACGACCTCGTCGGCGCCGGTAGCACGAACGAGGTCGACGACTATGCGGTTCGCCTCGTCGGCGTCGTTGGCCCAGTGCACGACCGCGCCCGCCGCGGTGGCCGTCTCCTCGAACTGCACGAGGTACCGGTCGAGGTTGCGCAGCGTGTGATCCTTCACCAGGGCAGCGTGTTCGCGCAGCTCCTGCCAGTTCGAGACCTCGGCCACGGCACGCAACCGCTTCGTCCGGATCGTGGACGTGGCGTGCGCGAGGTTCGTGCGTAACTGCGTGTCCTGCAAGGCTTCCCGGGCGGCTGCGGGGAACGCCGGCATCCCGAGGTGGGTGCTGACGGCGGTCACGCTCGCTGCTCCGCGGGCTTTCCGGCGTGCGTGGGCAACGGTCGGGACCCGGTGCTGGCGAGCACGTCGGCCAGGTGCATCACCCGTACCGGTGCGCCTGTCCTGGTGAGCATTCCGCCGATGTGCATGAGGCAGGACGAGTCGCCGGCGACCAGCACCTCGGCGGCGGTCTCGCGCACCCGTGCAACCTTGTCGACGCACATCGCGGTCGAGGTGTCGGCGTTCTTGAGGGCGAACGTGCCGCCGAAGCCACAGCACTGCTCGGAGTCGGGCAGGTCGACCAGCTCGAGTCCCTCGACCGCACGCAGCAGCCGGTACGGCCGATCTCCTACTCCGAGCAGGCGCAGCGAATGGCACGTCGGGTGGTAGGTGACGCGGTGCGGGAACACGGCACCGACGTCGGTCACGTCGAGCGCGTCGACGAGGAACTCCGACAGCTCGTAGACCGGGGGCAGCCCGAGATCGGCGGTGTCACCGACGCCGAGGCGCGCGAAGTGGTGCCGGATGGTGGCTGCGCAGGACCCGGACGGGACGACTATCGCATCCGCGCTACTCCCGCGGTAGGTGTCGACGAACGACGTGGCGAGGGATCGGGCGGCGTCGGCGTAGCCGGTGTTCATGTGCATCTGCCCGCAGCAGGTGGCCCGCGGATCGAACGACACGTCGACGCCGAGACGCTCGAGCAGGGTGACGGTGTGGACGCCGACGTCGGGGAACAGCGTGTCCCCCAGACACGTCACGAACAGCTCCACCCGCACGTGCGGCAGCCTACCGACCCGCGGTGCTTCCCGCTCTGCGGTTCTCCGGTGCCGACTGTCCGGTGTCCCATCTGTACGCGACACCCGTGCGAGCAGAGGATGAGCCCATGCTGAACCTGTCGATGCTTCTCGAGAGCACTGCCCGGCGATCGCCGGAGACCGTCGCGGTCGTCCTCGGGGACGCTCGCCTCACCTACCGGCAGGTGGACGCGGCCGCGTCGCAGGTCGCCGACTACCTCGTCGGGTTGGGCATCGGCCGGGGCGACCGGGTGGCGCTGACGTGCCCGAACCTGCCGTACTTCCCGATCGCCTACTACGGGATCCTCAAGACGGGTGCCACGGTCGTCCCCCTCAACGTCCTGCTCCGTGGTCGGGAAGTGGCCTATCACCTCGCCGACTCCGGCGCCCGGGTCTACCTGTGTTTCGAGGGCACCGCGGAACTCGCGATGGGTAGGGAGGGCTACGCAGGTTTCGAGGCGACCGACACCTGCGAGCAGTTCGTCGTGATCACCGCGGACCCGACGTCGGCGGGTCCGATCCCGGGCGCGACGACCTTCGCGCAGGCGTGCTCGGGACGCTCCACGACGTTCGATCCAGCCGTCACCGACGCCGACGACACTGCGGTGATCCTTTACACCAGCGGCACGACCGGCCAGCCCAAGGGCGCCGAACTCACTCACGCCAACATGGTTCTCAACGTCATCGCCATGCAGCAGCTGCTCGGCCGCAAGGACGGCGACACCGACGTGCATCTGGTGACGCTGCCGCTGTTCCACTCGTTCGGGCAGACCGTCCAGCAGAACTACGGGTTCGCGTGCGGGGACACCCTCGTGCTGCTGCCCCGCTTCGAACCGCGAACCGCATTGGCCCTGATGGCGCGGCACGAGGTGACGTTCTTCGCGGGCGTGCCGCCGATGTACTGGGCGTTGCTCGGAGCTCTCGACGCCGGCGTGGACACGGCTGCGCTCGCGGCCCGTCTACGAGTGGCGGTCGCCGGTGGCGCACCGCTGCCGGTCGAGATCATCACGTCGTTCGCCACCAGGTTCGGCGTCGGGATCCGCGAGGGGTACGGGCTGTCCGAGACCTCTCCGGTGGCCACGTTCAACCCGATGCACCGGGCGACGAAACCGGGCTCGGTCGGTCTGCCCATCTGGGGGGTCGAGGTCCGGCTCGTCGATCTGGCCGGGAACGAGATCACCGCCGTCGACACCGTCGGGGAAATCGTGATCCGCGGACACAACGTCATGAAGGGCTACCTGCACCGGCCCGAGGAAACCGCCGCGGTGATGCAGGACGGCTGGTTCCGTAGCGGTGACCTGGCCGTCCGGGACGCCGACGGCTTCTACTTCATCGTCGACCGGGCGAAGGACATGATCGTGCGTAACGGCTTCAACGTCTATCCGCGGGAGATCGAGGAAGTGCTCATCACCCATCCGGCCGTCTCACTCGCCGCCGTGATCGGCGTGCCGTCGGAGGCGGTCGGTGAGGAGGTCAAGGCGTTCGTCATCCGGGTACCCGGAGTTGACGTATCGGCTGACGAGCTCGTCGCCTGGGCACGAGCGAACATGGCTCCCTACAAGTACCCGCGCACCGTAGAGTTCCTCGACGCGCTGCCGATGACCGCGACCGGCAAGGTGCTCAAACGAGAGTTGAGCTGACCGGCAGCGTTGGCGGCGCGGCGGAATCGGTCACGGCGACGCTGACGAAAATGTGCGCGGCCTCGTCGAGGCCCATCTCGACGGCCTCGCCGCCGCTGCCGAGCAGGACGCCGGCGTCGGTGGGGACGACCTCGATGACCTTGCCCGGGAGGACGCCCGCGCGCCGCAGCAGCTTCATCGTGGCCGGGTCGGTCTGGGCGGGCTCGCCGATGCGGCGCACGGTAACGGTCAGCTTCGCGTCCGACGTCTTCTCGATGCGGGTGCGTAGGGACTCGACGCCTTCACGGAAGTCTTCGACCGGGGCGTGCTCACCGAGCTCGTCGAGGCCGGGGATCGGAGTTCCGTAAGGGGATTCGGTGGGGTGCTCGAGCAACTCGACGAGGCGCCGCTCGACCGTTTCGCTCATCACGTGCTCCCAGCGGCAGGCCTCCTCGTGCACGAGTTCCCAATCGAGCCCGATGACGTCGACGAGCAGCCGCTCGGCCAGCCGGTGCTTGCGCATGACCCGGGTGGCGAGGCGCTGGCCCTGCGGGGTGAGTTCGAGGTGCCGGTCGCCTTCGACGGTGACGAGCCCGTCACGCGCCATCCGGGCGACCGTCTGCGACACCGTCGGCCCGGACTGGTGCAGACGCTCGGCGATCCTGGCCCGGAGCGGGACGACGCCCTCTTCCTCGAGCTCGTAGATCGTGCGCAGGTACATCTCGGTGGTGTCGATGAGGTCGCTCACGTCCGGAGGATACGACAGCACCGGCGACAGTCGCGTGTGATCACCAACGGTGCTCGACGGCGACGCGCCACAAACCTCGCACATCCGTCCGAAGCCCGACGTCCCGGACGTCATTGCGGCCGGCCCGGGCGTTCTGACCGGTTAGGCTCTCGCGCCGTGACCTTCAGTTCCCTGTCCGCAGCCCAGCGGTGCGCCGAGTGGGTGTACGGCTGGTGCGCGTCCCGTGGCTTCGACGCACCACAGCAGGCCGGCGACGCGTTCTGGTCGTACCCGAACGAGGACGGCCGCGAGCGGGAGCTGCTCTGGCCCGATCCCGACACGGCGATCGACGCGGACCTGCTGGCGACCATCGGCGCGTCGTCGCGTCCGACCTGGGTGACCGTGGCGACGCACGACGTCTCCAGCACCCAGGGGCTCCTGGCCGAACGCGGCGTCGTCCCCGCGGGTTGGCCCGAGTGGCTGATGAGTACCGAACTCGGGATGCACGACGAGGCTGCCTGCCCGGACGGGTTCACCTCGACGATCGAGAACCGCGACGGTGTCCTCACCGGCGAAGTCCGCGGACCGGCCGACGAGCTCGCCTGCTCGGGCCGGATGGCGCTCACACCCGGCGGTGGCGCGGTGGCCGACCGGATCGTGACCGAAGAGGGCTTCCGGCGACGGGGCTTCGGTCGCTACATGATGACCGAGCTCGGCTCAGCGGCTCAGGCAGCAGGTGCGACCTACGGACTGCTGATCGCGTCGGTCGAGGGCCATGCCCTCTACGGAGCGATCCGCTGGAGCTCGGACTGCGACATCGTCGTCGCACGCAACACCGCCGCCATGGCGTAGTCCCCACCGCCGGTTCCGTGGCGTGCTCAGCTCTCAGCCGGCGAGGACCCGTTCGACCAGGGCCGCACGCATCCGGCGGTAGTGGTCGGGGTCCAGGCTGTAGTTCGTCAGCGTCAGCGTGGTGTCCGGATCGACGATCCCGCGCACGACGTCGTCACCGGCGAGATCGCGTACGAGCTGCATCAACCTGACGTCGCCGACCGCCTCGGCGAACACCCGCGACCGCACCGAATGCCACGGCACGCCGCCCGGCCCGGGATAGACGAGGAACGGATCGCCGGCCGGGAATCCGCCACCGGCATCCGGGGTCTGGAACGGATCGATGACACGGCTGGAGTCGAACGCCAGGTAGAAGTTGAAGCCCCACTGGAGGAAACCCGCGGCGCCGGTGAGATAGAGCTGGGCGCCGAGCGCGCGGTTGCGGCTGGACGGCATCCCGACGAAACGGTTCGCGACGTCGGTGTTCTGACCGACGCAGTAGTACAACCAGAGCGGATCGACCTTCGCCTCGAGGAACGGCTCGGCGGCATCGGTGGCCACCACCGGGATCGGCACGGTGCCCGACGTGTAGAGCTCGAAGTCGCTCAGCGCGTCGATGATCGTGCATCCGTCCAGCAGGGCGTCGACGACCTGCCGGGCAGCGAGGTAGGTGGTCGCCTGGTCGCCGTGCGGCTCGTCGGAGATATGGAAGAACACCGTGCCGAGCCCCCACTCCGCGTCGAGGACGGCGCGAAGTTCGGGCAGCAGGGCTTCGAGAAGCGCGACGTAGGACGGGTCGGTCGCTGGGACATCCCAGCCGAACCGCCGCTCGGTGACGCCGCCGTGCTCGACGTAGATCGCGGGCGTGGCGGTCGCGCCCCACTGCGTGAACAGGTGCGCGACCTCGAGGTAGGCGATGCCGTGGGACTTCGCCATGGCGATCCACCGCCGCAGCCCGGTGAAGTCGAACGCGTAGGCCCCGTCGTCGTCGACGGTGATCCCCAGCAGCTGGACGGGCAGCCGGACCTCGCCGCGCGGGGTGTCCAGGGGCGGGGTCCAGACCGGGGTCAGCAGTGAGTTGATGCCGATCTCGGCGGCGATGCCCATCTGGGCGTCGACGATCGCCCAATGCTCCTCGGAGAACACCTCGACCCCGTAATGCAGGGCGAGCCCGTCGCAGTGGAACCAGTGCGTGTTGACGAGTCCGAGGGGCGGGAGGGCCGCGGCCACGATCTCGAGGTCGAGGGAGTGGCTGCCGATCTCCGTCCCGTCGGTGGTCCGGAGGCCGATCGCCAGCGGGACCGTCGCCGCGGCCGCATCGTCCGCCACGGTGACGTCGATCCAGATCGCCCGCCACTGCCCGACGAACGGCTGGACGGCATCGGCGCCGAGGGGTCGGATCGGATCGGGGTAGAGACCGGCCGTGTCGCGCAGGTAGCCGTCGTCGTGACCGTCGAACGCGAGGAACGTGGCGGGGACGAGGTCGACGACCCCGACTTCGGCACGGACGCCGGCCGGCATCGTGATCTCGTCGACGACGACGTTCGGGAGGCGTCCGCCACCGACGAGCGACGGTGGCTGGAACGCAACCTGGAACGAGACCGTCTCGCCTTGGAAGGCGGCGAACTTGATCGTCGTGTCCATCGGGCGCGGAGTCGTGTCCGGGAACACCTTTTCTAGCGAGTCGCACAGGATCGTGGTCCAGCTCGTGCGCAGGGACGGACGGAGGGGCGACGGGGATTCGAGGGTCACGACGTCGAGCCTATGGTGCGGACCGGGTCAGGCCTGCGTCGCCACCTGCGCTTCGGTGACTCCGTGCGCGAGCGGCTCTCCGGCCGCGAGCCGCACGATCTCCTGCACCGCGCTCGCGCCCATCCGGTAGATCTCGCCACCCGTACCCGTTCGGGTTTCGGCGAGTCGGCCGGCAGCGGCTCCGGCTCGGTCACATCGAGAATCGCCCACAGCCGACCCGTTCGGGTTTCGGCGATCAGCGCGTCGTGGTCGAGAAGCGCGCCTCGGGACGTGTTGATCAGCGTCGTGCCGTCGCGCATCAGACCGAGCCGCCGGGCATCGATCATGTGCCGCGTCGCGGGGATGTTCGGCGCATGCATGCTGACGATCTCGCTGCGCTGCATGAGGTCGTCCAACTCGACCAGCGTCGCGCCCAGGCCGGCCGCGTCGCCGGCGGTGACGGTGGGATCGGCGAGCAGCACCTCGACGTCGAGCGGACGGAGCAACTCAGCCGTCGCACGGCCCACCCGGGAGGCGCCGACGAGCCCGATGACGGTGCGGTACATCCCGGCACGCGGCTCCTGACGGCCGAAGTCCTGCCGGTTGCCGGCCCGCCCGGCCGGGGTCCGTGCGTCGTCGACCACAGCGAAGACCCGCTTGCAGGCAAGGATGATCATCGCCACGGTGTATTCCGCGACCGGTACCGCGTTCGCGTCGGCCGCCGTGCTGACCAGCAGCCCGGCGTCCCAGCAGTCCTGGGTCACATGACCCCGCACCGTTCCGGCCCCGTGCACGATGGCCCGCAGACGTGGCATCAACGCGAGTTGATCGGCGGTGATCGGCGGGCACCCCCAGCAGGTCAGCAGCACGTCCACCCGCGCCAACTCGGCAGCCACCGACGGCTCCGAGGCCTGCGCCCAGTCCGACACCACCAGGTCGAGATCGACGTTCGCCACCGCCTGCAAGGCGGCTGCGTTTCGTGCGTCCAGAAGCCTGGTCGCCGAGACGGCCGACATCGCCTGGACGACGTTCAGCCGCACCGGTCGCTGGTTCGGCGGAGAGTCGGTCACCCTGGTCATCCTGCCGCGAGCGCCCGGGTGGAGTCGCGCAGGATGACGCGGCCCTCCACCTTGATCACGCGCGGCCGCTCGGACGGGGTGCCGAGTGCCATCGTCAGGGCCTGCTCGCCCATCGACGCCAGCGGCAGCCGCACGGTGGTGAGCGACGGTGAGATGTCGCGGAGGGTGGCGATGTCGTCGAACCCGGCCAGCGATACATCGCCGGGAATCGCCAGGCCGGCTTCACGGAACGCGGCCATCGCTCCGACCGCCATCACGTCGTTGACGGCGAACACGCAGGTGAACTCGACCTTCCTCGACAACAGGTCCTTGGCCGCCCGGTAGCCGCCGTCGCGGGTGAACGGACCCTCGACGACGTTGGACCCGGGCAACGCGAGTCGGTGGTCGGCGAGGCCGCTGACGAAGCCGGTCAGCCGGTCCTGACCGGTGACGACCTCGGCCGGCCCGGCCAGCACCGCGAACCGGGTGTGACCCAGAACCGCGAGAGCCCGGGCCAGTTCACGGCTCGCGGCACGGTTCTCCGGGGTGATCGTGTCGGTCCCCAGCCGCGGTTGGGAGACGCAGGCGACCCGTCCGCCAGCGCTCTGGAACGCCGCGAGCTCCTTGGCCAGCCGCTCCGTGAGTCCCCGGTCGTTCGATCTCGAGCCGACCAGGATGATGGCGCGGGCGCGTTGGGCCCTGAGCATGCCGAGGTAGGTGAGCTCACGTTCGGCGTTGCGCCGGGTAGCTCCGATGGTGACGACGAGACCGGCCCGCTCGGCTGCGGTCATCACACCGGCCGCGATCGCGGAGAAGTAGGGGTCGTCGATGTCGGGAACCACCAGCCCGACCACCGAGGACGACCCACGCGCGATCGCCTGGGCATGCACGTTGGGCACGTAACCCAACTGTCCGGCCGCGTCGAGCACCCGCTGCGCCAGATCGGCGTTGACGCGCCGGGTGCTGCCGTTGAGTGCACGCGACGCCGTCGCCAGCGACACCCCGGCGGCGCGCGCGACCTCTCCGAGCGTCACCACCTTCGACGAGGTCATAGGGCCCTTCCGCTGGGCTCGGTGAGGATCGGCGTGCAGACTCGCCACAGCCCGACTCTAGGCTCGCGCGGCGTCGGGCGCGTCCCCCTCGAGTGGGCGCGTGCGCGCGCGACACGCCGGCGGCTCCGCGCGCGGGCGACCTCTCCGGCCTCCCCTGGAGCTCGGACGACCCCTGATCACCGCGCCGGACCGGACGACCGGGACCGGACGTCCGCCCGGCGAGCGCGTCGGCATGCTTGCCGTCGTGCGAACGACTCGTCTAGGGTCGGGAAAGCGTTTTCCGCCGGAACGTCACCATCGGTATCAGGAGCACGAATGTCGCAGCGCAGGGTCGGCGTGATCATGAACGGCGTCACCGGCCGGATGGGCTACCGCCAGCACCTCGTCAGGTCGATCCTCGCCATCCGCGAGCAGGGTGGTGTGACGCTGCCGGACGGCGATTCCATCTACCCGGAACCGATCCTCCTCGGACGGTCCGGGCCCAAGCTGGGTGCGATCGCCGACCGGCACGGGCTCGAGGACTACACCACCGACCTCGACGAAGCGCTCGGCCGTCACGACGCCGAGATCTATTTCGACGCCCAGCTGACCTCCGCTCGGCAGACCGCGATCCTGCGGGCGGTCGCCGCCGGCAAGCACGTCTACACCGAGAAACCGACCGCGGAGAACGTGGCCGACGCGGTCGCGCTGGCCCGTGCCGCGAAGGCTGCCGGCGTCCGCAGCGGGGTGGTGATGGACAAGTTGTTCCTTCCCGGCCTGCTCAAACTCAAGCGGCTCATCGACGGCGGCTTCTTCGGCCGGGTCCTGTCGGTGCGCGGCGAGTTCGGCTACTGGGTGTTCGAAGGCGACTGGCAGACCAGCCAGCGACCGTCGTGGAACTACCGCGCCGAGGACGGTGGCGGCATCACGCTCGACATGCTCCCGCACTGGAGTTACGTGCTGGAGTTCCTGTTCGGAACGGTCCGCAGCGTCTACGCGCAGAGCGCGACGCACATCCCGGTCCGGGTTGACGAGAGCGGAAGCCACTACGACGCGACCGCGGACGACGCCTCCTACGCGCTGTTCGAGCTCGACGGTGGTGTCGTCGCGCAGGTCAACTCCTCCTGGGCGGTAAGGGTCTTCCGCGACGAACTCGTCGAGTTCCAGGTCGACGGCACCCACGGCTCGGCGGTCGCCGGGCTGCAACGCTGCCGCGTCCAGCACCGGTCCGCGACCCCGAAGCCGGTCTGGAATCCCGACCTGCCGGCCACCGAGCCGTTCCGCCTGCAGTGGCAGGAGGTCCCCGACAACGAGGCGTTCGACAACGGCTTCAAGACGCAGTGGGAACAGTTCTTCCGGCACGTCTACGCCGACCAACCGTTCCCCTACACACTGGCAGCCGGCGCTCGCGGAGTCGCGTTGGCCGAGCGGGCGGTCGAGTCGGCGGCCAAGGGCCAGCGGGTCGAGGTCGGCGAGGTCGTCCTGTGAGCGTGCTGAGACTGCCGCGGGCGGACGGATCCCTCGCGGGCTACGAGATCCGCGGTCCCCGCGACTGGCCGATGCCGACCGACCCGGCGCGGTCACGGGTGGCCTTCGCGGCCGCACACGTCGTCGCCGACCCATTCGCCGACAACACGCCCGGCTCCCCCGCCACCCTCGACTGGGACGCCACGCTCGCGTTCCGGGCACACCTGATCCGGCACGGACTCGGGGTCGCCGAGGCGATGGACACCGCGCAACGCGGAATGGGCCTGACCTGGGCCACCACGAAGGAACTGATCGTCCGTAGCAGCGCGCAGGCGCGCGAGCTCGGCGGCTCGATCGCCTGCGGGGTCGGCACCGACTCCGGCGCGACGGTCACCTCGCTCGCCGACGTGGTCGCCGCTTACCTCGAGCAACTCGAGGTCGTCGAGAGCGCGGGCTCGCAGTCGATCCTGATGGCCAGCCGGCAGCTCGCGGAACTCGCCACCGGTGCCGAGGACTACGCGGCCGTCTACGACAAGGTCCTGGCGCAGGTGGGACGGCCGGTCATCCTGCACTGGCTCGGGCCGATGTTCGACCCGGGGCTGGCCGGCTACTGGGGGTCGGCCGACGTCGCGATCGCCACCGAGAACTTCCTGGCCGTCATCCGCGATCACGTCGGCAAGATCGACGGCGTGAAGGTGTCGCTGCTCGACGCCGACCACGAGGTCGCGCTACGTGCCTCGCTGCCAGCCGGGGTTCGCCTCTACACCGGTGACGACTTCAACTATCCCGACCTGATCGCGTCCGGATCCGATGCGCTGCTGGGGATCTTCGACGCCATCGCACCGGCGGCCGCGGCGGCACTGGCGGCGCTGGACGCCGGTGACGACACCGCCTACCGCGATGCGCTCGACGCCACCGTTCCGCTGTCACGGCATCTGTTCTCGACGCCGACGTTCTACTACAAGACCGGAATCGTTCTCCTGGCCTGGCTGTCCGGGCATCAGGACGCGTTCTCGATGGTCGGCGGGCTGCAGTCGGCACGCAGCCTCCCACATCTGGCCGAGGCCTTCCGGCTGGCCGACGTGGCCGGACTGCTCCCCGACGCCGACCTAGCGGAGGCCCGGATGTGCGTTCCCTGCTGGCGGTGCACGGGATCCTCGACTGATGCCCGACGCCGCGGTCGCCGCTCATCCGAGGCTGGCGCTGAACCAGTGGACTACCCGCCGATGGTCCCTGGCCGAAGCCGTCGACGGCTGCGTGCGGCATGGAGTTCAGGGCATCGGTATCTGGCGCGATAAGGTCGCCGACATCGGGATTGCCGAAGCCCGCAAGCGGATCGACGACGCCGGACTCGCCGTCACGTCCCTGTGCCGTGGCGGGTTCTTCACCGCGCCCGGCGATGCCGCACTGGCCGACAACAGGCGTGCAGTGGACGAGGCCGCAGCGCTGGGTGCGTCCGTCCTCGTGCTGGTCGCAGGTGGATTGCCCGGCAGATCCCGGGACCTTTCGGCGGCCCGCGGACGGGCGCAGGAGGTCATCGCCAAGCTGGTCCCCTACGCCGCGTCCGCCGGGGTCCGGCTCGCACTGGAACCCTTGCATCCCATGTATTGCGCGGATCGGTGCGTGTTGTCGACGTTGGCGCAGGCGCTCGAGTGGGGCGCGCCGTTCGATCCCGCGAGCGTCGGCGTGTGTGTGGACACGTTCCACATCTGGTGGGATCCGGACGTACTCCTCTCGATCGCCGCAGTTACCGCCGCTGGTCGACTGGCGGCTTACCAGGTGTGCGACTTCCTCCTCCCGATCCCCTCCGACGCCCTGCTGGCCAGAGGGATGATGGGCGACGGGGTCATCGACTTCGCGCCGATGACCGCTGCGGTGGCGGCAGCCGGCTACACCGGTCCGATCGAGGTCGAGATCTTCAATGCCGAGGTATGGGCCGATGATCCCGACTCCGTGATGGCCCGGATGGTCAGCACGTTCGCGGAGTTCGTCGCACCGTCGCTCTAGCTGCCGTCTCGCGACGGCGACTACGGCGTGATGACGCGGACCGGCTCGCCGGCGAGATGCGCGACGATGTCGGCCACCGCGTCGGCGTAGAAGACCTCGTAGGCGTCGGTGATCACGTAACCGATGTGGGGCAGCAACAGGGTGTTCGGCAGCGTCCGCAGGATGTGGTCGACCGGTAGCGGCTCGACGTCGTAGACATCCAGCGCGGCGCCCGCGATCCGCCGCGTGCGCAACGCGGCCACGAGCGCGGCCTCGTCGACGATCGGCCCACGTGAGTTGTTGACCAGGTAGGCGGTCGGTTTCATCTCGGCGAGGTCGTCCGCACCGATCAGTCCTCTCGACCGGTCCGAGAGCGGCATGTGGATCGACACGACATCGGCGGTGGCGAAGAGGTCCTGCCGCGAGACCGCCGTCACGCCGTGCTCGGCCGCCCGCTTGGCCGTCAGGTTGGGGCTCCACGCGATGACGCGCATGTCGAATGCCTGCGCCAGCTTCGCCACCGGAATGCCGAGCCGGCCGAGCCCGACGATGCCGAGGGTACGACCGGCGAGGCCGATGCCGACGGTGTGCTGCCACTCGCCGCGACGAACGGCCGCGTCCTCCTGGGCCAGCTGGCGGGTGATCGCCAGGATCATCCCGATCGTCAGCTCGGGCATCGCATTGCCCGCCCCGCCGGTACCGCTGACCACGATGCCGAGGCGGTTCGCAGCCGCGACGTCGATGGACGCGTTGCGCATGCCGGTGGTGATCAGCAGCTCGAGCTCGGGCAGCCGCTCGAGGGTGGACGCCGGGAACGCGGTCCGCTCCCGCATCGCCACCACCACTGCGCTGCCGGCCAGTCGCTCGACGAGTTCGTCGGGGTCGGCGATGTGCTCGGTGATGACGTCGACGTTGTAGTGGTCGGTGACCGGCGCCCAGTCCGCGTAGCCGAGCGCGACCTGCTGATAGTCGTCGAGGATCGTCACGGTCGGGGTCGAACTCGAGCTCGGGGTGGAAGTCACGAGGTCAACCTACGACGCCGGCCGGGCGGGCTGGATACACAGCCGCAACCGACGATGTCCGGCCCGAGCGTGCCAACTTGATAACTCCGAGCGCTAGTTCCCCCTCCCCGTCATCGGCGGCTTCCGATCCGACGCCAACCGCGTCGGCCGCCGCCAGTCCTAGCGCGAGCCCGAGTCGGTCGAGCAGCACCGGACCATCTGCCGGCCCGGATGCTGCTGCGATCAGGGCGCTCGCGGCGGCTTTCCTGGCAGCTGACAACTCCGCGACGCGGACCGGTGACTACGCGACACGCGACAAGCTGACGACCAATGCCTGCGCGTGGTGTACGCAGAAGAAGGCCTACGTCACCAAGATCTATCGCGGTGGAGGAAAAGTCACCGGCGAACTGTTCACGAAGAACTCGGTGTCGGTCAGGGGACCGGTACGTGGCCTCTATTACGCGACGATCAACACGACGGTAAGCAAGTACACCGAGGTCGACGGCAGCGGCAAGACCATCGACGCCCGAGGAGACCGGAAAGGTGTTTTGACGCTTACGGCCGCCCAGTCCGGTGGGTCGTGGAAAGTGATCGGCGGCTTGTGGCAGGCGACATCATGAGGCGTCGGATCGTGGTCGGGGTGCTCGCGTTGGTCCTCGCCGCAGCAATGTGGGCGCCTGCACGTGCCGACTCCAACGGCGGTTCGGTCGGCTGGCAGTACAGCGAGGCGGGACGCGGGGTCTACCAAGCGCCGCAGGGCGGGAGCAGCGGGCCGTCGGATCCGGTTCACGGGACGGAGATCTACCAACCGGAGTGGAGATGCTCCGCGGCGGAATGCCCGCCGTCCGGGCAGTACATCTGGTGCAACCCCGACTGGACTCCTGCAGTTCGCCAGCCGATCTACGTGCGGGTGGACTTCGTGCACGCCGCGGCTGACGCGGGAGACCGTGCGAAGTGGAAGATCGTGGGCGGAATTCCCCGGTGCTATCCGACACCGGAATTCGTCCCTCTCGAAGACGTCGGCTATCAGTTCCGGTATGAGATCGAGCGCCGCTTCAGCCAGCCCGACATCGAACTGAAGCCCAATCCCGAAACCCTGTTCAACCTGCCCACGATCGTGTCGACCGACTACCCGAGCGACAAGACGTTCGACATCACCGTCCCGCCGTCGGCCGGTCGCACGATTCCGCTCACCGGGTCGATCGATGCGCACGCCGATTTCACCTGGACCTTCGAGGACGGCACCACCGCTTTCGGCCCCGGAACGCCTTACGACGGTACCGATCCGGGGAAAAGCCCGGATCACTACCTGACGAACACGTTCCGGACCGCCGGTCATCACACCGTCACCCTGACCGTCACCTGGACCGGATCGATCACCGTCGAGGGGCTGCCACCGGAGCAGTTCCAACCGGTCACGCTGACTGCGACCGCAGGTGTGGACGTCATCGAGAGCCACCCGCTCCTGACCGCACCCTGACGGCAGGGTAGGTCAGGAGCGGAACGGAGCCCGAACCGGAAGCCAGCTCAGTGCTGGCCGACCGCGAGGTCGCCGAGCAGCCCGCCGAGTGATTTCTGCAGGGCTTCGCTTCCGGCGATGCCGAGCAGCCCGCCGAGTGATTTCTGCAGGGCTTCGCTTCCGACGATGCCGTCGAATCCGGGCGGGCGGGGTCCCCGCCAGTGCGGCCAGTGGGTGCCGCACAAGTCATCGAAGTCAGCCAGTGCACTCATCGCGGACAGCGCGTGCTCGGGGTCCATCTTCTCGTCGTGCCGGCCGAACACGGCAGCATTCGCGGCGCGGCTCACCGCGACCGTGACCTCCTGCGAGGCGACGCTGTGCAGCGAGTGGACGATCACCGACCCCAGCACCGCATCGACCTCGTGGACGTAGCGCGCCCGGATCAGCAGCTGCCATGGGACGTTGATACCGGCCCGATCCGTCAGCCCGCTTCGGTGACGTCCGCCTTGCCGGCCGTCGGCGACGCGGTCGCTGAAACCGGCGGCCGCTCGCGACGGATGTAGTTCGTCAGCTCAGGAAGCAGCTTCGACAACGCGATGATGGCGATCACGCAGGCAACCCCGCCGGCGACCAGCGCCACCCGCAATCCGAACGCGTCGGCGACAGAGCCGGCCAGGAAGTCACCGAGCCGAGGCCCACCGGCGACGACCACGACGAAGACGCCCTGAAGTCGGCCACGCATCTCGTCTGGTGTGGCGACCTGCATGATCGTGTTCCGGAACACCGAACTCACGCTGTCCGCGGCGCCGGCGAGTGCCAGCATGATCACGCCGACGATGATGCCGCCGGTCAGGCCGAAGCCCGCGATCGCCAGACCCCAGCAGACGATCGCGATGATGACCGCCAAGCCGTGCCGCTTCACCTTCGTCAGCCACCCCGAGAAGATCATCGCGACGACGGCGCCGATCGCGGGCGCGGACTGCAGCAACCCGACGGTCCGCGGCCCACCCGCGAAGAAGGCGCCCGCCGCGGCCGGGAACAGAGCCCGCGGGCTGGCCAGCACCATGGCGATCAGGTCCGCGGCGAAGCTGGCGAGAACGACGCGGTTGATCCGCAGGTAGCGCAGGCCGTCGACGACGGTGCTCCAGCCGGCCCGCGTGACGTGTCCGATCGGCGGCACCGCGGGGAGCCGGATCAACGCATAGAGCGCACCGGTGTAGAGCACGACGTCGGTCAGGTAGGCGGCCTGATATCCCTTCCAGGCAACGATGACAGCGCCGAGCATCGGACCGACGGTGAGGCCGATGTTGAAGCCGACACCGCTCAGGGCATTGGCCGCTGGGATCAGCTTCGCCGGCAGGATCCGCGGGATGATCGCGCTCCGCGTCGGAGAGTTGACCGCGAACAGGCCGGCCTGGAGCCCGACGATCAGGTACAGGGTCCCGACGTGATGAAGCCCGAGAACGGTGACGACGAACAACGCCATCGACAACAACCACAGGCCGAACGCGGTGATGATCGCGAGCTTGCGCCGGTCCATCACGTCGGCGAGCGCGCCACCGTAGAGCCCGCCGATCACCATCGGGACGAGCATGACGATGCCGACCGTGCCGACCGCGAACGACGACTTCGTCAGGTCGAACACCTGGATCGCGATGGCGACCGCGGTCATCTGCTGACCGAGCTGACCGAAGTTCAGCCCGACGAACAAGCGACGGAAATCCGCCGAGACCCGAAGTGGAGTGACATCGGCGAGAACTGGCACGAGGACCAGCATGACGGACATGTGTTCATGCATGTCGACGCGGACCACGACCCGGACGCCGACCGCACCGCCGGGGGGCTCGCCGCCCGGGCGTAGCGTCGTCGCATGAGCGCGAGTGCCAACGCCACTTCCCGTCCCATCTCAGCCACCCTCGGCGAACTCAACGCCACCGGATATTTCCCCCGCACCGTCAAGCACGAGATCCGCGACAACCTGGTCGCCGCCCTCCGCGACCCCGACGTCGAGACCGCCTTCCCGGGCATCGTCGGCTTCGACGACACCGTCCTCCCCGAACTCGAACGGGCGTTGCTGGCCGGCCACGACTTCGTCCTGCTGGGCGAGCGCGGCCAGGGCAAGACCCGCATCATGCGAACGCTGGTCGGCCTGCTGGACGAATGGTCGCCCGAGGTCGAGGGCTGCGAGATCCACGACGAACCCAATGCCCCGGTCTGTTCCCGTTGCCTGCGGTTGCTCGACGAGCTCGGCGACTCGCTGCCCATCACCTGGCGACACCGCTCGGACCGTTACGGCGAGAAGCTCGCCACGCCCGACACCAGCGTCGGTGACCTGGTCGGCGACGTCGACCCGATCAAGGTCGCCGAGGGCCGCACGCTGGGTGACCCGGAGACCATCCACTACGGCCTGGTGCCCCGCACCAACCGTGGTGTCTTCGCATTGAACGAGCTGCCCGACCTCGCCGAACGCATCCAAGTCGCGTTGTTCAACGTGCTCGAGGAGCGCGATATCCAGGTCCGCGGCTACTCCCTGCGGCTGCCGCTCGACCTGCTGCTCGTCGCTTCGGCGAACCCCGAGGACTACACCAACCGCGGTCGCATCATCACGCCGCTGAAGGACCGTTTCGGCGCCGAGATCCGCACGCACTACCCACTCGAGATCGACGACGAGGTGACGCTGATCGAGCAGGAGGCGGAGCCGTCGGCGACGTTGCCGCATCACCTCGTCGAGGTGGTGGCTCGGTTCGCCCGCGGGCTTCGCGAGTCGACGGCCGTCGACCAGCGGGCAGGTGTCTCGGCACGCTTTGCGGTCGCCGCCACCGAATCGCTCGCGGCCGGTGCCCTGCGTCGTAGTGCCCGCACCGACGGCTCCGAGCCGGTCGCCCGCATCTGCGACCTGCCCGGCGTCGTGCCGACGCTGCTGGGCAAGATCGAGTTCGAGATGGGCGAGGAGGGACGCGAGCGCGAAGTTCTCGACCACCTGCTCCGGGTCGCGACCGCCGAGACGTTCCGTGCGCTGCTGGCGGGTCTCGACCTGTCCGGCTTCACGGACCGGTTCGCCGAGGGTTCCACCGTCGAGACCGGTGAGCTCGTGCCGGCGCAGGAGCTGCTCGACCAGCTGGGGCCCGTGCCAGGGCTGGCGAAAGTCCTCGACCGGCTCGGCGAGGGCGACGCGCCCTCCCCCGGCCAGGCCGCGGCCGCCGTCGAGTTCGTCCTCGAAGGTCTCTACCTGACCAGGCGGATCTCGAAGGAATCGGTCGACGACCTGATCGTCTACGGGAGCTGACATGCCCGGGCAACCACACCATCACCGTCGGCACAGCCGGTACGGCTCGTGGCAGGGCGGCGGCGACCCGCTCGCCCCGCCTTACGACGTGCGGGCCGTCGTCGACGAACTCGGCGAGGACATGCTCTCGGGCTCGAGCTTTCGGGAGGCCATGCGGGAGATGATGCGCCGCGGCATGGATGGTCGCCGCGGCCTCGACGACATCGCCGAGCGGATCCGCCGCCGTCGCGACTCCCTGCGCCGGCGCGGCGATCTGTCGGGCACATTGGCGAAAGTCGGTTCGGCACTCGACCAGGCGGTCGCCACCGAGCGCGAAGCCCTTGCCGGCAAGGAGGGCGACGAGGCACGGATGGCGGAGATGGAGCTCGACACCCTCCCGCACGACACGCCGGGAGCCGTGCGCGCGCTCGAGAACTACGACTGGACGTCGCCGGAAGCCAAGGCGATCTACGACTCGATCCGGCAGATGCTCCAGCACGAGATCGTCGACGCCCAATTCCAGGGCCTGCGTGATGCCCTGTCCGGCAACGATCCGGAGGCGATGCAGGCCGTCCGGGACATGATGGCCGACCTCAACAACCTGCTCGCCGCGCACGCCCGTGGCGAGGACACCACCGACCAGTTCAGCGAGTTCATGGACAAACACGGTGAGCTGTTCCCGGACAACCCGCAGGACATCGACGAGCTGATCGACTCGCTCGCGCGACGCTCGGCGGCTGCGGAACGGATGATGCGCTCGCTGTCCCCACAGCAGCGTGAGGAACTCGGCCAGCTGATGTCGGACGCGATGGCCGATCTCGACATGGCGTCGCAGATGGAGCAGTTGCGCGACAACCTCCGGACGCTGCGCCCCGGTATGGGTCAGGGTCCGCCGATCCGCATGCGGGGGCAGGAACCGCTCGGCTACGGCGATGCGGTCGAGGCGGTCGCCGACATCGCCGACCTGGAGGCGCTGGCCCGGCAGCTCGACCAGGACTATCCCGGCGCGTCGCTGGACGACGTGGACGTGGAGATGATCGAGCAGCAGCTCGGCGCCGGCGTCGCGACCGACCTTCGGGCGATGCGTGATCTCGAACGTGAGCTGGAACGTCAGGGCTACGTGACACGCGGTGAAGACGGACCGCGGCTGACTCCGCGTGCGCTCCGACGGCTCGGTGAGACTGCGCTCAAACGCGTTTTCGCCGATCTTGAGGCCAAGGGTTCGGGCGGTCACGACGACCATCGGACCGGGTCGGCCGACGAGCTGACGGGACAGATCCGGCCGTGGGTGTTCGGGGACGACCTACCGGTGAACGCGCCGGCGACCGTCCACAACGCCGTCATGCGCACCCTCGCCCAGAACCCGCCCACCGACATCGGCACGCGTCGTGCGATTCAGCTCGACGTCGAGGACTTCGCCGTCGCGGAGACGGAACGACGTACCAGCGCAGCGGTCGCGCTCTGTGTCGACCTGTCCTACTCGATGATCGCCGAGGGCCGGTGGGGCCCGATGAAGCAGACCGCCCTGGCGCTCTCGCATCTGGTGGCGACGAGGTTCCGGCAGGACGCCTTGCAGATCATCGGATTCGACCTGATGGCCCGTCGGCTCACCGACGTGCAGCTGGCCGAGGCCGAGCACAACGACGTGCAGGGAACGAACCTGCAGCATGCGTTGCTGCTCGCCGGCCGGCATCTGCGCCGGCATCCCGACGCCGAGCCGGTGGTGCTGATCGTCACCGACGGCGAGCCGACGGCGCACATCACCGAGGACGGCAACCCGACGTTCCGCTGGCCGACGACGACGGCGACGTTGCGCGCGACGATGACCGAGGTCGACGCGCTGACCCGTTACGGGGCGACGCTGAACTTCTTCCGGCTCGGTGAGGACGAAGGCCTCGCACGGTTCCTCGACGCGATCGCGCGCCGCAACGGCGGCCGGGTGTTCAGCCCAGACCTCGGCAGCCTCGGCGAGTACGTCGTGTCGGATTACCTACGGATGCGCAAGGGCCGTCGCCGATCCGCGTGATGCGTGCTTCGCGTTGAGACGGCAGAAACCGACGGTTCTGGGTGCCAGGAACCGTCGGTTTCTGCAGTCTCAACGTCGCCGACGCCACAGGAAGAGCATGTCCGCGCCGAATCGGTCGGACTGGACGAGCACATCGCGGGCCGTCGCGATCCGCACCACCCAACCCTCGTCCTCGAGGTTGTGCCGGCGGGCGATGTCGTTCTCCCATTGGCGACGGTCGTCGAAGTGGTGCCGGCCGTCGTACTCGATCGCGAGCTTTCGATCCGGGTAACTGAGATCCGGCCTCGCGATCCACCCGCCGTGACTGTCGTGCGCGTTGGCGTTGATCACCGGCTCCGGGAGCCCCGACGCGAGGTGCAGATGCCGCAGGAGCGATTCCATCGGCGAGTCGACGCCGGGACGCACGAGCGCAGCTACCCGCCGCGCGCGGACGGCTCCACGACGACTGGTCGAACGGTCGGCGGCTGCGACGAGAGCGGCACGATCGCCGAGACCCCGCCGGACGATCGCGTCGCCGACGGCGAGCAACCACCGATCGTCAAGATGAACAGCGAGATCGAGGAACGTCTGGATCGGTGTCGTGACGCCCATGTCCCGGTGCCTGGTGACCTCACCAAGCTGCCCGACGTGGGCGACCACTTTCGCCCGACGAACCTGGGCCGTCGTCCGGATGTGAACCACCTCGCCGTCGACCTTGGCGGTGGGCAGCGACCAGATCCGCGCCGCGGTCTCGCAGGAGAACACCGAATCAGGCGGGAGGACCAGCTGCAGACCCTTCAGCACGAGCGTCGCGTCCCGTTCGCCGACGACATGGACGCCTCGCGTGATGCGCGACACCTCCTGTCGACGGGTCACCTCCGCGCCCGGAGACCCGCACCAACGAGTTCGCCCGTGGTGAAAGGACCTCCACGAAGCTGTCGCGGGATCTCGCGCCGAGGTGTCATGACAACAGGCTGGGCCGCCGTCCGCGACGGCGCGCTTGAACTGCCTGCGCTGTGGACAGGCCCACGTTCGGCTGCGCTGTGGACAACAGTGAGACTGCAGAAACCGACGGTTCTGGGCGCCAGGAACCGTCGGTTTCTGCAGTCTCGACGGGTGCCACACCCGCAGCTGGTGGCTCCGCTGCCGGCAGCGTCACGGCCGGGGTCGGCCGCCAGCCCAGCCCGCAGCAGGATCACACCGCCAGGAGGACATCGCGCAACAGCCGCTCGACCTCGGCGGCGACGGCGTCCCGCCCCGGTGCAAGGTATTTGCGGGTGTCCACCGTCGCCGGATTCGCCTCGAGGTAGGCCCGAACTGCCCTCGTGAAGGCCACGTTCAGACCGGTGGCGAGGTTGATCTTCGTCATACCCGCCCGCACTGCGGCGGTCAGCTGCGTATCCGGCACCCCAGACGAGCCGTGCAGCACGAGCGGCACGGACGTGATCGCGCGGTGCTCACCGATCAGGTCGAGGTCGACGGATGCGTCCTTGCTCGTCATCGCGTGCGAGGTGCCGACCGCGATCGCCAGGGCATCGATTCCAGTGGCTTCGACGAAGGCCCGACCCTGCGACGGCACCGTCCGCACACCGGGAGCGTGCACGCCGTCCTTGCCGCCGACCTCACCCAACTCCGCTTCGACGAAAACCCCGGCTGCATGGCACTGCGCCACCACCTCCGACGTCACCCCCACGTTCTCCCCGTAGGGCAGCTCCGACCCGTCGAACATCACCGAGCCGATGCCGAGACCGATCGCCTCGGTCACCAACGCGCGGTCCTTGGCGTGGTCGAGGTGCACGGCCACCGGCACCGACGACGAACGTGCGATCGCCAGCGTGGCAAGGGCGATCGGCGCCAACGCACCGTGGTAGCGGACCGCGTTCTCACTGATCTGCAGGATCACCGGCGCGCGCGCGCCTTCTGCTCCCGCGACCAGGGCTTCGGCGTGCTCGAGCTGGATGACGTTGAAAGCGCCGACACCTCGACCCGTGGCGAAGGCTGCGCTGACGATCTGCGCGGTCGGGGTCAACGGCATGGGCTCTGCTCCTGTCGGCGGTTCTCGTCCGTGGCTTCAGCGATCACTCGTATCGACCTCCTTGATCAGCATGCTGACGTCATCGGGGTCGACCTGGCCGGCGACCGGCGCGAGCACGGCGGCGGCAGACACCGCGACCGCGCGCCGGACGAGCTCGACGACAGCGGCCCGGTCCGTCCACACGGCAGTCGGATCGTCGACGATCGTCAAGCCCCATGCGAATGCGGCCACCGCCGCATCCCCTGCGCCCGTCGCGTTGCCTTCGAGCGTCCGCGGCAACCGGCCGCTCACGGTGAAACGAGGTGTCAGTACACGAAGACCCTCGCGGCCGGACGAGACCGCGACCGCACGGGCACCGAGGCGCAGGAGCTCGGCGGCACGTGCAGCGGCATCGGCCAGGTCGGGAAAGACGGCCGCAAGCTCGGCGGCATTCGGTTTGACGAGGTCCGGTTCGGCTGCGCAGGCCGCGGCCAACGCAGGCCCGGACGTGTCCACGATAACCGGCACGCTCGCGCCGCGACCGAGCCGGGCCGCCGCGACGAGTTCGGCGTACGCGTCCGACCCCACCCCGAGGGGCAGGCTTCCCGACATCGTCACCACCCGTGCCGTCGCGCCGGCGCGGGTCACGCTCTCGAGAAGCAACGACCACTCCGCCGGCGACACGACCGGCCCGGGCTCGTTGAACAGCGTCGTCCGACCCGAACCGGCGTCCATCACGGCAACGGTGCGGCGGGTCTCGCCCGCGATCGGCGTCAGGTCCTCGGGCACCCCGTAGCCGGCCAGCTGCGCGCGCAGCTCGACGCCGGCCCGACCGCCGGCAAGGCCGAGGACGAGAACCTCAGAGCCGAGGCAGGCCAGCACATTCGCGGTGTTGATGCCTTTCCCACCGGGGCGCGACACCACATCACACACGCGGTTCTCCGACCCCACGTCCAGCCGGTCGACGGTATAGGTGACGTCGAGCGCCGGGTTCGGCGTGACGGTGGCGATCACCGCAGGGACGTCACGGGGTGACGATCCAGGTGCCGTGCCGCATCACGCCGGTGACCAGGAGATCGTCGTCCAGGACGGTGAGGTCGGCCTTGCGACCTGGCTCGATCACCCCGATGTCGTAGTGCCCGAGCACCGCGGCGGGGGTGACGCACGCCATCTGGACCGCGTCGTCGAGCGAGAGTCCCACCTGGTCGACGGCGAACTTGACCGCTGCGGCCATCGTCAGCGTGCTGCCGGCGATCGAGCCGTTGCCGGCGAGGCGCGCCACCCCGCCACGGACCTCGACGGCCATGCTGCCGAGGCCGTAGTCGCCGTCGCCCATCCCGGCCGCGGCCATGGCGTCGGTGATGAGCATGCTGCGACGGGTGCCGACGTGGTCGACGGCGAACTCGATCGTCGCCGGGTGCAGGTGATGCCCGTCCGCGATCAGTTCGATCGTGACCCCGGGTGAGGAGAGCAGCGCGGTGACCGCGCCCGGCGTCCGGTGGTGGATCGGCTTCATGCCGTTGAACAGGTGGGTGGCAACCGTGGCGCCGGCTTCGACCGCTTCGAGGGTGCGTTCGTAGCTGGCGGCGGTGTGCCCGATCGCGGCGACCGCACCGGCATCGGCAACCAGGCGGACGGATTCGAGTCCACCGGGCAGCTCCGGCGCGATGGTCAGCATGCTGATACGACCGTCACCGGCTTCTAGGAAGCGGTTGATCTCGGCCGGGTCGGGGTCGCGCAACAGCGCCTCGTTGTGCGCGCCCTTGCATTCCTTGCTGATCCACGGTCCCTCGAGATGGAACCCGGCGAACGTCCCGTCGTCGATCAGTGGGGAGAGCTCACGCACCTGGAGTTCGAGCATGTCGAGGTCCTCGGTCACGAGCGACGCCAGCGTCGTCGTCGTGCCGGCCCGCAGGTGGAACGCCCGCGCTGCCCCCGCGGCCTCGGGGTCGAGAGTCGCGTAGGTGTGCCCGCCGCCGCCGTGAGTGTGGATGTCGACGAACCCGGGGACGACCGTCGCCCCGTGGAGGTCGATGACGTCCTCACCGGGATGCGGATGTGCGGTTCCCGCAGCGGCCCCGGTCACCAGGCCGTCCTCGATCCGGATCCAGGTCGAGCGGGCGTCGACCGTGGTCGATCCGGTGATCACCGCGGCGTTGGTGAGAAGCGTCATGTCGCCACTCCATCACGGCTGTGCCCAGCCGCGATCAAGGCCGCCCCGAGGGCGCCCGCCTGATCACCGAGCTCGGCGGCGACGACGCTCGGGCGGCGGTGGAACGTCATCCGCGCGAGCAGGCCGGACCGGACCGGCCCGAGCAGCGCCTCGCCGGCCTGCGCGAGTCCGCCACCGATCACCACGACGGCCGGTCCGAGCACGGCGCAGGCCAGCAACAGCGCGGTGACGAGGGCATCGATCGCGTCGTCCCAGACCGCGCGGGCGATCGGGTCGCCGGCGGCGAGACGGGTCGCGACGTCGACCGCGCCGTCGACCGGGTCGCCGCCGGACTCCATGTAGTGCCGCGCGACCGCCGAGGCGGATGCGTAACGCTCCAGACAGCCGATCTGGCCGCAGGGGCACGGCTCGCCGCCCGGCCGGACGATGACGTGTCCGAGTTCGCCCGCGTAGCCGCCGGCCATCAACGCGCGGCCGTCGACGACGCAACTGGCGGCGATCCCGGTGCCGAGCGGGACGAACAGGACGTTGTCGCCACCACGGGCTGCGCCGAGCCGGGCTTCGGCGATGCCACCGGCGCGGACGTCGTGGCCGAGGCTGATGTCCAGCCCGGTCGAGGTGCTGAGAAGGGCGGCGAGTGGCAGGTCGCGGAAGCCGAGGTTGACCGCCGACCTGGCGATCCCGTCGACCTCGTCGACGATGCCGGGAACAACGACACCGGCGCGGTCGGGTGCCGGCAGCCCGCTCCGGGCGGCGATGCCGACGAGTTCGGTGATGGTGTCGTGCATCGCGGCCACGACCGCATCGACGCCCACAGTGACCGGGGTGGCGTTCCGCGCGACGGCGATGACCTCGGGACTGCCTGGCCCGTCGGGTAGCAGGACGAGCAGGCCTTTCATGGACGTCCCGCCGACGTCGAGGCCGACGACGGGACGCCGGGGTGGGACTACGTGTGCTGACATGCGCGCGGGCTGGTCAGGCTCAGACGTCGAGGATGATCGAGCGGCTCAGGTTGCGCGGCAGGTCGGGGTTCAGCCCACGTGCGACCCCGCGTCCGACGGCCAGCCGCTGCGCGCGGATGAGCTCGGCCTGCGCGTCCCGGCCCGGCACATGCACGACGAGCCCGCGCATCGCCTCGATCTCCGCCGACAACTCGGGTGGGTTGTCACCGAGCAGCCAGACGACGCTGTTCTCGTCGGTGATGCTCATCGGGCCGTGCCGGTACTCCGTCGCCGGGTAGGACTCGGCCCACGACAGCGACGCCTCGCGCATCTTCAGCGCTGCCTCGTTCGCGAGGCCGATGCTCCAGCCGGTCGAGAGGAACGTGTACTGGCCGCGGTCGAGCACACCGTCGGGCAGCGGCTCGGTGACGGTGACGTCGGCTTGGGCGATGACCTCGGTGAGGTCCTCGCCGAGGTGTGCGCGCAACAGCGTGAGCGTCGTGGTGGCGAACCGCGTCTGCACGACCGACTGCTCGTCGGCGAAGCCGAGGACGATCACCTCGTCGGCGGCCTGCATGATCGGGGTGTTCGGGTCGCCGGTGATGACGGTGGTGGGTACGGTGCCGCGGAGCTCCGCGAGGATCGCCAGCACCTCGGTGGTGGTGCCGGAGCGAGTGATCGCGACGACGCGGTCGTAGGCACGCCCGGTGGGAACCTCGGACGCGGTGTAGGCGTCCGTCTCGCCCTGACCGCTGCTTTCCCGAAGCCCGGCGTAAGCCTGGGCGACGAACCACGAGGTGCCGCACCCGATCACCGCGACGCGTTCGCCCGGAGCCGGCAGGCCGACAACCGCCGGCGCGAGCTCGACGGCCCGGCGCCAGCACGCGGGCTGCGAGGCGATCTCCTCGTCCACGAATGACACAACGTCCTCCAGACGCACGACCGGCGGCCACCGGGCGGTCGGCCGCTGGGCCGACGCAACCGAGGTGGTCGCCAGATCACATTTTGATGTCACGGTGATGAAGTCGGCTGAAGTCCGTGACATTAGGAGCCTAGTCGCGCGATTCTGTTCCGACAAGGCACCGAACACGCAGTATCACGCATCATGCGTGCAGGTCTTGACTTCGAGGACCCAGCCTGGCGCCGCCGCCCAGACGGTCCGGTCGCCCCGATCACCGTGAGCAGGAGGAGGACCGATGAACCGCTACGAACGGCTGAACACGCTGCTCGACCTGCTGTCCGGGAAGGGAAGCCTGGAGGTGGAGGACGCGGCAGTGCAGCTCGACGTGTCCGCGGCCACGATCAGGCGCGACCTCGACCACCTCGCCTCCCAGCAGATGCTCACCCGGACCCGTGGTGGCGCGGTTGCCCACAGCGTGTCCTACGACCTGCCCCTGCGCTACAAGTCTTCGCGTCAAACCTCCCCGAAACGTCGCATCGGCGCTGCCGCGGCCGCCCTCGTGGACCGCGGCCAGGTGGCCGGGTTCACCGGCGGGACGACGACCACCGAGGTCGCGCGCGCTCTCGTCACGCGAACCGACCTCCAGCAGACCGATGGTGAGCCGGCGTTGACGGTCGTCACCAACGCCCTCAACATCGCGAACGAGCTCGCCGTGCGCCGCAACGTGAAGATCGTGCTGACCGGCGGAGTCCTGCGTCCGCAGTCCTACGAGCTCTTCGGCCCGCTGGCCGAGCGGGTGCTGTCGGTGGTCAAGATCGACATCACCTTCCTCGGGGTCGAGGGCCTCGACGAGCGGGAAGGGGCTTTCGCGACGCACGAGGGTGAGGCGAGTGTCGCGAGGCTGCTGGCCTCGCGCGCGCGGACCGTCGTCGTCGTGTCCGACTCGTCGAAGATCGGCCGGCAGGCGTTCGCCCAGATCTGGCCGTTGGAGCGGGTCGACCTGCTCGTCACCGACACGGACGCCAGCTCGGAGTCGCTGCGACCGTTCGAGGATGCGGGCGTGAAGGTGCTGCAGGTCTAGGACCGCTCTTCAGCTTTCGACCCGGGCTGTGTCAAGAGCGACACATGTGGCGTCAAAGTCGTTGCAGGACTGGCATCGGCGTCGTACGGTTATCTCACACGTGAATGGAGGTGGTCCGAAGAATGCATAGTTTCGGGACTCGTGAGGTGACGGTCGCCTGACCGTCGTTCCCTCGGGCTAAGTCCTCCCAGGACTGCCCATCGGGATAGGCAGTGGATATTGACCCGCCGACGTCAGTGGGCAAACCAAGGCCGTCACCGCCCTTGCGGGCGCTGGAACCGTCCCAACCAGCACACAGCCCGCAGGTCTCTTCGAAATGGACCGGCCGCCCCTTCGGGGCGGCCGGTTCCGCGTTGTCCAGCAGGGCACTGAAGCCGAGAGTCTTCCGCCGTCAGCGGTCGGTGCCGGCGTTCGCCACTCAGGGCTGAAGCCGGGTGCGGACCCAGCCGACCGCGCCGTCGCGGCGGTACTCGACCCGGTCGTGCAGCCGTCCCCGCCGGCCGGCCCAGAACTCCCACCGCTGCGGAACAACCCGCAGCCCGCCCCAGAACGGCGGGCGCGGGATGACGCTGTCGGCGAACTCGCGCTCGACCTCCGCGTACGCGGCGTCGAGGGCCTGCCGGCTCTCCGCCGGTTCGGACTGGGCACTCGCCCAGGCTCCGAGTTGGCTCTCCCGCGGGCGTGACGCGAAGTAGTCGTCGGACTCCCCCGCCGAAACGGCCTCGACGGTCCCCTCAACCCGCACCTGCACGCTCGCCAGATGCCAGCCGAAGACCAACGCGGCCAGCGGATGCCCGGCGACCTGACGGCCTTTCGCGGAGTCCAGGTTGGTGTAGAACACGAGCCCACGGTCGTCGAGGCCCTTGAGCAGAACCGTGCGTGCCGCGGGCCGGCCGGCGTCGTCGACGGTCGCCAGCACCATCGCGTTGGGCTCGGGCAGCCCCGCGGCTTCGACGTCGGCGAACCAGCCGCGGAACTGTGCGACCGGATCGGGATCGACCGTCGCCGGGTCGAGCGGCGGTGCGTCGTACACCACCCGCAGGCCGGCCAGATGGCCGGCCGCGTCCGGGGTTGCGGGGGATGCCTGGTCGGATTCGGGGGTGCCGGTCACGAACCGAGCCTAGGCCGACATGTCCGGCCGACGTGTCCGGCATGCATGTAAGAATGACCAGCGGACAGCGCTGTCGCTCTCGACCCCGATCCGGGGAACCCTCTCCACCGTTGGGACATCCATGGCCGACGCCACCGCAACCGCCGCCACGTCGATCGTCATCCCGGCCGATCTCCGGCCGCTGGACGGCCGGTTCGGGTCGGGCCCGTCGAAGATCCGGCCGGAGGCCGTCGCGGCGCTCGCCCGGGTCGGCGGAACCCTGCTCGGCACCTCACACCGGCAGAAGCCCGTGCGCGCGCTGGTCGGTCGCATCCGGGCCGGCCTCGCCGACCTGTTCGACCTTCCGGACGGTTACCAGGTCGTCCTCGGCAACGGCGGCAGCACGGCGTTCTGGGACATCGCCGCGTTCGGACTGGTTCGGACGAAGTCGGCGCACGCGTCGTTCGGCGAGTTCTCCGCCAAGTTCGCCTCGGTCACCGCCGGTGCCCCGTGGCTCGACGAGCCGTCCATCGTCGTCGGACCGCCCGGTACACTACCCGTCCTCACGGCGGTGGACGGCGCCGACGTGTACGCGTGGCCGCACAACGAGACGTCGACGGGCGTGATGTCGCAGATCACCCGCGTGCCGGGTGCCGACGACGACGCGCTCGTGCTGATCGACGCGACGTCGGGCGCAGGTGGGCTGCCGGTCGACATCGGCCAGACCGACGTCTACTACTTCGCGCCGCAGAAGTCCTTCGCCTCCGACGGGGGACTGTGGATCGCGCTGATGTCGCCCAAGGCCCTCGCGCGGGTGGACGAGATCGCCGCGAGCGGGCGTTACATCCCGACCTTCTTCGACCTGCCGACCGCGATCGACAACTCGAGCAAGGACCAGACCTACAACACGCCTGCGGTGGCGACCCTGGTGCTGATGGCGGAGCAGATCGACTGGATGCTGGCCGGCGGCGGGCTCGACTTCACCGTAGGACGCACTACGGCTTCGAGCTCGCACCTGTATCAGTGGGCTGAGAAGAGGGACTACACGACCCCGTACGTGACGGAGCCCGCCGCGCGGTCCCTGGTGGTCGGAACCATCGACTTCGACAACGCGATCGACCACGCCGAGCTGGCGAAAGTACTGCGCAGCAACGGGATCGTCGATGTCGAGCCGTACCGCAAGCTGGGCCGCAATCAGCTACGCGTCGCGATGTTCCCGTCCGTCGACCCCGAGGACGTCGAGCGCTTGACGGCGTCGATCGAGTTCGTGGTCGAGCGACTGGCCTGACCACCGTCGACCACGTGGCTAGACCGTCGATCCCGCACGGGGTCGATCGGCACCGGGCGGGGTCGACGCGGCTGGGCGGGGTCGACGAGCCTCTCAGCTGCCAGGCTCAGACCTCGACCCGCACCGTGACGGTGTGCCAGCCGGTGGCACCGTCGGGGAGGACGTCGGCGCGGTCGGCCGTCTGCGTGTAACCGGTCACGTCGGTGGCGCGGCACTGCAGGACGTAGTCACCCGGGTTGGCCGCTTTCCACGTCCAGTGCCAACGCACCCAGGTGTCCTTGATCGGGTGCGCCGCCAGGGTCGCGCGCTGCCACGGCTGGTCCTCGCCCACCCTGACCTCGACGCCGGCGATGCCGGTGTGCTGCGCCCAGGCGACTCCGGCGATCTCGACGTCGCCGGCCTTGGCGCCGCCACCGGTCGGGGTGTCGATCCTCGACTCGGTCTTGATCGGGCCCTTCGCTCCCCAGCCGCGTTTGGTCCAGTACGCCTCGAACTGGTCGAACTTCGTGACCTCGAGATCGACCAGCCACTTCGTGGCGGACACGTAGCCGTACAGGCCGGGTACGACCATCCGGACCGGGAAACCGTGCTCGATCGGCAGCGGCTGACCGTTCATCCCGTACGCCAGGAGGGCGTTGCGGTCGTCGGTGAGCGCTTCGAGCGGGGTCCCCACGGTGAAGCCGTCGGCGGAGGTCTGGAGCACCGCATCGGCGCCGGCCCGGATGCCGGCCTCGGCCAGGATCGGCGCGATCCGCGTGCCGCTCCACTGCGCGTTGCCGATGAGGTCGCCGCCCACCGGGTTGCTGACGCAGGTCAGCGTGACCCACGCGAACGTGGGGTCGCGCTTGATCAGGTCGTCGAGGTTGAGCGTGAGCTCCTTGTCGACCATGCCGTGGATCTTGAGCTGCCAGGTCGTCGGGTCGATCCGCGGGACGGCGAGTGCGGTGTCGATCCGGTAGAAGGAGTCGTTGGGGATCGCCCATGTCGACGCGCCCCGGATGGCGGTGGCGAAATCGGTGCCGGCCGGCCCGGCGAGGGTCTTCGGCTGCGGCAGCTTGAGCGCAGCGCGGGCGGCGGAGACGGCTTTGGCGGCACCGAAGTCGATCCGCGAGACCGCGCCGAGGATGGCGGTTCCGGCGAGAGTCAGGACGGCGGCGGAGACGAACCGGCGGCGTCCGTCGGGATCGAGCCGCTCCGCGGGGACGATGACGCCGTGGTCGAGTCGGGTGACGGCGTCAGCGGCTCGTCCGGCAAGCCAGCGCAGCACGAGTGCCGCGACGACACCGGCGACGATGGACGGGACCAGGTCGGCCGGGGCGAAGTCGCGACGGGTACTCGCGGCCCAGGCTCCGATGGCGGCGATCGCCAGTGCAAGCCAGGCGAGGCTGCGGCGGCGCACCGACAGGACACCGACGATCCCGGCCAGGACCAGCACGGCGACGCCCATGCCGAGGCCGAGGACGACCTTGTCATGCGTGCCGAACGTCTTGGTGGCGAACTCCTTCGACCACGTCGGTACGTGGTCGATGAACACGCTCCCGACGACGATCAGGGGTGTCGCGATGGTGAATCCGAAGGCGGCGACGAGTTGGGCGGCCGTCAACCCAGCCAGTGCGGCGATCCAGCCGGCCGCCACCCCGAGCCAGGGGAAGCGTCGCGGGGTTCGCACGTCGACGCCGGTGCGGTCGTCGAGATCGGTGCCGGTCATCGGAGCGCCGCCGCGACGACAACGACGACGAGGAGGCCGACGAGAACGACGGGGATGAGCCAGCGGCGACGCGGGCCGGACAGTCCGGGCATACCGTCCACGCTAGCCCGGACTCGGTGAATGGGGGGCGCAGCAGCGGTGACCGGGCTGCCTCGTAGTCGAGCGGTAACCGGTTTCAGCCCGAGACCGCCGCGATGTGCGCACGCACGCCCGCAAGGAGTCCCGCATCGCCGCTCACGTCGAGGCCTAGGTCGAAGCCGCGCCAGAGCCACCACAGAACCGCGTCGGGTGATGCGGTGAGCGTCGTGTCGGCACGTGCGGCCGCGCCTCGGGTCACCGTCAGCCAGTGCCGGCCGACGTCGAGCCCCCAGCACGAGTCGCCGGCCCGCACCTCGAGGGTGCCGGTCAGTGAGGTCACGTCGGTGTCGGCCTCGGGTACCGCAGCGAACAGCCCGAGGATCTCGTCGACGCCGTCCACGGCGAGAGTGTCGTCGATGGGCCTGCGGACGCCGACCGCGCCCTCGGAGTCCTGCCGGTGGATGGCCGACTCGTGCGCCATCCGCCGATGCCAGAAGCCGACCGACTGGTCGAACGGGGCGAAGGTCCAGGCCGGCTCGCCGGCCGCGCGGGAGTCCAGCTCATCGAGCAACTGCCCGAGTGCTGAGTCGAACCACTCGAACGGCTCGGGATCGGGACCGGGCGGCGGCCACGGATCGGGTGGGTGTCCCAGGCGCAGCACTTCGACCTTGTGCATGTAGACGTCGCCCAGATGCTCGAGCACGGTCGACGCCGTCCAGCCACTGAGGCCGGGCACCGCGGCCTCGGGTGCGAGCTCGGCCGCTGCCCGAACGACCGCAGCGTCGGCGCGGACGTGCGTCAGGTACTGCTCGGGACTCAGTCGGTTGTGACTCATGGCCCGAACGCTAGGGCGGGCCGCCGACAGTGAGTCAGTCAGCGAGCCGGTCGATCAGTCAGGCAGTCAGGCCGGGACACGGCGGGCGGTACCGACGCCACGATCGGCGGACCGCACCGGCGGACGGGACGGGACGGGAGCCGACGCCGAGCGTGCGGTCATCGGCCGGTTGGCCGGCCCACGACGGGCCGCGGCCAGGTACCGGTCACCGCCGGTGAGCAGGCGCCGCAGCGAGCCGTTGGCCACCCGGGCCGCCGGCGTGGCCAGCTCGGCCCGCCGGGTCTCGTAGCCGGGCTCGGTGAACACGTGCATGTGCGGGAGCGGCAGGACATGGGCGCGCAGCACCAATCCGCGGGCGTGGGCCAGCAGCAGCGTCGCGATGAGCACCCCGATCAGGCTGACGCCGCCACCGACGAGCAACGTCCAGCGAGCGCCGAACTCCTGTCCGACCCAGCCGATGAGGGGCGAGCCGATCGGCGTCGACCCCTGGAAGACCATCAGGTAGACGGCCATCACCCGGCCGCGCATCTCGGGCGCGACGGTGAGCTGCATGGTGGCGTTCGCGGCCGTCAGCAAGGTGAGCGAGGCGAACCCGAGCAGCGGCAGGATCAGCGCGAACGTCAGGTAGGACGGCATCAACCCGGACACCAGTTCGACCACCCCGAAGGCGACCGCCGACAACACGATGAGCCGACCGCGCGGCATGCCACGACGAGCGGCGAGCAGGGCGCCGGCGAGCGATCCGATGGCAAGGACGGAGCCGAGGATGCCGTATTCGCCGGCACCCTTCCCGAACACCTGCGTCGCCATCAGCGCGCTGGTCATCTGGAAGTTGAGGCCGAACGCACCCACGATTCCGGCGATGGCGAGGACGAGCAGCAACTGCGGGCGGCCGCGTAGATAGCGCAGACCGTCGCCGAACATCCCCTTCGTCCGCTCGACCTTCGCCGGCGGGCGCAACTGGTCGTCGGCGATGAACCGCAGCGCGATGAACGTGCCGGCGTAGGTGATCGCGTTGACGAGGATGGTGATGCCGGTGCCGAGCGAGACGATCATCAGCCCGGCGAGACCGGGACCGACGAGGCGGGCGGCGTTGAACGAGGCCGAGTTGAGACCGATGGCGTTGGCGAGCTGGTCTTTGCCGACCATCTCGACGACGAAGGACTGCCGGGCCGGTGCATCGAGGGCGCCGACGACACCGAACAGGAACGCGAGCACGTAGACCTGCCACACCTGCACGGAGTTCGTGATGGTGAGGACACCGAGGAGAGAGGCGAGCAGCCCCATCGAGACCTGGGTGATCTGCAGGATGCGCTTCTTCGGGAACCGGTCGGCGATGATGCCGCCGATCGGTGAGAGCAGGAGGAACGGCAGGAACTGGAGGCCGGTGGTGATACCCAGGCCAGCGGCGCCACCGCCGATCTCGAGAACGAGCCAGTCCTGGGCCACGCGCTGGACCCATGAACCCACGTTGGACACGGCGCCGCCGGTGAAGTAGAGGCGGTACGTGCGATTTCCCAGGGCCGCGAATGTCGCGCTCACTGGGCAGCCAGCCAATCTGCGCCCGGGGCCCGTCCCGGCTCGCCATCGTCGATGTTCAGAAGTGTCGTCTTGTCGATCTGGCGCCGGCGCGCCCGAGGGGGAATCGGGGCGCAGCCTGCACGCGTTGATCCGGCGTTGCCGCCGAGACTATGAGTGCGCCGCGTCGCTGCGGCACGGTTACCACCATAAGTCATTACCTAGGCTAACGACAAGGCAACCGGTTGCATTCCGCGCGTCGCCGCAGGGCGCTCCGCACCGAGTAGGACGAAGTGTCAAGCAGGGATCAGGAAACTCCGAACAATGCGCGGATGGGCTTGATCGCGAAGTACACGACGAACAGGACGGTGACGATCCACAGCAGGAGATGGATGCTGCGCGCCTTGCCCTGGGCGATCTTGATGACGACCCAGGAGATGAAGCCCGCGCCGATGCCCGCGGTGATCGAGTAGGTGAAGGGCATGAGCACGATCGTCAGGAACGCGGGGATGGCGATGTCGTAGCGGTCCCAAGTGAGGTTCTTGACCTGGGTCATCATCAGGAAGCCGACGACCACGAGTGCCGGCGTGGCGGCCTCGTAGGGGATGACCTCCACGAGTGGAGTGAGGAATGTCGCCAGCAGGAAGCAGATTCCGGTCACGACGCTGGCGAGTCCGGTTCGCGCACCCTCCCCCACACCGGCCGCGGATTCGATATAGGACGTGTTCGAGGACACCGATCCGATACCGCCCGCGGCCGCGGCGACCGAGTCGACGATGAGGATCCGCTGCGCGTTGATCGGGGTGCCGTCGGCGTCGAGCAGGCCGGCCTCGGCACCGATCGCCGTCATCGTTCCCATCGTGTCGAAGAAGTCGGCGAGCAGCAGCGTGAACACGATCAGCACCGCGGCGATGACACCGACGTTCTTGGCGGTGAACGCACCGAACAGGCTGAAGTTGCCGAACAGCGAGAAGTCCGGGGTGCTGATGACGGACTTGGGCCAGGCCGGGATGTTCAGGCCCCAGCCGTGCGGGTCCTTCGTCTGCGAACCGATCTTCGCGATCGACTGGACGATGATCGCGAGGATGGTGGCGCCGACGATCCCGATCAGGATCGCGCCCTTCACCTTCTTGACCATCAGCACGATGATCGTGAGCAGCCCGATCACGAACACCAGGGCCGGCCAGCCCGGGATCGGGTCGATCGAGGACGTGCCCAGCTGGATGGGCGGCGCCGGCACTCCGGTGGCGCGCACGAGCCCGCCGTCGACGAAGCCGATCAAAGCGATGAACAGGCCGATGCCGACGCTGATGGCCGTCTTGATCTCCCGCGGCACGGCCTCGAAGACCGCTTTCCTGAACCCGGTCAGCACGAGGAGGAGGATCAGCACGCCCTCGAGCACGACGAGGCCCATCGCGTCGGCGAACGTCATCTGGCTGATCAGCGAGATACCCACGATGGCGTTGAGGCCGAGGCCCGCGGCCAGTGCGATCGGGAAGTTCGCGAACAGGCCCATCCCGATCGTGAGGATTCCGGCCACCAGCGCCGTCATCGCGGCCACCTTGGCGGTGTCCGGGGTGGTGCCGCCGCCGATGTAGTGCCCGCTGATGTCGGGTTTGGTGTTCAGGATGAACGAGTTCAACACCACGATGTAGGCCATCGCGAAGAACGTGACGAGGCCGCCCCGTACCTCGCGGGACACGGTCGAGCCACGTTGGGAGATCTTGAAGAAGGTGTCGAGCCCCGACGACCCGGTCCTCGGAGCGGGCGCAGTACCGGTGCGTGTGCTCATGGCAGTCCTCGGGGTCGTGGCGACGTCAACGCGGCGAACGGGGTGCGAGAGCAGCGACGATGCTGCGGGCGGTGCGCGCACCAGCATGTCAGCGCGACCGTGCCGGGTCGAGAGTGACGCGCACTACGCTGGCAACGTGAGCCCAACCCGCCGGCCGGTCCTGCGCAACGCCGAGGTCGAACCACTGGACCTCGACGGGGTCACCAGCGTGATCGTCGGCAGCTCGGTATGGGTGCTGTCGCTGGTGTACGTGCTCGTCCGCCATGACCACCTGCAGGACACCGGCCGGGGCTGGTGGACCTACAGCGTGCTCGCCGGACTCGCGCTCGGGCTGGTCGGCTTCGTCTACTGCATCCGCCGGCGGTCTCGCGTCCGCCGCGGGCTGTCGGCCGATCGGACCGAAGGCCTACTGCGGCGCAACTCCCCCAGCCCGAGCTGAGCCGGCCAGCTGCCGCTTGGACCAACTGTGCGAAGAATCGGCACCGGCGACCAGCAGACCCGCCGAGCTAGAGATCCCAGGCGACCGTGTCGATGGCGGAGCCGGGGCTGAGGTCGCCGTCGTTCGCGTGCGCCGCACCGCTCAGGATTGCCGACGCCCCTTCGCTGTGCGCGCCGCAGCCGTGGTCGAACGAGACCACTCTGGCGTCGCGCGGTGCCTGGGCGTTCGCACAGACCCCGAACATCCCGCTGAGCGGGCCGCGCAGCAGGACGAAGAACCCGCACGTCGAGCAACGGCCGGGTGCTGCTTTCGCCATCGGCGTGTTCGGGCCGGCGTCGCCGTCATACCAACGGTCGGAGGCGTCGTCGCGGCCGATCGGTGAGAGCACCCGGACCCGACCGAGACCGAGTTCGGCAACCACGTCGGACAGGTCGGGCTCGTCGCTACCGTCGAGAGCGCCGTCCGCACCGGTGTAGCCCGGCAGGAGACGCTCGTCGTCGGGCATCGACGGGAGCAGATCACCGGGGCCGAGATCGTCGGCGGTGACGCGTTCGCTCCAGGGCACCCATTCGGGTGCGACGACGGATTCTGGGCCGGGGAGAAGCACGACCTCGTCGACCGTGACCGCCTTGGCGCGTGACGCGCGGGCGACGGTGACCGCCCAGCGCCAGCCGTCGTAGCCGGGCTGGAGCGCGGCGAACAAATGCGTGACGACGCGCTCGTCGTCGACCAGGTGACCGAGATGATCACCGACCGACGCTGCGCCGACGTCTTCGACGAGGGTGGCCCGGGCGACGTCGTCGGCGAAGACGCACGCGGGATCTGCTTTCGGGGTACGAGGGCTCATAGCGCGGCCATTGTCGCATCCGCTCCGACGACACCGTCACCACCGACCCGGTTCGCCATCGCCACCGAGACGATCACCCCGGCGGCGACGACGACCGCGACGCCGAGATCGACCGGCGCCACCGACCACGTGACGCCGAGGATCACCAGCGACTGGGCCGCGGCGAGCACGGCAACGGCCGGCCGGTGGAGCTGGGCCGCGCAGATCACCCCGAGCACCAGCAGGAAGACCGACACCGGGATGGTCACGGCGAACCCCGCCGCCCGTGCCGACATGTGCTCATGCGCCTCGAAGTAAGCCAGTGCCACCTCGAGGCCGCTGCCGAGACCGGCCAGCGACGCGAACAGGAAGTAGTGCGCGTACCCCCAGCCGAACACCGACCTGGAGTCGGGCCTCAACGACTCGGCGAACGGTCGGTCGAAATAGGTCCACCAGCAGGAGAAGAACAGGATCAGGCCGCCGAACGCGAGCAGCAGCACCTGGCCGGACACCCCGTGCTGGGCGATCGCACCCTGCACGGCGTTCACCGAACCCAGGACGGCTTCACCGAGGACGATGAGGGTGAACAGGCCGTACCGCTCGGCGATGTGCTCGCGATGCCAGGTCGTCATCGAGCCACGCTCGGCCAGGATCGGAACGGTCATCTCCGCGATCGCGAGCAGCACGAAACTCGCCAGCCCGAGCTCTGCCGGCAACAGGAGCCGAAGGAGCCAGCCGACCTGCACGGCCACGACACCCACGGCGTAGCGCCGGGCAACGAAGCGGTGCAGCGGATCGTCGGCCGCGGCGCTGATCCACTGCACGACCATCGACAGCCGCATGATGACGTAACCGAGCGTGACCGGTGTGAAGTCCGACCGGTCCATCGACGCGGGTACTCCCGCTGCGATGACGAGGACTCCGGCGATCTGCACGAAGGTCAGCAGCCGGTAACGGATGTCGTCGGTGTCATACGCCGACGCGAACCAGGAGAAGTTCATCCACGCCCACCAGATGGCGAAGAAGATCGTCAGGTAGCCGGTCAGCCCGTCCCGGATCTGACCGTCGGCGAGGAAGCGGTGGAGTTCGTTGGCGGCGGAGGACACGGCGACAACGAAACAGAGGTCGAAGAGGAGCTCGAGCGGCGTGGAAGCGCGGCCCTGCTCGTCCCGGTCGCGAGCCACCATCGGGCGACTCCAGGGACGTGCGGTCGACGCCAGTTGCCGCCACATTCCGACCTCCAGCAGTGCCCGGTGACCCGACGCCAGGCGGACGAGGCCACACCTTAACGATCGAGGCGCGACCACCGGTGCTGACGAGTGTCGATGTCGCTACCGACCGGGCAAGATGAGGCCGATGTCCAGCGACCCGCCGGCCGACCCCGGCGCACCCCACGGTCCGAGCGACCCGTCCGATCCGTCGGCGGCCGGCTCCGTGCGGACGCATGCGCTCGGACCGTGCGGGGAGCCGGACGCGCCTCCACCGGAGTCGACTCCGCCGGGTTCGACTCCGTCGGCGGAGCCGCCTCGATCGGAAGACCCGGCGCTCAGTGACGACCCAGCGCCGGCAGACGAGCCCGCGGCTGCCGCGGAGGCTCGATCGGCTGCTTGGCGCGGGCGGGCCGCCCGGGCCCGGACCACGACCGTTCGCGCGTCGTCCGTGCTCGGGCGCGCGGGCCGGACCGGCGCAGGCCGGGTCCAGGCGCTGACCGAGGCCCAGGGCATGGGCGAGAGCGGCCTGTCCCGGCTGTTCGCCCTGCACGCGTTCAACGCGGGTGGTGACGCGGCCATGGCCGTCGGGCTCGCGGGGACCCTGTTCTTCCAGGTGCCCTCGGGTGAGGCCCGCGGACGGGTCGCGCTCTACCTGTTGCTGACGATGGCTCCGTTCGTCCTCGTCGCTCCCCTGCTCGGTCCGTTCCTCGACAGGTTCCGCGGCGGCCGGCGGTGGGCGATCGGCACCACCATGGCCGCCCGCGCGTTCTTCTGCTGGGTGCTGGCCGGCGCGGTCGTCACCGGCTCGACCTGGCTGTATCCGGTCGCGTTCGGGTGCCTGGTCGCTTCCAAGGCCTACGGCCTCGCGCGGGCGGCGTCGATCCCACGGCTACTTCCTCCGCAGATCGCGCTCGTCACGGCGAACTCGCGGATCTCCCTGGCCGGCGTCGTCGGCGCCGCCGTCTCGGGTGGGATCGCTGCGCTGCTGTCGAGGGCCGGGGCCGACTGGTCGCTGCGATGGGCCTTCCTCGTCTTCCTGGCCGCCACGATCCTGGCCATCCGGCTGCCCGCGCGGATCGACTCGAACGAGGGCGAGGTCGGCGGATCGCTGCTTCCGGGTTTCCTGGGCAAGAACCGTCGGCGACTCCCGGTCCGGGTCACGCAGGCCCTGCAGATCAACACCGGCATCCGCGCGTTCGCCGGCTTCCTGCTGATGTTCCTGGCGTTCATGCTCCGCGAGCGACCGTTCGCCGGGATCTCCCACACGCTGATGTTCGCGCTGGTGGGTGCCGCGGCGGCCGCAGGCAGCCTCACCGGGACGGGTCTCGGCGCGTTGCTCGAGGCCCGTCCACCAGCGCTGGTCGTACGCGCCGTGCTTGGCGTCGCCATCGCCGGCGCGCTGGGAGTAGCACTGTTCTTCAGTCCGGTGCTGATCGTCGCCGTCGCATTCCTCGCGAGCTTCTGTCAGCAACTCGCCAAGCTGTCGCTCGACGCGCTCATCCAGGCCGAGATCGAGGAGAACTGGCGGACGAACGTGTTCGCCCGCTCGGAGACGCTTCTGCAGACCGGCTGGGTGCTCGGAGGCGTGTTCGGCATCGTGTTGCCGCTGTGGCCGTGGCTCGGCTTCAGCGGTGCCGCGATCTGGCTGACCGCGATCGCCGGCTGGCAGGTCAGCGACGGGATCCGTCGCCGCCACCGGGTGGTGGCGACGGCGACCAGCTGACGAGCCGGCCGGCGGACGCGGCTAGTTCTTCGACATGTCCAGTTCGTCGGCGACCGCACGCATGACCGCCGCCATCTTCTCGGCCGACTTCGCCTCTGGCTGACGCTCACGCCGATAGGAGTTCTGCAGCGAGTCGAGGAGCTTGATCAGGTCCTCGACGATGACGACCATCTCCTCCGGCTTCTTGCGCCGGGCCTTGACCACGCTCGCCGGTGCGTCGATGACGCGGACCGAGAGGGCCTGGTCACCCTTGCGCCCGGCGATCACACCGAACTCGACCTTCTGACCCTTGCGCAGAGTCGTGACGTCAGACGGCAGCGCTGAGGAGCGGACGAAGACCTCGCCGCCGTCCTCGTCTTTCGTGAGGAGGCCGAAGCCCTTCTCCGTGTCGTACCACTTGACCTTGCCGACCGGCACGATGACCTCTTTGCTGGGAATCTCGCGTTGTGGAGTGAACTTGCCCGGGCGAGGACGCCCGAGGGATGTGACGGTGAGGAAGCCTAAGCGGGTGGAGCACGCCAACCAAGCCCGTTAGCGAGCGACCAGGGCCTCGTTCATCGAACCGGACCGGAAGCCGCGACGATCGACCTCGACCTCGGCGAAGCCGGCCGCCTCGACCGCTTCGGTGACCGCCGCGAGATCGGCTGCCGCCTCGGCGAACTCCGCATCCACCTCGACGCGAGCCCGCTCGCCCAGGTCGCGTACCCGGAGGTTGCGCACATCCAGGCCCGCCTCGGCGAACACGAGCCGGAGATCAGCCTCTGCACGTTCGACCCGGGCCAGCCGGACCGGGGTGATCGAGATCCCGTAGGCGACCCGGCTCGACAGGCACGCCGCCGCAGGCTTGTCCCAGGTGGGCAGGTTCCAGGCGCGGGACAGGTCACGCACGTCCTGCTTGCTCATGCCGGCTTCGCGCAGCGGGCTGACCGCGCCGCGTTCGATGGCCGCACGGATACCCGGCCGGAAGCCCGCGATCGCGTCGTCGGCGTTGGTGCCGGTCGCGACGTGGGCGAGCCCGAACTCGACCGCGACCGGCGCGAGCACGTCGAGCAGTTCGGCCTTGCAGAAGTAGCAGCGGTCGCCGTCGTTGGCGCGGTAGCCGGCCCGGCTCATCTCGTCGGTACGCGGCCAGACGTGCCGCACCCCGAGCCCGGACGTGAAGGCCTCGGCCGGTCCCTTCTCCGAATCCGGTAGCGATGCCGACACGGCGGTGGCGGCACCGACGTTCTCGACGCCGAGCGCGCGGACCGCCGCAGCGAGGAGCAGAGCGGAATCGGCGCCGCCGGAGAACGCGACGAGCACAGAGCCCAGCGACGTGAGCTCCCACTGGAGACGATCGGCGACAAGGGCGAGATCAGACGGCAGCACGGCATCCACGGTGACGACTCTAGGCTTGCCTGCGTGACCCTGACAGCCGACCCAGCCGACCAGCGTGAGCAGACCGAGCCGGCCGGAGTTCGATGCGCCCCCGCGTATCTGGCGTCCGGGCTGCCGATCATCGGTAGCGCACCGTCGGAGATGACCGGCTGGATCCTGTTGGAGCATCCCGGCCCCTGGCCGAAGAAAGGGCTGCCGTCCGACATCGACGCCGACCTGCGGAGCTGGCTCGACGCCCGGCCCGCGCGGGTCCAGCTCATCCATCGGGTCGAGCGGCGAAGCGTGCGGACGACGCGACGCGTGTACGTGTCGGCGGGCTTCGACCTGCTCGCCATGATCGAACTCCGGTCCCTCGACGACCTGGCCGGGCATCTCGGCGCGATCGAAGCGGCGCAGGCCGCGACCGACGCCGGGACGCCGACGATCCCCGACGGCTTCGAGCCCGTCGCCGAGACCCCGCTGCTCGTGTGCACCCAGGGACGCCGCGACATCTGCTGCGCGCAGTGGGGTCGTCCGGCGGCCATGGCGCTCGTCGACACTTTCGGCACGCACCGGGTGTGGGAGACCAACCACCTCGGCGGGCACCGGTTCGCCGCGAACCTCGTCGCGCCGCCATCGGCGCTCTATCACGGCCAGATCGAGCCGGACCGCATCGTGGAACTCGTGAACGCCCTGCAGACGGGACGGCTTGCGCTGACGACGTTGCGCGGACGTGCCGGGATCGCCCCGGCCGCTCAAGCCGCCGAGTACTTCGTCCGCCGCGAACTCGACCTCACCGGCCTCGAGGACGTGACCGCGGTGACAGTCGCCGGCTCGTCCTGGCGGGTGCGGCTCGAAGACGGCCGGTCGTTCGTCGTCGACGTGATCCCCGGCTCAGGCCCCGAACTGCCGTCGTCGTGCGGTGCCGAGCCCGAGCCGCAGGCCCGCTTCGACCTGGTCGGCATCCGCCCGGAATGAGCGCCGCCGGGTTGCCGGCAGCCGGCCCCCGGCCCGTCCGTCGCCACGCCGGGTGCCGGATAGCGTTGACCCGATGACCATCGACGAGAGCGCCACGTTGGCGCAGACGCTGCGGAGCTGGTCCGACCACGCCCTGGCCGGGTTGCTCCGTGCTCGTCCCGATCTCGTCACCCCGGTGCCGGTCGACATCTCCGGCCTCGCCGACCGTGCCTGCACCCGCGCGTCCGTCGCCCGCGCACTCGACCGACTCGACCGCGCGCAGCTGACCGCCCTGGCCGCGTCCACCCTGCTGGCCCGTCCACGCGCCGCGGACGCGGTGGCGCATGCCGCCGGGATGGATGGATCCCGCTCCACCGACGCCCGGGCGACGTTCGAACGGCTCCGGTCGCTGGGGCTGCTGTGGGGCGAGGACGACGACCTCCAGGTCCCGGCCGCCTGCCAGCCGTTGCTCGGGCCGACCGTCGGACTCGGCCGCGCGGTCCATGAACTCCTGTTCGAGTACTCGCCGCGGCGGCTGGCCCAGCTCGCCGCCGACATCGGCGTCGACCTCGGTGCCGTTCCGCCCACCGATGCCAGGACGCTGGTGTCGGCGGTGACCGCCGAGCTCACCAGGCCGGGCCGCATCGCCGAACTGCTCGCGCAGGCCGGCCCCAACGCCGTCGCCGCCGCGCGGCAGCTCGCCGGCAGTGCCGGTGCGGTCGGCCGGCTACCGGAGCCCGACCGTCAGCCGACCGCGGCCACGGCGCGCACCGGCCTGGACGCGTTGCTCGCCCGCGGGCTGCTCGTCGCGACCGGCACCCACACCGTCGTCCTGCCGGGCGAGGTCGGCTGGGTGTTGCGCGACGAGCGGATGGTCTGGGACGCCGCGGTACTCGTCGAGCCCGAGATCAGGGGATCGTCACGGTCCGCGGCCATCGTCGACAGCGCGGCTGCGGGTGCTGCGCTCGAAGTCGTCGCGCGGGTCGAGCATCTGCTCGAGATCTGGAGCCGGGCACCCGCGGTGTCGCTGCGGGGAGGCGGTGTCGGCGTGCGCGAACTGCGCCGAACCGCCGCCGAACTCGACGTCGACGACCGGCTCGCGGCCCTTCTGATGGAGATCACCGCCGCGGCCGGGCTGATCGCGGAGTCCGACGACGACGAGGCCGAGTGGCTCCCGACGGTGGACGCCGACGCTTGGCTCGCGCAGTCGCTGGCGGCCCGCTGGGCTCTGCTGGCGACCGCGTGGCTGACGACGCCGCGCACCGCGTCGCTCGCCGGCACGCGCGATGATCGTGGTCGCACCCGGGCCGCGCTGTCGGTCGAGACCGAACGGCCCGCTGCCCCGGATCTGCGCCGCACCGTGCTCTCCATCGTCGCCTCGCTCGAGCCGGGACGGTGCCCGGACAGCGAGGATGTCGCGCGTTATCTGGGCTGGCTCCGGCCGCGGCGGATGGGAACCGAACAGGCCCGCGCCGCTGCGGTGACCGCACTCGGCGAGGCCGGCCAGATCGGCGTGCTCGGGCTCGGCGGGATGTCCAGCGCCGGCCGCGCCCTTCTGGACGGTGGCGATCCGGCCACGGTGATGACGCGGCTGCTGCCCGAGGCGGCGTCGACGGTGATGCTTCAGGGTGATCTGACCGCGATCGCGCCCGGACCGCTGGAGCCGGCGCTCGGGCGGACGTTGCGGATGATCGCCGACGTGGAGTCCCGCGGTTCCGCGACCACCTACCGGTTCACTCCGGAGTCGGTCCGGCGAGGCCTCGACGCGGGGCTGGCGGCGTCGGAGATCGTGACGTTCCTGCAGCAGCACAGCACCACACCGGTTCCACAGCCGCTGACGTACCTGGTCACCGACACCGCCCGGCGGCACGGGACGCTACGACTCGGCCGAGCCGGGACCTACGTGCGCAGCGAGGACCCGGCCGACATCGCCACGATCCTGGCCGATCCCCGCGCGCACCACCTCGGCCTGCGTCCGCTCGCCGACACCGTCGCGCTCTCGCCCTACCCGCCGGAGGTCGTCCTGGACGGGCTCCGCGAGCTCGGGCTGGCGCCGGTCGCCGAAGGCAGCGACGGGGCGATGCTCAACACGACGGAGCCGCGTGTCCGGCGAGCGCCTCGAGTCTCGTCCCGCGCGACGTTCCGGCTGGAGGCGCGCGACGTCGACCAGGCGGTCCGGGCACTCCGTGCCGGCGACGCGGCACGATCGGCCCGCCCCGAAGCCGGCTCGGGCAACCTCGGCCGTGCGGGATCACCGGCGATCGTCGACTCCCTCGCAGCCGCGATCCGCGACCGTGCGCCGGTCTGGCTGGGCTACCTCGACCGGCTCGGTGCGGCGCACGACCGGGTGGTCACGCCGCTGCGCATCGAGGGCGGCCAGCTGGCCGCCTTCGACAGCGTCCGCGAGGCCCCGGCCGAGTTCTCGCTGCACCGCATCACCGGCGTCGCCCGCGTCGAGAACCCGGTGTGATCCACCGCCGCCCGCCTGCTAGTGCGGCAGCGTCGGTGTGCTCATGGCCAGCCGGATCACGACGGCTCCGTCGACCCGCTGGCGGGACGGTTCGAAGTCGAACGACATGTCGCTGTCCTCGGGACCGCCGGAACTCATCCTGCGGGCCTGCAAGGCACCCGGCCCGACCCGCGCGAATCTGGGCATCACCGACTCGGAGTCCATCCCGTCGTCGCTGATCGCCTGAAGCCCGCTGATCTCGGCACTGAACGCCGCGGCGTAGTCACGCGCCCGTCGCAACCCGTCCGAGATCGCCGCCAACCGCGCCTCGCGATAGGCAGGATGGTCACGCCGGAGATGCCAGTACGGGCTGCCGACGCTGCAGAGCTCGATCGAGTTGACCCCGACGACGAGGTCGGAGAGCACGTCGAAGTCGGTGACCGTGAGCTGCATCGACATGCGGCCGGAGTACCCCTTCGGCTTGTCCCCACGCGATCCGCTGAACTCCGGATGGACGGAGAACCCGTCGGTGGACCGACGTTCGATCGCCGACTCGAACCGGTCGACGAGCCGGCCGAGCTGAGCCGCGCGGCCTTCGAGCTGACGCAGGACCTGGGCCCGGTCGCCGCCGCGGGCTTGGACGTTGAGATGCAGGTCGACGAGATCCGACTCGACCTCCACGCTCGCCTCGCCGCGCACCGTCACCACCGGTCCGAACACCTTGTCGTCGGGCTGCTCGTCGTCGCTCATCTGCTGTCCTCTCATCGGCTGGTCTGCCCGGGTGCCGATTGTGCGCCTCGGTGCCGATTGTGCGCCTGGGAGACAATGGCCGGTACATGCCTGCCGTCACCTGTACCTGCGCCCGTCACCGCGTCATCGGCCACCTCCGGCACAGGAGAGAATGGACGCCATGACCGACGGCCCGCTCATCGTCCAATCGGACAAGTCCCTGCTCCTCGAAGTCGACCATCCGGCCGCCGAGGACGCCCGCCGCGAGATCGCGCCCTTCGCGGAGCTCGAACGCGCACCCGAGCACGTGCACACCTACCGGCTCACACCGCTCGGGCTGTGGAACGCACGCGCCGCCGGGCACGACGCCGAGGCCGTCATCGACACCCTGCTCCGATACAGCCGCTACGCCGTTCCGCACGCGGTGCTCATCGACGTCGCCGAGACGATGGCGCGTTACGGCCGGCTGCGGCTGGAGAAGGACCCGGTGCTCGGTCTCGTCCTGATCAGCACCGACCGGGCCGTGCTCACCGAAGTCCTGCGCAGCAAGAAGATCGCGCCGATGATGGGCGCCCGGATCGACGACGACACGGTCGTCGTGCACGCGAGCGAGCGCGGGAATCTCAAGCAGGCGTTGCTGAAGATCGGCTGGCCGGCGGAGGATCGCGCCGGTTACGTCGACGGCGAAGCACATCCGATCGAGCTCGACGAGGCCAGCTGGACTCTTCGGCCCTATCAGGCGGCGGCCGCACAGGCGTTCGCCGACGGCGGCTCGGGCGTCATCGTCCTTCCGTGCGGCGCGGGTAAGACCCTCGTCGGCGCGGCCGCGATGGCACACGCGAAGGCGACCACGCTCATCCTCGTCACGAACACGGTGGCCGCGCGGCAGTGGCGCGACGAACTGCTGGCCCGCACGTCGCTCACCGAGGACGAGATCGGGGAGTACTCCGGTCAGCGAAAGGAGGTCCGGCCGGTCACCATCGCCACCTACCAGGTCGTGACGTCGCGCCGTAAGGGCACGTACACGCACCTCGAGCTGTTCGACGCACGCGACTGGGGTCTGATCGTCTACGACGAGGTCCATCTGCTGCCGGCACCGATCTTCCGGATGACCGCCGACCTCCAGGCGCGCCGCCGGCTCGGTCTGACGGCGACGCTCGTCCGTGAGGACGGCCGCGAGGGCGACGTGTTCTCCCTCATCGGGCCGAAGCGGTATGACGCGCCCTGGAAAGACATCGAGGCGCAGGGGCACATCGCACCTGCTGATTGCGTGGAGGTCCGGATCGACCTCGAGGGTGCCGATCGGATGGGCTATGCGATGTCGGAGGACTCCGAGCGTTACCGGCTGGCGGCGACGTCACCGGCGAAGCTCGACGTGGTCGCGCGGATCGTCACGTCACATTCCGACGACCAGACGCTCGTGATCGGGCAGTACCTCGATCAGCTGCACGAGTTGGCGAAACGCCTCGACGCGCCAATGATCACCGGCGAGACGCCGGTGGCCGAACGGCAACGGCTCTACGACGCGTTCCGGGCCGGCACGGAGAAGCTGCTGGTAGTGAGCAAGGTGGCGAACTTCTCCGTCGACCTTCCCGAGGCGACGGTGGCGATCCAGGTGAGCGGGACGTTCGGGTCGCGGCAGGAGGAGGCCCAGCGGCTGGGCCGGGTGCTCCGCCCGAAGGCCGACGGACGCACCGCGCACTTCTACACCATCGTCATGCGCGACACCGTCGATGCGGACTATGCCGCGCACCGGCAGCGTTTCCTCGCCGAGCAGGGCTACGCGTACCGCATCATCGACGCCAGCGAACTCGTCTAGCCCTCACCGCTCCCCGGGCAACAACAGCGGTTTCCCGCTCGCGTAAACCAGCGGGCGGTCAGAGGCAGCGCGGGATCACCGACGTGTACCCCGGATGTCCCGGTGTCGGCAGGTACGCGTCGCTCACGTATGAGCCGTTCGTCAGCTTGTCCCAGACCCTCGACGTCCCGACCAGGGTCCCCGGGGTCTGGCACACCACCGCCGCGCCCGAGCCGTGCGACAGCTGGCCGGTGATCGCGTTGGCGGTACTCGGCCCGCTGCGCATGTTCAGCAACGACCCGGACACCTGGTAGGTGAACGCACACTGCGGGAGCGGTGCCGAGAAGCCCACCGCGCTCGGTGTGCCCACGTAGCGGTCCGCGATGTACCGGCCGTCGACGAGCTTGTCCCAGATCGGGTCACCGTCGACCTTCGTGTACGTCAGCTGACATACCACCGACAGAACCTGTCCGGGCTTGACCATTCCCGCCTTCGCGAACGATACCGACGGGCCGCTCCTGGTGTTGACGCTGCTCCCGGCCGTCACCTTGTACTGATAGGTGGCCGAGCCCAGCGACGAGTCGAGGTAGTCGGTGTCGATGTCGATCTGCACGCCGCCCCACGTCTCGTAGTGGTCCCCGCGGTACTGCTTGATGCGCTGTTGGTGAGCCCACTGCGACGAGGTCAGCGTCGCCTCCGCAGTGGAGGCGATGCCGTCCCAGCGCGCCGTCCAGACGACGTCGGGTGTGGCCCACGTCGAACTCGTGTAGTAGCGGGCCATGTCGGTGATCCCGCCGGAGGCGCTCGAATAGACCCCTGAGCTGAAGCCGACGTCATGCAACGCTCGCGTCCACGAGTCGAGGAACGCCATCGTCGACGTCGAGCAGGTGACGTTGCGCGGGTCGTATCCCTCGATGTCGTTGAAGATCACGCTTCCGGGAACGAAACCGAGGAGCTTCGCCTGCTTGACCGCATCGGCTGCCGCGTCGCGTCCCTGTGTTCTGGCCGTCGCAATCGTCGAGGAGATGCCGGTCATGCCGCCCTGGTAGGTGCACGAGGGCTGCCGGCCGACGTAGATCGGCTGCATCCGCCACCCGGCCATAGCCACGGTGCGCACCCAGGACGCGGACAGGTTGCCCCATCCGCAGGCCTGGTTCACGCCGCCGATGTAGATCCCGATCGCGCGGTAGGACGACGTCTTCCAGGCCGCCATCGACTTGGTCGACGGGGCCGAGCAGGTGTCGAATCCCTTGCCCTTGTAGAAGGTTGCGGTGGCTGACGCGGTATAGCTGGCACCGTCGGAGACCCCCTGGCCGCCCGGGGAACCCGCGGCTCGGACCGTGGCCTGCACTGCCGGAGCGGTGAATGGTCCGGTACGGACAGCCGACGCGATGACGTCGCGGGCAAGCGCCGACCGGGTGCCGAACGTTGCGGTGACCGTGAGCCTGGCCGCACCGACGGTGGTGGCCAGGAGGCCTTGGGTAGTCGACGCTGCGGTGACCGAGGGACGTGCGCCGAGCGGCGAAACGGCGGGACGGGAAGCCGGCGCCAGCGAGGCCGTCGGCTGGACGAGCAGTGCCTCGGTGCGTCCGACTGCGCGTGCCGGACAGTTCTGGTCGGCAGCCGGGGTACCCAGGTAGACCGCGTTGCGGTCGAACCGGACGCAGGTGTCCGGCTTCTTCGCCAGGTCATAGACCGCCCAGGTCGTCGGCACGCGGAACGTCACACCGGCGTAGCTGACCTTCCTGGTCGTGCCGACCAGCCCTGCGCCGGTGGCGCCGTCACTCTTCCCCAAGGTGACGGTGCCCGGCGCGGCGCTCGCGGTGGTCGCCGTGACTGCGGTGAGCGCGAGGCTGCTGACGAGCAGTGCGGCGGCGGCCACGGCGACGAAACGTCGTCTCGGCGGGTGCGTCGTCGGCGGGGACAAATCATGCAAGGGGGAACCTCCACGGGAAGGCACGGACCGCCACGGGGTTGCTGCGTCGTGGCTGCCCGAGCGAGACGACTTACACGAATGATGACAGAACGACACGACCAATAACAGACGGTGACTTTCGTGGAAGATTCCGCTACCATCCGACTCGTTGTCATCACTGGTCACACCAGTGGAAAGTCATGCAATACCGGTGCCGGCCGGGTCTAGGGTGGGCAGCTTGCCCCCACCATCTGGCCATGGAGGCCGCATGCCCTCGGACAGCTCGCCACCCAGTCCGCCACACCGTCCGCCAGCCACTCCGCCAACCGGTCCGCCGGTCGATCCCGTGCTCGGCACCGAACGCCATCACCTCGACCTCGCCCGCGCCGCCCTCGCGGCCATGCGTGCCCGCGCCGAATCGCTCGACACCAAGGGCAGCGCCGGCGACTGGGTGAGCGAGCTCTACCTCAAATCCACTATCGGCATCCGCATCGAGTCGCTGGTCGACTCCCCTTCGACGCCGTTGTTCTTCGGCCGGCTGGATTACCAGGCCGACAGCGAACACCAGGGCGAGAGCTTTCACGTCGGTCGCCGCCACGTCGCCGACGACGCCGGCAACGCGCTCGTGGTCGACTGGCGCGCGCCCGTGTCGGTGCCGTTCTACCGGGCCAGCCCACGCGACCCGCAAGGCGTCGCCACCCGACGTCGGTTCGGCTACGCGAACGGCAGCCTCACGTCGTATGAGGACGAACGCCTCGACATCGCGCCCGCCGCCGGCGCGGATGTGCACGCGTCGACGATCCTGACCGACGAGATCGAGCGGCCCCGGGTCGGCCCGATGCGCGACATCGTCGCGACGATCCAGCCCGAGCAGGACATCATCGTTCGCACCGACATCGGCGACACCGTGTGCGTGCAGGGCGCCCCCGGCACCGGCAAGACCGCCGTCGGACTACACCGCGCCGCCTACTTGCTCTATACCCACTGCGATCAGCTGGCTCGGCAGCGACTGCTGGTGATCGGCCCGAGCGACGCGTTCCTGCGCTACATCGGTGCGGTACTTCCGGCCCTCGGCGAGGTCGAGGCCAGCCAGACGACGATCGACCAGCTGGTCGCCCACATCCGGGTCCGCGCGAGCGAGCCGGCCGAGGTGGCGAAGCTGAAGGGCGACGCGCGGATGGCAACCGTTCTGCGCCGCGCGTTGTGGGCACGGCTGCGGACGCCGACCGAGCCGCTAGTAGTGACCCGCGGGTCACGCCGTTACCGGGTGCCGGCGTATGAGGTAGCGGAGAATGTGGCCGCCCTGCAGGACAGGGGTGTCCGCTTCGCGGCCGGTCGCGCGTTGTTCCCGCAACGGCTCGCCCATTCCGTGCTGTTGCGCATGGAGGCCGACGGTGACTCCCCCGACGACCGCGTCCAGAGTGCCGTTGCCCGAAGCCGCGAGGTCAAGGCCTACGTCGACCACCTGTGGCCGGCGGTCAGGCCCGAGCAGCTTGTCTTCAGCCTGTTCGCCGACATCGACGTGATGGCCGGGGCCGCCGACGGAGTGCTCGACGACGACGAGCAGGTGCGCCTGCTCTGGGACTCGGCCCCGAAGTCGGCCGGGTCGGCGCGCTGGTCCGCCGCCGACGCGGCACTCGTCGACGAGGTCGTCGACCTGCTCGACCGCACGCCGAGCCTCGGCCACGTCGTGCTCGACGAGGCCCAGGACCTGTCGGCGATGCAGCTGCGGGCGGTCGGGCGACGCTGCAGCACCGGCTCGGCCACTGTGCTCGGTGACCTCGCCCAGGGCACCACTCCGTGGTCGTCGACCTCGTGGAGCGAGGCACTCGGCCACCTCGGCAAGCCCGGTGCGGTCATCGAAGAGCTGACCCTCGGCTTCCGCGTGCCCGGCGCGGTCATCGACTACGCGGCCCGGCTCCTCCCGTCGATCGCCCCCGCGCTGACACCGCCCCGGTCGGTTCGACAGTCCCGCGGTGAGCTCGAGCACCGCCGGGTGGCGAAGCCGGCTCAGCTGGTGGCAGCGGTCGCGGCCGCCGTCGCCAGGCTCGCGGCCGAACGAGAAGGCTCCATCGGGGTCGTCGTCCCGGACGCTCTGGTGGCCAGGGTCGACGCCGCCCTGACCGACGCCGGCGTACCGCACGCACGCACAGGTGACAGCGACGACTCCACCACCCGCGTCGACGTCGTTCCCGCGACGCTCGCGAAAGGGCTCGAGTTCGACCATGTCGTGTTGGCCGAGCCGGCCGGCATCGTCGAAGGCGAGGCCGACGAGACCACCGGCCTGCGTCGTCTCTACGTCTGCCTGACCCGCGCGGTGACGTCGCTGGTGATCGTGCACACGCGCGACATCCCGCCCCAGCTAGCTGCCTGACGCTGTCGATCCACCCGCTCAGCCCGTCGGCGCCAGCTCGGTTGACTCCGATTCAGGTGTCAGCAGGCTGACGACATTGCGGGCGGCGGGCCGGCCGGCCCGGTTCGCGCCGATCGTGCTGGCCGACGGGCCGTAACCCACGAGCTGAATTCTCGGATCCCGCACGACGGCGGTGCCGTCCATCCGGATCCCGCCACCGGGTTCACGAAGACGCAACGGCGCCAAGTGATCCAGTGCCGCGCGGAACCCTGTGCACCACAGGATGGCGTCAGCGTGCTGATAACTACCGTCCGCCCAGCGGACACCGTGCGGTTCGATCCGCGCGAACATCGGACGACGGTCGTAGACGCCACGCGCCGCGGCGTCGGCTTCCTGCGCCCGCAACCGCAGCCCGGTGGCGCCGACGACGCTCTCCGGCGGAAGACCGGCGCGCACGCGTGCCTCGACCCGGGCGACGACCTCCCGGCCGATCTCGGGGGTGAAGCGCGCTTCGGTGCGCCAGCGCGGCGGTCGGCGGGTCACCCAGGTTGTCGTCGCCACCGTCGACACCTCGGCAAGGAGTTGGACGGCCGACGCGCCAGCGCCGACGACCACCACGTGCCGGCCGGCGAACGCGTCCGGGCCGTCATAGCCGGCGGTGTGCACGCTCTGCCCGAGGAATGTGCCGAAGCCCGGATAGGTGGGCACGAAGGGCTGCGTCCAGGTCCCGGTCGCGTTGACGATCGTTCGGCTCCGCCAGGTTCCCGCATCGGTGACGACGTCCAGCCGATCCTGCACGTCGCCAGGAACGACGTCGCGCACCGACGACACCCGCACGGGTCTCTCGACGTCGATCCCCCAGCGACGCTCGTAGCCGGCGAAATACTGCGGTATCGCCGACCACGCGGGATCCGCCGCCGGGAGATCAGGATCGGCGCCGACGCCCGGTAGCCGGTAGATGCCGTGGACATCGGCCACCGACAGGGTGCCCCAACGGTGCTGCCAGGCGCCACCGGCGGCGGCGTTGGCATCGACGACCACCACGCTCCCCGGACACGGGTGACCGAGGCGTGTGAAGGCGTTGCGAAGGTGGTAGGCAGCGGACAATCCCGCCTGCCCGGCGCCGATGACGACGGTGTCGACATCGCCACGGAATCGATTCGTCTGCACCCGGAAACAACACCGATCCGCACCGGAACATGCCGTGCCGGCCGGTGGAAGGCACAATCCGGGTCTGCACACGGTTAGGCTCTGTCCGATCACGTCGGGTTAACCACCGACCGGGTAACAGAGAGAGGCAGGACTCCGGGTGGATCTCGCTGACTACATCCGCGTCGTACGCAAGCGCTGGCGCGTGATAGCGGTGACCGTACTGGTCGCGATCGCCATCGCGGCCGTCCAGACACTGCTGAGCACCAAGGTGTACACGGCCAGCACGCAGGTCTTCGTCTCCACCTCCGGCGGGAGTGACAGCACCCAGCTGCTCCAGGGCAGCAGTTTCACTCAGCAGCGGGTCAAGTCCTACGCCGAGATCGTGACCACTCCGGTCGTCCTGGATCCCGTCATCGCGGACCTGGGACTCACCCTCACCTCCGACCAGCTCGCCTCGCACATCACCGCGACCGCTCCGGTCGACACGGTCCTCATCGACATCGCCGTGCAGGACACCGATCCCGTGCTGGCCGCGAGGATCGCCGATGACGTCGGTAAGCAGTTCACCAAGACCATCACCGACCTCGAGAGCGTCTCCGGCCAGTCCTCGAGCCCGGTCAAGGTGTCCGTCGTCCGTGAACCGCAGGTGCCCACCAACCCGGTCAGTCCCCGGCCGGTGCGCAACCTGGGCATCGGGCTGGTCCTGGGGCTACTGGTGGGACTCGGCCTCGCCCTCCTACGTGATCTCCTCGACACCAGCATCAAGAGCGAGTCCGACGCCGCCGCGGTCACCGACGCGACCGTCATCGGCTCGATCGCCTTCGACGGCGAGGCCAAGACCCATCCACTGATCGTGCAGGTCGATCCGCACGGGGCGCGCTCGGAAGCCTTCCGTGCTCTTCGGACGAACCTGAAATTCGTCGACGCCGCGAGGCACCTCAACTCGATCACGTTCACGTCCTCACTTCCCGGCGAGGGCAAGACCACTACGACCGCGAATCTCGCGATCACGATGGCGGCGACCGGCGCGCGCGTCTGCGTGATCGAGGGCGATCTTCGTCGGCCACGGTTGCTCACCTACCTCGGCCTCGAGGGGTCCGTCGGTCTCACCGACGTGCTGATCGGCCAGACCGAGGTCGCCGACGTCCTCCAGCAGTTCGGCACCGACGGGCTGTTCGTCCTCGGGGCCGGAGCCATCCCGCCCAACCCGAGCGAACTCCTGGGCTCCGAGGCCATGCGCGAGACCGTCCGCAAGCTCGAGTCGGAATTCGACGTCGTCATCATCGACGCGCCGCCGCTGCTACCGGTGACCGACGCCGCGGTCGTCGCCACGATCACCGGCGGAACCGTGCTCGTCGTCGGCGCCGGAATGCTCAACCGTGAGCACCTCCGTCGCGCGATCGGCACGTTGGAGTCGGTGGGCGGGAATCTGTTGGGGCTGGTCCTCAACCGGCTGCCCTCCACCGCAAGTGGCGCGTACAGCTACTACACCAGCGGATACCGCCCGGACAGTGCGGCGGGCGAGGTCCACCGTGGACCGCTGGGCCGTCGGAAGAGCAAGGACGCCGAACCCAGCAGCGTGAGCTGAGGTCAGCGCTCGCCCAGCTCAGCCCTCGATCGACCTCAGCGCTCAGCCCAGTCGTCGAGGGTGGTCGCGGCGTTGTAGACGTCGTCGCCGACGAGGAGCCAGCCGGCGTTGCCGACGATCGCGAGCGAGACCGAGCCCGGTGCGGGCGGATCCGCGCGGCGAACGCAGGTGATCGGATCACCGAGCCGGGTGACGTCGGCGATCTGCACACCCCTGCAGCCGGTCTGTCCGAGCCGTGCCACGTAGGTGCGGGTCGGGTCGACGGCACTGGTCGTCACCGCGACCGCACCGCTGACGAGGGGTCCCGCAGTCCAGCCGCGGTCACCGTCACCGATGGAGCGCAGACGACCGTCAGGACACAGGACCTCGAGCTGGACGCCCTCGACGGCCAGGTCGACGACGGGGTCACCGCCACACGCCCGCACCGTCCCCGCACCCGGTACCGCGACCGAGCCGGGATGCTGCGGGTCGGTGTAGAAGAACCGGTCCATACCGTTCGCGCCCGTCCACGTCGCCGCGCTGTTCACGGTCCGCCGGAGCTGGGCATCGCAGCCGCCGTCGGCGCCGACCGCGTACACGGCGTCGGATCCGATCGGCACCACCAGCCTGCTGATCGACCTGAGCGGCGGCGTACCCGAGGTCCAGGTGCGACCTCCGTCGGTCGTGCGCTCGACACTCGCTCCACCGTCGGTGCAGCTGCCGGTGGCCACCCGCCATGCCTGTCGGCCGTCAACGGCGACGAGCAGTCGCCGGACCGGCACGGGTGACGCAACGGTCGGCGTCGAGGTCGGGTCCGGGCTCGGCGACGCGCTCGTCGAGGGACCCGAGACGATCGGGCTCGGGCTCGGACGCGGGGATGTGCCCGTCGGGTTCGGGCCGGCGGAGGCCGACGGCGTCATCCGCGTCACCGCCGTCGTCGCCGACGACCCCGACCGGGCGCCGAGGACGACGGCGACCAGTGCGACGTCGAGAACGACGAGGACCAGGACCACGATCCGCCAGACTCGCCGACCCGCCTCCCGAGCGACCACGATCAGCCTGCCAGCGCGGCGACGATGACCGGCATCGCGTCGACGATCTGGACGAACATGACGGCGTACACCTCGTCGGATCGACGGTAGGGGTCGACGATGTCCGCCTCTGCCGGGGCGAGTGGGGGCGAGAACCCGCGGCGGGCCGCGGCGGTCGCGACGACCCGCCGTACGCGCTTGCGTGCGTCGTCGCCACCGTCCATACCGTCCCCGTCGTCCATGTCGTCACCGGGCGTCGGCCCGGAGTCGGGCGACAGGTCGGCCATGGCCGCGGCGAAGTCGCGCACGGTGAAACACGAGCGCAGCGCCTTCGGATACATGCTCACGACGGTGCCGCGGTGCTGACGGGTGGCGGTCAGGACGAGGTCCGCGGTGGCGATCGCCTCGACGGTGAGCAGCTGTGCGGTGAAGCCTGCGGTGTCGAGCCCGATGGACCGCGCCTGTTCCGCGGCGCGGTCGTCCATCGGTGAACCCACCAATGCCGCGGTCCCGGCGCTGCTGACGAGCATCGAGCCCTCGCCCTGCCAGCGTTCGGTCAGATGGCGTGCCAGGTAGCGCTCCATGATCGGCGACCGGCAGACATTGCCGGTGCACACGACGAGGATCCGGGCGGTCGTGGCCGGGGTCATGCGTTCGCGCGCTGGACCGACAGGGCGCGGCTGCGCATCCACGCCATCGCAGCCTCATGGTCGACCGGCGCGGCGCGAAGGATCGTGCCGACCTCGATTCCGGGTACGTCGACGCTGGTGACCATCGCGTGCGACGTCGGCCGACGGGCCTCGAGGTCTGCGAACAGGTCCTCGGAGAGCTTCTCGCCCGGACGCAGACCGGTGAAGACGATGTCGATGTCCATCCGGCCGGACCTGCGGATCAGCGTCCTCGCCACCTCGACGATGCGGACCGGTTCACCCATGTCGAGCACCATCACCTCGCCGTCACTGCCCATCGCCGCGGCCTCGAGGACGAGCTGGCACGCCTCGGGGATCAGCATGAAGAACCGTTCGACGTCGGGGTGGGTGACGGTGACCGGGCCGCCGCGTTCGATCTGGGCAGTGAAAGCGTGCAGCACCGAACCCCGGGATCCGAGCACGTTGCCGAAGCGCACGCTCACGTACCGGCCGGGCTGGGTGCGGGCGAAGTCGGCGGTCAGCCGCTCGGCCAGCCGCTTGCTGTACCCGAGCACGCAGATCGGGCTCGCCGCCTTGTCGGTCGAGATGTTGACGAACGTCCCGACGCCCGCGTCGGCTGCTGCCCGCAGCACGTTCAGGGTCCCCACGACGTTGGTCTTCCACGCCTCGAGAGGGTACTGCTCGAGAAGCGGGAGGTGCTTGAGGGCGGCGGCGTGGAAGACGATGTCGGGCCGGGTCGCGGTGAACACCTCGTGCATGGCGGTGGCGTCGCGGATGTCGGCGAGGACGACCTCGTCGCCTTCGAGCAGCCCCTGTCCGGTGAGACTGAGCTGGGTCGCGTGGATACCGGATTCGTCGCGGTCGAGCAGGTACAGCTTCGCCGGGCCGAAACGGCTGATCTGGCGGCACAGCTCGGATCCGATCGAACCACCGGCGCCGGTGACGAGGACGGACCGGCCGGCTATCTGCTCGGCCACGATGGTCGTGTCCATGTCGATCGCCCGCCGCCCCAGCAGATCGCTCAGTTCGACCTGGCGCAGGTCGCCTGGGCTGGGCCGGTGACCGATGATGTCGGCCAGCGGTGGCAGCGTGAGGACGTCGAGACCGGCGGCCTCGGCCTGGACGGCGAGTTCGCGGATGAGGGCGGCCGGTGCGGACGGGAGCGCGATCACCAGTGTGCTGGCGTCGTGTTGGGCGGCGACGGCGGCCATCGACGCACGCGTTCCGCGCACCCTGACGCCCTCCACCCGGAGCCGTCCCTTGGCACGGTCGTCGTCGAGCAGCGCAACCGGTGTGAAGCCGCTGTTCGGGTCGCGCAGCATGTGCCGGACGAGACGTCGGCCGGCCTCCCCGGCGCCGAACAGGACGACCCGTTTCTGCGCGCCGCGGGCGGCAACCCGGTTGGTCCGCCAGGCGCGGATGACGAAGCGGACGGCGAACATGCCCGTCACCGCGAGCACACCGGCCATCACCGGAACGCTGCGAGGCAGGCCCGGTCGCCCGATGTGGGTGAGCAGCGCCCAGACGAACACACAACCGGTGGCCACCAGCGCGGTACGGGCGATGTCGAGCGTCTCCTCGAACGATCCCCGCTCGTGGCCGACGGCATACGGGCCGATGACGGCCCCGACGATCACGTAGACGACGGCGGTCAGCGCTGCCAGCCACAGGATGGTCGGAGTCAGGACGTTTCGGAGCGCGAAGTCGTAGCGCAGCCAGGTGGCCCCGCACACGGCGAGCATCCAGACACCGGCATCGATCAGCGCCCAGGACCACCGCAGCATCTGGTCGGCGCGCTGACTCCTCGTGCCCTGCATGCTGGCCCCCGGTCGGTCGGACATCCACCACGGCAGAGGCTGCGGGCAGCGCTGTGCCATCACCCCGACCGTACGAAATATGTAACTTATCGTCACACTAGGTGTTCGCGCCAGCCTTCTCCTTGACGTCATCGGCTTGGATATCCCCGTGACCACCTCCGAGCGTGCCTCCGGACGCCGTCTCCTCATGCGCTGGGAGCGGCTTCTGCCACGCTCGTCCCGGATGGGTTCGCTGATCGGTGAGAACCTGCTCGCCCGGTGGTCTGCGCCGATCCGGCGCTACCACGACACCCTGCATCTGGACGAGGTGCTGGACCGGCTGAACCGGTTGCCCGGCGGACGTGCGGTGCCGGTCCGGCTGGCGGCCTGGTTCCACGACGCGGTGTACGAGCCGACGGCGCCGCCCGGCGCAAGCGAGCAGGCATCCGCCGCACTGCTCGAGGAGCTCGGACCCGAGTGCGGCTTCGAGCCGCTGGTGGTGACCGAAGCGATCCGGCTGGTGCGGCTCACGGCCGGACACGAGGCGGCCGCCGGCGATGTGGCCGCAGCGGCGCTGATGGACGCCGACCTGGCGATCCTCGCCGCCGAGCCGGAGCGCTACCTCGACTACGCCGCCGGTGTCCGCGCGGAGTATGCGCACGTACCCGAGGAAGCGTTCGCCAGCGGTCGGACGGCGGTCCTGCAGGGCCTGCTCGATCACGACCCACTGTTCGCGACGGCCGTAGGCCGGGCCCGTTGGGAGCAGACGGCCAGGGCGAACGTGGCCGTCGAGCTCAGGATGCTGCGGCAGCCCTAGATGTGATGTCCAGAGAGGTTGGTCAGCCGGGTGATCGGCGGGTTGCCTCCGATTGCGCTGTGGGCGCGGTGGTGATTGTAGAAGTGGATCCAGCCAGGAAGGGCTGCGCGACGCTCGGCTTCTGAGTTGTAGAGCCGCGCG
>JAABUT010000300.1_pt1 | contig 88760 bp, 86 predicted proteins | sample 5559281 | NCBI WGS metagenome assembly JAABUT01 (sample SAMN10711880, study PRJNA513359) | rock metagenome | isolation source: Antarctica rocks | place: Antarctica: Victoria Land, Ricker Hills nord | collected 2016-01-04 | reverse complement strand
TTGATGCCGGCCCGGATTTTCGTTACCAGATGTTGCGTGCAAAGGTAAAACATCTGGAAGCAGTGGTTTTTACCCACGAACACAAAGACCATATTGCCGGTTTGGATGATATCCGTGCGTTCAACTATTTTCAAAATTCTGCCATTGATGTTTATGCTGATTTGCGGGTGCAGGCTGCTTTAAAACGCGAATTCTCTTATATTTTCAGCGATTATCAATATCCCGGGATTCCGCAAATCAACCTGAAAACAATTGATCACAAACCGTTTACTGCTGCCGGAATCCCTTTTATTCCGATAGAAGTTTTACATTATAAACTGCCTGTGCTGGGTTTTCGCATTCATGATTTCACTTATATTACCGATGCAAAAACAGTATCTGCAAAAGAAACGGAAAAAATAAAAGGCAGCAAAATCCTGGTAATCAATGCGCTGCAAAAGGAAAAACATATTTCGCATTTTACTTTTGCTGAGGCAATTGATTTCGCTGAAAAAATAGGAGCGGAGATGACTTATTTTACGCATATCAGCCATCGTTTAGGAAAATACCAGGATGTTTCTTGGGAATTGCCAGCGCATATCCAACTGGCTTACGATGGTTTGCAACTGGAAATTTAAAGAACTTTTGTGCCCGGAAGCGGATTCGAACCGCTACATCCTTTCGGACGCCACCCCCTCAAAGTGGTGCGTCTACCAATTTCGCCACCCGGGCTTTTTTTAAAAAAGCTGAAGCCAAATATAGTATGTTTTGGGTTTTTCTGCGGAGGAATTTTTAAATTTATGCCGATAAAAACAGTATTGCCCATTTTCATCTTAACAGCAGAAATCTTCTTCAGCAAAAATAAATTGCTTAAAGAAGATTTTTCTTTGCTTGAAATAGTAAAAAACTACATTCGCCCTTCCACATCACGACTACCAGTTTGTCGGTTGCGTGCAGTTTTTAGTTTGGTATTGCCGAAGTTGTAAGTCAAACCCAAAGTAAACCGGCGGCTTTCGTACTCATTGTTCCAGCGGGTATTTACGTTGTTATATTGCAAAATGCTGCGGTATCGGCTTTGGAAAAATATATCCCGCACTTTAAAACTCAACGTCATGCGTTTTTCCATAAAAGTTTTGTTCAGGCCGGCATCAATTTGGGAAGAGGCCAGCGTGCGCGCCAAACCATTGATCGATGGTGATTCATAAGCCGCTGTTAGTTGCAGTTTGAAATTTTCCGGCAAAAAGAAAGTTTGGTCCACGCTTGCATCCCAGGCAAAACGGCTGCTTTCAAAAGGATTTCCGGCAACTTCCGTATTTACCTTGTTAAAAGAAGCATCCACTTCGGCATTCACGTTCCACCATTTTTTTAGGTTGAAACTACCGGAAGAAGTGGCCGTTAAGGTACGCGTACTGCCCAGGTTTTGATAAGTGGTAATGCTCTCTTTAGTCTGGTCGTTTTGGTTGATCACCGAATTCATATCACCATTCACTTTTAGATAGCTCAGGCTCAATACCTGAAAACTTTTGTAAGTGTAATTAAACACATACGACTGTGAAACAGATGGTTGCAAATAAGGATTGCCCTGAATAGCCGTGTAAGGATCGGTATAACGGATGGCAGAATTCAAGCTGCTGTAACCTGGCCGGCTGATCCGGCGGCTGAAAGAGGCGTTTAATTGATTGTCAGGATTGATTTTGTAAGTGATAAACGCACTTGGAAAAAGCTGCCAGTAATTGCGTTTCACCTCTTCATTGCGCGACAAAGAATTGGCGGTCGAAACCGTTTGTTCAGTGCGCAAGCTGGCTTTAACATCCAGTTTTGGATTGAAAGTTTTGCTCAGCGTAATGTATGCCGCGTTGATATTCTCATCATACACAAAATCATTGCTGCGTTTTGGGTCGAGGATATATCCAGCCGTTTTCAACGAATCAAAAACGACGTTGCTATGCGTGCCCACCAGGCTGCTTTTTAAACCGGCTTCTGCCTGCAAGTGGTTTTTCAGCGGTAAAATATAATCAACTTTAACCGCTTTGATATTGTAATCCACTGGCGCAAAGCTTTTTAGAAAAACCGGGTTACCACTCAAACTGCCATCACCATTGTAATAAGTATTGGTATAATTTTGATTATTGGTAGCAGAACTGTGCACATAATCCGCATCGATACTCAATTTTTGTCCGATAGTATCAATCGCAAAGCTGTAATTTAAATTAAAGTTGTACGTTCCGGTATAGGTTTTCTGCGGATTCAGGCCGGTTACACTTCCAGTTTGTTCACCGAGATTATTCAAAGTGCTGGATAGGCTGGTTACCTGCGCATCCGTAGGGTTATTGTAACCTTTAAACATGAAACCGAACGTGCTTCTTTTACTGGCATAAAAATCAGTACCGATGGTGTAGCTGCTCGAAAAAGTTTTCGGGTGCCAGTAATTATATTGATTGTATAAATCGTTTCCGATCTGGCGGCTCAACGTCAGTTTGTTGTAAGAATCGTAATAACCGGTATTGGCACGGGTAAACAAACTGAATTTCCCGGCATTGTAATTAAAGTTGAGGCCGCCGTAAGTTTTTAAATATTTGCCATAACCCGCGTTCGCATTTGCCGTGCCGCTGTAACCCTGCAATTTATTGTGTTTCATAATGATGTTGATCATGCCTGCAGTTCCTTCCGCATCATAATTGCCTGGCGGGTTCGGGATCAGTTCAATTTTGCTTACTGCATTTCCGGGCATGTTTTTAAGGTAATTACTGAGTTCAGCACCGCTCATGTACGTGCGGCGGCCATCAATCATCACCACAACGCCGCCATTGTTTCGGTACAAAATGTTATCGTCTTTATCCAAACGAATGCCGGGTGCTTTCTTTAAAACTTCTAAAGCATTATCGCCTGTGGTATTCAGTTTCTCTACATTTACCACCAACCGATCACTTTTTTGTTCCAATTGTGGTAGCGTAGCACTTACTGTTACTTCTTTTAGCGTATTTTTTTTCTCAGTCAAAACCAAAACCGGCAGTTCCAAATTCGTTCCTATAAAATCAAAATTTTTGTAAATGGTATTAAACCCAATCATTACTATTTTTACCACATATTTTCCATTATTGGTTTTCTTGAAAAGATATGCGCCGTTCGCATCAGCAACTTGTCCGGCCACTTGCGCAGAATCCGGCAAATGAAGCAGCAAAACAGATGCGCCAATTAATGGCTGTTGTTTTTGGTCGAGAATTTTTCCGCTGATGTTTCCGTTTTGGGCGAAAGTAGTTCCGCAGATCAGTAAAAGTAAAAAAGTGTACAGCGTTTTCATATTCGTTTTGGTTGATGATCCAAAGATGCAGCAGTCAGCATCGCACCAAAATAAATTGATACCAACCACCCGGAATATTATCCCAGCACCAAAAAAAGGTTGATAAAAGACGCATTGTCCTGATTTTTCCGGTTCGCATCAAAAAGCAAGGTGTTGGGATAAATTTTTAAGCCGAAGTTTGATTTTGACTTACATTTATTCCATCATGAAGAAAAATGAAATCTATTATCATATTGGCGGCTGGATGGTTTACCTGCTTTATATTGCCGTTGGTTTCTGGATTGAACCTCGTCCTTTCAGTAGTCAGCTGTTCACTTATTCTTTCCAGGCAGTCAAAATTGTAGAATTTTATATTTTTTATTTGTGGGTGTACCCGCATTTTTTGAAAAGGAACAAACTTCCGCAACTTGTCGGCGGTGTTGTGCTCGGAATTGCGTTTTTTATTATCACGAGGTATTTCCTGGAAGAAGTTGTACTGTTCAAAATCTTTCATATCCACAATTATTTTAGTTATACCGCAAAGTCATACATTGTTGATAATCTGTATTATGGAACATCGGGGCTGGTGCTAAGCATGGCCGTTTACAGCAGTTTCAACGCCTTGCGAAAAGAGCAGGAAAACAAATCCTTACGCGAAGAAAAAACACAAGCAGAACTGGCTTTTTTAAAAACTCAGATCAACCCGCATTTTTTGTACAACACACTCAACTATATTTACTCGCTGGCGTATCCGGTTTCTGATAAACTGGCCGATGCCGTGATCAAACTTTCGCAACTGATGCGTTATATGCTCACGGAAAGTGCCAGTGCGGATGGAACAGTAGATTTGCAAAAGGAAGTGGATTATATCCAAAACTACATCAGCATCTACCAATTACGTTTTGAAGAAGGGTTTTATGTTGATTTCAAAGCTGAAGGAAACATCGCCGGAAAACGTGTTGCCGCGCTTTTGCTGATCCCGTTTGTAGAAAACGCTTTTAAACATGGCGTAGTTAATGATCCGGCGCGGCCAATCCGCATCTATTTGCAACTTACCGGCAACCGGCTGGAGTCTACGGTGAGCAATAAAATCAACCAAAGTCAGAAAGATCATTCTACCGGCGTGGGTTTGGTAAATATCCGCCGCCGTTTGGAATTGATTTATCCCAACAAAAGTGAATTATTAATTTCGGAAAACGGACAAACTTATAAAGCAACATTAGTTATCAGCTTGTAAAGGCTATTAGCTATCAGCTGTTAGCATTCAGCTTTTGGTTAGCGTTCTTAATCGTTTATGAAGTTAAAGCCAAAAACCAATTTACATTTTATATTTGCCGATAACTGATTGCTAAAAGTTCTAGAACTTACATCGCTGAAAGCTGATTGCTGACAGCTAAAAGCTAAAAGCTAAAAAATATGATCCGTTGCCTTGCCGTTGATGACGAAGCTTATGCTACCAAAATTATTGCTGATTACATTAACAAGATCCCATTTTTAGAATTGGTTGGAACGACAACCAGTGCCATCGAAGCATTAACAAAAGTGCAGCAAGGCAATATTGATCTGGTTTTTTTGGACATCCAAATGCCGGATTTGACCGGAATTCAGTTCCTGAAATTATGCGGAAGCAAATGCAAAGTGATTTTGACGACAGCTTACCCGGAGTATGCACTGGACGGTTACGAGCACGATGTGCTGGATTATCTGCTGAAACCAATTGCTTTTGACCGGTTTTTGAAAGCTGCCCACAAAGCACACGCCCAAATTATGCCGGTAAAAACAGCATCGTCCACGATTCCTTCTGTGCAAAATCAGGAAAACCCCAATATGCAAAACGCTGCGGCAAATGAATACATGTTTATCAAAGGCGAAAGCAAAAATAAGTTTTTGAAGGTAAACTATGATGATATTCTGTATATCGAAGGTTTGAAAAATTACGTTTCGCTTTTCACTTCCGGGCAGCGCATGGTTACTTATCAAACGCTGCGTGATCTGGAAACGCAATTGCCGCAGCCGCCGTTTTACCGCGTGCACAAATCTTATATTATTTCTGTGGATAAGATCAGGATGGTTGATGGCAACCAGGTTTACATCGGCGAGCAACCGATCCCGATTGGCGAAACTTACCGCGATGGTTTTTTAAAAGTGATCCGGGAACAGGAGTGAGGTAACAATTTTTGTGTGATAAAAGAAGTATCCTGCTTAGAAATCCATACAGAACAGGGATTTCTGATGCGGGAAATTGATGTACTGTTTTTATCGCTGAAAAAATTGTAGTATTTATGCTAAAAATAAACACCAAAATGATTGCCAATTTAGAACAAACTTTCCGCTGGTTTGGGCCAACAGATCCGGTTACTTTAGCTGCCATCCGCCAAACGGGTGCCACCGGGATTGTAAACGCTTTGCACCACATTAAAGCCGGCGAGGAGTGGGGCAGGGAAGAAATCAGCAACCGGAAAAAAACGATTGAGAAAGCAGGTTTGCGGTGGTCTGTGGTGGAAAGTGTAAATATCCACGAAAGCATCAAAACAGCTTCGGCAGAGCGCGATGAATATATTGAAAAATACATCCGGTCGCTCAAAAATCTTTCCGCAGAAAACATCAAAACGGTTTGTTATAATTTTATGCCCGTGCTGGATTGGACGCGTACCAACCTGGATTTCCGTTTGCCCAACCAAGCTTCGGCACTGCGTTATCATGCGCCGGCGGTTGCTGCTTTTGACCTGTATATTTTGGAGCGGGAAGGTGCTTTTAAAGATTTTTCTGCGGAACAACAGCAGTCGGCAAAAATGTATTTTGATGGTTTAAATACTGATGAAAAAACGAGATTGACAACTCATATAATGGCTGGTTTGCCCGGAACGTCAGACGTTTATACGATTGATGAATTTCGCGGACATTTGCAAAAATATGCACTAACAGATGCAAAAGCTTTAAGGGAAAATCTTGCTTATTTCTTAAAAGCGATTATCCCGCCAGCAGAAGAAACCGGCATAAAAATGTGTATTCATCCGGATGATCCGCCATTTCCGATTTTGGGTTTGCCGCGCGTGGTTTCTACAGAAAGCGATTTGAAATTTCTGGTTGATGCGGCTCCTTCAACAAGCAATGGTTTAACATTTTGTACCGGTTCTCTCGGTGCCCGCGGAGATAATGATTTGCCGGGAATGGTAGAAAGATTGGGGCAGCATATTCATTTTTTACATCTGCGGAATGTGCAGCGTGAGGCTGATGGCAGTTTTTATGAGGCAGATCATCTGGGCGGCAGTACGGATATGTATGAAGTGATGAAAAACATTATCCTAGAACAAAAAAAACGGGAAACAAATGGCAGGGAAGATGTGGCTATCCCGATGCGGCCGGATCACGGACATAAAATTTTGGACGATTTTAATTACGATACTTATCCCGGCTATTCGGTTTTGGGCAGGATGAAGGGTTTGGCTGAGTTGCGCGGTTTAGAACTGGGCATTAAGCGGAGTATTTGATCTGTTCATCTTCTCTCCAAAAAAAGTATGATAAAAGAAGCATCAGTGAAATCGTTGATGCTTCTTTTATAAGGATAAATTATCCGATCAATAATTTTCCATAATTTCCAACGCTTCTACATTACCTTGCTGCACAGCCAAATCAATTGCTGACAGTCCGCGGTTTTCCAAAATATCTTTATCGGCACCATGTTCCAGCATAATTTTTACCAGCTTGTTTCTACCAAACATCGTTGCAAACATCAAAGCTGTTCCGCCATTGCCATGCTGAAGGTTTAAATCTGCTCCGTTTGCAATCAACAACTCGGCAATCTCCGGATAACCCTTAAAGCAAACACCCATCAAAGCTGTATTTCCGCCAAAATCCTGGGCATTGACATAAGCTTTCGCCCGGATCAAAATTTTTGCTGCTTCTGTTTGGTCGTTATAGCAGGCGATAATCAGTGGTGTATAACCTTTTTCATCCTGATAATTTACGTCAGCATTTTGCCTCAATAAATCTTCAATTTGTGCAGTGTCACCCACGCGCGCGGCATTAATTAGTTGATTATTTATATCCATTTTTAATAAATTTAGGAGAACGGGAAATTTATTTCAATAAAAAAGGAACTGTTTTTATCACGATAAAAACAGTTCCTCTAAGTTAAAATAGGAGCTTAATACGCTTTTGCTTCCATAGATTCCTCCATGGCTTCTTGTACTGCTTCATCATTGTGGGAAATACCGTTGTTGCTATTACCGGAATTTTTCATTACTTTAAATTGCATTAAACCTTCCGAAACACGTTTTCCGTAATCTGCATCACATTGTGTAAACAACTCAACCATCTTATCCTGAATGTGTTGCTGCGTCGGTGCCAGTGTACTTACCAGATTGTTGATCAAATCATTTCGCTCCCAATCTTCAAAATTACGGTAAGTATCGCCTGCCTGTGCAAAGTTGTTTTGGCGGCTGATCTTCTCTCTTATCAAAGCAGCATGATACATCGGTGTATAATCCGTACCTGTTTTTGGTGCTTCTTTTACACCTCCTAAAGTTGAGGGCTCGTAATTAACATGGTTATTTAATCCCGGTGTTAAATCCTGATTATAAGCCATTTGTCCGTCACGCTGGTTGGTTACCGCTTTTTTGCGTGGAGAATTGATTGGCAGTTGCAGATAGTTGGTCCCAACACGGTAACGTTGTGTATCAGAGTAAGAAAAAGTACGTCCCTGAAGCATTTTATCGTCAGAAAAATCCAGTCCGTCAACCAAAACACCTGTTCCGAAAGCCACTTGTTCTACTTCAGCAAAATAATTTTCAGGGTTACGGTTTAACGTCATTTTTCCTACCGGCAACCACGGGAACTGTTCCTTCGGCCAAAGTTTAGTATCATCTAAAGGATCAAAATCCAGTTCCGGGTGCTCGTCATCACTTAAAATCTGAACAAATAACTCCCATTGCGGAAACTCACCTTTTTCAATTGCATCAAACAAATCCTGTGTTGCATGATTAAAATTTTTACCCTGAACTTCTTCAGCCATTTCCTGCGTCAGATTTCTGATTCCCTGCAGCGGCTCCCAGTGATATTTCACCAAAACTGCTTTACCATCTGCGTTAACCCATTTGTAAGTATTTACGCCCGAACCTTGCATCTGGCGGTAATTTGCCGGAATTCCCCAGGGAGAAAACAGGAAAGTAATCATTTGCAGAGCTTCAGGAGTATTGCTGATAAAATCAAAAATTCGCTCGCCATCCTGACGGTTTGTCATCGGATCCGGTTTAAAAGCATGAACCAGATCAGGGAATTTCATGGCATCACGGATAAAAAATACTTTTAAGTTGTTTCCAACCAGGTCCCAGTTACCGTCTTCTGTGTACATTTTTACCGCAAAACCACGTGGGTCGCGCAAGGTTTCAGGCGAATTTCCGCCATGGATAACCGTCGAAAAACGCACAAATAAAGGTGTTTCTTTACCTTTTTCCTGAAAAACTTTTGCCCTGGTATAGGTTGAAGCAGGTTCGGTCCCAACAGTTCCGTAAGATTCAAAAACACCGTGTGCACCGGCACCGCGTGCATGAACTACACGTTCCGGGACGCGCTCACGGTCAAAGTGAGAAATTTTCTCTAAGAAATGATAATTTTCTAAAGTTGCCGGGCCGCGTTCACCAATGGTACGCAGGTTTTGATTATCGTAAACCGGATGGCCTTGGCGCGTTGTTAAAAGATTATTTTCCGGGATTGATGATTTGCCATTTGCAGAATTATCTGCTGGCTGGCTTTTTTTTGGTTCGATCATATTCAGTAATTTAAACGATACAATTTTGTGTTACAAATTTAAAGCTTGGTGCTTTAATTATCTACTGATTTTTAAGATAAATGTTTTGACGTGTTTAAATATTTTACCTTGAAAACTTAGAATTTATAAATGTCTTATAATTAATATTATGTTAAGTATAAGTTTTTGAGTGTTGAATTAATTCTTCCCTTTCGCTATTTGGGAACTAAAATAAACGACAGTAAAATAAACGACCAAATTGGTGATTTCTTCAACTGCACTGATATATTCCGAACTTCATATTTGCCTCGTCGTAAGTATATCGCGTTAACTATAGAACCTAAAATATCTGGCTACGAGCTGATGATTGCAGATGATGTTTTCCGGGGACGCTTCCGTAACAGCTTTTCCAGTCCTTAAGCTATAATGCCTGGCAAGGTGGAAGCTTATGTGATTGATATGCTGCATGGCGCAGACCACGTATTTAAGAAAGGCCACCGGATCATGGTACAGGTACAAAGCTCCTGGTTTTCAATTATTGACCGTAACCCGCAAAAATACGTCGCTAATATTTTTCAAGCTAAATAAACAGATTATCAGGCTGCCACGCAACGTGTTTGTTATTCAATCAATTTCCCTTCGTTTGTTGCCTAACCAGTAGTTAAATAAAATACTATTATTTTGGTTGTTTGAGGGTGACAGATTTAACGCAACATAATCAAGATTATAATGCAAACGGCTGGAAGCTACAATCTGCTCTTGGTATAGGTGCGCGACTACCCTCTTCTACCTAACTTGCTTTTAAAGAAATAATCTGGATTACATTTAAACGAAGGTATTTATGTAATTAATTTTTAAAGTTCTAAAATAATTGTGTGAACTTTACCGATAAATTACGGTTTTTTTTAACGCTATTTTGCCGAATATAAATCACAAAGCAGTAAAGATGTTATCGAAAAACGACCCTTTAATGATAATATAGGATTGAATTGACAGAATAAGAAGTAATAACATTTAAAAGCTCAATTCTATGCGGAGCGTTTCTTTAGCTCCCTCAGGTCCGGTAGCCTTTAGACGGATATTGCTTTAAACATCTGAAGAATCAGTTCAAATTTGAATACTCAATTATGTTGCCCAAATGACGTGAGCTTATTGGTTCTAACGTTTTCACATAGTTTTCATTATCAATATCCAAGAGGTCGTCTGAATTATTTATTTGCCAAACCTTAAATTCTACCTCGCCTGTGATCCTCGCGTTCCAAATTTGGTGCGCTTTGACTAAATAATTGATTAATGTAAATGTTTTCTTAGAAACAATATTTAAATGTTTAGAGATTAAAGCGATCAGCTGTTGGTTAGAGTGGTTATTACATTCCAATAACTCGTTGAATTCTTCTTTCATTGTCAAAACAACATTTTTTATTCGTCGATCTTTAATTAGATAAAATTTGCAAATATGTTAGCACGCATGACATTGATCAACATAGAGAGAAATACCGGGTGTGGCGAGAAGGAGGTGGTTACGAAATGATAGGAGTTAATTCAAATAGGGACCGCGGTACCTATTTCTTATTATTTTATCGGACTTGCCGCTACTCCTTCGAAAGTAATTTTAACTGGTTTTATCAAGCCGTTCTCGTCAAATTCCATTTTGTCAATGCAAGTGGCCCTATGATTGCCATTGGTTTCACTTAATGGTCTGCGGTGGTAAATGATGAAATATTCGCCGGTTTTGGGGTTATGGATTACGGAATTGTGACCTGCACCTGTAGTGATGCTGGGATCTTGTTTCAGGATTTTATCAATACGTTTGAATGGTCCTAATGGAGAATGGGCGATTGCGTAGGCGACACAATAATCTGGACCTGTCCACCCACCTTCAGACCACATGAAGTAATATTTTCCGTTTCTTATAAACATGAAAGGACCTTCAACATAACCTTTTGGCGTAACTTCCTTATAGGTAGTTCCATCAGGAAAGGGCACGATGCTTTTGAAGTCGTCCCTTAATTTAACCACGTTACAATGTGACCATCCGCCGTAAAATAAGTAGTATTGACCATCTTTATCTTTGAATACATATTGATCAATAGGCTGTGCCCCGTTGTGAAATGTGTCGATCAATGGTTTGCCGATGTGGTCTTTAAAAGGGCCATTTGGCTTGTTGGATACTGCCACGCCAATACCACCAAGTTCTTTGTTATTTTGAATGTCGTTAGCGCCAAAAAACAGATAGTATTTATTTCCCTTTTTAGTAATGGAAGGTGCCCACATCGCTTTTTTAGCCCATTTTACATTTTCCTTGTTAAGTATGTTCGGATGTTTTGTCCAGGTTAACAGGTCTTTTGAGCTGTAGGCATCCATGAAAGTCTGCTCCTCATACTTTGCGGAAAACGTTGGATAGATCCAGTATTCCTTTCCAAAGATTGCACCTTCAGGATCGGCGTACCAGCCCTTGAATAACGGATTGCCGGAGGTTTTCGCTTCTACAGATTTCTGTGCAAAACCTGATAATGTCAGTGACGCAATGCAGATGGTAAGGATTTTTTTTCTCATTAATGTGTGGTTACTAAGTATTTAAATCACTATTGTTGACTTCGAAGTTATCATATTACTTATAGAATTTTTATAAAGCTGTAAGAACCACATTCGTTGGAATCCAAATAGAAGATCAACGCATTGTTTTTCACTAATAGTTACTTTTTGGCTAGCATATCGACCGTATTCCTACCCAAGCTTTTTCCTCAACCATTTGCGAACCGGCTCATCATACCATTTCAAACTAGCATACGCCAAAACTATAGCACCTATCAAGATGAACAACGCATAAGGCCAGGCTTGCACAATGGTCACGCCTTTATGGTTGCTGATCCAGGCAACGTAAAAATATACCAGAGGATAATGCACCATGTAAAGCGGATACGATATATTACCTAAGAATTTACATATACTGTTCTCTCTTTGAGTTTGAATCACGCCACTGGCGCCAAGGTATACTATAAGCGGGAAAACGATAATAATGCAAACAGATTCATAGATCCCGTTCATCCAAACATGCTCAGCACCGCCGATGCGCGGCATATAAAGTATGATAGCTACTAAAAGGCTGCACCATAAAAGGGCATTTTTAATTCGAGTCGGCTTCGCTACACGTGAAAGTAACAGACCAGCAAAGAAAGGGTACATCGTACGGGTAAATCCAATGCGTACCTGTTCTACATTCAGTGTCCAGCCACCACTGACGTCGCCGTTTGTGATTGCCAGGTGTGCGAGTGCGATAGCAGCAATGCCTACTAAGATACTTAATGCCGTTTTGGAAAACTTCCTGATCCAGACAGCATAAAGAATGTTGGCAATGTATTCAAAGAACAATGACCATCCCACACTATTAAGGGGGTGCATCTCTTCCCAGCCACGTATATCAAGCGATAATGGTACGGGCAGGATAGTATAACCGATCAGCATCACCAGTAGCATCTTCCAAACATGAATAGTATGAATGAGCGGCCATAGCGTAGAATCCGTAAAATAGAACCCGATAGCACCGAGGGTCATCCCCAAAACCACCATTGGTTGAAGACGTTCGATACGGCGTTTGAAAAAGTTGCCAACGGTCATTTTATGCCAGCGATCGTCGTAAGCATAGCCGATCACGAAACCTGATAATAAAAAGAAAAAGTCGACCGCCAGGTAGCCGTGATTGACGATTTTATCTAAATTACCTGTTGAGAACGGTTCGGCCAGGTGAAATGTTACAACGATTATGGCTGCGACACCGCGAAGGCCGTCTAATATGGCGTAGTGTGGCTTGGTGGCCATCTCGTTAGTTAGGTCAGATTTCATGTAATGGGTTGTAAAAATTGCAATTTGTAAAAAATAGCTAACATTCAGTTATCTGACTGAATGTTAATTCCAGGTTGGCAACTACCCGAAAATTTCCCTATTCTATCTGATTTGACACTACAGAACTAATTTAACTAAGGACTCGTCAGTATAATTATATAGCGGTTGGTTAGCCATTAAATTGATTAGACGGCCAAGTGTTAATACGGTCGCAGTAAACTACAATAAATTATTAAGAATTTCTTTTGAAATAACAATTATCATTATTTCCTCGTTTCTTGATAATTGAATTTGGCTGAACCAGCATTCTTGAAATCTTATTATAATCCTTTCCACGATTTCTTAAAGTACAAGTCAATTTTATTAATTATTATAAACTCATTTCATCAATCAAAATGGCTTTTGTATTTCTGGTGATGGGTATTTGATAAATGAAATAAGCATATTTTGAAGTTTAAAACTTGGTATGGGCAAAGACTATTTTTATATGTTGATTTTCTTTAAAAGAAATATTCCGACTGTTCATTTAAACGAAGGTATTTATGTGATTAATTTTTAACGTTCTAAAATAATTGTAAACTTCACAAAATGATTTTTTTGGTACTGATTGTATTACATAAAACTATTACATCAATCGCATTACATCTAATTAAAGTTTTTACAGGTTTAAATGTAACATATTTAACAAAATCTAAAAGCAGCAATTTTAAAATTTTTCGACGCAGATAAACTGCCTACCGATTTAGTTGTTGATAACTTGTCCGTAACAGTTCAGTATGAGTTTGCGAGCCAATTACTGAAAGATGATTTATTATATTTATGGAAAGCTGAATCAGAAGGTTTTGAACCGGCTTATTGGCTTGATAATGTAGAAGTTTATCAAACTTCAGCAAAAACTTCAAAAAGAAGAAGCTTGAGTTTCGGCCATGCTTCTTTTATGGTATAAAATTGGAATGTATTTCTCCGGCAAAAATCCAAAAAAAGAAGCTTGAGTTTCGGCCATGCTTCTTTTATCGGTATAAAATTCAAATACAAAATTTATAGCACTAAAAGAAGCAAATGAATTTCCCCGTTATAAATTTAAACAGGCTCTTAGAATATTAGTGTTTTTTTAGTGATAAAAGAAGCTTGTAAAATAATTCAACAAAATTTGAACCCGTTTTAAGTATGAGTTTATAATACTACATTCATTTGTCGGTTGTTTTCTTTAGAATAAAAATTATAATGATAAAGCTGAGAAACAACTAAGATATTACCAAAGAGATTAAAACATCTTCTTTATTGAATTTTTATTTTTTTAAATGTGTTAAATTAGGAAAGATTCTATTAATAATTATACTTGAAGCGATCAACGATCAGAAACGGATTGTTTTCACATACTTTCTGTGTTTTAAGCATATCTAATTCAACTTCAGTAACTTACTACCATGAGATTTAAAACAATTGTTTTTTCCCTAATTGGCGGTATTCTTTTCCTTGTATTTTCTTTTACAAGGCTTTACGCTCCGATAGATAAAATTTCATTGCTCTTAGAACAATTTGAACAAAAATTTCCACAGGAAAAAGTCCATCTTCACATAGACAGAAATTATTTTGCGACAGGTGATACGCTTCATTTTCAGGCATATGTTGTAAATTCGGACAAGAACCAGTTTTCTACATTAAGCAAAATCCTTTATGTTGATCTTTTGAATGTTGACAATAGCAGCAGGACAACACTTCGTTTTCCGTTGGAAGAAGGAACTGCCTCGGGCACCATTGAATTTCCGGATACTTTAAAGGAAGGGACTTACATCTTGCAGGCTTATACCAACTGGATGAGAAATTTTGATAAAGACTTTTTTTATCATACAATCTTGAAAATAGGAAGTGTTGCAGAGAGCAGATCAAATATTAAAAAAGAAATTCCTATTTTAAAACGTACTTTTCATGAAGCACAGTTCTTCCCTGAAGGAGGAAATTTAGTAGATGGCCTTACATCTGTTGTCGGGTTTAAAGTGACTGGCCCTGATAGCTTGGGTGAAGAAGTATCTGGTACAGTTGTAGATGGCTCTGGCCAGGTTTTAACCAGCTTTCGTTCCGCTTTTGCCGGGATGGGCAGGCTTATTTTAAAACCATTGGCAGGACACAATTATACTGCGTTGGTTAAATTTAAAGACGGAACAATACAGAAATTTGCTTTACCCCGGTCTTCAAGTTCTGGGTGTATTTTAACAGTAAACAACCAGGAAAACAACAATGTGTTTATACAAGTTAAGCAAAGCGGACAGCAGCTTGCCGGGCCTGTTTACCTCGTTGCCCAGGCTAATAATAAACTGATCAGTATTACAGAAATCAATACCGTTGGCAACTCGGCAACACTATCCATTCCCCGACGAAAGCTACCTTCGGGGATTGTTCAACTGACCCTTTTTGATAAATTTTCTGATCCAAAGGCCGAACGGATGATCTTTATAAACCGCCACGACCAGCTTAGGTTAAACCTTTCAATACCAAAAATGACGTCCGGAAGCCCTAAAGTTAAAATAACATTGGAAGTAACAGATGAATTGTCAAATCCGGTAAGTGGTGGTTTTTCTGTCGCCGTTCTTAATCAATCCACAACTGCTGACAGTAGCATCAGAATGCCTTCCATACTTTCTGATCTGTTATTAACTTCTGATTTGAAAGGTAATGTTGAGTTCCCCGATTACTATTTCAGAGACAAATCACCGGAAACAAGTTTGAACCTGGACAACCTAATGCTAACGCAGGGCTGGCGACGGTTCGTTTGGAAAGATATTTTGGCTGAAAAATTTCCTGAGCTGATTTATAAAGTTGAGAAAAATTTGTCGTTAAGTGGCCGGGCCGAATCCAGAGGCTTACCGGTACCCAATTTAAGGTTATCTATGGTGTCTAAGGGAGGCAAGGCTTTTACACTTGATACCATAACTGATAGCAAGGGCCGTTTTGCTTTTGACCTGCCCGATTTGGTTGGACAGCAGCAGTTTATGGTTGTTGCATCAACTAAAGGAAATAAGGACGTAAAAATTTTATTTGATCATAATCCACAACCAAATGCAGCGGGTTCACCAATACCGGTTTCACCCTCCGGTTTAGACAACCAGTTGCTAAATTATCTGGCTGTAAAACGACAATACCCGACAGACCGAGTTCAAATATTCACGGGGCAGCCTCATCAGATAAAAGAAGTTGAGGTGAAGTCAAAAAAACTTACCCTGACCGAAAAGGCGGTTGCAGCCTCAGCAAATTTAAACGGACCTGGAAATGCGGACCAGATTATTACCTACAAGGATCTGAACAATTGTAAAGATCTCGAAATATGCCTTCAGGGTAAACTTAATGGTGTCTTTTTTAAAACTGTTATAGATCCTAACAGTCACTCCTACAAAAAAGTACCTTTTTCAATTAGCGGAATGGATAAGCCAATGCTGTTGGTAATTGATGGTGTAGCCATTCCCTCAAACCAGGCATCTTTAAACAGTATACCAGCGGTAAATGTGCAGAGTATAGAAGTATTGCGTACAGGTTCTAAGTTGGTTGTATATGGTATGGAAGCCAGTGGCGGTGTTTTGGTAATCACAACCAAAAAAGGTGTGATTGATTATGAGGGAATAAATGAACCACTGAAAATAATGGGGAATGTACCGGGTGTTTTTTATGTCACTTATGACGGTTATCATAAAAGCCGGGAATTTTATATTCCGCCAATGGATCAGACCTTTATGAAAAAAAGTAAATCTCCCGAAACCATTTTTTGGAAACCGTTGGTTCAAACCAATGACGAAGGAAAGGAATTAGTTGAATTTCCTGTCGGCATTAATGTTAAAAAAATTGCCGTAGTAGTGGAAGGTTTATCTGCGGATGGAAAAATAGGCTATAAATATGAAGAAAAAGTTATCAGGTAATAAGTTGGTTTATATGCGGCTACTGCTGGTTTTTATATTTTTGGTTGTTGCAACAGGTGCAATTGGCCAGCAAAAACTCCACGGCAAAGTTTTTGATGAGAACGGAAAGCCCTTGTCAAATGCAAGCATATTTATTTCCGGGACTAAGATCGGGACAACTACGGATATTGCGGGAGAATTTAGGTTGAATGCGCTACTGACAGGGAGTTTTGAACTTGTGGCTACTTATATTGGTTACGAAACAGTTGTACAATCGCTAAATGCAGAATCCAATACGCAAAATATCAAATTTATGATGAAGCCGGCCAGCAATCAACTGAAGGCTATCATTGTAACCTCCCACTCCAACAACAACTGGAAGCGTTGGGGGACTGTTTTTACCCATGGATTCATCGGCGAGTCAGTCTTTGCAGAAAAATGTAAAATTATAAATCAGGCTGTGATCGGGTTTGATTATGATGAGGAAAAAAACGTACTCCACGCTTATGCTTCAGAACCAATTATCGTCCGTAATGAGGACTTAGGCTATATAATATCAATTTCGCTGACAAATTTTGATTTGTTTATTTCAAATAATGATGTTGATTACCAGGTTTATTTATTGTTTAAAGAAATGGAGGGTGATGCCAAACAGCATATGCTATGGGAGGGCAACCGGTTAAAAGCTTTTTCCCTGTCGTTTATGCATTTTAGCAGAGCTTTGTACAATCATAAATTGAAGGAAGAAGGGTACGAAGTACGGCAATTTACTGTAAAAGTAAACAAGGAAAAGGAAAGGGTGAAGAAGTTATACCTTCAAAATCCTGCCTTGTACCAGGATTCATTAAGATATTATAAAAAAATACTTGCAGAAAAAGACAACAATATTAAACTTAGCGAACCACTAACTGCCAAGGCCATTTTGTTAAAAGGAGACAGTAATACAGTAGTTTTAAAGTTTCAAGATAACCTACAGGTTGTCTACAAAAAAATTAAAGAACCGGAAGAATATTATAATTTCAAGAACCATCTTGCCCTAACTACTGAAAGTATGACAGTTTCCAGTACGGGCATCAGTACAAGTCAGCTCGTTATGCCGAGCAAAGATTATCCCTTTACAGAACTATCATTGGTAAAAGGAATTCCGGTTGAAATTATGGAGAACGGGTACAGCAACAACACTAATCTTTATATGCATGGCTTTTGGGGATGGTGGGAAAAAATAGCAACCAAACTTCCTTATGATTACGAGCCAAATTAGTGCGTAAAATTGAAATGTAAATGATTTGATAACTTTCTTTAAAAATCTATACAAAAAAGAAAAGTTATATTCAGTTACAATATAATTATAGCAGAGCAACAAGTACTATAGCATAGCTTGTACTTGTTCTATTTACACGTCGTTTGGTGTTTGGGTTTTATTTTTGATACTTCTTCAATTTCATCATGCTTCTTTTACCACATAAAAATTAGAATGTTTTTTGTGATTTTCTAAGATACTTGATCCCTCTCGGTCGGGGCTGCAAACACGTTTTTTAGTACTAAAAGAAGCATAAAAATTTTACATTAATAAGTGCTAAACTGTTACTGAAAAAATTAAAATTTTTGATGAATTCGTTATGGATATACTTATTATTTGATTTGAAAACCGTGCCCTGCTCCTACTAATTTTTAGTTATGCTTGATTTCTTCATTGCGGTTTTGCGGCCCGGAGCCACTGATCAGCACCACAATTTTTGAAACTTTACCATTTGGGACCGTTAATGTTCCGGCCAGTTTATCGCCAGCTTTTGGGTTGATAAAATAAACTTCTTCCTGCTTGTAAGGAAAATCTTTCGGGTCTTGCGGCCGGGTTGCCGGTGCAATTGCAGCCGTTGGCTTATTGTGCGACAAGGTTAAAGGCAGGTTTGCTGGGCCTTGAGTAAAAGTTCCTTTAATAATGTTGCTGTCGGCCTTAAAAGTACCTGTATATTTCAGGCCAAACTTTGCAGCCTCAATGGTAAGCTGATTGTTGCTGAAAGTTGTATTGTCGGTTGCCAGTCCAAGTGCATTTTGGTCCGGGCTATCCATGGTAGATGTGTAAGTTTCAGCAGTTTTAATGATGTGAAAAACAAGATGCAATTTGTTGCCCTGTATGTTTAATGTACCGTACCAATCGCCTGCAATATTTTGTGCAGATAATGCTGATACAAGCAGAACCAGAATTAAGGTTGAAGTAAATTTTTTCATGATATTTTTTGTTTGTTTGATCAAATATGCACAGCACATCCAACCCAATAAATATAAATAGGATGAACGGTAATAAAAAATCATGAACGGCAATCCTCCCCAAAAATCTAAAAAAAGAAGTATGAGTTTCGGCCATACTTCTTTTATCAGTATAAAATCAGGAATGTATTTCTTCAGCAAAAACCTCCATAAAAAAGAAGCATCAGTTTCGGCCATGCTTCTTTTATCGGTATAAAATTGGAATGTATTTCTTTTGCAAAAACTCCAAAAAAAGAAGCTTGAGTTTCAGTCATGCTTCTTTTATGGGTGTAAAGTTGGAATGTATTTTCGCAGTAAAAACTCCAAAAAAAAGAAGGATAAACTTCAGTCATGCTTCTTTTATCGGTATAAAATTGGAATAAATTTCCGCAGAAAAACCTCCAAAAAAAAGAAACTTGAGCTTTAGTTATGCTTCTTTTATCGGTATAAAAATAGAATGTATTTCTTTAGCAAAAAACTTCAAAAAAAAAGAAGCACGGGTTTTAGCCATGCTTCTTTTATCGATATAAAATTGGTGAATTTATTTCTTGCTTACAGCATCCATTTTTTTCTGAACAGCCGCCGCTTTGGCGTCTTCTTTTTTGCCGATGTAAACGGTTTTTAAGTTGCTCAAAGCTTCCAATGAAGTCGGGTTAACTTCAGTAGCTTTCAAAATATAAGGTTCTGCCTTGGTAAACAAAGCATTTGATTTTGCAATAGCCGCAGTATATTCTTTTTGCTTGCTTGCAGGAAGTTTATTGGCAGCGTTATACATATCGATTGCCGGGCTCATAATCACAAAACCTAAATTCAAATTGGCTTCAAAATAATTAGGGTCAATATCCAGTGCTTTTTGATAATATTCTGCCGCTTTGGTATAATCCTTTGAAGATGAATAAGTTAACCCTGCATAATAATACAAAGTTTTATTTTTAGGATCATTGGCAATGGCCGTTTCAATCTTTTGGATAACTTCCTTTTTATTACCGGATTGAATGTTCAGCTCAATTTCTCTTTTAGCCAATTCTGCATTTTTCGGATACTTTTTGGTAGCCTCATCCATAATTTTGATGGCAGAAGCAGTATCTTTTTTCATCAGGTACAAAGAAGCCAGATCAGAATAAACACCCAAAGATTTGGAGTATTTGGTAGTTACCAGTTTTTTGTAATTGCTGATGGCCGCATCATTGTTTTTTGCATTTGCAGCTGCCAGTCCGGTGTACAAAATAGCGTTGGTATCTTCCGGAAAATACTGGCGGTAGTTATCAAAAGAAGAATAAGCCAAATCATATTTGCCGCTTTGGTATTGTTTTACACCGGTTTGCAATTGGTAATTGGCCAATGATAATTTGGTATCATCCAACAGCTTCTTGTTCTCCCCTTTTGTATCTGCGGTTTCTGCTTTTTTGTAAGCTTCCTGTGCCGTAGTAAGCAGGTTTTCTCTTGATTGCTGCGTGGAATCCCCGGCCAGCGAACCGTAAATTGCTGCTTTTAAGGCATAAGTTTGAGGCAAAGTTGCTGTTTTATCATTTGTAGCAGCTTTATCAATAGATTCTTTTGCGGAGTTTAAACTGTTAGCAGCCAATTTGCCGGTCCGTACAACGCTAAACTTGTCGTACTCGGATTTAGCGTTGGCCAACTCTGATTTCTGCGCCATGGCAGCTGTAGAAAATGCAAGGGTAAAAACACTTGCTATCACATACTTTGTTTTCATGGTTAATTAGTTAATGATCTGATTTAGTTGAGTAGTTATTTTATTTGATTGTTCTGTGTTGCCGGTTTTATCGTAAAGTAGCTTTAATGTTTGCAGGAAGTCCGGATCATTCGGGTTCAATTCATTGGCTTTTTCTAAATAAGCGATCGCCGGATTGTATTTTTCTAAAGACCGGTCCGGATCGGCAAGTTCTTTTTTTAAGTACAAAACACCTAAATTAAAAACAGGGTCGTAGTTATTTTGATTCAGCTGAATGGCTTTTTTATAATACTTTTCGGCCAAATCTGTTTGGTTTAAATGGTCATAGCAAACGGCCGCTAAAAAATTAATATCGTAATCATCCGGGCCTGATTTAACCAATGCGATCAACAAGCCTCTTAACGCCTCGTAATCTTTTTTGTTGTTGTATATATTGGCTTCCTCATACAGCAACAGCTTATTTTCAGGATAAAATTTCCGGCCTTTTTGGATCGATTTTAAAGCTTTCGTAGTATCTCCCAAAATTTTGTAAATCCTTTGTGCCGTTAAAATCACGTCTGCTCCTGCCCTGTCATTCTCAAGCAAATGATCGTAATAAGCTGCTGATTTGTTCAGTTCTCCCATTCGGTTGGCTGCATAAGCCAGATAAATGGCCAAGTGCTCAGCTGCCGGAACAATGCTTCTGGCTTTATCAAAATTACTGATGGCCGATGGGTAACTGTTGCGCTGCAAATCATTGAAACCCCGCCGGATGTAAGCATTGGCCAGATTATTTTTGATGTAAGTGATCTCCGAAGAATATGTAAAAACCTTTTTCCGCTTAAACAGTGTATCGGCATAAATATCGGTAGTTGTCAAAAAATTATTCGGCATTTTCAATGTATTCAGCGAATCTGCATAAGCAATAGTAGCGTAAACCACCGCTTTGTAAATGCTTTTATACAAATTAGCCGAATCAGATTTGGTAACAATGGTTTTGTCGATTGCTTTTTTGGCTTCAGCCAAATATTTAAAATCGTGTTTCTGATTATAAAAAGCCAGGTTGTTAAATACATCCTTCAGTGCTTCTGCCTGAGAAAAAGCGAAAGATGTACTTGCAACCAAAAAAAGTATCGATAAAAGAAGCTTACGTGCCATCTTCAATTATTATTTTTCAAATTCATCTTCGTCAGCTTCCTCGTCAAAATCGTCATCATCGGCTGGTTCGTCTTCCGGTCCTGCTTCTTCCGGCTCTTCAAAATCAGCCTCATCTTCTGATGCTATTTCATCATTTTCAGATTCGGTTGTACGCGGGCCATGATCAACCATCGGATTTTCGGCATCTAAAAGAAGCTCTACTGCTTGTTCAATTTCGGCTGCAACTTCTTCCTCTCTTTCAATCGTGGCCACAGAAGCAATGGCGTCTCCTTCTTTCAAAGAAATCAATCGCACGCCTTGTGTTGCCCTGCCCACCGAACGCAGATTGTTCATCGCAATACGAATGATGATACCGGAACGGTTGATAATCATCAGATCGTCTTTGTCGGTTACATCTTTTATCGCTACCAGCAAACCTGTTTTTTCGGTGATGTTCAGCGTTCTAACGCCTTTTCCGCCTCGGTTGGTCACGCGGTAATCTTCAATGTCTGTACGTTTGCCATAACCTTTCTCTGATACAACTAAAACTGTCGTTTCCGGATCATTAACGGAGATCATACCAACAACTTCATCGTTGCTTGTGTCTAAATAAATTCCGCGAACACCAGTTGCCGTCCTGCCCATCGGCCTGACTGTTCTTTCATTAAAACGAATGGCACGGCCGGAACGCAAAGCCATCAGGATTTCACTGCTGCCATTGGTCAGTTTTGCTTCCAGCAATTGGTCGCCTTCATTGATATTGATCGCATTGATACCATTGGAACGCACACGGGAATAAGCTTCCAGCGAGGTTTTTTTGATGATGCCTTTTTTAGTGCACATAATGATGAAGTTATTTTCCAAATATTCCCGGTCCTTCAAATTGATAATTTTGATGTACGCTTTAATGTTTTCTTCCTTCGGGATGTTGATAATATTCTGGATCGCACGGCCTTTGGAAGTACGCGTCCCTTCCGGGATTTCAAAAACACGGAGCCAGAAACAGCGGCCTGCTTCCGTAAAAAACAACATGTAATTATGGTTGGAAGCGATCAGCAAATGCTCGATAAAATCTTCATCACGGCTGTTGCTGCCGATAGAACCTTTGCCACCGCGGCCCTGCGTACGATATTCTGTCAGCGGTGTGCGTTTAATATAACCTTCACGGGAAATCGTAATCACAACATCCTCATTTTCAATAAAATCTTCCGTCATCATTTCTGCGGAGGAGTGCATGATCTCGGTTTTACGCTTATCGCCGTACTTCTCTTTTACCTCAAGCAATTCCGTTTTGATGATTTCCATCCGCAAACTCTCATCTGCCAAAATTGATTTTAAATAATCGATCTGCTTCATTAGTTCGGCATATTCTGCTTTGATTTTGTCGCGCTCCAGTCCGGTCAAACGGCGCAGCGTCATATCCAAAATAGCACGGGCTTGTATATCGCTCAACTCAAACTGCGTTATCAAACCTTCACGGGCTTCATCCGGTGTACCGGAATTTCTGATCAGGCGGATCACTTCATCCAGATGGTCCAAGGCAATCAATAAACCCTCCAAAATATGGGCACGTTTTTGGGCATCAGCCAGTTCAAAACGCGTCCTGCGAACCACCACTTCATGCCGGTGCTCCACAAAATACTGGATCAGGTCTTTCAGGTTCAGCTGCATCGGCCGGCCTTTTACCAGTGCTATATTATTTACACTGAACGAGGTTTGCAGTGAAGTGTATTTGTAAAGATTATTCAGGACGATAGCCGCATTGGCGTCTTTTTTTATCTCATAAACAACGCGGATACCTTCACGGTTGGATTCATCACGGATATCAGAAATGCCTTCAATTTTTTTATCGTTGATCAGATCGGCAGTGGCCTTGATCATGATCGATTTATTTACCTGATATGGGATTTCGCTCACAATGATCCGTTCCCGCTCGTTGCCGTACGTTTCAATTTCTGCTTTCGCCCGCAAAACCACACGTCCGCGGCCGGTTTCCAAAGCTTCGCGGATACCTTCCACACCATAAATTATACCGCCTGTCGGGAAATCCGGTGCTTTTACATGCTGCATCAATTCGCTGATCTCGATGTCACGGTTATCAATATAAGCCATCGTGGCATCGATCACTTCGCTAAGATTGTGCGGGGCCATGTTCGTGGCCATCCCAACAGCAATTCCGGATGCACCGTTAACTAATAAATTAGGGATACGCGCCGGAAGCACAGTTGGCTCTTCCAGCGAATCATCAAAATTTAGCTGATAATCGATTGTATCCTTGTTGATGTCGGCCAGCATTTCCTCAGCAATCCGGCGCAAACGGGCTTCGGTATAACGCATTGCAGCCGGACTATCGCCATCCACCGAGCCATAATTCCCCTGTCCGTCAACCAACGGATAACGCAAGCTCCAGTCCTGCGCCATCCTAACCATTGTATCATAAACGGATGAATCGCCGTGCGGATGGTATTTTCCCATCACTTCACCCACAATACGGGCAGATTTTTTATAAGGTTTGGTAGCGTTTAATCCAAGATCAAGCATACCGAATAATACCCGGCGGTGCACCGGTTTCAAGCCGTCGCGCACATCAGGCAAAGCCCTCGAAACAATTACCGACATTGAATAATCAATGTAGGCAGATCGCATTTCATCTTCAATATTGATCGGAATTATTCTGTCTTCCGGCTGTTGTGGGTTTTCCCCTGTTTCTTCGGCCATTTTTGTTTAATATATTTTTTAAAAATGGTAGCATACACGCTGTTGGCTACCGAGATTTAACATGCGAAATTAAGAATTTTAACGACAAAAAGGGCTTTAAATACCGAGAACCACGCACGAAAACATCGGATCGATGCTTCTTCTATCCACAATTTTTAGGTGATAAAAGAAGCCTGGGTTTTGATTGCAGAAGGAGCTTTTGAGGAAGAAATTTTTATATTGGCGTTAGCAGGAAACTTCCGGAATGTCGGCGTGAGGTAAAAAAACAAAAGCACATCAAAGTAAAACGATTGTTTCAGAATTGGTTGTATCTTTGAATGAGAATAAAATAAGCAATGGCAAGAAATGTTGAGTTTAACGAAGAAGAAGCAATCCAGAAAGCTATGAAAGTTTTTTGGGAAAAAGGCTATAGCGGCGCTTCCCTTCGTGATTTAACCGATGCCATGAAAATTAACAGCAGCAGCCTCTATAACACTATTGGTGATAAGCATGAACTATTTGTTAAGTGTATTAAAAATTACACCGAAACGCGGATGGAGGAGGCAAGAAAGCGCGCAGCGAGTGCCAAGTCGCCACTCACCGCACTGGTAAATCTCATTAATGATTCGGTAACTGGTATTATAAACGGAGAAAATAGCTGCATGGTGATTAAAACAACTTTTGAAGTAGCTGTTACCGATAAAAGTGTTCAGGCCATATTAAAGGCCGATAGCGATTTTACACGTGATTTTTTACGCTCGCTCATTACAAATGCAAGGGAGATGGGTGAGTTAACTGAGGGTGAAGATGCTGAGATGCTTACGGATTATTTGCTTAGCGTTTTTACCGGCTGGCACGAATCATATATTATCCATCAGGACCCTGTAAGGATCAGGAAGATGGCCCAATACCTTATCACCCAACTTTCACGATAGATTTTTTTTGCTCAAATTCTAAAACAATCACTTTAAAATTAATAAGAACAACTTAGCTTTTTTTGAAACAATCAATTCATAATTACAAACAACAAAATGGAAAACAAACAGAATTACAGCACAGAACTTCAAGGTAAAATTGCCCTTGTAACGGGTGGGACCAAAGGAATAGGAAAAGCAATAGCCGATAGGTTAGCACAAGCAGGTGCAACGGTTATCGTAACGGCCAGAACCCATCCGGAAGATGTTACTCCTAAGCATTATTTTATCGCAGCAGATTTATCTAAACCGGAAAGTATAACGCTAGTAGTAAATGAGATCAATGAAAAATTTGGGAGGGTTGATATACTGGTTAACAACGCGGGTGGAAACGACAGTCCTGCCGGAGGGTTTGGTGTTTTAAATGATGAGCATTGGGACAACGCGCTGCAACTAAACCTGATGGCTGCGGTTCGTTTAAACAGGGCGTTGTTACCTAAGATGATCGAACAAAGAAACGGCATTATTATCCATATCTCTTCAGGTGTCGGCCAGATGCCGCTTTGGCAGATCACGATGCCTTATGCCGCAGCTAAGGCGGCTTTGAATAATTACAGCAAAGCTTTGTCAAGTGAAGTTGCCGGTAAAGGGGTACGGGTGCTGGCGGTCTCTCCGGGAGCGATAAAAACCACTGCAATGGAAAGTTTTTTACAGAACTTAGCTGAAACTTCAGGTACACCTTTAGAAGAGGTGACCCAAAACCTGATAGCGCAAATTGGTGGTATACCGATGGGAAGAATGGCAGAACCTGAAGAAGTTGCGGAATTGGTTGGTTTCCTGGTTTCACCAAGGGCATCTTATTTAACAGGGGCTAATTACCTCGTAGATGGCGGTGCGATACCAGTTGTATAAACCCCATTGCAGCACTTGAATTACATTAAACCCGAAGTCTTCAAAGTGCCCATTGTTTAAGTTATCCATGCTTCTTTTATCAACATTTTTTAGATGATAAAAGAAGCATTGGTTAGCCCGTCCAATCTATGCCCTTACGCAATAAACCCATCGTTTTGGCTTCCTCGCTGCCGGGTTGCGGCTGATAATTGTAAACCCAGCGGGCTTGCGGCGGCAAACTCATCAGGATGGATTCTACCCGGCCGTTGGTTTCCAGTCCGAATTTTGTTCCGGCATCATAAACTAAATTAAACTCGGCATAGCGGCTGCGGCGCTGGTATTGCCATTCCTGCTCTTCTGTAGTAAAAGTTTTGTACCGGTTACGGTTCACCAATTCAGTATAAACCGGGATGAAAGTGCGGCCCAAACTTTTAGAAAATTCAAAGATATCGGTCCAGGTCAGTTCATCATTAGCTGCCAGCCGGTCAAAAAATATACCGCCGATGCCGCGTGTTTCACTTCGGTGTTTGATGCAGAAATATTCATCGGCCCAGGTTTTAAAACGCGGATAAAATTCAGGGTGAAAAGTATCACAACAGTTTTTAAGCTGCCGGTGAAAAAACCGTGCATCTTCCTCGATCACATAATGCGGGGTGAGATCAATGCCGCCGCCAAACCAGCGCAACGGCTTATCGCCAAAAACTGAAGATGGCATTTCAAAATACCGGATATTCATATGAATGATCGGCACCAAAGGATGGTTCGGGTGGATGACGATGGAAACACCGGTGGCAAAAAAATCATCCTGGTCTACGTTTAAAGATTTTTTCAATACGTGAGACAGCTGCCCGCTCACAGCCGAAAAATTGACACCGCCTTTTTCAATTATGTTTCCGTTTTGGATGATCCTTGTCCTGCCGCCACCGCCGCCTTCCCGCTCCCAAACCTCCTGCTCAAAATGCGCTTCACCGTCCATTTGCTCCAATGCAGCACAAATCTCATCCTGGATCAAGCGATATTCTTCTGCAATCTGTTCTTTAGTAATCATCACCATAAATTTTTAAATTATCCCAACCGGAAATTTATTTAATTGATACGTTGGCCGTAGCAGCAGTGTTTGGATTCAATTCATCATCTTCTATGTAATCCAAATCTTTGCCGAAACTTTCTTTCAGCTGATTGATGGAGAAAAAAGCAATTACGATCAAAACCACCATCAGGATTCGGGCACTGTAAATGATGCCATGATGTGCCACCAGTTTTTCAAAAATAAAAGTGACCGGAATGAGTGCGCCGCGAACGAAATTGGGAACGGTAGTTGTAACTGTTGCCCGGATATTCGTTCCGAACTGCTCTGAGGCAATGGTAACAAATGTGGCCCAATATCCGCAGGAAAACCCCATAAACAGGCACAGCCAAATAAATTGCCGCTCGGTAATGCCTGCTGTTTTTAGGTAGATAAACACGCTGATTAGCGACAATACATGAAAAATCATCATCGTAATTTTGCGCGATTTAGTAATTTGTGCCAATAATCCCGCTACCAGATCGCCTGCTGCAATACCAAAATAGGTGTACAAAATCCCGGTCCCGGCACTCAAAACCGTTGGCGACTGCAACGCTTTGCCAATTTCAGGTGCCTGTGTTACCAAAATCCCGACAACAAACCAGAGCGGCGCGCCCATCAAAATACAATACAAATATTTGAAGAACCGCTTTCGGTTGGTAAAGAGCATCAGCATATTTCCCCGGCTTACACTGCTTTGTTTTGCTTCTTTAAACATGCTGCTTTCAAATGTTCCGGCACGCAGCAGCAACAACAGAAAACCTAATCCGCCGCCCACAAAATAGGCCGTTTGCCAGCTGAAATGTTTGGCAACTGTTGCCGCAATTGCTGCACCAAACAAGCCCACCACAGCCACGATCATGGTGCCATAGCCACGGTTTTTTTTGCTGATCGTTTCGCTGACTAAGGTTATGCCCGCGCCCAACTCTCCTGCCAAACCAATGCCTGCTGCAAAACGGACAAAGCCATACATTTCTACATTGGTTACAAATCCGTTCAAAAAATTAGCAACAGAATACAACAGGATTGAACCGAAAAGCACCTTGATCCGCCCAAATTTATCACCAATAACCCCCCATAAAATACCGCCCAGCAGCAGGCCGCCCATTTGCATGTTCAGCACAAATTCGCCGTCTGTACGCATATTTTCCGGCCTCAGCCCAATATCTTTGAAACTTTGCAGGCGCACAATAGAAAAAATCACCAGGTCGTATATATCCACAAAGTAGCCCAGGGCAGCTACGGTGACTAAAAAAATGATGTTTCTGTTTTTTGCAGCTTCTGAATGCATTTTAAAAGTATAATTTGCGAAATAATATGGACTGTAAATATATTTATTTTCAAATGAGGAGTAGCAATTGCTTATAAAATTAAAAGTATGCTAAAAGAAGTACCGCGTTGTCAACACAATTTAAAACCAAGTTCTAATTATTCAAAATTCAGGTTATCTTAGCCTGATGGAGAATTTCATTCAGTATAATCCTACTAAAGTTATTTTCGGGCGGGAAGTTGCCGATCAGCTTCCTGCAGAAATATCCTGGAAAAAAGCACTGATCATTATAGGCGAATCTTCTGCACAACGCAACGGATTGTACGCCAGGGTAGTTTCGCTGATGAACATGGCCGGCCTGGAACACGTAACATATGCCGGCGTAAAAGCGAGTGCCACTTACCAGGATGCGGACGAAGCGGTTAAAAAAGCAAAAGAATATCAGGCAGAAGTAGTAATTGCCATCGGTGGCTGCTCTGTGATCGATACGGCAAAAGCGGTAGCGCTGGGTTATTATAGCGAAAACTCTGTTTGGGATTTTTATATGCTAAAAGAAGCATCGCCGCAAAAAGCTTTACCGATTTTAAATATCCTGACGATCGCATCCACCGGCTCTGCCATGAACAGCACTTCGGTTTTGTGCGATTATGAAACGGGGATCAAAAAAGAGTACCGTTCAGCTTTAATCTACCCAAAAACCGCTTTTTTAGATCCGCAATATTCTGTTACCGTGCCTCCGAAACAAACGGCTTCGGGCGTTTCCATTATGATTGCTTATGCCGTTCAGCAGTTTTTGAATGAAGGTGATGCTGTTTTAACCGATTATATTACAGCGGATCTGGTGCGGTTGGCGATCCAGAACGGCAGGGAAATCATGGGCAATTTGCAGGACTACCAGCTGCGCGCCAACCTGATGTGGCTGGCCACGATTGCCTTGAACGACACGCTGAGTGCCGGAAGGATTTACACCGATAAAAGCATAAGCTGCATCAGTTTTGCACTGGAAATGTGTTGCCGGATTGATCATGGTACAGCTCTTGCAATTGTTTTGTGCGCCTGGCTTAAAATGCACCAGTACAGGTATTTAAACCGGATCAGGTTTCTGTCGAAGCAGGTTTTTGGTTTAGAAAGTTTTGATTACGATGCCACGGCGGGCACTTTTATCAAAAAAATGGAAGAGTTTTACCAATATATCCAACTGCCGGTCAGGCTTTCTGAAGCCGGTATAAATCAGGAACAAAAAGAGAATATTTTACAGAGTTTTCGGGTGAATAAAATAACGGTCAGCAATTATAAAATGACGGATAAAGATTATGAGACTTTGTTGGAACTGATGTGGTAAAATTTAAGCTGATACTGTTTTTATCGACCTAAAATCTTTGTTGGTAAAATTGAGAGCCTGTTTAAATTTTGTCTGATTTATTTTAGATGCTTCTTTTATCACCCCAAAAACAGGAAATATCAATGCTTCTTTTATCGGCATAAAAGTCAAAAACAAAATTTACAGGCATAAAAGAAGTATCAATATTTTTTTTAGATCAAAATCTAAACAACCTCTGAGTATAAATTTCGACTTCAATTATCAGTCTAATCTGAATAAAACGGATAACGGCCGCCAAAATCTTCTACCCAATAATAATTGTACACGTAAGCACCAACCTCTTTAAAAGCCGGGTTCATCAGGTTTTTACAATGGCTTTCACTTTTAAACAATTCCCGGTTTACCTGCTCGATGGATTGCTGGCCCTGGGCAATATTTTCTCCGATAACATAACGCTGAAAACCAGTTGTGCCATAACCAACTTTTTCAAACCGGTTCCGAATCTGATCGCCATTTAAACTTTCATGACTAAAATAATGCTGATTGGCCATATCCTGCGCATGTTTGGCCGCAGCTGTGGCAAGCCTTTCGTTCCAAACTACAGGCGAAACCGGCGGCATAAAAGTCTTGCCGCAATTGCAGCCTTGCGTTCTCACCTGATTGATCCGGTTTAATACTTCGTCTTTAAAACTAAAATTTTTGCTTGTAAAAGAAGCATCGTTTGTGAACGATGCAAAGAAAAACAATGGGATTATCAGAAAGGGTTTTGATCGGTTTATTTCCACGTTTTGCATCAATTTTGAAACCTTTGATGCTGAACGTGGAAAAAAGTTTAAAGGTACAAACTGATTATAATTTACAGACAGATTCCCAGATTTCTTTATTTACAGGTATGCCTTTTGTCCGGTTTTCGTTTCGGGTAATGAGGGTTTTTTCTCCGGGATAATAAATTTTTCCACCGCTTTCATCCGATGCACTTGTTTTGGTGAAAACAATGATTTGCCGGATCAAATCCTGGTGCAAATTTGGCTGATAAATGGCAATAAAAGTTTGTGAAACTCCGGATTCATTGCCGGAAGCTGTAATTGCTGCTGTTGATTTTCCACCGGTTAAAGCCGTAAGCAACACATCCAGCATCAGCGAAAGGCCGGAACCTTTCCATAATCCGATGGGCAAAGCACGCTGCGTTTGCCGGATGATTGCCGGATCGTTGGTTAATTTTCCTTCCTGATCAAAGCCACCGGGAAAAGGAAGCATTTCATTGCTCAATTCTTTTTCCTGTAGTTTTCCATACGAATACTGCGAAACGGCCATATCCAAAACCACATGTCCGCCGTCTTTCGGCACCGCAATCACCAAAGGATTGTTTCCCAATCGCGGTTCTTTTCCTCCCCAGGGCGGAACATTTGCAATCGTGTTGGTAAAACAAATACCGATACAACCAGCATCAGCAGCTTGCCAGCCATACGTGCCGCCGCGCATCCAATGGTTTGTATTTTTAAGGCCTACACAGCCAATGCCATTTGTTTTTGCCAGATCCGTAGCTGCTTTCATCGCCAATGAAGCACTGTACATTCCCGGTGCCAAATGTCCGTCCCAATGCGCTAAAGCTCCATTTTTACTTAGAATTTCCGGCTCGGCTTCCGGGTTTACCAAACCATTTTTTATATGCTCTATAAAAACCGGAAAACGGTTCAGGCCATGCGAATAAACGCCATCTAAACTATTATCAGCAAAAATTCCTGAACATAATGCTGCTTTTACCGCACTAAAATTGTAGTTTAAAAGTATCCTTTCAAATTCCCGCTGCAACTCTTCGTAAAATATAAGCATTGATTTTTAATGAATTTATTTTAAAATTGAGAAAGTTTTATCAAAATCAAAAAGCATAAAAAAAGCCTTTCAAAGCAAATGAAAGACTTTTGTACGGTCAGGGTATATATTTTGTCAGATTTTCTTCACGTTTACAGCCTGCAACCCTTTTCTGCCTTCTTCCACATCGTACTGAACATTATCGTTGTCTTTTATGGCGTTCACCCCGCCCTGAACGTCTTTGAAGTGTACGAAAAGATCTTTACCATCATCGGTAACGATAAAACCATAGCCTTTTTGAGTGTTAAACCACTTTACTTTTCCAGTTTTCATAGCAATAATTAGAATTAAATTAGTGGTTTAATTTAAAAAAACTATACTGAAAAATAAAAATAATTAAAACAAAAAATGGATACTGTTTTTATGCCGATAAAAACAGTATCCAAATGGAAGATTACTTATTCGGCTGAGGTGTCATCCGCAAATACGGTTTCACTTCGGTAAAGCCTTTCGGAAATTTATCCGGGATGTCTTCCGTTTTAATAGATGGCAGAACGACCACTTGCTCGCCGTCTTTCCAGTCGGCTGGCGTTGCAACACTGTGATAAGCTGTTAGTTGCAAAGAATCGATCACGCGCAAAACCTCCTGAAAATTTCTTCCTGTTGAAGCCGGATAACTGATAATCAGTTTTACAATTTTATTCGGGTCGATGATAAAAAGTGAACGAATGGTTGCATTTACAGAAGCATTCGGATGGATCATATCATAAGCCTGTGATATTTTGCGGTCTTTATCACCAATAATCGGGAAAGTTACTTCCACATTTTGGGTTTCATTGATATCATTGATCCAGCCCTGATGCGATTCTACATCATCAACGCTTAACGCAATCACCTTGACGTTCCTTTTTTCAAACTCGTCTTTTAAAGCAGCTGTTTTACCTAATTCAGTTGTACAAACCGGTGTATAATCGCCCGGATGCGAAAATAAAATGCCCCAGCTATTGCCTAAATATTCGTAAAAATCTATTTCCCCTAAAGAGGTTTTTGCCTGAAAATTTGGTGCTTGATCTCCCAATCTTAAACTCATAATTTTTTGATTTAATGTATAAAAATACTATACTAAGTTAGTAGAGATTTATTGGTCCTGCAAATTTATAAGCCATAAAAAAAGGGAACTCATTGAGTTTCCCTTTTCAAGCTAAAGCAGCTCTTATTTATTTTACTAAATCTACCACTGCTTTAAAAGCATCCGGATGGTTCATCGCTAAATCGGCCAAAACTTTACGGTTCAAAGTGATTTTTGCGCTGTTTAGTTTGCCCATTAACTGAGAATAAGAAATGCCATGCTGACGTGCACCGGCGTTAATCCGCTGGATCCACAATCCTCTAAACTCTCTTTTCTTGGTTTTACGGTCGCGGTAAGCGTACTGTAAACCTTTTTCAACTGTATTTTTCGCAACGGTATAAACCTTACTGCGTGAACCCCAATAACCTTTGGCGAGGTTCATTATTTTTTTTCTGCGTCTGCGTGACGCTACTGCATTTACTGAACGTGGCATTTTTTTAAATTTTTGGTAATGGGTGTTTCAATAAAGAAAACTTGCGGAACCCGAATACCTGGTTGAACATTTTGTTATTTACCGATACAAAGCATCCGTTTCACATTGCCCAAGTCCGCATCAGAAACTAAGCTGGTGTGGCCAAGTGCACGTTTGCGTTTGGTTGACATCTTGGTCAGAATGTGGCTTTTATAAGCGTTTTTTCTGGTGATTTTACCAGTTCCAGTAAGCTTAAAACGCTTTTTTGCACTGGAATTGGTTTTCATTTTTGGCATACTCTTTTTGTTAAAAAATTTATTTTTTTGCTGCTTTAGGTGCTAATGTAAGGAACATCCTTTTACCTTCTAATTTTGGTAATTGTTCCACTTTTCCAACGTCTTCTACGGCTTGTGCAAAACGCAGTAATAGAATTTCGCCCTGTTCTTTATACACAATTGCCCTTCCTTTAAAATGCACATAAGCCCTTACCTTTTCGCCGGCTTCCAAGAATTTTTGCGCATGTTTCAGCTTGAATTCAAAGTCATGGTCATCAGTATTCGGGCCGAAGCGGATTTCTTTGATTACGGTTTGCTTGGCATTGCTCTTGATCTCCTTCATCTTCTTCTTCTGCTCGTAGATAAACTTGTTATAGTCTATAATTTTACAAACAGGCGGAACTGCATTCGGAGAAATTTCAACCAAGTCCAACTCTTGTTCTTCAGCCATAGCCAAAGCAACTTTTGTGTTGAAAATCCCGGGTTCTACGTTATCGCCAACCAAGCGAATTTCGGGAACCCTGATAAATTGATTGATATTGTGTTCAGCTTCTTTCTTTTTGAAAGGAGGACGCGGGCCTCTGCTGAAATTCGGTTTGTTTAATGCCAAGTTATACGGTTATTTCTTTTTCTATTAATAATTTAAATTCTTCCAAAGTCATACTTCCTAAATCGCCTTCACCATGTTTGCGTACAGAAACAGTACTTTCTGCTGCTTCTTTTTCACCTACAATAAGCATGTATGGAATCTTTTTGACTTCGGCATCACGGATTTTTCTTCCGATCTTCTCGTCCCTCAAGTCAATAAGACCGCGAATATCGGATTTTTTTAAGGTTTCAGAAATTTTTTTTGCATAATCTTCATATTTTTCCGATATGGGTAAAATGGTATATTGCTCCGGTGTGAGCCACAATGGAAAATTACCGGCACAATGCTCAATCAACACAGCCACAAACCTTTCCAGTGAACCAAAAGGTGCGCGATGGATCATTACGGGGCGGTGTTTCTGGTTGTCGCTACCGGTGTATTCCAGTTCAAAACGCTCCGGCAAATTGTAATCAACCTGGATGGTTCCCAGCTGCCATTTCCGGCCTAAAGCGTCTTTTACCATAAAATCCAGTTTTGGCCCGTAAAATGCCGCTTCGCCAAAAACCGTTACCGTTGGTAAACCTTTTTCGTGCGCAGCCTCAATAATGGCGGCTTCGGCCAACAGCCAATTTTCATCCGAACCGATATATTTGCTTTTGTTTTCCGGATCGCGTAATGAAATCTGCGCTGTGTAATCGTCAAAACCTAATGCTTTAAATACATACAGGACGATATCAATTACTTTTTTAAACTCTTCTTTTACCTGATCAGGGCGACAAAATAGATGGGCATCGTCCTGCGTAAAACCACGAACACGGGTTAAACCATGCAATTCACCACTTTGTTCGTATCGGTAAACTGTTCCAAATTCAGCATAACGAACGGGAAGATCTTTGTAAGAACGTGGTTTGGTCTTGTAGATTTCGCAGTGATGCGGACAGTTCATTGGTTTTAAAAAGAACTCCTCTCCTTCCTGTGGTGTTTTGATAGGTTGAAAAGAATCAGTGCCATATTTTTCGTAATGGCCGGAAGTTACATACAGGTTTTTATGTCCGATGTGCGGCGTGATCACTTGCTCGTAACCGGCTTCTTCCTGTGCTTTTTGCAAAAATCTGACTAATTTTTCGCGCAGTGCCGTTCCTTTTGGCAGCCACAAAGGCAAGCCCATTCCTACTTTTTCTGAGAAGGCAAACAGCTCCAGTTCCTTACCTAATTTTCGATGATCGCGTTTTTTGGCTTCTTCCAGAAAATGCAAGTAATCCGTCAATTCACTTTGTTTAGGGAAAGTAACGCCATAAATCCTGGTCAGTTGTTTCCGGGTTTCATCGCCGCGCCAGTAAGCACCGGCAACGCTCATCAACTTAATTGCCTTGATAAAAGAAGTATTCGGGATATGCGGGCCACGGCACAGATCCATAAAATTTCCCTGGGAATAAAAAGTGATGGAACCGTCTGGCAAGTCTTTGATCAAATCTAATTTGTATTCGTCACCTTTCTCCGTAAAGTATTCGATGGCATCTGCTTTGGAAACTGGCTTTCTTATATATTCAGACTTGGTTTTAGCCAGTTCCAACATTTTATCTTCGATCTTTTTAAAATCATCCGAAGAAAAATCCTGATCGCCAAAATCTACATCATAATAAAACCCTGTTTCAATAGCCGGTCCGATCCCAAGCTTAACGCCCGGATACAAAGCTTCCAAAGCTTCGGCCATCAAATGCGCAGAAGAATGCCAGAAAGTATTTTTTCCTTCGGGATCATTCCATGTTAACAATTTAATTTTGGCATCTTCTTCAATTGGTCTGCTGGCATCCCAAACTTTGCCGTCAATTTCGGCAGCCAAAACATTTCGGGCCAAACCTTCGGAAATGGAACGGGCAACCTGCATGGCGGTAATGCCTTTGTCGTACTCGCGGACAGATCCATCCGGCAGTGTTAAGTGAATCATCTACAAAATGATTTAGATTTTATATGGATAAAAACAGTATCATCACCTACTAAGTGATTTGGCTGCAAAAGTAGGATTTTGGAGGGAGAAAAATCAGCTTTAATTGAAAGGGGCGTTTCACCCTCGTATTTAAATGACGAAGGGTAATTTAAAAACGAGAAGGATTACGACTGGTATGAAAGATGGCATTAATAATAATTTTATCATCAATGGTATCATAAACGACTAAATAAGGAAACCGGTTTATTTTACCAAAACGAAATTTATCTGAAAATCGGACGGCAAACACAAAAGGGTTGTTTTCTATGGAATCAAGGGTTAGAAAAACTTCTTGTAAAAACTCATTTCCTAAACCCTTTTGCTGCTTGTCATACCATAAAAAAGCATTTGCCAAATCATTTCTGGCAGCCGAGCTTATTTGTAATTGATACACTAATCCCGAAAGTTCAAAGAAGCTTTTACTTCTGCAAGAGAATAAGTATTCATCCGCCCTGACTTGTATTCGCTTTCACGATGCAGGATTTCCTGTTTTTGCTCGTCTGTTAGCAGAATATCCTCCTCATCCAGAACCTGTCGTACCTGTTGCTTTTCAGTTTCGTTTAAATTTTGAACAGCTTCAAGCAATTGGTTCAGGGAAAGATTTATTGAAATCATTTCTCAAAAATAGTATTATTTTTTCTTTTTATTTATAGAAACGATTAGTGAATTATTAGTATGGGGATGCTTCTTTTATCCAATAAAAATTTGGTATCATACATTTCCAGATCTTGCCATTGGCAACAAAGTACTTTTACACTTGCTTGAAAGATATCTAAAAAATATAAGGAAATAATTGTTGATATTGAAAAATTAAAAAAACTATTAGAACATGTTTAAATTTTCATTTGGGGAAAATTATGAAAAAAGCGAACCGATCAGTAGTTTGGTTTTACCACAAATCAAACGATGCAAACAAAGTTTACAGAACTGAACGATTCGCAATGGGAAATTGTCAAAAAAAGCTTAGAAATACAAGGGCGAAAGCGCAAATATCCGCTTCGTACTATTTTTAATGCTTTATTATGGCTTACCCGGACCGGGGCGCAATGGAGGAATATGGAGGGTAAGTACCCGTGCTGGCAACTGATCTATTATTATTTTAACAAATGGAACAAGACAGGGGTATTGAGTGGCTTGCTTAATGAACTGGTGGTGGGCGAGAGAAAGCGCAGGCAAATGGAAAGCCACGCCAGCACAGCAGCCATAGATAGCCAGAGTGTAAAAAAAGTAGGCTTTATAACGATAGAAACGGGAATAGATGGGAACAAAAGGATAAATGGCCGAAAAAGGCACTTGGCAGTAGATAAGTTAGGTTTGCCGCTGGCAATTAGTGTTTCTGCTGCCGATGTACACGGTTCGACGGGCGGTTATGACCTGTTATGGCAAATTGAAAAGAACAGCAAGCGAATGGAGCTTGTCCGGGCAGATGGGGCTTACCGCGGCGAATTAAGTAAAGTAGTTGAACAATTATATAAATGGAAAATGGAAATTACACAAAAGCCGGAACCACAGCAAGGCTTCGTCCCACAAAAAGGACGCTGGCAGGTGGAACGCTCTTTTGCCTGGCTGAATTTCTTTAGAAGGTTAGCCAAAGATTATGAAAAAACAACAACAGCTGCCATGGCTTTTATTCAGTTGACCTTCTTATCTATCATTTTGGCAAGAATAAGCTAAACCAAATTTAAACATGTTCTTAGTACGCAGAATCCTTAGTAGGATATTTTTTAGGAAACACTCTTTAGGGAGTATATATAATCTCTCAGCATTTATTATACTAACTCTGTTTAGTTTACAGTATTTCAAAAGAAGTTTATAGCTTTATGAAATTCGTTACATATATTTCTTATGAATCTTGATGTAGACAGGCAAACATTAGACGATTTAGCACTATTCAAAAATAGAAACAATCGCAAGCATATACTTAACCTTTTCAATAACACCAAGACGATTGGCGGAAAGGAAAAGCTGGAAGAAATATTTAATATGCCATTAACCAGTCCGGTTCAGATAAAAGAAAAAATAGAAGTACTTAATTATATCCAGACCTTTAACCTTGAATTTAATGCTGATAAAAATACCTGCGATTTTATTGAGTTTTATCTGAAAAAGCGTAACCCGGTTAGATCTTTTTCAGTCATAATAGGGTTTTTGGAAAGAATTATTTATGCTTTCAACAGTAATAATGATTATTATGTTATCCATCAAGGGGTAATTAATACCTTAAATCTTTTAGAGGAATTACTAAAATTTGTCAGTATAGTTACCACTCCATTACCAAAGGTGCTAGAAGGCTTTCGTTCAGCTATTGTAACAATTTTTGAGACGGCTGAATTTTCTGGGATTAAGCAACTTTTTGGAAAAGGGAAATACAGTGCTATAGAGATAGCTAAAGCAGACTACTTATTCAGGCATACAGCCAAACAAAAAGTAAAAGAACTAATTGAGATTGTGTATGAGCTGGACGTTTACCAAACTATTAGTTCCAGTGGAAAGGCTTTAGGATTCAGCCTTCCTTCTATCCTGGAAAATGAAAAACCAAGGATGATAATTAAAGGTTTATTTCACCCATTTATAAATAATCCAGTAGTTAACGATATAGCATTTAGCCCGGATAAAAATATTTGTTTTATTACAGGCACTAACATGGCTGGTAAGTCCACTTTGCTCAAAGCTATAGGAATTGCTGTTTACTTATCACAACTAGGCTTTCCAGTTCCGGCAGCTGAAATGCAAACCAGTTTATTTAAAGGATTAATTACGACAATTAATTTATCAGATGATATTGAGCAGGGACACAGCCATTTTTATAAAGAGGTACTACGCGTTAAACAGGTAGCTGAAAAGATAAACCTTTCACAGAACATGTTTGTAATTTTTGATGAATTGTTTAGGGGCACCAATGTGAAAGATGCTTATGATGCATCGTTAGCTATAGTCGCTGCCTTTGCAAAAGTTAAAACATGTTGCTTCATCATTTCTACTCACATTGTTGAGGTAGCCCATGATCTGGCTCACATTAATAATATTGATTTCCGGTATATGGAAACTATTTTTGATAATGCAGATCCCATAAACAGTTATCAGCTTAAACAAGGGATTACAGAAGAGCGCTTAGGTATGTGGATTGTTAAAAATGAAAGAATCCTTGAAATCATAGAAAGTTCGATTAAGGAATAATAACTTGACGATACTTTTAAGACTAAAGGAAATGCAAAGTTTATTAAAGAACTAATACTTACTTCTTTTACCTTAATAAATTTCGAACCTCAAATATTCCCCCAGCCGCCAGCCAAAACATCAGCCAGGTGTACTGTTTTTATCGGTAAATTGTTCTTATCAATATAACTTTGCAAATGCAGCAAACAGGAAGCATCTGTAGAAATAATATAATCTGCATCCAATGCCAACGCTTGATCTATTTTTTGCTGCGCCATCGCGGTAGAAATTGCTTCAAACTTTACGGCAAACGTGCCGCCGAAACCGCAGCATGTGCTACTATCGGGCAATTCTAACAATTCAAGTCCGTGTACTTTTCCCAGCAATTGGCGCGGTTCTGCTTTGATTTTGCATTCGCGCAAAGCAGCGCAGCTATCGTGGTAAACCGCTTTTCCTTCCAGCTCGGCGCCAAAATAATCCTGCTCCATGACGTTAACGAGGAAATCCGACAGTTCGTGGATGTGGCTTTGGATCGAACGGCATTTATTGTGCACGGCCGTATTGGTAAACAGATCGTTGTAATAATTTTTGACCATACCGGTGCAGGAAGCGGAAGGCGAAACGATAAAATGCTGGTCGGAAAAATCATTCAGAAATTTATTACCGATGGCTTTGGCATCGTCCCAAAAACCGGCGTTAAAAGCGGGCTGGCCGCAGCAAGTTTGGTTTGGATTGTATATGACTTCGCAACCTACTTTTTCCAACAATTTTATGGTGCTAAAAGCAGTATCCGGGAAAAGCTGATCAATAAAACAGGGTATAAATAGTTCAACTTTCATTTAGTTTGCCGGATTTTCAAGGCTGTAAAATTCAGGATTTCGGCTGATATTTTTTTCGCCCAACCGTAAAGAAAACAATAAAATTACTCCAACAATAAATAAAATGGTGAGAAACAGGATGGAGTTGCGCATGTTGCCGGTCAGTTCTTCGATAAAACCAAAACCAAACAAACCGGCCACAATAGCTACTTTTTCGGTTACATCATAAAAAGCGAAAAACGAGGCCGTGTCCGGGATATTTTCGGGCAAAAATTTGGAATAGGTAGAGCGGGAAAGCGACTGGATGCCACCCATTACCAAACCCACAACCACGGCCAAACCGTAAAATTGTGTGGCCGTAGTGATGAAATAAGCAAAAAAACAAACGGCAATCCACAGAAAAACTACGGCAATCAGCACCAAAACATTACCATATTTTTCGGATAATTTTGACATCAACATAGCACCGCCAATCGCAACCAACTGGATAATCAGGATGATGGAAATTAATGACGCTGTACCCATATGAAGTTCTTTTTCACCAAAGTTGGCCGCAACCAGCATGATGGTTTGTACGCCCATAGAATAAAAGAAAAATGCCGGTAAAAAACGCTTAAGCAGCGGCATGTTCTTTACTTTTTGCCAAACGTTTTTCAATTCCTGGAAGCCGTTGTGTACTTTTTGCTGGTTCAGTTTATCGAAATTCGGGCTTCCTTTTGGTAATACTTTAAACGGGATCTGCGCAAATCCGATCCACCATAAACCAACCAGTAAAAAGCTTAATCTTGCCGGAAAGGTGCCATCAGTGATGCCGAAAGTTTTGGGCGATAACACGAATATGAAACAAATGACCTGCAAAAGCACGCTGCCGATATAGCCGTAAGTAAAACCTTTTGCACTCACGCTGTCCTGCTGATCGATGGTTGCGATTTCGGGCAGGTAAGAATTGTAAAAAACCTGTCCGCCGCAATAACCAATGGCGGCAATGGCAAAGCAAATAACACCCAGTTCGAGCGTATTTAACTTAAAAAAGTACAAGCCGCAGCAAGCCAGTGCGCCAATCCAAGTAAAAAACTGCATGTATATTTTTTTGTTGCCCCGATAATCAGCAATAGAAGTTAAAAAAGGAGTTAAAATTGCGATCACGAGATAGGCCACCGCCAGCGCATAATTAGAAAGTGCTGTATTGACGAAACTTTTTCCGAAGAAAAAAACTTTATCGCCCTGTTCTTTCGTTGTGGTAATAGCTGTATAATAGGCCGGGAAAATGGTGGACGTGATAACTAAGTTGTAAGCAGAATTTGCCCAGTCAAACATCGCCCAGGCCCTGATTGTCTTTTTATTATTTTTGATCTCCATACTGCTGCAAAATAGGTATAATTTAACATAACAAAAATTGAGTATTAAACAGGAAATAAAATGTCCGCATTGCCACGAGTGGACTTTGTGGCAAGGCCGCATCGACGACCGCTGTTTGTACTGCGACGGATTTTTGCAGGTAGAAGATTTTACCAAATCTGTGGAAACCAAAATAAAAAAGGAAGTTAGAAAAGAAGAAGATTTTTTGTTTATCCGTCCGGAAGACAGCCCGTTTGTAGTTAAATTGAAAACTTTTTTGTTGCCTGTGCGCCAAGTGTTTTTCTATTTCCAGATTGGGTTTGTAGTTTTTATCAGTACATTATTATGGATAATCGGCATAGTGTCAGCCTGATATGAAAACTTTACTCAATCCATGGTTTATTATTTTCTGTGCGTGCTGGGTGGTGCTTTACGTAGCCCGGATCACGCATCATCCTGTTTTGTACCTAAACGGCCACCTGGCAGATTTTCTGGCCGTGCCCGTGATTGCCAATCTCGGTTTATGGTTTCAACGGATTTTCATCTATAAAAGAAGCATGTATGTTTTGAAACGCGGCCATATTGTTTTCATCGTGCTGTATCTTTCTGTGGTTTTTGAGTGGTTGCTGCCGAAGTATCACCCGGAAATCTTTACCGGCGATTGGACGGATGTTTTGCTCTATATAGTTGGTGGTTTTTTCTTTTTTTGGCAGATGAATAAACCTTTGCCGCCGCCAGTATGCAAACCAGTTCTTTAATATGTAGCTGTTGTTTACAAACAAATAGGCTTCAAAACGTGTATATTTAGAAGCTAAATCAGCATAAAACTTATCCTATTTTGACAAATCAGCTTTACAAAAAAATTACTAAAAATGCAGCCCTGATTGATATCGAAGGTGCATTTCCAAAACAAGAATTTACGTGGATGGCAGAAGCTGGTTTGCTCGACGTAACCATCAGTAATCCGGAAAATAACCTGCTAAAAACAGCATCCTTATTGCAGTTGCTTAAAAAAGTTGGCAGTGCCAATTTATCTGTCGGGCGGATTTATGAAGGCCACATTAATGCTTTGCAGATCATTGGTTTATACGGAAACGAAACCCAAAAAAAGCATTGGTTCACAGAAGTTCAGCAAGGAAAAAAACTATTTGGTGTTTGGAATACACAGGCTGATGACGGTATAAAAATCCATGATCTGGGCGATGGTTTTTACCGGTTGGAAGGCAGTAAAACTTTTTGCTCAGGTTCCGGCTGGATCAACAGGCCATTGATTACCGGCGAGATGATTTCTGCTGATAAAAGTGGCTGGCAAATGTGCATCATCCCTACAGAAAAAGTAAAACAGATTACCGCAGATTCCAGTTTTTGGAAACCCTTGGGTATGCGCGCCTCAGCCAGTTTTAAAATGAATTTCACGGGTTTAGAAATTCAGGAAAAAGATTTGCTGGGCAACCCGGACGAATATTTCCAGCAACCGCATTTCAGTGGTGGTGTTATTCGTTTTGCTGCCGTACAGCTGGGCGGTGCCGAAGCGATTTTTAGTGAAACACAAAGTTTTCTGCGGATGCTGGGCCGAACGGATGACCCCTTTCAGCGGGCAAGAATGGCAGAAATGGCTTATCTGATTGAAAGTGGAAATTTATGGCTGAACCAGGCCGGAAATAACCAGGATTTGTGGGTAAAAGAAGCATCGGCAACAGAAAAAATATTGGCTTATGCCGGAATGATGAGAACGATGATTGCTGAAATTTGTACGCGCGTGATGCACCTGTCTGAGCAATGCGTAGGCGCGCGCGGATTGATGCGGCCAAACAATTTGGAGCGGATCCACCGCGATCTTACGTTTTATTTGCGCCAGCCGGCACCGGACGCTACAATCACCGGGATTGGTGCTTATGTTTTAAATCAGGAAAAAACCGATGGTATCTGGAGCTGAACGCCGGGATTGGAAACAGCAGGCCAGAGAAATTTCTGCCGAAAGTTTACTAAAATTTGGTACAACTGTTGTGATTGCGCCTCATCCGGACGATGAATCTCTGGGTTGCGGCGGCACAATTGCACTGCTTCGTAAAGCTGATTTGCCGGTTCATGTTATTTTTGTTAGTGACGGAACGCTGTCGCACCCGAATTCAAAGAAATATCCGGCAGAAAAACTAAGACAACTTCGGGAATCTGAAGCACTGGATGCGCTAAAAATTTTGAATGTTGATGCTGGCCATGCTTCTTTTATGCGGTTAAAAGACAGGTCTGTTCCAAACCCAGGCGAACCGGATTTTGAGCCGGCCGTACAACAAATACAACAGATATTACAACCGCTGCAACCGGACACAATCCTGGTTACCTGGCAAAAAGATCCGCATCCCGATCATCGTGCAGCCTGGCAAATACTCAATGCGGCAGTTTCAGGATTGAAAAAAACGCCACGGATACTGCAATATTTAATCTGGGTTTGGGAATTAGGTGAAAACAAGGATCTCACTGTTAATCAATTAAATAAATTCTATTTTATCGATATAAAAACAGTATTCCAACTGAAAAAACAAGCTATTGCCGCACACGTTTCCCAAGTGAGCCGTTTGATTGCTGACGACCCGGAAGGATTTATTTTATCACCCCAAATCCTGGCGCATTTTGATCATGCGGATGAACTTTTTATCGAACATAAATAATTTTTGTAATGCCTGAAAAACCGTCGCTTTCTTCAGATTATTTTGATGATGTGTACAACCGCAACGATGATCCCTGGGATTTTGAAAACAGCCCTTATGAACACCAGAAATATGAAGCGACACTGGCTGCTTTGAAGCGTCCGGTTTACGGGCAGGTTTTTGAAATCGGTTGCTCGATTGGTGTGCTGAGTAAAAAACTGGCACCGCGCAGCAAAGAATTATTGTCTGTAGATGTTGTCGATCTGGCTTTGGAAAAAGCTGCCGAACGGTTGAAAGATTTTCCGCAGGCAAAAGTTCAAAAAATGCTTGTTCCGCAAGAATTTCCGGAAACCTGTTTCGATCTGATTTTACTTTCTGAAGTCGGTTATTATCTGAGCAAAGCCGATTTGGAGAAACTTGCCCATTTGATGATCGGCCATTTGCAAACCGGCGGCCAATTACTGCTGGTACACTGGACGCCAGTTGTGCCGGATTATCCGCAAACGGGCGATGAAGTGCATGACTATTTCATGGATTTATGCCAGCAAAAACAGCATCTGAAACATCTTTTCAATCAAAGGGAAGAAAAATTCAGGCTGGATTTATTTGAAAAAATTTGATCATAATTTATTGGTTTAGACTGTTTTAACTTAACAAAACCGAAGTCGTATCAGCACACGATCGGGTGATCCAAAACTGCCTAACCTTAAAGCCAATTTTTTCATGGTGAAAATGCAATGCTTCTTTTATGCAGGTAAAATTCGTTTGTACGTCTAATCTAACAAAAATTTAAAAGCTTGTCTGTTTTTTAGATGATAAAAGAAGCATATCAAATATGTTGAAAACAGGCCAAACCGGCTTCCAAAACAAATGACTATGGTTTTGATTTTTTTGCGGGAGTATAAGCAGAATAACTATTCACAAAACTTCTCAACTCATTGATGGCTTGGGTAATATGGACCAGCTCCCACTTTTTGCACCATTTTCCGCTACCGAATTCCCGCCGTACATTTTCCCAAAACAAACCAAAATACGGATTGCTAATTAAGGCTTCGTGCAGCCATTGCGGGTCAAGCAACAGATCCTGGGCAACCGCTTGCAGCAGTTGCTGATCATAAAAACCATGCTGCAAATACTGGTTCCGGCATTCGCGCAGCATCCGTTTACATCGAAATTTTATTAGCCACGCCGCCACCGGTTCCACTTCCTGCGTATGTCCGTTTTTGATGTAGCCTGACCATTTTTTAAGTTGTTCCGAAAAACCAACTGCTACCCGCCCCGATAGCCGGGTGGATGTATAAGCTTTTACAGCAGGCGTTTTGCGGATGCGGACATCCATTTGCTGCAATACCTGATGAAATGCATTATCCTCTAAATGAGGGACTTGCGGCAACCGGCCCACCAATTGGTAGGTGCTACAAGTGACGGCCATACTCGCCCCAAAATACTGGAAATGCCGTGGCCAGGGATCGTGGTCTTCCGGATCGAGCAATGCCTCCGCCTGGGCCAGCAAACTTCGGTAAGCCACGTCCCGCAGATGATAAATGCGGGACAGATTGCGGTTGCTGCGGGTCAAAATCCGGCCGCCAACAGCACTACAGCCATTGGCAATTTCTTTCATAATGTGGAAAATCCAGCAGCTATCTACCTGCGTATCGCCATCGGTAGAAGCAATAATGCCTTCATTCTGAGAGTTGATGGTGAGGCGGCGATAAGCTTCATCCATTAAAAGCCTGCGGACAAACCCGATATTTGCCTTTTCAGGCGGAAGTTCTACTTTAGCTACATGAAGCTGAAAATCCGGATATTTTTGCTGATAATTCTGCCCGATCTCAAAAGTCTGGTCGCTGCAATTGTTCACCAAAAGCAAAACTTCATACAGTTGCGGATTGATTGGTGTTCCGTTATCGTCCGTTTGCAGCCGCAGCGCATCCAGTGTTTTGCGGATATTCCTGGCTTCGTCACGTGCCGGAACAATAACTGAAACTTTTAAATTGCCGGACGGGACAGCTGCCTGATCAAATAAAGTATTGTAATTTTGATTGCACTTTTTAACCTGAAAATAATCTGCCTGCATTTGAAAATAAAAGTCGGTTTGTAGATATACTATTTTTAGGGTGATAAAAACAGCACAGCATTACAACCAAATTATATTCTAATTGTTGAATATTAAGGTATTAATCCTAATAAAATTTACAAACCTTCAACTGATTTACCCGTCTCAGTAATATATGCCAACTACTTTTATCAACCAGGTCAGTATTTTAAAAGGCCCTGACCGCCCTGATTTTATCCGCGAAGAAACTTTAGCTGATTTATTTCGGCAAACTGTTAAAAAATACCCTGTAAAAACAGCATTGATTTTTGGTGATGCCGCGCTCAGCTATCAGCAATTAGACCGCTGGAGCGATGCCATAGCGGCAAATCTGGCAGCAAACGGCATCAAAAGAGGCGATAAAGTTGGCATTTGGCACAAGCGCGGGCTGGAACTGCACGCCGCAATTTTAGGGATTGTAAAAGTAGGTGCCGCCTATATTCCGGCTGACCGGGAAATCCCGGCGGAGCGCGTGGAAACGATTTTTACGGAAGTGGAAGCATCGGCATACATCAGCGAAGATTTGCTGAACCTTGATTTTCCGATGCTTTCTGTTCGTCCGCAACCTTCCGCAGATGAAAAAATCCTGCTTCCCGAAGGTCCGGGACCGGATAATCTGGCTTACGTTTTATACACTTCCGGCAGTACCGGCAAGCCAAAAGGTATTCCCATCGGCCACCGGCAAATCTGCCATCTGGTCCGGTCAGAGCAAAGCGTATTGAATATCCGCGAAACAGACCGCGTTTATCAGGGTTTTTCGGTTTCTTTTGATATGTGGTGCGAGGAAACCTGGGTAAGTTATTTTGCAGGCGCAACCATTTGGGTGGCCGATAACACCACTTCCAAAGCCATTGACGAGTTGAGTGATGTATTGAACCGCGAGAAGATTACCATTTTGCACGCCGTACCAAGTTTGCTGGCCGTGATTGATGATGAAGTTCCAAGCTTACGATTGGTTAATGCTGGCGGAGAAGCTTGCACGACGCAGGTTTTGAACCGATGGAGCACCAAAAACCGTATTTTTTACAATAGCTACGGCCCAACAGAAACGACGGTGAGTGCTACTTTTGCGGCCTTAAAGCCGGGCGATGCGATTACGATCGGCGATCCGCTGCCAAACTATAACCTGGCTGTGGTGGATGAAAAACTTAATCTGCTGCCTTGGGGCGAGCGCGGCGAACTGGTGATTTCCGGCCCCGGCCTGGCGCAGGGTTATATGAAATTGCCACAGCTCAGCCAGGAAAAATTCGTGCTAAAAACAGCATCGCTCAAAGACTTGCCCGGCGACCGCATTTACCGCACCGGTGATGCAGCCCTGATTAAAGAAGACAGCAGTATCGAGTTTTTGGGCCGGTTTGACGATCAGATCAAATTGCGCGGTTACCGCATAGAACTGGGCGAAATCGAAACCAAACTCAGCAACCTGCAAGATGTTTCTGCAGCTGCCGTAGCCGTAAAAAAAGACAGTTCCGAGCAGGAGCAATTAGTTGGATATATCGTTACCGAGGGCGGCATCAAACTGGAAGAAAACCTGCTTCGCTTAGAACTGGCCAAGGTTTTACCGTCATACATGGTTCCGGCCACGATTGTGCAGCTGCCGGAAATGCCGCGGATGCCAAGCGGAAAGGTCAACCGCAAAGCTTTGCCAACGCCGGAATCTCTCCTGCAAAATACCAATACCACTGCCGAAGAAACCCTGGATATGAACGCGCCGCTGGCAGACCGCTTGCTAAGTATGCTGCGCAAAACTTTCCCCAATAAAACCATTGATCTTTCTATGGATTTTTTTGATGATCTGGGCGGACATTCTTTGCTGGCTGCAGGCTTGGTTTCGCGTTTGCGGCGGGAAGGCGGTGTGCCAAAAGCTTCTCTACGTGATATTTACCTGCATCGCCCGCTCCAAAAACTGGCCGAAGTTTGGGAACAGCAAACGCCGGTGGACAAAAAGCCGGAGCGCAAGTTTCACAAAGTCAAACTTTCCAGATATTATGCCTGCTGGCTGGCCCAAACCATTGCGCTCGCTTTTATCTATACTGTTTTTGCCGTACAAATTTTTGTGCCTTACCTCGGCTATTATTATGTGGAGCAGGATACCGGCCATCTGAGTTACGCCATCCTGACAGCATTGGTGATGTTTGCGCTGATCCCGTTTCTTTTCTCTTTCGTTTCCGTCGGCACTAAATGGCTCGTTATCGGCAAGATCAAAGAAGGCGATTATCCGCTGTGGGGAAGTTATTATTTCAGGTGGTGGTTTGCCAAAACGGTGCAACGCCTGCTCACGGTTCAGTTTTTAAACGGCACACCTTTATATCCTGTATATTTAAAATTGCTGGGGATGAAAGTGGCTCCTGATGCGCAGCTTAGCAATTTTTTGGTCGGTGCTGAAGATTTAATCACGATCGGCAGCGATGTCAGTATCAGTTCCGGCGTAAACCTCAACAATGCGGTGGTGGAAGACGGTTTGCTAAAAATACGTTCCATTGTTTTGGGTGATCATGCTTACATCGGCACTGGTTCCATCATTTCCGGTGGCGTGGTGATGGAACCCTGGACAGAGTTGCAGGATCTGAGTTATCTGCAGGAAAACAAAATTTTAAAAAGCGGCGAAGTTTGGCGCGGCAGCCCGGCGCAATTAAAAGAAACGAAAAAAATTGAAGATCTGCCACAGCCGTTATTTGTTTCAAATTCAACCCGAAGTAAATACAAACTGCTGTTTTCCTTGTCGTTAGTGGTTTTCCCGTTCGTTATTCTGCTGCCTCTTTTACCCACTATAATTGCAATCAACAAGCTGGATAACGCTGCTGCAGACTACGATTTTACTTACATGCTGCTCGTACCATTGCTGTCAGTGATTTATATTGTACTTTTTACGATGGAAACCGTTTTGCTTTCGCGCCTGCTGCAACGCGGTATCAAACCGGGCACCTATCCTATTTACAGTTTGTTTTATTTCCGAAAGTGGTTTGCCGATCAATTGATGTCGATTAGCCTGATTGTCCTGCATCCTATTTACGCCACAGTTTACGTATCGGCATTTTTCCGTGCGCTGGGTGCTAAAATCGGCAAAAATACCGAAATTTCTACGGCAAGCAGCGTTACGCATCCTTTGCTGAAAATTGGCAGTGGCGCCTTCGTGGCTGATGCCGTTACGCTGGGCGAATCCGATGTACGCGGCCAGCAGCTGATTTTGGATTATACCGAGATCGACAACAACAGTTTTGTAGGCAACAGCGCGCTTATCCCCCAGGGCTATCATTTGCCGGGCAATATGCTGATTGGCGTTTTGTCTATTCCACCGGAGCCTCAGGAACTGGAAAAGAATCAGGCAAAAGACTGGTTTGGTTCACCAGCCATCGCTTTGCCGCGCCGTCAGGAAAGCAACCCTTTTTCTGCGGAACTGACTTCCAACCCATCAACCTTGCGCTTTATCGCCCGCTCTTTTGTAGAGTTTATCCGCATCATTTTGCCGGAAACTGCGATCATCATTTTCTCCATCTTTTTCATTGCTTATGCCCACGATCTGGTGACGGAATATCCCTGGTACAAAATCGTGCTGTATTTCCCGCTGTATTATTTGGGTTTTATGGGATTGCCTGCTTTTTTTACCACAGTAATTTTAAAATATATCTTGGTATGGAAATTTAAAGCTAAGCAACATCCGATGTGGACCTGGAACGTTTGGCGCAGCGAAGCGATCACCACCACTTACGAAGCTATGTCAATTCCGTTTTTGCTGGATTATATGCGCGGTACGCCCTGGCTGCCCATCGCCATGCGTATTTTGGGCGTAAAAGTTTGTGATCGCGTTTGGATGAACACGACTGACATCACCGAATTTGACATGGTTTCGTTGGGGGATGACGTAGCTTTGAATGAAGATTGTGGCCCGCAAACGCATTTGTTTGAAGATCGGGTGATGAAAGTCGGCACTGTAAAAATCGGTGCCCGCAGTTCGGTCGGTGCCGGAACCATCATTTTGTACGATACAGAAATCGGCACGGACTGTAAAATTGAGGCGTTATCGTTAGTGATGAAAGGCGAAAGGCTGGCTCCAGGAACGGACTGGACAGGAAGCCCAGTGCAGCCAGCCTGATTTTATGCCGATAAAAGAAGCATCAACAATTTGGTTTTTCGTTGATGCTATATCAATTATCTTTGCTAAAATTTAAGTTTATACGAATGAAAAAAATATATCTATTACTGTCTGTCCTTATCATTGTTTCCTGCACCAATGATAAGCATCAAACTAAAACGGTTACAGATACAATTACTATAATTAAAAATGATACCATTTCTCAAGCCGGGGCAACGCCTTCAAACCAAAACCCGGGCTCAAAAACTGATCTAAAACAAAAGTTAGTTGGACAATGGAAAGAACATTGGGGAATTGGTGTACAAACCAACGTTAATTCTAATGATGTCTATCAAATCCAACTTTCGGATAATGGAAATTTAAACATTACTTCTTCCAACAAAAAAAAGTACAAGATCGATCAGTTGCTATTTGATGGTATGGAATTGAGTTTTAGAAAGCAAAATAAATCCTATCCTTTGGGCAAGTTCTATGTTTATTATAAGTTGAAGTTGCATGATGATTATAAATGGATGGAAGGGCCGATCACCAATAATAAAAAACAAAAAGATTACGTGAAATGGGAAAAAGTTAATGGTCTGAAATAAAGAAATCATTTATTTTTAAAATAAAAAGAAACTGTTCCAAGTAAAAAAAATTTATAATTATGGAAAATACAAACAAAACTTTGATCACAGTTGAAACTTTGATTGATGCCCCGGTTGCTCAAGTTTGGGAAACTTTTACCCAACCTGAACATATTATTAATTGGAACTTTGCTTCGGAAGATTGGTGCAGCCCGAAAGCAGAAAATGACTTGCAAGTTGGTGGAAAGTTTTCGTTAAGAATGGAAGCAAAAGACGGCAGTTTCGGCTTTGATTTTGAAGGAACTTATACAGAAGTTAAAGAGTATGAACTGGTTGTTTACAAGCTTGCCGATGATCGGACGGTGAGAATTGAGTTTAACATTAAGGATGAAAAAACCCATGTAAAAGAAGTATTCGGAGCAGAAGATACCAATCCGGTTGAGCTGCAGCAAAAGGGCTGGCAAAGTATCCTGAACAATTTTAAAAAATATACGGAAAGCTTGAGTTAATTAACTGACATATAACTATTTTTCCCGCGTCCAAGTCTCCGTTCTGCCAAAAAGTGAAATACCTACAAAACCACGTAAGTTTAATTTGTTGTTTCCGGACATAGACATTTTACTGCTATAAGTTTTACCGGATTGTGCATCATAAATTTCTCCGTTTTCCCAGCTGTTATTGCCTTTGTAAATAAAGTTTTTCAGGAACTCCAAATTTAATAAAGGTCTGTTCCTTAAACTTAAATTTGGATTTTCAGTATCTAATTTGGGTTTTCCGCTGGCATCGGTTTGTAATGCAAACCAGGCTAATTTCCCAAAGTAAGCATCTCCTTTTTTATAGATTTCTATCCGCGCATCGTGTTTTGGGGTGAGCCAGTTGCCCACAATAGCATCTTTATTTTGAGCTGATAATTTCAACCCGAAAACAACAAGTAGCAGGCATAAAGTAATTTTTTTCATCTTTAATTTGAATGGTTCTAATTAAAACAGGTTTTACGAAAATTGTTTAAAAGAGTTGGAATGCTGTTTTTATCAACCTAAAATTTCGTTTCCGGTTTATGCGTATTGATTTTGAGAAGTAACAAACTACTATGGTAAGTGCGGCCACCAAAGAGCTGAACCTGCAGAAAACCAAAGAACTCAATTACAAATATAATCACCACGCCATCCATCACCATGGTAAACCAGTGTAGCAAATGTATGGGCATAACCATTGCTGATCTGTATTTTAAGGAGATAAAAGAAGTATCAGTGGCCAATGGTTACAAAACGGTCAGTATCAAATCCAAGCTGATTATCCGGTTATCAACCCAAAAACAACGTAGCCGAAGACATGTAAAACGTACTGCACAATTAGTTGTCTGCTTCGTTTATCATAAAAAAGCCGGGCTAAAAAAGCATCAAAATGATCGTTTTCCGCTTCAGTTAATGTTTTACTGTGCGCGCCGAAAGTTATTTAACCCAACTCATTACCTTCAAAAAGCGTAAAAGATGACAGAAAAATCTTTATCTGCTTATGAAAAAAATCTTTTATTTATTGGGAATTGCGGGTATTGCCACAATTTCGTCGTGCAAAAAAGACCGGTCAACCGGTTTCAATGAGAGCAATATCACCAAGATCGCCCCAAATGGTTTCAGCTACAAAACTTCTAAAGATGTGAGCCTGAACCTGAAACTGCTTACCAATAACAACCAGCCCGTTTCCGGGGCAGTTGTGAGCGTTTATACCACCGCGCGTATGGCTGCCGGTGATGCCATTTTTAAAGGCGTAACGGATGCCAGCGGAAATTTGAAAGCGACCCTGAACGTTGATGCTTCTTTTAGCCAGCTAATTATTGACCCGAACTACATTGGTTTGATGCACAATGTGAAAGTGAACATCAACAACAGTACAATTACGGCAACTATCGGTGGCACAAATAGTTATAGTGGCGACGTGGTGCCGGATGCAGCCAATAATACACCCGGCAATACCGGCGTGATGGGTACATTGGGCTTGGGTTCAACAGACTATGTTTACCCTTCGCCCTACACCAATACGGCAAGTGCGGTTGTGAATACAGCTGAATATCCGGTATCTTTGGGCCGCCCGGCTTATCTGGAAACCACATCAGATGTGATTGATAATTCTTTGTTAACTTATATCAATGCTTCTTTGCCCGAATCGCAAGCGGTAGCAAGCAACCATCCTGAATATCTAACCAGTTCGGCCGTATCCGATATCAACGTTACCGCTACTGCCGATGTTTGGATCACGTATGTATCCGAAGGTGCAGGCTATCAAAATTCATTGGCTTATTATACTTACAACACGAATAACCCGCCAACTTCCACTTCCGGCGGTACAAACAACAACGGCGTTGATAACGTGACCCTGGTATTTCCGAATGCTTCCGGCGTAGGTTCCGGCGGCGGTTTAAAATCCGGCGATAAAGTTAAATTAGGAACTTTTAGTGCTGGCACAACCATCGCTTTTGTGTTATTGCAAAATGCCTGGACCGGTAGCGGCGTAAGTGTGACCGCGCAAAAGTTTTATTCCGACAGCTGGCTGAACCCGGAAAGCACCACTGCATTGCAGAAACATTCTATTGTTTTGTATGATGATGTACATAAGTTGTATTTATTTGGTTTTGAAGATGTTAACCGTGAATCATCTGCCACAAACCCTAATAATTATACTTCTGATAATGACTTTAACGATATTGTTTTTTATGCAAGTGCCAACCCGATTTCGGCTGTATCTAATGCAGGTGTAGCGCAAATTGACAAAAATGGCGATACCGATGGCGACGGCGTTTTGGATGTGTATGATGCTTTCCCAAATGATCCTACCCGTGCCTACATTTATTATTTCCCTTCGCAAAACGGTTTTGCCCAAATTGCTTTTGAAGACAACTGGCCAATTAAAGGCGATTATGATATGAACGATCTGGTAGTAAACTACCGATACACCTTGGTTTTAAATGCACAAACACAGGCGGTTACCCTGCAAGGCGATTATAATATTGTGGCTTCGGGTGCTTCCTACAAAAACGGTTTTGGCGTGCAATTGCCATTTGCTGCTTCTACCGTTAAATCTGTAACCGGCCAGCAAACCATCAGCAATTACATCCAGTTTGCCAGCAACGGTGTAGAAGCCGGACAAACCAATGCCGTGATTATTCCTTTTGATAACCACGAAGCTTTGCTGCACAGCCCGGATTACTCCTTTTTTATCAATACATTAAACGCAAAAGATAAAATCCAGGGTACGCCGGCATCGGTTTTGGTTACGTTTGTATCGCCGGTTTCAGTTTCCGGTTTAAGCATTACCTCACTTAACCCGTTTTTAATCAGCAATTTACGCCGCGGTTATGAAATCCATTTGCCAGGCTATGCACCAACAGATAAAGCGAACACAGCATTATTTGGTGCTGGCGATGACGCTTCCCTGATCGCTGGCAGAAGCTATTATACTTCCAGAGAAAACTGGCCTTGGGCGATCAATTTTAACGATACTTCTTTTAAATATCCTTTGGAAACCGTTATAATTACAGATGCTTATCCACATTTTGCAGACTGGGCCGCTTCCGGTGGCGGCAGTTTTGCAGATTGGTACAGCAACCTGACAACCGGTTATCGTGTCAATTCCAATATTTACAGCAAGTAGATTTTAGGTCGATAAAAACAGTATCCCCACACAAATCCCTTTCAGGAATCTCTGAAAGGGATTTTTTTTGGTTGATTTTATGCTGATTTGGTAAACGCGTCCATGATTTCCATTGAACAGATGGCGTCCTGAACGGAGCACGGATTTTCTCTTTCACCCAAAAAATATCGCACCACTTGCGTAATCAACGGCTGCTGCACGTGCTGCAAAGGTTCAAAATTTAGTTTTTCTTCCTGTCCGTTTTTGGTGATAGTGATTTCCATACCAAAGATAGGAAAACTGATTTTTCCTTCTGAACCAATAATCGTACACATATCTTTCTGCTCATTTTCCGGAACTGTGAAACACCACATACCGTTGAAAACGACGTTGTTTTCAAATAAAATATTTCCGGTCACCAGGTCATCTGCCGGATAAAAACCGCCCTGGTTCAACCCAAAACCGGATGCTGTTTTTACTGCACCAAAAAAGTAAACCATCAAATCCAGCTGGTGCGGTGCCAGATCATGGAACAAACCGCCGCCGGAAACAGCAGGATCCACGCGCCAATTCTCCTCCGAAGCGGCAATCAGATTTGATTTGTGTGGTTGCAGCATTTGCAAATCCACGAAACGCACATCGCCAATTGCTTTATTATCAAGCAGTTCTTTCACCTTCAAAAAAACCGGCTGCTGCCTGCGGTAATGTGCCACTGATACTTTCTGCTGGTATTTTTCGGCCGCTGCCAGCATCCTTTTGGCCGAAGCCGCATTCAGAGAAATAGGTTTTTCTACATAAACCGGCTTCCCTGCAGCCATTGCACGCATAGCATAATCTTCGTGCTGCAAAGGCGGCGTCGCGATATAAACTGCATTAATTTCCGGGTCGCTGATCAAATCATCAACATTGCTGTACCATTTGGGCACGTCGTGACGACGCGCATAGTCGGCCGCTTTTGCCGCATCACGCCGCATTACAGCAATCAGTTCAGAGTTTGGGACTTTATTAAAAGCCGGTCCGCTTTTTTTCTCAGTTACATCGCCGCAGCCAATGATCCCCCATTTTATTTTTTGCATCGGCCAAAATTGTTCAAAATGCTTCTTTTATCGGCATAAAATCTACTTTTTTTTCGCAGGAGCTTTTTTTAGTTTGGGTACTTTTTCGCCTTTTTCCCGCGCTTCAGACAAGCCGATGGCAATCGCCTGCTTCGGGTTGGTCACTTTTTGGTCGCTTTTGCCAATTTTCAGCTTGCCTTCTTTCATTTCATGCAAAGCTTCTTTCACCTGTTCCTGACTTTCTTTTGAATATTTTGCCATGATTTTATTGTTTTCAGAATGAATAACTTAAAGTAATCCGGTTTTGTTTACTTTAAAAATACAGCATTGCACAAGATAATTTTAACGGATTTTTAACGGGCTTTAAAACAAAAATTATAAACCAATATCCGCTATTTTTGGGTTAGATCAGCCGGAAACCCCAAATAAACTTTATTGCCATTATGCCAAAAAACCGAATGTTTTGCTTGCTGCTTGTTGTGTTTTCAAGGTTTTGTTTTTGGGTTGATGCTTCTTTTACACAACAAAAATCAACCGAATTTAAGTTGTTTTTTGAGAAAGTATATCTGCAAAACAATATGGTTGAAAAAGCAATTTGTCAGGTGTAATAAAAAAATTTTGATGCTGTTTTTATGCCATGAAAACCCAATTGTTTCAGAGGCAAATCGAAAACAAATCTGTATCGTTGTTATAAATTATATTCTTATTCAAAACTCAAATAATATTTGTTATAATAGCTTGATTAACAGTTTTTAAAAAAGAAACAATTAGATAAAGGATGCCGTATAAAAACGAAATGAGAGGTAAAAACCCCGACTTTCCTTTACACAGTATTAGCGAAATTAATAAGCGTACCGATCGGTTTGCTTTTATCTCGATTTTAATTGGGTTTATTACTTTTTTGATTTATTATTTTTTAGGTTTACATCACATCGCCCTGATGGTAGCTGCGTTTTGTTGCTGTATCGGTTTTATCCTGTTTTTGAACAATAAAAACATCATCAAAAACACCAAGCTTCCGCTGATTTCTTTTGCAAGTGTGGCTTTAATATTTTTTGCCGCCAATGAAGGTTTCGGAACAGGCCAGTATTTGTACTATTTCCCGTTGATTGTTGCCATTCCTGTTATTGTAGATAATCAGAAAACCTATTTCAATAAAGTTGTTTTATATTTTTCTATCAGCGGGGTTTGCTTTTTTGCCTGTATCATGGTCGGCATTTTGCACCATCCCTGGGAACAGATTTCTGAACTGAACCGGTCGCGTGTTTTTTTTATCAATGCCGTTTCTTCCCTGCTGGCTACAGTCAGCTTTGCTTATATTAACATTTCCCTGGAGAGAAAATATTTGAAAAGCCTGATCGATCAAAAAAATCAGACTATTGACAGCCGGACGCAGTTTTTATCTACCATGGGCCACGAGCTGCGCACACCGCTGAATGGCATAATCGGCGCGATCAACCTGCTTAAAAAAACTGACAGCCTGCCCGAACAGCAAGAATATTTTAATATCCTGAAATACTGCTCGGACCAGATGTTGTTTCAGGTAAATGATATTCTGGATTTTAATAAGATTGAAGCCGGAAAGCTGGAAATCCACCCGGTGGCAATCAACCTGAAACAGTTGCTGGTAAATTCTATCCTTCCTTTCACCAATCTTTTTGAAGAAAAAGGGCTGAAATTAATATTGGAAGTTGATCAGGACCTGGACCGGACGATGCTGGTTGATGATGTCCGGCTGATCCAGATTTTGAACAACCTGCTTTCCAATGCCGGAAAATTTACCAAAAGCGGTTACATCAAACTTTCGGCAAAAACGATCAGTAAAAATAAGGAAACTGCACAGGTAAAATTCAGCGTAGAAGATACCGGAACCGGTATTGCCCCGGAAGATCAGAAACGTGTGTTTGACAGCTTTGGGCAGGTTTTTGACGCCAATACCCGAAAAATTACCAGCTCCGGACTTGGCCTAACCATCTGCACGCAGATTTTGGAGCTGATGAACAGTACAATGGAACTGCAAAGCGAAAAAGGCGTTGGCAGCACTTTTAGTTTTACTATTGGTTTTGATTTGCCGGTTGACCAGTTGCATCCGGAACAAATTCCGCTTCATCATAATACTGACTTGGATGGCCTGAAAATTTTAGTGGTAGAAGATAACCAGATCAACATGATTATTGCCACAAAAATATTGGATAACCTCAAAGCAGATTGTGTAAAAGCTTACAATGGTGAGGAAGCTTTGGCTGCGCTGGAAGAGCACAACGGATCGTTCCACATCATTTTGATGGATCTGGAAATGCCGGTGATGGATGGTTATGCCGCTATCAAACAAATTAAAACGCATTGGCCGCATCTGCCCGTGATGGCTTTTACAGCAACCATGATGGACACAGAAACGCTGGAAGAACTGCAAAATATTGGTTTTGAAGATTATATTTTGAAACCTTTTCAAGGCCCGGTTTTGCTGGACCAGATCAAAAAACATGCTTTAGTGCCGGATTTAAACCTGCAATAGCTTTTCAATGGCTTGTTTAAAAGGTATCAGGTAGATACTTTTGCCGGGACAGATTTTATACCGGTAAAAACAGTATGCCCGCAACGCACTCTTTTTCATTCAACTTAAAATATGGTGCTTACCGCAGGTTTGGGTTTGCGCCGCTTTTAGGGCTGATTTTTTTATTTTCTCCGCTAAAAACTACAGCTCAAACCCTCAGCATACAAAAAATCCATTGCAGTTTGAACAAGGACGATGCAGCAACTATTGAAAAAATTGCGCACTATGAAACCAATTTTTACAATGCTGTTTTTGATACCGAAAAAAATGACAGCCTCAAAATCAACGTTCATATTTTTGGGCGAAAAGAAGATTTCCGGCAAACGCCAAACGGCGATAATGCTTTGCACGTTTCCAGCGATGGCTATTACCTGGCCAAAACAGGCGATGTTTTTGTGCTGAAAACGGATCATCTAAATGCTTCGCTGCTCCACGAAATCAGCCATGCCATCCTCCACCAAAACATGGGCAACCCGCCGCAATGGTTTGATGAAGGTTTGGCCACTTACTTCGGATCGCTGATTGTAGAAAAAAACCAGATTTTTTATACACCGGTTACCGGCCGCATTGAACGTATCCGCGAGATGAACCAGAAAGGGATTTTAAACCTGGCCAACTACCTCGATACCAATAATAAGCGATGGGCCGGAAGTGAAGCCACCATCAACGATCAATACACCATTGCTTACAGCATCATTTATTTTTTGGTGAAAACAAACCTCAACTTAATCAAACATCTGGCTGATGAATTGAAAAACGGACAATCGGCGATGACCATTTTAGGTCAAGATTTTGGTGGTTTTGATTTTTTCCAAAGCAAATACATCAGTTTTTACAAAAATCAAAACTGAATTTTTAGGTGATAAAAGAAGCATTGCCCAAACTTAATTGTATGGTATTTTATAAAATTAACTTAAAAAATATAATTTTTTAACTTAGAGGTAGTAAAACTTTCATAAAGCAATCCTATTTTTAGCGAAAAATAAATTGTTGCCCGCTAAAATGCTTCTATGAAAAAAAAGCTACCAATACTTCTCCTGTTTTTCCTGATTTTTTGTTACAAACCGCTCCTGGCCCAAATCAATTTGGGTACTTCCGGTTCGTATGTTCAAAATTTTGATGCCATTGGTACAGGTTTGCCCACAGGTTTTACGGTTAGGACCGGTGCAGCGAACTCAGCCATCGGCACAACAGCGACCTTAACAACGGCGGCCACGGCATGGAGCAACACCAGCGGGGCTTTTAAAAACCTTGCTTCGGCAGATGCTTTAACCAGCACCACCTCGACTACCGATCAGGCCGGTGCAGCAGACCGCTCTCTGGGCTTGCGGCAAACCGGTACTTTGGGTGATCCGGGCGGCGCATTTGTGGTGCAACTGGCCAACACCAACATGCGGACCGGTTTTAAGCTGAGTTTTAAGCTACAATCCCTGGATGCTGCTTCGCCGAGAAGTGCCGCCTGGGCAGTAGATTATGGTTTCGGGTCAGCACCAACCGCGTTTGCACCGGCAGCCGCTACCGGAACCTTAACTACCGGCGGAAGTGCTTTCACCAACAATACCGTTACCGTAAACTTCAATAGTGCCCTGGATAACCAGAACCAGAATGTCTGGATCAGGATCGTAACCTTAAATACAACCACCGGTTCCGGCAACCGCCCAACTTCTGCCATTGACGATTTTAACCTGACCTGGACCGATACACCGGTTGGAACGCCAACGCTGACGATTGCGCCAACAGCACTCAGTTTTCCGGCACAAAACATCAATACTTCTTCCGCAGCAAAAACTTATACTTTAACCGGAAGCAACCTCAGCGGAAATACCACGCTGACCACCAATGCCCCTTTTACCCTATCAAAAGATGACGTTACTTATGCCAGCACAGCTACTTATACCACAGCAGAACTGGCTGCTGCCAAAACGGTTTATGTAAAATTCAATCCCACAGCTACGGGCAATTTCAGCGCAACGATCAGCAACGCAAGCGTTGGTTCGGCTGTAAATACATTAACGCTGACCGGTACAGGCGTTGATCCGAATAACCTGGTTTACAATTTTGATAACTGCACCGGCACAGCAGCACTTGCTGACGGCTGGACACAATACAGCGTGGCCGGTGCCCAAATCTGGGGCTGTACCACTTTTGGCCGAGACCCAAATGCACCAACCGGCGCAACGGCTTACCCTAATGGCGTGCAGATAAATGGTTATGCCAACAGCACCAACAATACCAATGAAGACTGGCTGATCTCGCCGGCTTTGAACATGACGGGCTTTAATTATCCCTTATTTTCCTTCTGGGGCCGTACGGCTTTTAATGGTTCTACACTGAGGCTGAGGGTTTCTACAGATTATACCGGTTCGGGCAATCCGGCATTGGCCACCTGGACGGATATCGATGCACCGTTCCCAAACCAGGCCAGCGATACCTGGGCGCAAACGAAAAATGTTGATCTTTCCGCCTATAAAAGAGCTGGCGTTTACCTCGCGTTTGTATATAATTCGACCACGGAGGCTGGTGCCCGCTGGACTTTGGACGACATCAACCTGCTCAATTCACCAGTACCGCCGCCGCCCGCAGTTTTTGTAAACCCGACCAGTGTTTCTTTTGCTTTTCTGGCACAAAATACGTCAGCTACCCAAACTTTTAATGCTTCTTTCAGTAATCTGACAGGAAATGCAACGCTGAGTTCTGACAATCCCGCTTTTACATTATCCAAAGACGGGACCACTTTTGGCAGTACCATAAATTATACGGTAAACGAAGCATCGGGCACCACCAAACCCGTTACCGTTCGCTTCAGCCCAACGCAGGCTTTGGTCAATTATACCGGCAATATCAGTCTGGTTTCGCAAAATGTGGCCAATATTATTATTCCTGTTTCGGGCAATACCTACAATCCCGATAACACTTTAGAAGTAGTTAATTACAACATTGAATGGTTTGGCAGCACGCAGGCCGGACTTGGGCCAACGGATAAAAATTTGCAGGAAGCCAACATCAAAACCGTTTTAACCAATGTTAAGGCAGATATTTTCGGTTTGCTGGAAGTGGTGGATATTGCCCGTTTGCAACGCGTGGTGAGTTCGATGCCGGGCTACAGCATGTACGTTTCTGATTTTGGTTCTTATGCAGATAACGCTGCTGATCCGGATTATGCAGGCGCACAAAAACTGGCTTTCGTTTACAAAACAGCGATGTTTGCCAACGTAAAAATTTCTGATCTTTTACGAAGTACCCAAGCACAAAACTTACCGGATTTTAACTATTGGTCGAGCGGACGGTTCCCGTATTTGTTGGATGCAGATGTAACTTTAAACGGTGTAAGCAAGCATATTACGTTTGTTTTGATCCATGCCAAAGCCAATACCAGCCCGACTTTAACCGCTTATCAAAGAAGAAAAAGTGGTGCAGATGATCTGAAAGCTGTTTTGGATGCCAATTATCCGGGGAAAAACTTTGTGATTTTGGGTGATTTTAACGATGACCTGAACCAAACCGTAACGGCCGGGATTACGCCGCCAATCACTTCTTACAGTTCTTTTACCAATGATCCGATTAACTATGTGCCATTAACACTTCCGCTGAGTATCGCCGGAAAAAAATCTACTGTAAGTTATAGCAGTGTGATTGATAACGTGATCATATCCAAACCGATGAACACTTTTTACATTAACGGCACGGCCGAAGTGCTGAACAGCGTGGCCGGACTGGTACCCAATTACGGCAATACAACCACTGATCATTATCCGGTGATGACGCGTTATGCTTTCGGCAATGTGGCACCAAATTTAAACCCCGTTGCCAGCCAAACGCTTTGCTATTCCAACAGCCCGCAAAGTATTGCTTTGAGCGGAATTACGGCCGGGCCGGAAAGCGGACAAACCACTACCCTTTCGGTTGCAACATCCAACACGGCACTGATTAATGACATCGCGATCACACAAAACACCAACGGAACCGGGACAATCAATTACCATATCGGCAGCAACACAAGCGGTTTGGCCACCATCACGGTAACGGTGAAAGATAATGGCGGTACTTCAAATGGCGGAAACGATACTTTTACACAAACCTTTAATATCCAGGTGAATGCCCAGCCAATTGTTTCCATCAGCAGCAACCAAAGCATGGAAGTTTCTAAAGGAACGGTGGTGAATTTGACGGCTACCGGCGGACAAACTTATACCTGGATTGGCGCAACTGACGTGATCAGCGGGCAAAATACAGCTACACTGGTGGTCCGCCCAAAAACGACGACGACTTACAAAGTTACTGCTGCCAGTGCTGCCGGATGTACCACAGATCAAACGATTACGGTAAACATCCGGGACGATTATCAGCTGGTGGCCAACAATGTGATCACCCCAAATGGCGACGGCAAAAACGATACCTGGGTGATCAAAAACATTGATTATTACCCCAGCAACACGGTAAAAGTTTTTGATAAAGCAGGCCGCCTAATTTATCAGAAACAAGGCTACAGCAACGACTGGAACGGAACTTACAACAACAGCCCGCTTGCCCAGGGAACGTATTATTATGTGATTGATTTTGGTGCCGGACTGGGCGTTTTCAAAGGTTTTATCACGATCGTCAGAGATTAATTTTCACCAAAAAAGAAAAACTAAAATGTACCGAACTAAATTTTTATGCCATAAAAGAAGCATTGCCGCTGCAATGTTTTTATCACTTGCCCTGCTCCAGACTACAGTAAAAGCACAGCTTAATCCGCTGGCCACACAGTATTTTCAGAACCAGTATTTATTTAATCCGGCGATGGCAGGCATCAATCCCGGGTTAAATGTAAACCTGACCGCCCGCAAACAATGGAGCAGCATCCCGGGATCGCCCAACACACAAGCCATTTCTGCGGATTATCTGCTCAGCCGCGCGGCTTTCGGCATAAATGTTTACAGCGAGCAGTCCGGCCTGCTCAAATCAACCCGCGCCGTAGCTACTTATGCTTACCATATTCCGCTGAGCCAGGACAATCAGCAGCTAAATTTTGGACTTTCGGCAGGAATACTGACCCAGCGCGTTCCCATCGAGCAGATTATGGGCGATCAAACCGATCTGTCCATTGCCCGCTACAACGAACGCCAAAGTAGTTTGGACGGCGATTTTGGTGCCGCTTATACCAGCAACAACCTGACGGTGCAGGCTGCTTTGCCCAACCTGCGCAGTGTGTTCAATCAGGATAATTACTACACCATTGACCGCTCGCTGTATTTTGCAGCCGCCAGTTATAAATTTGATTTTGGTGAAGCGGTCAACAGTATCTCAATAGAACCAAAAGTCGCTTTCAGAGGTGTAAAAGGCTATACCAATATTGTGGATGCCGGTGCCAATTTGATGCTGGCCAACAACCAGTTATCCATCCAGGGCATGTATCACTCCACCAAAAGTGCCACGTTTGGTTTCGGGCTGAACAGGAATACTTTTTCTATCCTTGCATTTTACACCACAGAAACTTCTGCCTTAAATAATTATACCAGCGGCGATTTTGAAATCAGTTTAAGGCTGCATGTTTTTGATAAATAAGATTTTTTTAAACCTGAACTTTTTACAATAACGGGCATTTGCAATTCTACTTGGATTGCAAATGCCCATTCTGTTTTCAGCAGTTTTGCCATTTCTTTTGGATGCTTCTTTTAGCAGGTAAAAAATGGTCAACCCAGAATCCAATTTTAGGGTGATAAAAGAAGCATTTGTCAATCAGCCAAATCATCCAGGATTGAATATAAAATGTAATCAGTGTTTAATATCACTGGACTTGGAATCTAAACTGTTGATGGCATTATATATCTTTTGGATACAATTTTCCCAACTATGTGATAAAGCAAATGCCACCCGTTCCTGTTGTTTTTCTATAGTATCTTCTGCCAGTGCCAGGATGATTTTTTGTAAGAAATTTTCCCGGTCTTGTGCCAAATAAGTATGTTCTTTAAACATTTCCATTGCCGGTGTTTCAATAGCCACAACCGGTTTTCCCAGAGCCAGATATTCATCTATTTTTCGCGGATAATTGCCAATAGTAGTTTCATTTATGAGCTGCGGATTGATGCAAACATCCATCACATTGACAAGGTCCGGCAGTTCTGATACTTCTTTTAAACCTAAAAAAAATACATTTTTAAGCTGATGCAACCCGCTGTTTTTGAAGTCATTATCTTCCGGCCCGATCAAAATAAAGTCCCAGTCCGGTTTTGCTTTGGCTACAAACAACAACATTTCTATATCCAACCTTAAACTCCAAAGTACACCGGAATATCCAATTTTAGGTTTGGCATTGGGTTCAAATTTTTTCAATGTTTTTTGCGGAACAGCTTTGTACAATTCCAGATCACAACCCTGGCCAATAAAGTATGATTTTGGATTGTATCTTTTACAATAATTGCTGAGATAAGAAGAGTTGGATAAACACAAATCGTTTTTTCGGATCATCTCCGGCTCCAATATTGTACCATGATATTTCCAATAATCTACGCCAAGCATAAAATCCCGGGAATAATAAATACTGGTTTCCGGCCGAAGCAAATCAATCAAATAAAAGCATCTGAAAATATCATTGTCATTAAACAAGATAAAGTTTTTAAATTTTAAAAGTGTAGTTGCTTTTTGGATAGATTTGGAATACCGGACATTATTCCAGCGGTTTATGGTATCAAACAAAAAATGATTTTTGATCCAATTGATCGATTCTAAAATGCAATCCGGATACAAGTTCCACAAGTTTTGATTAATGCGGACCAGGTTGTTTTCTTCACCCCGGATCATTCTGAGCCTTTTGATTATGCGCTCTTCATTCCTGTCCCGAATTTGTGTGACGCGGTCCAAAGGCGGATTGACATAAAGTACGCGGTTGTGTTTGCTTAATTCCAGCGCAATATTTTTACAGTTGCTGCCAATTTCCACGTCCCAGGGTTGCTGGCCAACGATGATAAAATCCCGGTTACAGATTAGTTCCTGTTTCATCGGCAGTAATTTTAGCAGGCGGCTGATCCAATTTCAGGGTGATACTGATCATGGCCGTTGAAAAATAAAACAGAATGTTTGTTGGAAACTGAACCAGTGCTTCCTGCGGGAAATTACCGATATTCAGCGCAAAAACGATGGTTGTTGCCGCAAGACAATAAGCTTTCAGTTCCGGATCTTTAATTTGAAAATAGTTGTTGATGCCTGTTTTGAGGATGATAAACATCAGCATACAAAGCAGGAAAAGCCCGATCCAGCCCAGTTCAACAGCAATCCTTACGTAACCGCTATCCGGCGGAAACTTTGCCAGGTAGGAATCCGGGGCGAAACGTATGCCCCAAACACCGGTTGCGCCCAGGCCGCCGCCCATTGGATGTGCCAAAATATATGGCTGGATGCGTTTCTGGTTGATCTGGCGGACATTGTAGGAAGCGTCATCGGATGGTTTAAAAGCACTTTGGAACCTCACAATGGTTTGATTGCCGGTTGGTATCAGGACCATCAGCCCAATCAGTAAGCCGCCGATCATACTCATTATCAAAACTTTGCGGCTGTAATTTAGAATAGCGATCAAAACCAAAGCCACCGGAACCAGCACGTAAGCACCACGCGTACCGGAGTACAACATGTTGAGCAAAAAAAACAGTGCTAAAAGAAGCAAGACAATTTTCTTCCAGGTTTTGAAAGTGCCGGTCATCAGGCAGATACAAAGCAAACTGCTGATGACCATGTTGTAGGAGAACGATACCGGATCTGAAAATATGGAAAACTTGCGCCATACGCCGTTGATGAACAACAAAGAGACCATCAGCGGATCATGGAGTTGTGCCTGCTCAAAAGCAAAAAAACCGTAATGCTCTTGTTTGAAAGCGTAAATGGCAGCAAATAAAGTTAAGCCGATCCATAATTTTAAAGCTGTCCGTAAAAAACTGATGGTTCTGATCTGATAAACGAATATGAAATAGGTTAGTGTAACCGCTGCTATCGGCCGAATGGTATAAAGCCAGGCCAGCCGGGAAGATGCAGCCGGATTTAAAACTTCCAGCAGGTTGTAAAAAATCCACAAGAGGATGATTTTGCTGATGGGCTGTTTGATAAAGCTCCAGTCGGGATTGGCTTTTTGTTTGATAAAAAAGCCTGATAAAAGAAGCATTTGCAAAGCATCCATCATGGTCCCCAACGGAAAATTAACGCCCATCCGGACCACCCACATCACCAGATAAGCGGCAACCAGCAAGGTTAAAATGCCCATTTCCGGGTAAACGACCACACCGTAAATGATTGGTAAGCCAACGATCGCCAGCAGTAGCAGCACACCGGCTATAAGGCCGGCTTTTGCAATCAAAATAGGAAAAACCACAGCGGCAAGCAGCAATGCAGCAATAGTAATTTTGTTTAAACACAGTCCCGAAATAGCCGATTGGTTTCTGGTAAATGTCATCCAGTTTTTACTGTTGATATTGCTGTAGAAAGAAGCCGGAAATACTTTCATCTAAAAAAACATGATCTTTAAAAAAAATATAAACACACTTACAAAAGCCAGCAGAAGGGCTAATTTTTCCGGCAGGCTTTTTTTGGGGTTTTCATAGGGCAGCTTTTTATTTGAGGTTTCCGGCCTGATCATACTTCTTTTGCATCCTGTTTTCCAGTTCAGATTCGTAGTAATGCTCCGTGGCAACACGCTCATTGGCTTTACGCATTTTCAGCAAAGACAAAACCTGATAAAACATAAATTTTGGTATGCCAAACAAAGCACGATAAATGCGGTAATTGGTTTTGGTATGCAGCAGCGCGATAAAAAAACTCAAAATAAAAGTTCCGAAACCGGCCAGCCAAATCATAGTATAAGCAGGATGTATCCACAAATTTGCGGTTGCACACAGGGCAGATAAAATCAGGAAAATAAACAACGGCGGCCGCAAAAGTACCGTCCCGAACAAAACCTGGTTAATGCTTAAATTTTTTAACCCTTTGGAAATCAGTTTAAAACCCAGGCCTGAATATTGGAACCAGCTGCTGATCCAGCGCGAACGCTGATCAACCAGTTGTGCAGGCTGCATGGTTTTTTCGTCATACACAATAGCTCTTTTTGCATAGGCAATCTGCAGGCGGTAACTTACAATTTCTGCCTGCAAAACCTTGTCAAAACCGGCACCGCTGATATCGAGATTTTCCAGGCAAAACCGGTACAATTCTGTGGTAAAAGCCATCCCGGAACCCGATAAAGTTGCAGAAGAACCAGCTTTGAAAAGCAGCTTGCCATCAAAAAAATGATAATAAATATCCCTTGCCGCATCCAGGCAGGCATAAGTGGTGTTTAGGTTTTTGGCTGCCCGCAAACCCTGGATGGCCTGATAACCTTTGCTGAAAACCACGTTCATTTCCGACAGATATTCCGGGTGGACAAGGTTATCACTATCAATAATCGTCAATCGCGGGTGCGGCCGGACAAAGTGGTTGATGGCATAAAAATGAGATCTGGTATTGCTTTGAAGCGCTTTTTCGGGCCTTAAAACCACCACCTGCGGATGGTTAAAATTTAGGTTTGAAACATCGCACTGATCTGCAACAATGTAAATAATAAAGTTTTGAAAACGCTGGTTCAGCAACGAAGCAACCACTTCCGGCAAACTATGCGTTTGTTTATACGCCGTTACAATAATAGCATAATCAGGTTCTGTAACCTGGTTCCAGATTTTGTTTGGCTTGAATTTGTTCCGGGCTGCGGGATAAAGAAAATACAGCAGCAACGGGAAAACCAGGTTGTACCCGATGATCAACTGCACAGCCTGCCAGAGAAACAACAACACATGGATATACATTGCAAAATGATTTAATTAAGCCTGTCTGGCTTCCGGTCCTTTATTTATAATTACTTTATTCATAATCAGCCCAATAAATTTTGAATTCAAACTCCGCAGGTAATTGATGTAATTTTTTTTATCCTGGCTGAGGGTTTGATTGGCTTCAAAAACAGCAATCACGTTATCGGCAAACTGTATCCATTCTTTCGCTTTGTTCATCAGGCTTAAAGATTGCGTTTCGATAATGATGATGTCGAAGTTCTTTTTCAGTTGTAAAATTTTTTTGCGGATGGTTTTTTCACTGCTTTTTTCGAGCAGCGATTGCTCTCCGCCCCGATTGTCCAAAACGCTGATCAAACTGTTTTCCGGTGCCCGGATCATCCATTCATCATCCGTTAAAAAATCTTCCAGATAGGTTTTATCAGCTGCTGCAGTGGTTAAAGACGGATTATCAAAATTACCATCCACAACCAAAACCCGTTTATTAACCATTGCATAAGCCGAAGCCAAACTCATGGCAACCAGTGACTTACCTTCTGCGGGATTTAAACTTGTAATGGCAAGCACTTTGCCTTCATTATCGGTTTCAGTTTGATTACTGTGCAGTTCATTATCAACTTCGTAGCGGATAGAACGCAACAGGTTTCTAAACTGCTGCAATTCCTGGCTGCTTTGCCGGCTGTTTTCAATTTGTTTAAAATCTACATCGGTAGTTATAATCAGGTTCAATTGCCCTAAAACAGGGATTTGCGTAGCATTGGCCAAATCCAGAGGTACACGGATAGTACGGTCCAGAAAAAACATAATGAAAAGCATTACCAAACAAAACACAGTGCTCAGCACGCCGCCCAGCAAAATAAGCAACAGCTTTTTGGACGGCTGCACAACGCCGGGCATGGCAACTTGTACTTGTTTTATCGTACTTTTTAGATCCGATTCTATAGACGATTGATTAAATTTATTCTGTACATCTACATACTCTTTGGTGGCTACTTCAATATCACGTTCGTAAGATTTGATAGCGGCATCAAACGGGACAATGCGTTCCAACTGACTGTTTAGCTGGCTGATCCGGTTATCCAGGTTGCGCAATCCGGAGCGCGACATATCACGGTTGATTTCCATCTTAACCTTTTCCTGCACCAAACTTTCTTTTCCGGCCAAAGGGTTAACGGCATATTTATCAGATATTTGGCCGATCTGTGTATCTAAAACATTTTGCAGCGAATCACTGCTTTTTTTGTACCGGGCATCAAAATTACTTTGGATATATTTATTGTTCATCGCAGCCAAACGTTCTCTTGTCTGGGTAATTTGTCCGTTTATTTTGGTCGAACTTGCTTCGAGATATCTTCTGTCGTTTGGGTCGAAACGGCTATCGATGTTTGCAATGGCACTCCCGGAAGATAAAATATCTTTTTCTGCCTGGGCTTTACGGTCGCGGTAATCATTTAATTGCGCATAAAGCGAAGTTGACTGATCTTTAAGGTCCAGAATATGATTTTTGATCTTATAATTCCGCAAAGCTTCAACCTTAACATTCATGGTGTCCAGCTTCTGCTTCACCAGTTTCTGCAAAAATTCATTAGAGTTAGCGTTATTCTTTTGCTGATCCAAATTTTTATAAGTGATAAACTCTTTACAAAGTGTATTGACCACAAAAGCAGAAAGTTGCGGCTGCTCGGAAACAAACTGCACATGTACAAAATCGCTGTTATCGGCCCGATATACATTCAGGCCTTTTTTAATACTTTCTTCATCATAATGCTGGGCAACGAGCACGCTTTCAAGCCCGGCTTCATCCGAATTGGTCAAATCCAGTGCTTCCCGATGCTGATATTTGTACCGGTAAACTTCAAGTGCATGTTTTAGCGCACTATTATTCAGTTGTTTCAATAGTTTGCTTTTGGGCCGAAAAGGATGGCAGGTCAAATCATGGACCATCAAACTATAAGAAACCTGATCTGTCACTTTCCCCAAACGGATGGTTCCTAAAAGGTTGGAAAACTGCTGGTTGGCCTGCTGTTCCTGAATCACCGTGCCGGCACCGCCCAAAACCTGTTTGGAAGGATCAATAATTCCGGTAGCAATATCAGTTTGAGACAAATACTGGTCGGGCATATTTTTGGTCAGGAAATACGTCATCAGTAAGGCAATCACCGGCACCGCAATCAGTAGAAACCTGTACCTGTAAAGGAATTGTAAAAACCTAATCAGCTCCATTATTTTATATCTTCTAATTTTGCCCCAACAATGGCTTCCAATTCACTTTTGGCAATAAAATAATTGGCTTCCGCCTGCAATTTTTGTTCGGTACGAATAGAGGCACTCAGCAATGCCGCGTTGTAAACTTCAAAAGTGAGTTCGCTTTTTTGGAATTTGTACTTCGTTTGTTTCAGCGACGTTTGCATATCCTGGTAAGCCTGCGTATGTATTTTCACCAGGTTTTGCTGCAGCAGATAAGTAAAATAGCGGCGTTTTACATCAGCTGTCAGCGTAATCAAGTATTCGCTTTGCTCCTCGCCAGCAATTTTAACTTCCGTTTTAGCAATTTTGATATTGGATGGCTTCAGCAAAAGCGAACCGAAATTGAGGGACAGCCCCAACTGGATACCATTGAATAAAAACCGGTTGGTGCTGGCGTAAGTACTTGATGGAACAGCATAATTTAAAGTATTATTAGGCTGATAGATGTACGAAAAAGTAAAAAAATCAAACCAGGAAAGGCCCGCTTTTCCCACGGCGATTTTGGCAAGCTCTATCCGGTCTTGCAAAGCAATTACTTTGGGGTAATTTTTTTTGGCAGCAGCAATCAGCTTTTCCAGGTAAGGATAAGAAATATCCGAAATCATAGAGTCCTGGGCACGCGCCGCAGCACAAACCAAAATTAGCATGATAAAAACAGTATATCGTTTGTACATATTTTTATTAAGCTTTTTCTTTTTGAAACAGGGCCGAAAATGTTCCCAAAATAATTTTCAGATCAAACCAAAAGGAATGATTGCGCGCATAAAAATTATCAAGTTTCTTTCTTTCCCGTTCAGACATCTCTTCCCGCCCTCTTTTGCTGATTTGCCACAAACCAGTAAGCCCGGCCGGGCCCAAAAACCGTGTTGCCCATTCGTTGGAAGTAAGCTGTTCGGCTTCATAAAGCGGCAGCGGACGGTTGCCCACCACAGACATATCGCCTTTCAAAATATTAAATAGCTGCGGCAACTCATCCAAACTCGTTTTGCGGATGAATACACCGAATTTCGTCACCCGCGGGTCGTTTTTCAGCTTTACAAATATGGATTTCCCGATTTTCTCGTCCCTGTCCTGATATTGGTTGAGGTCGGAAAGATCAATCAATTGGGCATCTGCATTGCTGCGCATCGAGCGGAATTTATAAAAATCAAAAATCTTATAACCCGTGCCTACGCGCTTGCTTTTATACACCACGCTTCCTCTTGATTCTATGGCGATTACCGCCGCTACAATCAAAAAAATGGGCAACAGCACCAAAACACAGCTCAGTGAAAAAACCAGATCAAAAATGCGTTTGCTATTTGGTATTTGATAAGTTGTGCTCGTTTTTTCAGCCAGGTCTGTCAGGTTTGGTTTAATGAGTTTGAACCTGACCAAAAAATCCAGCCGCTCGCTCAGCTCCTCACACGAAAACGGATAAACATAATAGTCATGGATTTTAAGCTTTCTGGCCTTTTCCTTCCAGCTGTCATTCGGTTTGGCAGCCAGCAAAACGATGATCAGCCCTTTTAACAAGGCGTTATTTCGGATACTTTCTATCACCTTAAAGCAGTTTTCCTGCTCGTCGGCTTCTATCAAAATCACTTCCGGCAAAGAGTTTAAAGATTGTTCGGCCAGATAATTATTAAATTGCGCAGCTGTCCCACTGGAGAAAATCTGGAATTTATCGCCCAGGTTTTCATAAATATGGTCCGTCAGTACATTACCCGAATAGGCAACCCGGAGCTTGTTGGTACTGTAAGCATTCCGATTATTATAGGTCATACTGTTTTTATCTGGTTAAATACTTGCCGGATCTTTTCCCTCAGCCCAACCGGGTTAAAAGGTTTGTTCAGGTAGCCTTCTATCGCAAAAGACATGCTTTCTACCTGGTCCTTAATATCATCGGCACCGGATAATACGATCACGGGCGTATCGCGGTAAAAGCCACTTATTTTCAGGTTCCGGATAAAAGAAGTACCGTCAAAATAAGGCATCTGCAGATCAGAAATAATCAGTTCGGGATAGTTGCCTTCTTCCAGCCAGGCAAAAGCCTCGATGCCGCTGGCTTTCATCACCACCTCATAATCTTTTGATAAAATAAAATTGAGCAGTTTGAGGATGCTTAAATCATCATCAACAACCAGGATCTGTTTTCTTGTTTGCTGCATCTTTGCTTTATGTATCGGGCAATTTAACTTTTCATGAAGGCAGTTAACTATAAAATATTAACTGTCAATTATTTAACTATATCTTAATTTGATAACATTTAGTATATGTTACCGTATATGTGTACTATATCAGGCTTTGGGCGATGCTGTTTTTACCACTCTTTTTTTAGGTTTTACAGCCGAAATTACTGGTTTACCGCCGTCCTGATTTTTACCTGCTTGTACGTGTTTTCAGGCTGAGGGTTGTCAAAAAGAATTAAACAATAATTAAAATAGGATCGTTATGGGCCTGAAAGATGCCATCAAATCCAATCCAGCGTTAAAAAAATTTATTCACCTGGCTTTGGTTCCTGCCGGGCAGGCAAAACCGCGCAGCTGGGTAAAATGGCTGGTAAACCCTTTCTTCCACAAAAAAAAAGCCGGCAGCAAAGTACGCCGCCGTACGCGTATGGATGTGTTTCCTTTCAACCGGTTTGAAATGGGGGAAAATGCCGTTATTGAAGATTTTTGTACGGTCAACAATGGCGTTGGCGATGTGCTGATTGGCAAACAAACCACCATTGGGATGAGCAATGTGCTGATCGGGCCGCTCACAATTGGCAGCCACGTGATTATCGCCCAAAATGTGGTCATCAGTGGTTTAAACCATAATTATGAAGATGTTAGCCAGCCGATACAAGCGCAAGGCGTGCGCACTTCTCCGGTTATAATTGAAGATGATTGCTGGATCGGTGCCAACGTGGTCATCACGGCGGGCATCACCATCGGCAAACATTGCGTGATTGCCGCCGGGGCCGTGGTGACCAAAGATGTTCCGGCTTATTGCATTGCAGCAGGCAACCCGGCCCGCGTAATCAAAAAGTACGACCATCAGCAAAAAGCCTGGCTCAAAGTAAGCTGATGCTTCTTTTATCAGGCAAAAAACTGCAACCAAAATTTAAACACAAAGCCGGTTTTGCTGTTGCTAATTTTTACCCGATAAAAGAAGCATACTCAAAATGGAAAATTTCGAAACAAATTTGGCTGGCACCGATGGTTTAATTGATGGCGTGGTTAGCACCACTACGCATCCGGATTCTGGCCAGCATTATACTTTTTCTTCTATTGACGGTTCGCTGGAGATCGAAATGTTTAAAGACCACGGCCAGTGGAAAAGAGTGAGCAGTACAGAACCGTATTTATCCGGCTGGATTGATGAGCTGGGCGATCAGATTGATCAGCGCAATTCGACTGCTATCTAAAATTATTTTAGCGGTGTAAGCAAGTATTCCAGGCCGTTCATTTTAATTTCCAGCATGGTTTCAAGCAAAATCCCAAGGCTTCCTTTCGGGAAGCCTTGTTGTTTAAACCACGCCAGATAATATTCGGGCAGATCACAAATTTTAGCCCCTTTGTATTTACCGAAAGGCATTTCCACTTTTACCAGATCGGTTAATATTTTAGGGTTCATTTTTTTCTTGTTGAAGTTTTAGAAGCTTTGTTTGATGTTGTTTGACAATGTATGCGCTGACCAATAACCGCTCGCCAGCAAACGCCGGATGGTAAACAGCGGCTCGATGGTATCCCGTTTTTCTGATAATTGAAAAGCAGCCACAAAACCGCGTTTTTTTAACTCCGGGATGGCTTGCTCGTTCCACAAACCAAAGGGATAAGCAAAATATCTAATAGGTTTCCCGGTGATTTCTTCCAGCTTTTTGGTTGGTTTATCAATCTGCGTAACCCAATCCTGGCCTGCATATTTCTTCACATTGTGATGGTCCCAGGTGTGGCTGGCAATCACATTTCCGTCATCCGATAACTCTTTTACCTGATCTTTAGTCATATAATGCGGCCTTCCCAAAGAAACCGTCATGATAAAAAACACACCTTTAAAGCCGTATTTTTTCATCTGCGGCGCGGCAAGCGTGTACTGATCCAGATCGGTGTCATCAAAAGTGAGCATGATCGGTTTTGCTGGCAGCGGCGCATTTTCGTTCAGATACGCATATAATTCATCCGGCAAAATGGTATGATAACCGCTGTCGGCCAGCATTTTCATCTGCCCGCGGAAATCATTTTCCTGTACAATATAATCTTTAGCAGTTTTAGAATCCGTTGGTTTCCAGTTACGGATCTGGTGATAACATAAAATCGGAACCTGTTTCCGGCTCAAAACTACGGCTGCCGAAGCAGCTTTAACCTCGTTGACCGGTTTCGTTTTTGTGGCTGAGGTTTTTACCGGAGATGCTGTTGCTTTTGTAGTCATTGCTGCGGTCCCGGATTGAGACTGACAGGAATTTAACCCAAACAACAATAAAAAAGCTGGCAAAATCACTGCACATTTTTGGGTTGAATATCGGAAAGAATAAAAATTGTTCATGTTGGTTTATACGCTGATCTTGTGAAAACGGATCAACAGATCGGCTTTAATTAGAAAAAAAATTAATGGATAATGCTTCTTTTAGCTGGTAATATGCTGGACGCAGGAAATTTTGCCCGAATCGTCAAAATCGTAAACCCTTGGCACGCCGGTCAGCAGTTCAACGTGTGCAATCGCTTCCGGGCTGATGTTTTCCAGATGCATCATCAAGGCGCGCAAACTGTTTCCGTGTGCCACGATCAGCACATTTTTTCCTGCTTGCAATAACGGTTCAATTCGGGCATAGTAATACGGCAGCACACGTTCCTGGGTTTGCTTCAAACTCTCGCCGCCCGGAGGCGCAATATCAAAGCTCCTGCGCCACAAATTTACCTGCGCTGCGCCGTATTTTTCGGCAGTTTCTGCTTTGTTTAAACCTTGCAGATCGCCGTAATTGCGTTCATTCAGGGCAGCGTCTTTATAAACCGGCAATTGCTTTTGGTGGATGGTATCCAGGATAATATCCAGCGTTTCGATGGCTCGTTTTAACACAGAAGTGAAGCAATCATCAAAGTGCATCCCGGCGAGTTTCCGGCCGCACATAGCCGCTTCTTCCCTGCCCTGACTGATCAGCGCGACATCCGTAAAACCTGTAAAACGGTTTTCCAGGTTGTATTCCGACTGGCCGTGCCGCACAATAGTCAACTGACTTTTCATGATATAAATTTGGTGCAAGTTTAAATAAAAACCGGTTCTGCAATTTTCTTTTTTTGATTTTGGTTGACGGATGCTTCTTTTATCGGCATAAAATTAAGATGTTGGTTTTTCTATAAAGATCAATGCTGATTTTAACCTGGTAAAAGAAGTATCGACCTCCATCAAACCAAAACATACATTAACAGAAACCGAAATATTTTTAGCGAAAAGAAATAGAATTACAATTGCTGTAACCCTGCAAAACCCGCTTCGTATAAGTGCACAAAGAACATTAATTTTCAATTTTTCAGATCATAATTCACTTGTTATGAAGGCATTAATCTTATCAACCCAGCTTCTTGCCGCAATTTATAATCCTGCCAGCAGATTTATAAATACCAATTGGGTGAGCAAGGTTTCTAACAAATACGTAGAATCTATCAACCTGCGCGGCGGTAATTATGCAGTGCATTACGATAAAAAATCAGCACAAACTTTCCGTGGCTACTATAGTGTTTCTAAAGATACTTTGATCATTAAAGAGCGTGATGATTCGCGCGGGATCGCTTCCTATCACAAAATAAAACTTGTGCTGAAAGGTCATGAGTTGCATTATTTCAGCAATGAAGAACTGCTGAACCATCAATGGACAAAATCCAAAGTTCAAGCCGATAAGAACCGTGTTTTCACCAGAATATAGTTTCGTGGATTATATCTGACGGCTAAAATGTGCAGCTGTAAATATAACCTTCGGGAAAGAAATGGGCGTAATTGGCCAAGCAACGTATCCGGATTTCTGCAGGCAAATCTGACTCGTAAAGGAAGCCAAATACCGGCGTGCCTTTTTCTATTACAAACCAGTAATGATTTTTAAGCTTATCAAAAGTGTCGTCCGGCATCCGCGGTTCACGCGCGATAAAAAACGTGATGTACTGAAATTCAATTTCTGCCAGCGCATCCAAAAAATCTTTTGTAAGTCCTTCAACCTTTGCCATATGCTGTTTTTATTTTGTGCTGATACGCAGGCAAAGTATTCCGGGTTGTAAATATGTTTGATTAGAAACCAGATAACAGCCAGCCTGATTTTATGCCGATAAAAGAAGCATCCGATCATGCAGAACTTGTGTTTCGGCATCTGAAGAAAAGTAATATGATTAGCTTGAGGGATTCTAAAACAAGTTCAGGATGACAAAACCGGCACAACAACCTGCCACCAATTTTCACCCGATAAAAGAAGCATCCGGTTTTGTAAGATAAATGTTGCATGAGCATTTAAACAAACAACCGCTGTAATAGCTGTGTTTAACCGGAAACGAACATTAAACATTATGAAAAATTCTAATAACCCGGTTTGGTTTATCACCGGTTGCTCAACGGGTTTTGGGCGCGAACTGGCCAAATTGGTTTTAAAGCGGGGATGGAACGCTGTGGTTACGGCAAGAAACCCGGACCAGGTAAAAGATATTGCCGAAGGACATGAAAATACCGCGCTGGTTTTATCGCTGGATGTGAATGATAAAGCGCAAGTTGCCGCGGCAGTTGCCCGGGCACAGGAAACTTTTGGCAAAATTGATGTTTTGGTGAACAACGCCGGATACGGTTATTTCAGCAGTATTGAAGAAGGCGAAGAAGAAAAGATCAGGGCACAATTTGAAACTAACTTTTTCGGGTTGGTGAATATGGTGCAGGCCGTATTGCCAAAAATGCGCGGACAACGCAGCGGCCACATCATCAATTTTTCTTCTATCGGCGGCTTGCGGGCTTTCACGTCAACCGGTTATTATCATGCCACCAAGTTTGCGGTTGAGGGTTTGTCGGAATCTTTATCGCAGGAACTGGCACCGCTCGGGATCAAGGTTTTATTGGTTGAACCAGGGCCTTTCCGCACGGATTGGGCCGGAAGATCAACTTCAAGGACACCGGTACAAATTGCTGATTATCAAGATACTGTAGGAAAACGTATGGCAGCCAGCCAAAACGCAAGCGGCAAGCAGCAAGGCGATCCCGTTCGCGGTTGCGAAGCGATTATCAAAGCGGTAGAATCAAAAGATCATCACTTACGTTTGCTTTTGGGCGAACCAGCCTACAAAATGGCTTTAGAAAAATTAGATATGATGAAAGCTGATTTTGAAGTGAATAAAAATCTCACATTAAGTTCCGATTTCTCGGAATCAGAAAGATAGGCACCAAATTTTATCTGATAAAAAAAGCATGGACTTTTATAAAAGTCCATGCTTTTTTTATGAAATCAAATTGAGAAAATCACAAACTCACCGCATCCGTCAAATCAATATGCGTAAATTTATGCAGGTTGATAGCCGGAAACACACGGCGGACGCGCAGTGTCCCGGAATTGAAAAAGTCTGCCGTTTCCCGCCATTCTGTAGTCCGGATGCCACCATTGCTTTCCGGGTCGCTCATCACTAAAATTGATTTTGCACGATGGATCAGTTCACCGGCTACTTCGGCAATAATTGCATCTTTTTTGCTGATGCCGTCAATCTTTTTTAGCCAGCTGTTCGTCCTCAGCAAAAAATCATGTGAGTACAAGCCCAGCAGGCAGCGCGCCATTGGCGTGGCCGGCAAATGGTCCCACTGCAAATGATTGTTGAAACTTTCTACCCTTCTTTTGAAGCCCGGATAAATTTCATTCGTATCATGGATCAGCATCGCATAATCAAATTCCCAGCGCAAAGGTGCTTCATACAAAGCCGTCAGTTCCCAGGCGTTGTGCGTGCTGTAAGCATAAGACACGCCGTTGATTATCTTTTCATCATTCTGCCCGCATCCGTTAATTACAACTTTTATGTTGGCAGGTTTTATACCTTCTGCCAGTAATTCCTGCAACAGTTTAGGGATTGTTTTCTGGTAAAAAGGAAGGCAGGTAGCAATCACATAAACGATTTTGGTATCGGTAGCCGTCTTTTTTTGCGGTAAAAGGCATAATTTCTGCGGCATTTCGGGTTCGCCGCAATAATAACCGATGGGCATGTTGCCAAAAGTTTGCTGCCAGGTAGAGCTGGGTATAAACCTGTTGCCCGCGCCCACAAATGCAAATCCTTCATCCGCATCTACCGTTCCGTATTCGTAGGGCTGCCAGTAGCCTTCGTTCGGGTGGCTGTACCCGGTGATGCGGCCATCGGGCTGCAAAGTCATCGTCCCCAGCGGCACAACCATAAAACCTGACCGGGTATCACTAAAACGGCAAAATAAATGTGGCGTGCCAATCAGTTGGCCCATATCCACTCCGGCAACCATGGCCAATTGCTCATCAACTGCTAAACTTTGTTCTTCTAATGGTTGTAATTCTGTAATCATATTATTTGTTGATGGCAATTTTATTTAAAAATATTAAGTGTTGAAATCAGCGTTCCTGCTTAGATAATTAATATTTAAAATGAAATATGATCGAAAAAGTTTTATCCATACAAAAGTTAATCAATAGCGCAACCGGCAATAAAATCCAATTTTAGTGTGATAAAAGAAGCATCGACCTCAACAAAAAAACACGATAAATAATCCACAACAAAAATTGGAAGCTGAAATGGCAAAGCAAATGCTTCTTTTACCCTACAAAAATTTAGTCACAGCCGTGCTGAGATCGTAAACAGCAATATCTTCGGGCAATAAGTTTTTGATGATGCTGCTCCCCGCGGCACTGCGGTAGCCACCGGCACAATGTACCACAATCGGTTTTCCGGTCGGGATTTCTGCGGATCGTTCCATCAATTCGGGCAGCGGCAGATGCAGCGAACCCGCAAAACCAGGCTGTTCTTTGCGTTCTGCTGCATTGCGGACGTCTACAATTTGATAGTTTTCCGGGCGGATTTCAAAATCTGACAGATCCAATACATCTGATCTCAAACCGCCATGTTCAAACACAAAGGCTCCTTCAACAAAAGGTTCGTAACCTATTTTTGCTGTCCGGCGAAGCATTTCAAAGAGCTGAATTTTATTTTCAGCCGTCAAATAAAATTTTTCACCGGGAGCCAGAATACTTCCCAGCCAGGTTTCAAATTTTCCGTCAGACATTAAATTGATTGAATTCGGTAAATGGCCTGATTTAAAATTTTCTGCGGACCGGGTATCAATAATGATGATATTTTTTTGCGGAAATACCAAATCGCTCTTGTGCGCTGCCTCATTTTCAACCTTTACTTTTTTTAATGATTGCATCAGTCCCGGCGCGCCTTTTTTGTTCAAATCCACATCGTACGGAAAATATTTCGGCACAAACGGCTGGTCTTCCAGCAATACTTTCACAAACTGTTCTTCGCTTAAATCAGCCAAAGCCCAGTTACTGATTTTTTCCGCGCCGATCGTACTTGAATTGGCTTCACTCAAAGCTTTTCCGCATAAAGTACCTGCACCGTGCGCCGGATAAACCAAAACGGCATCATCCAAAATCATTAATTTTTGCCGGAGCGAACCGTACATTTGCTTTGCTAAATTTTCTCGCGTGTCGGTAACATTTCCGGCTGTTTCCCGCAAATCCGGCCTTCCGCAATCACCAATAAACAAAGTATCACCGGTAAAAACAGCATGGTCTTTTCCGCTGTGTTCCAGCACGATACAAATACTATCCGGCGAATGGCCGGGCGTATTGATTGCTTTTAACTTAATTTTGCCGAAAGAAATTGTGTCGCCGTCATCAAAAGTTTGGTGCGGATAAACGGCTCCCAAAAGCTTGGAACAATAAATCGTTGCGCCGGTAGTTTCGTGCAATTCCAGATGACCGCTCACAAAATCAGCGTGCGGGTGCGTTTCAATTACGCCGATGATTTTTGCCTCGTTGTTTGCTGCAAATTTTAGATATTGATTGATGTCTCTTGTCGGATCAATCAATATTATTTTGCTTTCACATTCACTTAAAATAGCATAGGAATAATGCGACAGGCTTTTATCTTCAAATTGTTCAATCTTCATATACTGTTTTTATAGGGTAAATTTCGGTCATGGCTTTTCCCGGTTTGGTGATCTGTGTTGCACAAGATGATCAATGAGGGAGTTTTTCCCGTAACAAACCATAAACCCAGGTCCCGCCGATTGCACTTAACAAGGTTACCGCAATCACCAGGAAGCCGCTTCCAATCTGCGCAAACAACGGCCCGGGGCAGGCACCGGTAACCGCCCAGCCAAATCCAAATATCAGCCCGCCCCAAACGTTGCCCCAGTGAAATTTTTTATCGGGGATTACAATGCTTCTTTTATCAATGGTTTTTAGGTGAAAGCGTTTAATCAGCAAGATAGAAATCATGCCAACCAAAATTGCGCTGCCAATGGTGCCATACATGTGGAAAGCCTGCAAGCGGAACATTTCCTGGATACGAAACCAGGATACGACTTGCGATTTGACCAGTACAATGCCAAATAAAGCACCCAGGAATAAATATTTAAGGTTTTTCATTGCTGATTAAAGCTGAAGCAGATAAGGCAAGATAAACCAGGTCATGATAAAGCCGCCAGCCATAAAACAACAGGTAGCCACCAGTGAAGGCCATTGCAAAGAAGAAATGCCCATAATGGCATGGCCGGAAGTACAACCGCCTGCATAGCGTGTACCAAATCCAACCAGAAAACCACCAATCACGATAAATACCAACCCTCTTAAAGTAAACAACTGGCTAAAACTGAAAATATCCTTTGGTAATAATCCGCTGAAATCTTTTATGCCTTCGTGCTGCAACAAAGCCTTAGTTGCCGGGCTGATATTTACCTGGCCGGGAACGGAAAGAAAATACGTGGCAAGAAATCCCCCGAGAATTATTCCTGCTGCAAAAAACAGGTTCCAGCTTTCTTTTTTCCAATCATATTTAAAGAAAGAAATATCAGCGGGAAAACAGGCGGCACAGATATGCCGCAGCGAAGAGGAAATGCCAAAAGTTTTGTTGCCTAAAAAAAGCAAGGCCGGAACCACCAGGCCGATCAGCGGACCTGCAACGTACCAGGGCCAGGGTTGTTTGATAAAATCCATGTAAATTATTTAGTTAACGTATTAATTAAAACAAACATACCCATCAATAACACGAACCAGCCAAAAGCCGGTTTAAGTTTGGTATCTAAATAAATTCATGGCGACAAAGTTAAGGCAAATTAGCGATGCTGCTTCGAGATGCTGTTTTTACCCCATAAAATTAAGGCTGATGATTTTATGCCGATAAAAACAGTATCAACCCAATTCTACAGAAGTTTACGACACGCTATTTTTACCCTATGAAATTAAGGCTGATGATTTTATGCCGATAAAAACAGTATCAACCCAATTCTACAGAAGTTTACGACATGCTGTTTTTACCCTATAAAATTTAGGCTGATGATTTTATGCCGATAAAAACAGTATCAACCCCAATCCGACAGAAGTTTACGACATGCTGTTTTTATACCATAAAATTTAGGCTGATGATTTTATGCCGATAAAAACAGTATCAATCCAATTCGGCAGATACTTTTAAAATTTCTACCAAACCGCGGATGCAAGCCAGCCGGTTGGTATCGCTGCCTGCGGGATAGGAAACGGTGGTTTGATGCCGGATGGATTTGATGCCCGAAAGATCAATGGCCTGCTGCACCTGCTTTTCCAAGGCTTTCATCAAGATGATTGCGGTTTCGGGCTGATGGATTTTCAGGCGTTCGCTTAAACCAACAATTCCGTTTTGCCGCTCCAGTTTTCTTTTCGGCAAATCGTGGCGTTCTGTATGCTCCGAACTCAAATGGTCCAGGAAGCAGCCGACGGTTTTAAAAAATTGGAGGAACTCTTCCGCCGAAGAAAAATCACCATAAAGCTCTTTGAAAGCGGCAAAAACCGTGCGGAACAAATTGGTATTGGCGAGGTAAAAGTTTTTGTCGGCCCTGCCCGGAGCCTCGCCAATCAGCAGGATTTTTACTTTTTCGGGTTTGTATTGTAAGGCTAATTCAATTGCGGGTTCCATTAATTCAATTTATAATTTCGGGCAAAACGCACAAATCAAAGATCAATCAGTAAACGAAGGTATTTTTATCAGAAAAACGCATCTTCCATAACTGATAGTAATAGAAAATGAGTTTTAAATTTATATCGGTAAAAGAAGCATTGCCGTTTTTATCTGGTAGTAAAACCATACTTCCGGTAAATCGCTTTAGCTTTTTCACTTACCAGAAAATCCATAAAGTCTTTGGCGGCCTGCAAATGCGGTGCATTTTTCATTTGCCCGGCAACATACGTGGCAGCAATGTTTTCCGTGGACGGGATTTCGATCAGTTCTGTTGGATGCCCGATCATCTGCTGATAAAAAGCTTCGGAATACCAAACCGGTGCCGCATCACTTTGATTATACAAAATGCGCATCGGCGATTGGCGGTGGTGGATTTGGGTGAGAAAAGTTGTACTATCTTTTACCTTATCATCCATAATTTTTTTGCGCAAGGTTTCGCCACCGGCTTTCACATAAGCCTCTTCAATGCGTTTGCCAATTCCTTCCCATTCCGGGTTTGGCATACTCACACGGATATCGTTTCGGCCTAAATCTTTCAAAGTTTTAACCTGTTTTGGATTACCTTTTTGCACCATCAAAGCCAAACGGTTGTAGGCATAAGGTTCTGTTTTGCTGAATAATTGCGGCAGCTGATCCATTTTATTTTTGCCGGCGGTATAAACATCCGGCTTTAAAGTGATGCGCATGTTGCCGATGGTGATTGAGCCAGCTTCAATTTGCTTGGCCAATATCCCCGGCGGCAAAGTTTCTGCAAAAATGCGCTGGTATTGAGGCTGTTCTTTTTTGAAAGCTGCCAGCAAATCATCTATACACATAAACTGGTTTCCGGCAAAAAAAACCACTAATTGCGGATCATTGATATCACCAAATAAATCCGGCACATTATCCACGCCCGGAACGGTAAACATCACTTTGCTTTGCGGCGGCGTGTTCCAGGGTGGATCGAATCGATGATCTTGCGCTTTTGCAGTAATTGTTGCGGCTATAATAGTGAAGGTTGTTAGAATTTTATTTTTTAGGGTTGACATATTTGTTGTTGAATAAGTTTAGTCTTTCTATCGATGCTTTTATAGTGAAATAATTGGATACCTGTTTCTAACGCCAGAATAACAACCATAAAAGTATCCGCCCAGGCGCGGTGGGTTGAATGCCGCCCGGAGGCGATTCGGCATTCTTGAATTTTGGTTCTTTTGTTCAAGCAAAAGAACGCACAAGAAAAACTACTCGATGAAGATCTCTCCCTGTGGTCGAGATGACAAAGCGTATAGTTAAGCTTAGGGATGCACCGTTGCCCAGCCTTCATACTCGCGCAAAATAATTTCGCCGTTGCCGCTTGGCACGTAGGAAATGAAGTCGAAAAGGTCATTTTTATCGATTTTCCGTTCGCGTACCGTGTTGCTGCATTGCGCCAGGATCACACCTTTTTCCTGCAGCTTTTTCAGCGTTTCTTCATACGGGTTGCTCTTCATAAAAACCGAAACACCGTCGCCAAAAGCAATCAGTTCTACATGCAGCTTGCCTTTCAAACGCGGGTCTTCCAGCGCATTATCGAGGTTGCGCAGCGTGGCTTTTATTTTTTTATCATCGTTGGAATTGAGGATGTAAAGCGCGTTGTAGCTTTTCAACATCGGTTTTGCACCGGTAAAAACAGCATCAGTTTGCGCTTTGGCGGGTTTTGCAAAAACAAGCAGGGCAAATGCGGCTAAAATTAAAGTGTACTTTTTCATAGTTTTTGGTTTGAGTTGATTTATATGGATAAATTTTTCTGTGCTTCTTTTATCGGCTTAAAAGGCCCGAACTTATGTTGTTTTTCGCTGAATTGATCCGCATAAGGCCCAAAAGGAAAATCGATTGGTTTTTTGTCAAGGTTCGTCCAGTCCTTGTGCTGATCTTTGTGCGGCCTCGGTTGCGAATTTACAAAAGCAGCCACGTTCCAGGCTTCTTCATTCGTCAGCTGCGGGTTCTGATAAGTGGCACCATACGGCATATTATTTTTCACGAAACCCGCAAAGTTGCCCAGTCGGTACATTCCCGCGCCGTCATTATAACTGTGCTTGCCCCAAAGCGGCGGATATTGATACGATTTCTTGTCCGCAGCCAGTAAACCTTCACCATTTTCACCATGGCAGCTCTGGCATTTCAGCATAAAAACTGCTTTTCCTTTTGTGGGATCGGCGGCCACATCTAAAAAAGCAAGTTTTTCGGTGGCTGCGCCAAAAAGCTGCTGTTTCTTTTGCACATTTTTTCCGATCCACTTCATATATGCTAAAATCGACTGCACTTCCTTAGAAGCTGTATCGGGCACTTTTCCGGCCAAACTCCGCTCAAAACATTCGGCAATACGTGAAGAAGCAGGCGACATTTTGCCGCTGCGGTAACTCATTTTCGGATAACCGGCCATAAATCCGCCATAATTATTACCAAACAAACGTGTTCCGGCATCCAAATGGCAGTTCTGGCAATTCATGCCGTTGGTAATCCGGGCGATGCTTCCTTTTGGGCCGAAATAATTGGCAGTATGCGCCAGCAAATCTTTTCCGTAACGGATCATGTCGCCTTGTTTTCCTGCGGGAATGGTTGCTGCATCCGGTGCTTTCCAGGCATCTGCAGGAATTGTGTTTGCGCTTTTTGTAGAAGTAATTTGGGTCGAGGCAGCAATGATTGAACCGTTTGTGCCTGCATTGGTTTCAGCTGCAGAAGGTTCTCCCCGACCAGAAAACATCAGCCCAACAAAAATTAAAATCCCGGCTATAGTTAGCAGCGATATAAAAATGGTGTAACGCGTAATTTTTACGAGGGCTTTGATGACTTCTTTTTCGGGCTGATTTTCCATACCGCTGCTTTTGATGAACCAAATATACCGCAGATAATCAGTTCATTTAAATCATCTTTGGTAATCCTCCATCACCTGAAATGATGAATAATTTAGGTACTAAAGATTGAAATTATGCCGATAAAAGAAGCATCAAAATTCAGCTTAAAAAACGGAACTGAACAGAGGCCTAAAATTTATTTCATGCTTTTTTTACCTATGAAAAAATACACGATTGAAACCGGAATGAAAAATACGCTGAGCCAACTGGCATAATTCCACTCGAATTTCCAATGTTGCATTTGCATATTTTGATGCGGCGGTTTTGGTAACCAATGTAAACCCTCAAAAGAAACATCGATTATTAAAGCGGTGATAAAAATACTCAAACCTAAAACCGCCAACAAAAACCACATTGTTTTTTGTCCGAAATATTTGCGGTAAACCATCAGCATGGGTATCGTAATCAAATCGGAAAGGATAAACGCGATTACGCCGCCAAAAGAAATACCGCCATGCCAAAGTACGTTGGCCATCACGATGTTTCCAACAGAACATACAAAAGCAAAAATGGCGATCAGTATGCCGATCAATGCGTTCCAGGCCAGAATGAGCAGGTGTGGCACGGAGCTGTTTCCGCTTAAAAAAAGCCCTCTCCAAAATGCATCCGGCACTACAACCATTACAATGGCAGAAAGTGTAATGCCGATTAAAATGTCTTTTCCCACCATCATTACATCCATATAAAAGTGGCCGCTTGCCTGCACCAGCTTTTGTTTAAAAGTGGTTTTTTCGGGCATTTTCATGGCTGAGTGATCGTGGTGGCCCATATCTGCCATCTCGTTGCCGTGATGATGTGCATCTGCTGTTTGATCACTTTGTTTTACCTTTGTGCTGGCTTCTTCCTGGAGTGATTTTGGGAAAAACCAAACCAGCAACGTAGTAGAAATTAAAATAAAAATAAAGCCGCCAATAACTTCGGCACCAAAAAACGACCAACCCAGCAGCGCTACAATTACAATAAAAATTTCAAAAACCAGGTTGGTGCTGGACACCATAAAAGCGACTGCATTAGACCAGGTGGCCCCTTTCATTACCAGCGTTCGGGCCATGGATGCGGCTGCATACGAACAGGATGAAGAAATAGCACCAAAAAAAGTTGCCAGTCCGATAGAACCAGCATTATTTTTTCCTAACCGGGAGGAAATAGTTTCTGTTGGGATGAAAGCACGGATGACTGAAGAAAGGATAAACCCGAAAGCCAGTCCCCAGGAAATTTCCCACATCATCTGTAAAAACTCTAAAAATATTTGGGTGATCGTATTCATAATAGATTTTAAAATAAAAAGCCCGATTGCTCAGGCTTTGGGTACTTAAACATTTTCAGCCTGAAACCCGATACTTTTTAAAGCCTGGGTAATCTGCTGGGGCCTTAAACTGGAATCAGCATTTACAGTCAGCGTTTTTTCTTTGCCGCCCGTATCTACCTGCCAGTTGGCTACGCCGTTTAAGGCATTTAAAACAGGCGTTACTTTGGCCACGCAGCCGCCGCAATTGATATTGGTTTTGAATTTTAAAGTTTCCATACAAATCAAATTAAATATAAAGTTGAGGTAATTATTGTCGGCCAAATATTTTTGTACAATGCAAAATTGATGCTTCTTTTATCAGGTTAAAATTCAAATCAAACCAATGTTTTTTGCTGAAATGATCCAAGTTTTAGTGTGCTAAAAGAAGCATTTCATTAGCAGCAACCAATCAAAACGCAGGCAATATTACACTGCAAGTTTAGCGTATTATACCGTTTCAAGTTTACATAATCCGGCCAAAATTTTATACAATCCTGATCCTAAATACTTGAGGTTTTATTTGCATGTTTGCCAAGGACAATCAGTTATCGCAAAACATAATCTTCCGATTTTACTTGTTTTGATGATCGTTTTTTACATTTCACCACAAAAATTTTATGGATATTACCGCTCTTTCTTTTCCGCTTTTAGCCATCATATTTATTGTTGCCGCCATTGCAATCTGGTTTGCGGGCATCAAAATTTCGAATACCACCGATGTACTTTCTAAACATTTTGGCCTGGGCGAAGCGTTGGGCGGACTGATTATCCTGGCGATTGTCACTAATTTGCCCGAAATGGTGATTGTAGTTACCGCGTCATTACAGAATAATTTAGGACTTGCGATAGGGAACATCCTGGGCGGCATTGCAATCCAAACGGTGGTACTGGTTGTGTTAGATGCGTTTGGTCTGGGGAAAAAAGATCCGCTTACTTACAAAGCCGTTTCGCTGGTGCTGGTGCTGGAAGCGGTTTTGGTTTTAGCTGTGTTATCTTTGGTGGTAATGGGCCATCAGTTACCTGCAAAAGTGATTTTATGGCATATCACGCCTGCTGGTTTGCTCATTGCAATTGTTTGGATTGTGAGCGTAAAAATCATCAGCAAAGCCAAAAAAGATTTGCCTTGGGTAGCAAAAGAAACGGCCGATCCACAAAAAACACCCGATAAAAACAGTAATCCACAAGATGATGGCCAGCAAAAACCTATTGGCAAAACCATTACAATCTTTCTGATTAGTGCTATCATAACGTTGCTTGCAGGTGTCGCTTTAGAGATCAGCAGTGCTGCGATGGCCAAACAAATTGGGATGCAGGGTGTACTTTTTGGCGCAACGGTACTGGCAGCAGCCACTTCCCTACCCGAAGTTTCAACCGGATTGGCTTCTGTAAAGATAAAGGATTACGATTTGGCCATCAGTGATATTTTTGGCGGTAATGCTTTTTTACCGGTACTTTTTTTGATTGCCACCGTCATTTCCGGAAAAGCGATTTTACCAATGGCGCAAAAATCTGATATTTACCTTACTGGTTTAGGCATGCTGCTCACTACCATTTACATTTATGGTTTGATCTTTCGCCCCAAAAAACAAATTTTACGCATGGGCATTGATTCATTTTTAGTGCTGATTGTTTACTTTCTAGGGATCGCCGGCCTGTTTTTTATCAGCTAAAAGAAGCATTATCGAACTTAAACTTTAGCTTTAAAAATCACTTCCATATATTTTTTCTGATTTTATGCCGATAAAAGAAGCACAGCCTGAGGATGTTAAAAACACGCTGAAATCTTCTTTTGAGCATTACCTGATACTCAGGCAGCTTTTGCGCTGGACGATTTTGGTTATTCCGGTAGCCATCGTCATCGGCAGTTTGGTAGCTTTTTTTTTGTGGCTACTGGGCTGGGCCATCCACTACCGGTTTGCGCATCCGTGGTTGCTGTTTTTGCTGCCTTTTGCCGGGGTTTTAATCCATTTTATGTACCAGTTTACAGGCAGGTCAGCAGAAAAAGGGAACAACCTGATCATGGAAGAAATCCATCAGCCGGGTGGCGGCGTGCCCTGGCAAATGGCCCCGGTGGTTTTGATCACTACAGTCATTACCCATTTTTTCGGCGGTTCTGCCGGGCGCGAAGGAACGGCCGTACAGATTGGCGGGAGCATGGCCGGTTTGATGGGCAACTGGTTAAAGCTGGGGCAAGCGGAAGTAAAACTGATCCTGACGGCCGGTGTTGCTGCCGGTTTCGGTGCCGTTTTTGGCACGCCGCTTACCGGTGCGTTTTTCGCTTTGGAAGTGCTGAGCATTGGCCAAA
>JAABUT010000299.1_pt1 | contig 89034 bp, 83 predicted proteins | sample 5559281 | NCBI WGS metagenome assembly JAABUT01 (sample SAMN10711880, study PRJNA513359) | rock metagenome | isolation source: Antarctica rocks | place: Antarctica: Victoria Land, Ricker Hills nord | collected 2016-01-04 | reverse complement strand
CGTGCAGCGCCTGCACCTGCCCGCGCCGGGCGAGCGCCCGGGCCACGCCACCCACCTCCTCGGGATGCTCGAGGAGGTGCTCGCCGCGGCGAGCACCGGCTGGGAGGACGTCGAGCGGCTCGTGGTGGGCACCGGGCCCGGGACGTTCACGGGGCTGCGAATCGGCATCGCCACCGCGCGTGCGCTGGCCCAGGCTCGCGGACTGCCGCTCCTCGGCGCCTCGACGCTCCGGGCGCTCGCCGCCGCCGCGCAGGCCTCGGAGCCCCGCCCCGGCCGCCCGGTCTTCGCGGTCATCGACGCGCGCCGCAGTGAGGCCTTCGCGGCCGGCTGGCACGCGGAGGAGGAGCTCTTGCGGCCCGCCGCGCTCGCCCCGAGCGCGCTCGCCCAGCGGGTTCGAGCCCTGCGGGCCGCACCGCTGGCGGTGGGAGACGGGGCGGTACGATTCCGGGACCAACTGGCGCAAGCCGGAGCCAGCGTCCCGGAGGACGACTCACCGTTGCATACCGTCAACGCGGCCTTCCACTGCCTGCGGTGCCTCCGCGTCGAGCCGAGCGCCGCCGGGGACGTCCTCCCCGACTACGTGCGCCTGCCCGACGCCGAGCTGCGCCGGCGCGCGAGCGAGCCCGCGCCATGAGCGAGCCGCTCGAGATCCGCCGCCTCTCCTACTCCGACCTGCCCCAGGGCGCGGTCGTCGAGCGCCGTGCGTTCCCGACTCCGTGGTCCCTGGCGATGTTCGTCCTCGAGCTCTCCAAGCCCTCGGGCATATGCCTCGCCGCCCTCCGCGGACGCCGGCTCGTGGGGTACCTGATCTGCTCGCGCTATGACCGGGTGTGGCACGTGATGAACATCGCCGTCGACCCCGGGGAGCGCCGGCGCGGCGTGGCCTCCGCTCTGCTCGTGCGGCTCTTCGAGCGCGCGGGCGACCCGGAAGCGGAGTTCACACTCGAGGTCCGGCCCTCGAACGCCGCGGCGATCACCCTCTACGAGCGCTTCGCGTTCCGGCCCGCGGGCATGCGCCGGCGCTACTACCAGGACAACGGCGAGGACGCGCTCATCATGTGGCGCACGCCGGCCACGCTCGCGGCGGGAGAGCCGCTGCCCTCGGCCGAGCCGGCGTGATCCTCGCCCTCGAGACGAGCTGCGACGACACCTGCGCCGCCGTCATCACCGCCCGCGGCGAGATCCGAGCCAACGTGATCTCCTCGCAAGGGGTACACGACCGCTACGGCGGGGTTGTGCCCGAGATCGCCTCGCGCCACCACCTCGAGCTCGTCAACGCCGTGGTGGCCGACGCTCTCGCGCAGGCCGGCGCGAGCCTGCCCGAGCTCGACGCGATCGCCGTGACCCAGGGCCCCGGCCTCGTGGGCGCCCTGCTCGTCGGAGTGGCGAGCGCCAAGGCGCTCGCGGCCGCGCACCGCCTGCCGCTCGTGCCCGTCGATCACCTGCACGGCCACGTGGCGGCGAACTTCCTCGCCCCGCACCCGTTCGAGCCGCCGTTCCTGTGCCTGATCGCCTCCGGCGGCCATACGCTGCTCGCCCGCGTCGAGGGCCACGGACCGGAATGGGAGGTGCTCGGCACGACGCTCGACGATGCGGCCGGCGAGGCCTTCGACAAGGGAGCGCGCCTGCTCGGCTTAGGCTACCCGGGCGGGCCCGCGCTCGAGAGGCTCGCCCGCGAGGGCGATCCCGCGGCCTTCTCCTTCCCCACCGGCGCGCGCGTCGCGGGGCTCGACTTCTCCTTCGCCGGCCTGAAGACCGCGCTGCTCTACAAGGTGCGGGAGCTGGGGGAGGAGGAGGTCGCTCGTCGCCGCGCCGACCTCGCCGCCGCCTACCAGCACGCGATCGTCGAGGCGCTCGCGTTGCGGGTCGAGGCGGCGCTCGCGCAGACGGGACTGCGCCGCCTGGCTCTCGGCGGGGGCGTCGCCGCCAACGGCCCGCTGCGAGCGCGCGTGCAGGGCCTCGCGGACGAGCTCGAGGTCCCACCGCTCGCGCTCTGCACCGACAACGCGGCGATGATCGCGAGCGCCGCGCGCTATCTCCCGCCGCTCGCCTTTCCCGACTACCTGAGCCTCGACGCCTACGCCTCGGGCGAGCGCGGGCTGTGAGCTCGTCGGGCCGCCGGGAGGTCGTCCTCTACGGGCGCCCGGGGTGCCACCTCTGCGAGGAGGCGCGCGCGGTCCTCGAGCGGGTCAGGGCCCAGGTGCCCTTCCGCTTCGAGGAGCGCGACATCGAGGCCGACGAGCATCTGCTGCGCCGCTACCTCGAGCGGATCCCCGTGGTGACGATCGACGGGGAGGAGCACTTCGAGTTCTTCGTCGAGGAGGCCGATCTGCGGGCGCGGCTCGCCGGGGTAGAGTAAGCAGGGAGATGAGCTTTGTGCACCAAGCCGCGGCGGGCAGCGAGGACGGCGCCGGCGAGAAGCTCTCGCTCGGGGTCGCCGCCCGCCTCTCGCGCTACCTCCAGGTGCTCACCCAGGCTCGCAAGATGGGCAAGGAGACGATCTCCTCCCAGGAGCTCTCGGACTACACGCACGTCAACTCGACGCAGATCCGCCGCGATCTCTCGGGCTTTGGCAAGTTTGGCAAGCGCGGCGTGGGCTACAACGTCGATTCGCTCGTCTCACAGATCCGCAAGATCCTGCGCACCTCGGGCCAGCACAACATCGCGCTGTTCGGGGCCGGCAACCTCGGCCTCGCGATCGCCTCCTCGGACATCTTCGCCGACCACGGCTTCCGGGTCGTCGCGATCTTCGACGTCGATCGCGACAAGGTCGGGCGCTCGATCGGCCCGCACCGGATCCACCACACCGACGAGCTGAAGAGCGTGGTCGAGGAGGAGGACATCATCGTCGGCGTCCTCGCCGTGCCCACGAGCGCCGCCCAACCGCTCGCCGACCTGCTGGTCGACGCGGGCGTGAAGATCATTTTCAACTACTCCGAGGCGCTCGTCGACGTCCCCCCCGAGGTGACGGTCCACACCTCGAGCCCAGCCGTCGATCTCCTCTACGCGCTCTACTTCTATCTGACCTGACGTCCGCGGCCGCCGTGGCCATCGACCTCGACTCCGCCTTCGCCGCCTTCGAGGCCTCCACCGACTTCACGGTCGGGGTGGAGGAGGAGTTCGCGATCCTCGATCCGGCCTCGCTGGATCTCGTGGGCCGCTACGAGGCGCTCAAGGCGGCGGCCGCCGAGGACGAGGTGCTGCGCGACTCGGTCGCCGGCGAGCTCATCTCCTCGGAGATCGAGATCCGCTCGGGAAGGGGGGAGGGCCTCGAGGACGCGCTCGAGCACCAGCGCGAGTGCCGCCGCCGCCTCTTCGCCCTTGCCGCCGAGCACGGGGTCGCGCTTGGGGCCACGGGGACCCACCCGTGGGCGGACTACCGCGAGCAGGAGATCATCGACACCGAGCACTACCGCCGCCTCGAGCGCGACCTGCAGATGGTGGCCCGGCGCAACAACACCTTCTCCCTTCACGTCCACGTCGGCGTGCGCGGCGCCGACCGGGCGGTCGAGGTGTGCGACCGCCTGCGTCCGGTCGCTCCCGTGCTGCTCGCGCTCTCGGCCAACTCGCCCTACCTCGACGGCCGCGATGCGGGCCTGCACTCCGCGCGCACCCAGGTCTTCACCAAGAGCTTTCCGCGCTGCGGGATCCCCGACCACTACGGCTCGTGGGCCTCCTACCGCGACTACATCGACCTGCTGCTGCGCACGCGCTCGATCGTCGAGTACACCCAGGTGTGGTGGTCGCTGCGCCCGCACTTCGGCTTCGGCACGGTCGAGGTGAGGATCTGCGACGCACAGAGCACGGCGCCCGAGTCCGACGCGCTCGCGGCGCTGATCGTCGCCTGCGTGGCCCAGGCGGCCCGCGACGCCGACGAGGGCCGCCCGTCCGACCCGCAGCCGCGCCGCCTGCTCGAGGAGAACCTCTGGCGCGCGATCCGCTACGGCCGCGACGGCCGGCTCGTCGACTTCGCCGCCGGCCGTGAGCTCGAAGCGGAGGAGGCGCTCGAGCGGCTGCTCGCCTGGTGTGAGCCGGCGCGTGGGGAGCTCGGCCTTGAGGTCTCGCTGCCCGAGCTCAACGGGGCCCAGCGTCAGCGGCGGATGATCGACACGGGGGCCGACGCGCCGGAGGTCTACGCTGTCTCCGTGCGCGAGACCCGCGATACCTACGCCGCCCAGGCGGTGTGCGAATGAGCGTCGGCCCCGAGCCCGGTGCGGGCGCCGAGCCCGAGCCCACCGAGGAGGAGCTGCGCGCGGCGCTCGAGGAGGAGATGAAGCGCGTCGGCGTGGCCGACATCCTGCTCCAGGGCGTCGTCTCGATGCTCAACATCGGCTTTCGCCGTACGGGAGTCGCGCCGGGCACCGAGGGCGAGCGCGACCTCGAGCAGGTGGCTCTCGCGGTCGACGCCGTCCGCGCGCAGCTCGGGGTCATCGAGCGCGCCGCGCCCGAGCAGCTCCGGCCGATCCGCGACGCGCTCTCCCAGCTCCAGATGGCTTTCGTGCAGGCCGGCGGCGCGCCTCCCGCGGAGGGAGCCGCCGCGGCGCCTGCTCCCGAACCCCCGCCCCAGAGTCCCGCCGGCCCGGGCAGCGCCCAGTCCACCGGGCGACTCTGGGTGCCCGGCCGCTGAACCACCCCGGTCCGCCGCTCGCGGTTCGACCGCGGGGAACGCTAGACTGCCGCCGCCTTTGACGGGCAGAGGCGGCGTCGTTTGGCCGCTCGCCCTCTTCTCCTCGGCGCGCTCGCCGGCGCGCCGCCCCGCCTTCCCACTGACTTCGGAGGAACCTTCCTTGAGTGCATTCCTGAGAGACCACGGGGTCGTCATCGCGCTCGTGTGCGCCGGTGCCGCTGTGCTCTACGGCGCGCTCACCTCGCGCTCGCTGCTCGCCCTCTCCCCGGGCAACGAGCGCATGCGCGAGATCTCCCTCGCCGTGCAGGAGGGCGCCTCGGCGTACCTGAAGCGCCAGTACGCGGTGATCGCCGGCGTCGGCGCGCTGCTCTTCGTCGCGCTCATCTTCATTCAGGACATCAAGGTGGCGATCGGCTTCCTGCTCGGCGGGCTGCTCTCCGCCGCCGCGGGGTTCATCGGGATGAACGTCTCCGTGCGCGCCAACGCCCGCGTGGCCGAGGCCGCTCGCGGCGGTATTCCGCCCGCGCTGGCCGCCGCCTTCCGCGGCGGAGCGGTCACCGGACTCTTCGTGGTCGGGCTCGCGCTGCTCGGCGTCGCGGCCTACTACGGCATCCTCACCTCGTTCTTCGGCATCAAGCCCAAGGAGACGATCGATGCGCTCATCGGCCTGAGCTTCGGCGGCTCGCTCATCTCCGTCTTCGCCCGCCTCGGCGGAGGGATCTTCACCAAGGGCGCCGACGTGGGCGCCGACCTCGTGGGCAAGATCGAGGCCGGCATCCCCGAGGACGATCCGCGCAACCCGGCGACGATCGCCGACAACGTGGGCGACAACGTGGGCGACTGCGCCGGCATGGCCGCCGACCTCTTCGAGACCTACGCGGTCACCGCCGTGGCGGTCATGCTCCTCGGCGTCCTCACCTTCAAGGCCAACCTGACCCAGGCGGCGCTCTACCCGCTCGTGCTCGGCGGCGTGTCGATCATCGCCTCGATCATCGGCACCTTCGCGGTGCGCTCGAAGTCGGGCAACGTCGAGCGCGCGCTCTACCAGGGGCTGATCGTCTCGGGCCTGCTCGCCGCCGCCGCGTTCTACCCCGTGACCTACTTCCTGCTCGACGGCGTGAAGGGTGCGAGCGTCGGCAACCTCTACCTCTGCTCGCTGATCGGGATCGGCATCACCGCCGCCCTCTTCTTCATCACGGACTACTACACCTCGACACGCTTCCCGCCCGTGCGCTCCACCGCGCGGGCCTCGCAGACCGGCCACGCGACGAACATCATCCAGGGGCTCGCGCAGGGCTTTCAGTCCACGGCTGCCCCCGCGCTCGTCCTCGCTCTGGGCATCCTCGGGGCCAACGCGCTCGGCGGCATCTACGGGATCGGAGTGGCCGTCATGGCCCAGCTCTCGCTCACCGGGCTGATCGTCGCGCTCGACGCCTTCGGGCCGATCACCGACAACGCGGGCGGCATCGCGGAGATGGCCGATCTCCCCGAGGACGTGCGCAACGTCACCGACCCGCTCGACGCGGTCGGCAACACCACGAAGGCCGTAACCAAGGGCTACGCGATCGGCTCCGCCGTGCTCGCCGCGCTCGTGCTCTTCGCCGCGTTCCGCGAGGAGCTGAACTCCAAGCTCGGCCCGGGCAAGGGCATCACCTTCCGGATCGACGACCCGGTGGTGCTGGTCGGGCTCCTCATCGGCGGTCTGATGGTCTATCTGTTCGTGGCGCTTTCGATCGAGGCCGTCGGCCGCGCCGGCGGCGAGGTCGTTGAGGAGGTCCGCCGGCAGTTCCGCGAGAAGCCGGGGATCATGGAGGGCACCGACCGTCCGGACTACGCCACCTGCGTGGCCATCGTCACCAAGTCCGCCCAGCGGGAGATGATCCTTCCCTCGCTCATCCCGATCCTCGTCACGCTCGTGGTCGGCGTGCTGAGCGCCAAGGCGCTCGGCGGCCTGCTCGTCGGCGTGATCGTCGTCGGCCTCTTCGTGGCGATCTCCATGACCTCGGGCGGCGGGGCGTGGGACAACGCCAAGAAGCTGATCGAGGACGGCGAGTACGGCGGCAAGGGCTCGGAGGCCCACGCCGCGTCGATCACCGGCGACACCGTCGGCGATCCCTACAAGGACACCGCCGGCCCCGCGATCAACCCGATGATCAAGGTCGCGAACATCGTCGCGATCCTGATCATCCCGCTGATCACCTAAGTTTCACGGTGAGCCGGGCGGCTCGAGCTCCAGCAGTTGCTGAGCGCTGAGCGCCACCGCCGACGCGTTCATCCTGCCCGGCGGCGTCGACCTCGCCAGCGCGGACCGGGCTGGCTTTGTCGGCGCGCTCGTCCCCGGAGCGCTCGCGGGCGGCGCTGGGCTGCGCGAGAGGAGAAGGCGGGTTGAGCACCCGCCGGTGAGCATCATCCGCCTCTTCCTCGACCCGCCGCGGAGGGCCCTCAGCACGACGCGACAGGCCTCATCGCGTCGAGGCGAGGCCGGAGTCGATGGCCAGACCGCCGAGCACTTTTTCAAGGGCTCACCGCATATGGACGATATCCCGGGCTCCAGCCGTCGTCAGGGGAGCCTCGTGGGCAAGCAGAGCCACCGTCAGCTGATCTTCTACCTACCGCTGGCGGTGGTCGTGACCTTCGTCGTCGCGGTGTGCCCCGTCCTGCTGGTGTGGTGGCTGCGCGCTTCGGACGCGGTCACGTCCTCGTGGGTGGCGGCCGGCGTGGGCGCCGCGGCGTCGTTCGGCGCCTCCTACCTCGGTGGCGCCTTCTGGAAGACGCGAGTCCACTCGGAGGACATCCTGTTCGGCGAGCTCATGCTGTGGGGATGGGTGCAGCGCTGGCGCATCGAGCGCCGCCTGGCCGCGGCCTCCGACCTGCTCGGCCTGGCGGACGGAGCTCCCCGGAACCTGCCCGGTGGACGGCTGACCGACGAGCAGCGCGTCGGCCTGCTGCGCCAGCTCGCCGCGACGCTCGAGGCCCGAGACGCCTACACTCACGGCCACTCGCGGCGGGTGGCGCGGCATGCCTCGAACATCGCCAAGCGCATGAACATGTCGCCGGCGGAGGTCGCGAAGGTCCGGACGGCCGCGGCCATGCACGACGTCGGGAAGGTCAAGACCCCGATCGCCGTACTGCACAAGGAGGGCAAGCTGACCGACGAGGAGTTCGGGATCATCAAGCTCCACCCCGTCGAGGGAGCGTCGATGGTGGAGACCCTCCGCGACGCCGAGCTGACCGCGATGGTGCGCCACCACCACGAGCGGCTCGACGGGACGGGCTACCCCGACCGGCTGGCGGGCGACGCCATTCCGGTCGGCGCGCGCATCATCGCGGTGGCCGACACCTTCGACGCGATCACCTCGACCCGCGCCTACCGCGCGGCTCACGCGCACAAGCGGGCGCTCGACATCCTGCACGCCGAGGCCGGCACCCAGCTCGATCCCGACGCGGTGCGCGCCTTCTGCCGTTGCTACGGCGGCATGCGCCCGCTGGCCGTGTGGACGATCCTGGCCAACGTGCCTCAGAGGCTCGTCTCGTGGTTCGGCCGCGGGTTGGGGACCGCGAACGCGTCGTCGGTGGCCAACGTGATGGCCACCGCCGCCACCACGGCGGCCGTGGGCGGTGTCGCGCTCGGGCCGATCCTCAAGCCGGCAGGCCACTCGCACCGGGCGATCGCGACCGTCGCCGCGTCAGGCGTGGGTTCGCAGGCGCAGAACGGTGCCGGACCGACTCATCCCGCCTGGCAGACGCGCGGGCCCGCCCACCCTGGCCGCCGTGCGTCCTCCACCTCTCCGCGCCGGCCGGCGTCTCGGGTGGCGAGCATCGTCGCGCCGGCGGCGCCTCGCTCCGCGGTCATCCGCGGGCCCGTCAGCCGCACGATCTCCGGCGGGGCGGCGATCTCCTCCCGCCGGCTTCGCGCCCATCCGCACCACTCGCCACAGTCCCTCGCGGCTCCTCAGCGTCCCGCGGCGGCCCCGAAGCCCACGCCCGGACACCCTCCGGTCGGCAACGCGACGCCGGTCCATCAAGGCGTCGGACACGGAGCTCCTAAGCATCACGGCACGGCCGTTCGGCCTCGCGGGCACGGGCACGGGGTCAACCCCGGCCCGGGCACGGGAGCGGGCTCGCAAACAACAGCCGGCCCGGGCGCCGGTCCTGCTCCGGGCACCGCGCCCGGCTCGGGTCCCGCGCCGGGCCCCGCGCCGGGGACGGGCGCCAACCCCGGTCCGGGCGTAGCGCCCGGACCGCAGATCGCGCCCGGACAGGGTGGCGTGAGCCCGGGGCCCGCTAGTGCCCCGGGCCAGCCGATCGCGCCGGGCCAGGACGGAGCGCCGGGACCGGGCATCGCGCCCGGCCTGGGCATCGGGGACGTCATCCCCGGCCTGGGCGCCAATCCGGCGCCCGGTCAGGTCATCGCGCCCGGAGCGGGCGGGGGACCGGGCTCGTCCAACGGATCCGGCTCGACCGTCGCCCCCGGCGCGGGTAGCGCCCCCGGGGCGGGTAGCGCACCCGGGGCGGGCGGCTCCGAGCAGGGCGGGGGCCACGGCCACGGCCACGGTCATGGCAACGGAAACGGAAACGGCCGTGGAAACGGCAACGGAAACGGCAACGGGCGCGGCAACGGCCACTGACGGCCAGGCCCTCTCCGGCCCGCGAGCCTCAGCCTGAGGAGGCGACCAGGCCGACCTCGGCGCACCCGGCCGAAAGGGTGGCCAGCCCGAAGCCGTCGACCGGGCCCAGCGCGCCCGTGCCCTCCAGGCCGTGCTCGGAGATCCGCTGAGCGGCCCAGGCGATCACATCGCCGGTGAACGTGTATCCGTTGGGTCCGGTGAGCTCCGCCCGCGCCAGCACGACTCCGTTCGCGTCCAGCGCCTCGGCGATCACCCGCGAGCCCGTGCGCGCCCGCGTCGCCGCGTCGGGCCCGCCGGAGGAGCCCTTCACGAAGCGCTCGGTGAGCGACGCAAGGCCCTCGGTGAGCCCCGGGACCCGTCCCGCGAGCTCTCCCACCGCCGAGAACGCCTGCATCCCCCGGGAGAGGGGGCCGAACCAGCCGAGGTAGGTGTCGACCTCGCGCAGCCCCGGCTGCAGGCGCGGCAGGGCGAAGTGCTCCGAGCCGCCGACGGAGACCCCGGAGAGCCGCGCGGTGGAGCCGCCGGCGGCGAACGAGCGCACCCGGACGGCGGCGCGCTCGCTCACGAGGTGACCGTCGCGCCAGGCGAAGGAGGGAGCGAGGGCCACGCCGGCGAGCGAGGCGACGGTGCCGCCGCTCATCGCCTCGCGCGGATCGACCTTGCCGGTCATGAAGTAGCCGACGTGGACGGCGGCGGCCGCGCCGGCGGCGGCCTCGAGGGCGAGCGCACCGGCGAGGTTGCCGGGCACCCAGTCGTAGCCGAAGGAGGTCAAGAGGCCACAGGCGGCGGACTGCGCCGCGCCGCTCCAGTGCTCGAAGACGCGACGGATGAACGGCGGCTCGCCCGTCGAGTCGACGTAGTGCGCGCCGGCGGCGATGGCGGCTTCTATCGCCGCCGCGCCCCAGCGGGCGAACGGCCCCACCGTGGAGACGAGCACGTCGCCGCGCTCCACGAGCGCGCGGACGCTCGCCGGGCGGCTCACGTCCGCCGTGACGGTCTCGAGGCCACCGCCGAGCTCCTCGGCCAGCACGCCGAGCTTCTCGGCGCTGCGGGCGGCGAGCACCGGTCGCGCGCCCCGGCGCACGAGCGCCTCGGCGACCAGCCGCCCGGTGTACCCCGTCGCGCCGAAGACCACGATGCGCCCGCTCACGCGGGGGACCCTAGCGGCCGCTGCCCGGCGGCGGAGGGCGACCGCGCCGGACCTACAATCCGCCCTCATGGCCGAACGCCGCCTGCCCGGCCTCGAGCGCGTGCTCGGAGTCAACGCCCTCTTCTCCACGGCCTACGGCAACGTCGGCTCCTCCATCTACTACGCGCTCGGGCTGGTCGCCTCCTTCGCGCTCGGGCTCACGCCGATCGTCTTCGTGATCAGCGGCGTGATCTTCTACCTAACGGCCGCCACCTACGCGGAGGCGACGGCGATGTATCCGGAGGCCGGCGGCTCCTCCTCCTTCGCCCGCCATGCGTTCAACGAGTTCTGGTCGTTCTTCGCGGCGTGGGGGCAGATGCTCAACTACGTCATCACGATCGCCATCTCGGCGTTCTTCGTGCCCCACTACATCGGAGGTCTGTTCTGGGGGGCGCTGCGCCACTCGCCGGGCGACATTATCTGCGGAGTCTTCATCGTCGCGGCGCTGAGCCTGATCAACGTCGTGGGAGTCAAGGAGGCCGCCCGCCTGAACATCGCGCTCGCCGTGACCGACTTCGGCACCCAGTTGCTGCTCGTGCTCGCGGGCGCGTTCCTCGTCTTCTCCCCGCACACGCTGATCCACAACGTGCATCTGGGAACGGCGCCGCACTGGAAGGAGTTCCTCGTCGCGATCCCCGTGGCGATGATCGCGTACACGGGGATCGAGACGATCTCGAACATGGCCGAGGAGGCACAGGACGAGACCAGGACGATCCCCCTGGCCATCAAGCGGGTGGTCATCGCCGTCTTCGCGATCTACGCGGCGCTGCCCGCGGTGGCGCTCTCGGCGCTGCCCGTGAAGTGCGACGCGGCCGGCCGCTGCCAGACGCTCCTCGGCCTGCCCGAGGAGAAGGGCGGCTTCGCGGGTGACCCGATCCTCGGCGTGGTCAAGCAGCTCCACCTGGGGCCGCTGCAGCACGCGGGAGAGATCTACGTCGGCCTGCTCGCCGCGACGATCCTGCTCATCGCCACGAACGCCGGCATCATCGGGGTCTCGCGCCTTGTCTACTCCATGGGCCTGCACCGTCAGCTTCCCGACCCCATCCGCCAGCTCCATCCGCGCTACCGGACGCCGTGGATCGGGATCATCGTCTTCGGCGGGATCGCCTGCCTGACCCTGATCCCGGGAAAGGCGACGTTCCTCGGGAACCTCTACGCGTTCGGGGCGATGCTCTCGTTCACGATCGCGCACCTGTCGGTCGTACGGCTGCGGATGCGCGAGCCCGACCGGGAGCGTCCCTACCGCGGTCCGGGGACGCTGCGCCTGGGTGGCCGGGAGTTGCCCCTGTTCGCGGTGCTCGGCGGCCTCGGGACCGCGCTCGCCTTTGTGACGGTCACGGCCCTCTACCTCGACGTCGCCGCGACGGGCGTCGGGTGGCTCGTCATGGGCGTGGCGGTCTATGTCGTCTATCGCCGCCGCCAGGGGCTAGACCTCGTGACCACAAGGAAGGTCGCGGTTGCGCAGCCGGTCGTCGACCGCGAGGCGGAGTACGAGTCGGTCCTCGTGGCCTTCGACGAGTCGCGCTTCTCGCCCCAGGTCCTGGCCACCGCGCAGCGGCTCGCCGCTCGGCGCCGGCGCGGGATCCATGTGCTGGTGACCATCCTCGTTCCGAGCTCGAGCCCGATCGACGCCCCGCTGCCCGAGGCCGAGGCGGCCGCCCAGAGCATCATCGAGCAGGCGCGCCTGCAGGGCGGACGGCGGGTATCGGGTCACTGGGAGAAGGTCCGGGCCGGCCAGGCCGGGCGGCGCGTCATCGACGAGGCGCGAACGCTGCAGGCGCGCGCGATCGTCATGCCCATGCCGCGTCGCAGCGGAAGCTCGCAGTTCGGCAAGACGCTCGAGACCGTGCTGAGCGAGCGGCCGTGCCGGGTGATCATCGAGTCCGAGCCCGAGGTGGCCGCTTCGGAGCCCGACCGGCGGGGCGGAGCGCTCCCGCTCGTGGCCGGTTCCTGAGCGCGGCGGCGACTACGCTTCGCTCCCAGTCCATGGCCCCTCCGCCTCGCCTCCGGCGCACGACGACCAGCTTCTTCTCGATCTGCATGATTCTCATCGGGATCGCCCTCTTCGTGCGCACGCTGCTCGCGGGAGGCGGCGGCCTGGCGCTCGGACTCATCCTCGGCGTCCTCTTTGTGGCGGCGGGGGCCGGACGCCTCCTGCTCCAGGCCCGCGACACGTGAACCAGGGCCAGATCTCGGCCCGCGCGCTGTTCGCGGTCGTCTACACGGCCTCGATCTCCTCCGTCTACTTCGCGCTCGGCGTGGTCGCCCACCGGGCCCTCGGCCTCACGCCCGTGGTGTTCGTCGTGGTGGGAATCCTGTTCGGACTGGCGGCAATGACCTACGTCGAGGGCGCCTCCCTGCACCAGGAGCGCGGCGGCTCCACGGTCTTCGCGCGCTATGCCTTCAACGAGCTCGTCTCCTTCGTCGCCGGGTGGGTGATCCTGCTCGACTACGCGATCCTCGTCGCGGTCACCGCGCTGGCCGCGGCCAACTACCTCGCGGCGTTCTGGGGCTCGTTCGACAACGGCGCCTTCGAGCTGGTGATCGCCCTCGGGATCGTCGCGTTCGTGGCCTGGGCCAACGTCCGGGGCCTGAGCGCCAGCCGGCTGCAACGCCGGGTCGCCATCGCCTACGCCGACTTCGCCCTGCAGGCGCTCGTGATCCTGCTCGGCCTGGCGCTCGTGGTCCATCCGGCCGTGCTCGTGCGCTCGATCCACCTCGGGGCGACGCCCTCCTGGCCCAACCTCGTCTTCGCGCTTACGATCGCCACCGTCGCCTTCACCGGGCTCGAGGCGGCGGCCAGCCTCTCGGGCGAGGTCGTCACCCGAGCTCGAACGCTGCGCCGCCTGGCGGGCGGGGGGACCGCCGTGGTGGTCGGGGTCTACGTGGGGATCGCCTTCGTCGCGGTGAACGCCCTCCCGGTGCAGGGCGGGCGAACCGAGCTCGGCGAGCGCTACGTCAAGGCGCCGCTGCTCGGCGTGGTCAAAGCCTTCCACCCGCATTGGCTGGCGCAGGTTCTGACCTACGCCGTGGCCGCCGTGGCGGTGGTGGGACTCGTGGCGGCGGCGAACTCCGCCATGCTCGGGCTCTCACGCGTCGGCTACTCCCTCGCGACCAACCGCCAGGTACCGAGTCTGCTCGGGCGCCTGCACCCCCGCCGGGGCACGCCGGTCGTGTTGATCGTCCTCGCGGCGCTGTTGAGCGCTGCGCTCGTGATCCCCGCCGACCTCGAGCTCCTCATCGGGATCTACGCGTTCGGTGCGCTGCTCGCCTTAACGATCGCCCACGCCTCCCTGGTCGTGCTGCGCTTCCGCGAGCCCGACCGGCCGCGGCCCTACACCGCTCCGGTCTCCGTCCCCTTCCAGGGGCGGCGCCTTCCGCTCACCGCCGTGGTCGGGGGCACGCTCTCCGCCGCCGCCTGGGCGAGCCTGCTGATCCTCCACGCGGGGGCGCGCTACGTCGGCACGGCCTGGCTCCTCGGCGGTCTCGTGCTCTACGTCGCCTACCGCCGCTCGGACGGCAAGCCGATCCTCGCGCGCGTGACCGTTCCCGAGACCGCGCTGCGCTCCGAGGCCGCCGCCTCGGAGTTCGGCTCGATCCTCGTACCGCTCTTCGGGCGTCCGATCGACGACGACATCGTCCAGACCGCCGGGCGGCTCGCGGGCGACGAGCATGATGACCTCGAAGAGCAGGGAGCGGTGATCGAGGCGCTGTGGGTGTTCGAGGTGCCGATGGCCCTGCCGCTGGACGCCCCGCTGCCCGAGGCGCAGCTCCGGCGCGCCCGGCGGGCGCTCGCGCGCGCCAAGGCGGTGGGGGAGGAGTACGAGGGCGTGGAGGTGGCCACCGCCACCGTGCGCGCGCGCCGCACCGGCCAGGCGGTGGTCGACGAGGCCGGCCGGCGAGGGGTCGAGGCCATCGTGCTCGGCGCCGAGGAGCCCTCGCGCATCCGCGGCGGCGCGCGCCTGGGCGGAGCGAGCGGCCCGCTGGACGACTTCGTGGGAGAAGTGACGAAGTACGTGGTGCGAAAGGCGCCGTGCCGGGTGATCCTCACCGCCCCCGCGGTGGAGCCCGCGTCCGCGTCCGCGCCGCCCGTCCTCGAGTCGAGCGCCGCGGACGGCGCCGTGCCCCCGGCCGACCAGGCGCCGGCGGGGCGCTGAGGAACCGGGCTCGGATAGAGTCCCGTTCCGTGTTCGTCCTCATCGTCGGCGCCGGGCGCGTCGGCTCCGCATTAGCCAAGAAGGCGCTCGAAACGGGTCATGAGGTTTCCGTCCTCGACGAGGACCCACTCTCCCATGAGCGCCTCGACCAGGGCGCGGCCGAGACCTGGGAGGACCGGGGCGGGCTCTTCACCGTGGGCACCGCGCTCGAGGTCGAGGCTCTGGAGGCCGCGGGCATCGATCGCGCCGACGTGTTCATCGCCTCCACCAACGGCGACAACACCAACCTGGTGATCGCGCAGATCGCCCAGCGGCAGTTCAACGTCGAGCGGGTGGTCGTGCGCGTCCTCGATCCCGGCCGGGCGCGCTGGTACGCCGAGCAGGGCCTGCAGACGATCTGCCCGACCCAGCACGCGATCGTGATGCTCGAGGAGGCGGCGCTCGGCTCCTAGGAGCCGCGCGCCGGCAGGAGCCCGCACATGTACGCGATCATCGCCGGCGCCGGCAAGGTGGGCTGGAACCTGGCCCGCGAGCTCATGGCCAAGGGTCACGAGGTGACGCTCATCGAGGGTTACCGCCGGCGCTACCTCGTGGTCGAGCAGGAGCTTGAGCACGCCGTGCAGTACGGCGACGCGACCGAGCTCTGGGTGCTCGAGCGCGCCGGCATATCCCGCGCGGACCTCGTAATCGCGGTGACGGGCGACGACGAGGACAACATGCTGATCTGCCAGATGGCCAAGGAGAAGTACCTCTGCGAGCGGATCGTCGCGCGCGTCAACAACCCACGCAACCTTCCCACGTTCAAGCTGCTCGGGATTCAGCCGGCGGTCTCGGCCACCGACCTGATCCTCCGGCTGATCGAGCACGAAGTGCCGCAGTACGGGCTCGTGCAGCTGCTCGCCCTCGAGGAGGAGCGCCTCGAGATCATCGAGCTCGAGGTCGGGGAAGGGGCACCTGCCGCCGGCGCGCGGGTCTGCGACGTGAGCCTCCCCGAGGGCAGCCTGATCATCTCCGTCCTGCGCGGTGGCTCGGGCTTCGTGCCGAAGTCCGACACCGTCATCGAGACCGGCGACGAGGTGCTGCTTATCCTCGACCCGGGCCTCGAGTCCGACATCACCTCGGTGTTCAGCGCCAACGGCGATCGACCGCGGTAGGCGGGAGAGCGCGGCCGTCGCGCGGCGCCGCCGGGCGCGCGGCGAGGCGGCGAAGCTGCCCGTCGAGGTAGGGACGGGCGCGACGCTTACCGCCCCGCCGCGCGATCGCCTGTCGCAGACGCTCGAGGCTCGCCCCGACCGCGTCGAGGTCAGGGTCCAGCCCGCGGGCGGCACACTCCTCGAGCCACGCCACCGGGGCGGTGTGCCCGCGACGGCGGTTGCAAGAGCGGCACGCGCAGAGCTCGTTCTCGAGCCACGCCGGACCGCCCTTCACCCGCGGAATGACGTGCTCGAGCGACGCGTCCGGGTGCCCGGGTGCGAGCGGACGCCGACACCACACGCAGGCCTCGCCGTCTCGCTCCATGATGCGCCGCAGGCGCGCCGCGTGCGCGAGGCCGGGTGCACTCGGCACGCCTCGCGCACCCGGCTGCGCGGTCTGCCTCACGCCTCGACGGTCACGTCCCCGCCGAAGGCGACGTGGTCCTTGATGTTCGCGGCGGCCGCCTTGGGCTCGGGGTAGTACCAGGCGACGTCGGCCTTCTTCTCGCCGTCGGCCTCGAGCGAGTAGTAGCTCGCCTCGCCCTTCCACGGGCAGTTCGTGTGGGTGTCGCTCGGGCGCAGGAGCTCCTGGTTGACCGAGTCGGGCGGGAAGTACTGGTTGCCCTCGACCTCGACGGTCTGCTCGCTCTCGGCGATGGTCGTTCCGTTGTAGACGGCGCGCGGCATGAGTGCTCCTTTGCGGTGCTGGTGTTCGGTGACCTCCAGTGTGGCATCGATGCGCGCGCGTTCCTCCGGGCGCTGCTACAACGCTCCGCGTGGCTGAGCGGCTCCACGTCATCGAGCTCGCGACCGTCGCCGCGACGCTGCGTGAGCTCGTCGAGAGAGCCGACGCCCTGCGGGCCATCCTGGTGCTCGACCGCGGCAAGGACGGCCTTCCCCTCCTCGTCGAGGTGAACGGCGAGGGCAGCACCGAGGTCACCGAAGGCGAGTCCTCGCGTGCGCTCGCCGCGAACGCCATCGAGAAGGCGGTCGTCCTGCCCCTGCCGGAGCTGCGGGGCTTTGCCCCGATGGAGCTCGACGTCGCGGCGGGGAGGCTGATCGGACCGCTCGGCGCTCTCGACCACCTCGGGCGCGCGGTGCGCGACGCCGCCGCGCTGTTTCCCGGGCGCAGCGTGCTTACGGTCGGCTTCGCGACCACGGACCCCGAGGTGCCGCTGTTCCTCGCCGCGCGGGAGGGCGAGCCGATGGTCATGGCGCTCGGCGACGCTCAGTACGAGTTGCCGGAGCGGTTTCCGGCGGGCTGAGCAGCTGCGCCGCGGCGGTCCCATCATGGGAACGCGTCGACGATTTCGCCCTCGTTATCCTTGGCCGCTTTGCGGGGTCGTCTAATGGCAAGACGCGTGCCTCTGGAGCACGTTATCGGGGTTCGAATCCCTGCCCCGCAGCTCTCCTAGGCCGCTGCCTGCTCCGCCCAGTCGCGGTAGAGGCGCCAGTAGGCGCCCTCGGCGGCGATGAGCTCCTCGTGGGTGCCCTGCTCGACGATCCGGCCGCCGTCGAGCACGAGGATCCGCCCGGCGTGGCGGATCGTCGAGAGGCGGTGAGCGATCACGAACGCCGTGCGGCCCGCGAGCAGCCGCCGCAGCCCGTGCTCGATCCGGGTCTCCGTGTGGATGTCGACGTTCGAGGTCGCCTCGTCGAGGACGAGGATGCGCGGATCGGCGATGAGCGCGCGGGCGAAGGCGATGAGCTGGCGCTGGCCCGCCGAGAGTTGGGCCCCCCGCTCGCCGACCTCGGTGTCGAAGCCCTGCTCCAGGCCGGCGACGAACTCCTCGGCGCCGACCGCCCGGGCCGCCGCGACGATCTCGGCCTCGGTAGCGTCCGGGCGCCCGAAGGCGATGTTCTCCCGCACGCTACCGCTGAACAGGAAGGCCTCCTGGGGCACGATCCCCATCTGCGAGCGCAGCGAGGAGGCCTTCACCTCGCGCAGGTCGTGCCCGTCGATGAGCACCCGACCCTCCGAGGGATCGTAGAAGCGCGCCACGAGCTTGGCGAAGGTCGACTTGCCCGCCCCCGTCGCGCCGACGAGGGCGACGGTCTGACCGGGCGCCACCACCAGGTCGACGTCGCGCAGCGCCCAAGCCGCCTCCTCCTCTGAGGGGCCGTAGCGGAACGAGACCCCCTCGAAGCTCACCTCCCCGCGCACCCGCGCGAGCTCGTGGGCGTTCGGGGCGTCGCGCAGGTCGGGCTCCTCGTCGAGCAGCTCGAAGATCTTGTCGAGCGCCGCCATCCCCGACTGGTAGGTCGTGTAGAGCTGGGAGAGCTGCTGGATCGGGTCGAAGAAGTTGTTGAGCGCAGCGATGAAGCCGACGACGACGCCGACCCCGATCCGTCCGTGGAGCAGCTCGAAGCCCCCGACGAGCAGGATCATCACCGTGGCGAGCCCCGAGAGGAGCTCCACGGTGGGGAAGTAGGCGGCGTTCAGGTTGACCGTCGTCATGTTGGCGTCGCGGTTCTCCGCGTTCAGCTCGGCGAAGCGCCGCCGGTGGCGCGGCTCCTGGCCGAAGGAGCGCACCACGCGGATACCCGAGAAGGTCTCCTGCAGATAGCCCGTGATCGCTCCGATCCGCTCGCGCGTGAGCCGGTAGGCGTCGGCCGAGGCGAGGCGGAAGAGAAAGCTCGCGACGCCGAGCACCGGCAAGATCAGGAACGTCAGCAGTGCGAGCTTCACGTCGAGCAGGAGCAGGATGACCACCGTGCCCACGAGCGTGAGCGAGGACTGAAAGAGGGTGGTGATCCCGTCGCTCACGAGCTGGTCGAGCGCCTGCACGTCGTTGGTGAGACGGGAGATGATCACGCCCGCGCGGTTGCGCGAGTAGTAGGCGATCGACAGGCTTTGGAGGTGGCGAAAGAGCTGGAGGCGGAGGTCCTGCAGCGCGCGCTGGCCCACCCAGCCGACCAGGTAGGTCTGGGCGTAGGTGGCGCCCCACCCGACGAGCGCGGAGACCACGAAGGCGAGGACGATCCAGTCCAGCGCGGCAAGGTCGCCCTTGGCGATCCCCTCGTCGATCGCGAGCTTCGCCAGGGGGGCGGGAGCGAGCGTCGCCGCGGTGGCGGCGATGAGGGCGAGCAGCATGAGCGCCACGCGCCCGCGGTAGGGACGCAGCAGCTCGATAAGACCGCGCAGCTTGCGGCCGCGTCCTTGGGTCTGGCGGAGGCGACGGCGCAGCTCGGGCAGGCGCGCCACCGAGGCGGGGGGTTCGGCGGCGCTCACAGCCCGACCGCCTCGGGCTCGAGCGGCTTGCGGGTGAGGAAGACCTGGTCGGGGAGGCCCTTCTCGACGATCTCGCGGTAGAGCGGGTTCTCCTCGAGGAGCTCCTCGTGCGTTCCCTCCGCGCCGACACCCCCGTTCTCGAGCACGACGATCCGGTCGGCCAGCGCGATCGTCGACAGCCGGTGGGCGATGACGAACGTCGTGCGCCCGCTCATGACCTCGAGCAGCGCGAGCTTGATCTCCTGCTCGGTCGAGGCGTCGACGGAGGAGGTGGCGTCGTCGAGGATGAGGATGCGCGGGTTGGCCACGAGCGCGCGCGCGATCGCGAGGCGCTGGCGCTGGCCGCCCGAGAGGGTGAGCCCGCGCTCGCCGACCAGTGTCTCGTAGCCGTCGGGGAGCGCGGCGACGAACTCGTGCGCCTGCGCCCGCCGGGCCGCCTGCTCCACCTCCTCGTGCGTGGCCTCGGGACGCGCGTAGGCGATGTTCTCGTGCACGGAGGCCGAGAAGAGGAAGGGGTCGTCGTTGACGATCGCGATCTCGCGGCGCAGCGCGGCCGGATCGAGCGCACGGACGTCGGCGCCGTCGACGAGCACCGCTCCCTCCGTGGCGTCGTAGAGCCGTGGGATGAGCGAGACGAGCGCGGTCTTGCCCGCGCCCGTGGCGCCCACGAGGGCGACCGTAGTCCCCCCGGTGACGTCGAGGTCCACGTCGCGCAGGGCGCGCTGCGAGCTGCCCTCGAAGGTGAGCGAGACGCCCCGGAGCTCGACGCGGCCCGGGCCGTCGGGGAGGGGGAGCGGCTGCGCCGGCGCCTCGATCCGCGGCGCCCGGTCGAGGATCTCGAACACGCGCGCGCCCGACGCGGTCGCGCGCTGGGCGGCGCCGAGCATCACCCCCAGCGTGCGCATGGGGGAGATGAGGCGCAGGAGATAGGTGTAGAACGCGGCGAACTCCCCGATCGTCAGCGAGCCGTGCGCGACCTGACGCCCGCCAACGAAGAGGATCACCGCAAGGCCCAGGCTGGGGACGAAGCCGATGAACGGGTTGTAGAAGGCGCGCAGGCGCGTGGAGTACATCGACTGGTCGAAGACCCGGGTCACGCTGTCTCCGAAGCGGGCGAACTGACGGTCCTCGCGCGCGAAGGCCTTGACCACGCGCACGCCGGAGACGTTCTCCTCCGCGTCGGCGGTGAGCTCGGCGATGCGCTGCTGGACCTCCTGCAGCGCGGGCCGCGAACGGTGCCCGTAGCGCCAGGCGATGAGCACGACGAAGGGCACGGGGGCGAGCGCGAGCGCGGCGAGCCCGGGCTGGCTCGCGAACATGAAGACGGCGGCGATGGCGATCGTGAGCACCGACTGGGCGATGAAGATGAGCCCGTAGCCGAGGAAGAAGCGCACGGCCTGCAGATCGACCGTGGCCCGCGACATCAGCTGGCCGGTCTGCTGGTGATCGAAGAAGCCGAGCTCGAGTGACTGGAGATGGCCGTAGACCTCGTTGCGCAGGTCGTACTCGATGCCGAGCGACACGCGGCCCGCGATTAGCCGGCGCCCGACGCTGAACGCCAGGCCGAGCACCGAGGCGCCGACGATGAGCAGCGCGAGGCGCACGAGCGCGTGCGAGTCGTGGTGGACCTTGGCCGCGTCGATCGCGCGGCCGGTCAGGTAGGGGATCGCGCTGATCGCGAGCATCGCGCCCGCGGCGAGGAGGAAGGACCACGCGACGCCGGCGCGATAGGGGCGCAGGAATCCGAGCAGACGGCCAAAGGTCTTCACTTCATAAAGTGTAGTGCGGCCCCTCGGGTCGGCCGGCGTCCGCGCCATACTTCCGACCGGCATGGAGATCGGGATCGGCGCGGGGCTCTGCGACACCTGCCGCCACCAGCAGGTGGTGCGCAACACGCGCGGCTCGGCGTTCTCCCTCTGCCGGCGCTCGCGCACGCAGTCGGAGTTCCCCCGCTACCCGCGCGTGCCGGTGCGCGCGTGCGCAGGCCACGAGCCGGCGGGCGTGGCCTCGACGCACGAGAGGACTCGATGAGCGACTCCGCCGAGCTCGAGCACCTGCGCGCCGAGGCCCGCTATCACCGCGAGCGCCGCGACCTCTACCGGGCCAAGATGTACGGCCCGCGCGCGACCGACCCCAACCGCATGCGCGAGCTCGAGCGCATCTGCGACGCCGCCGAGACCCGGCTCGCCCACGCCGAGCGCCCAGCGGCGCCCCCGCCGCCCGACGAGCCGACCTAGCCCAACCGCCACTCGTCGAGACGAACCGTCCGAGCGCTCCTAGCGGGCCGGTCTGGCGTCGGCGGCTCCGCCGTTGCGCGGCTCGTGAGTGCCGAAGGAAGCCGTCGCCGCCGCTGGGGCGCGCCGGACCGTCGGCGTCGGCGTCGGCGTCGCGGGCAACAGGCGCCGGGCTGCCGTGTAGGGCTGCGTCGTGCGCCAGGTCTTGAAGGAGTACTCCCAGATGCCACGGTGGACGGTTGCGGAGACGAAGCGGCTGTTGCCCGTGTATATGCCGACGTGCCCGCCGCCCTCCCAGAAGACGAGGTCGCCGAGCCGCAACCGCCCTGTGACCGCGCGCCCCTGGCGCATCTGGGCGTACGAGCTGCGGGAGAGGCGAACTCCGAAGTGTCGGTACACGTACGACGTGTAACCCGAGCAGTCGAACGTGCGGGGGCCGTTGGCTCCAAAGACGTAGGGGACGCCCGTGAAGCGCTTCGCGTAGGTGACGACCTGCGCGGCGGTGACCGGTCGATGAGCGCTGGGCGTCGACGTGGTGGCCGAAGCGCTCTGCTTGGTGTCGGAGGCGCCTCCCGAGCTCTGCGCGCCCGCGCCCGCAGAGGCGGTCGCGACGGACGCGCCGGCGAGCGCGCTGCAGCTGAGACCCAGGGCCATCAGGGCGTATACCCGCAAGAAGGTCGTCCTCTTTCGTCGGCCTCCGGGGTTAGCTGACGGGCTGGCGCGGAAAGAGCCGCGCCTCCCACGCGTTAAAAGCGCAGGACTAGCCCCTACAACCTGGGTCCCCCGGTCCTCGGGATCGGCCCGAGGATTCGGCGTGCGGGCACCGTACTCGAAGCCGGCGAGCTCGGGGCGCCCGTCCTTCACGGAGCGGAGCGGGCCGACTCCGTCATGCGTCCAGGAGCGCTATGTCGGCGGGCTCGATCCGCCGATCGGGAGAGGGATGCCCGAGCCTTCGATCTCGCGGCCGTACTCGATCCCTCCGCCGGGAGTGAACGCACCCGAGGCTCTCGGAGCGGTGCAGAGCCAGACTCCCGTCGCTGTTCTCGGCGCGGACGGCGCCGTCCGGTCTCGACTCAACGCCGCGATCGCGGACTCGCTGATCCTCGGAGCGCTTGCGCGCGTGCTGCTCTACGCCACGGGTCTCGGCGCCGCGAGCAAGGAGGCCCTCCTGCTGCTGCTGATGGTGAACTGGCTCTACTACACCGTGGCGGAGATCGCTCAGGGTCAGACGCCGGGCAAACGACGTTTCGGGGTCCGCGTCGTCTCGGCGGACGGCACCCCGGCGCACCCCGCGCAGATCGCCGTGCGCAACGCGCTCAGGATCGTGGACGCGGTGCCGCTGCTCTACACCTCCGGGCTCATCTCGATGTGGCGGACGGGGCGCTCACAACGCCAGCGAATCGGCGACGTCGTGGCGGGCACCGTCGTGGTGCCCGTCGAGGGGCGGGAGTCCCTTCTCGCATCCCCGCGCTGGCTGCTGCCGTCCGTCGCGGCCGTGGCGCTGGTGCTCAGCGTCCTCGTGTTCATCACCGCGGCGCACGCCTGAGGGCGCCAAGCTCCTCAGAGGTTGATCGCCACGTACTTCGTCTCGAGGTACTCGTCGATCCCCTCCTTGCCGCCCTCGCGCCCGAACCCCGACTGCTTGACTCCTCCGAACGGGGCCCCGGCGTTGGAGACCATGCCCTGGTTGAGCCCCACCATGCCGGTCTCGAGGCCCTCGCACACCCGCAGCGCGCGCTTGAGGTCGCGCGTGTAGACGTAGGCGACGAGCCCGTACTCCGTGCGGTTGGCGGCGGCCACCGCCTCCTCCTCTTCGGAGAAGGAGGCGACGGGCGCGACCGGCCCGAAGACCTCCTCGCGGAGGATCTCGGCGTCGCCGGGCACGTCGCTGAGCACGGTCGGCTTGTAGAAGTAGCCGGCGCCGTCGGCCGCCTCACCGCCGACCACCGCGGTGGCGCCCTTCCCGAGGGCGTCCTGGACGAGCTCGGAGACCTTCTCGCGCTGGTCGGAGTCGATCAGCGGCCCGACGTCCACGCCGTCCTCGACGCCCCGGCCGAGCTTCATCTCTCCGAGCTTCTGCGCGAGCTTCTCGGTGAACTCGTCGGCCACCCGGCCGGCGACGTGGAAGCGGTTGGCCGCGGTGCACGCCTCGCCGACGTTGCGCATCTTGGCGATGAGGGCGCCCTCCACGGCGGCGTCGACGTCCGCGTCGTCGAAGACGAGGAACGGAGCGTTGCCGCCGAGCTCCATCGAGACCTTGAGGATGTTCTGCGCGGACTGCTCGATGAGCTTGCGGCCCACCTCGGTCGAGCCCGTGAAGGAGAGCTTGCGCGCGCGCGGGTCCTCGATCAGCGGACCCATCACCTCACCGGAGGAGGAGCTCGTGATCACGTTGAGCACGCCGTCGGGAAGGCCGGCCTCCTGGAGGATACGCGCCAGCGCGAGCATGGAGAGCGGTGTCTGCTTGGCGGGCTTGATGACCATCGTGCACCCCGCGGCGATCGCGGGCCCGATCTTGCGCGTGCCCATCGCGAGCGGGAAGTTCCACGGCGTGATGAGGATGCACGGGCCGACGGGCTGGCGCATGACGAGCGTGCGGCCTTGCCCGTTGGCGTTGACCGCGTAGCGACCGTCGATGCGGACCGCCTCCTCGGAGAACCAGCGGAAGAACTCCGCGCCGTAGGTGATCTCGGCCTTGGACTCCGTGAGCGTCTTGCCCATCTCGAGCGTCATGAGCAGCGCGAGCTCATCTACGCGGGCGGTGATCGCCTCGAACGCGCGCCGCAGGATCTCCGCACGCTCGCGCGGAGGATGCGCCGCCCACTCGGCCTGGGCGTCGACCGCGGCGTCGAGTGCGGCGGAGGCGTCCTCGGCCGTTCCGTCGGCGACCTCGACCAGCGTCTGCTCGGTGGACGGATCCTCGACGCCGAGCGTGCCGCCGCCGGTGGCGTCACGCCATTCCCCCCCGATGAAGAGGTTCGTATCGACCTGCCGGAGGACTTCCTGCTCTTGAGAGGGAGTGATCGTGCTCATGGGAAGGAAGCTACCCCTCCCGGCACGCGTCAACCGTGCTCGCGCCGGGGGTTCCTATAAGGTCGCATCAGTGAGCCGCTTTCTCTCCATCCTGACCCTTGCGCTCGTCGCGATCGGCCTGCTTGGTTGCGGGGGGCAAAGCAAGTCGGGGGGCGGCCAGAGTGCCCCGAAGCCCCTCACGAACGCGGAGTACGGCGCGAAGCTGAAGGCCTACGCTCAGGAGTTCCAGAGCTCGGTGCAGACCTCGCGGGCGAAGATCCAGGGCGCGGGTGGGCCGGCGGGCAAGGCGGCCGGCCTCGGCGAGTTCCGGACGGAGTTCGAGAAGCTCGCCACCCAGCTCGACGGACTCGAGCCGCCGGCCGTGGCCAAGACCGCCCACGACTCCCTCGTCGGCACCCTGCGCAAGGGCGGCGCCGACATCGGCGTCGTGCAGGACGCCGTGCGCACCTCTGATCGCACCAAGGCGCAGACCGGCCTGCAGGCGCTGCAGGCCGACAACACCCAGATCCAGTCCGCGCTCACCGACCTGCAGGCCAAGGTCAAGTAGCCCTCAACCTCAGCTCAGATCACTGCCTCCCGTGCGGGCTCGAGCGCGACCGCGAGGGCCTCGTCGACGGTCATGACCGGGTGGAAGGTCATCTGCTCGCGGACCTCCTGCGGCACGTCGTCGAGGTCGCCGCGGTTGCGCTCGGGGAGGATCACGTCGGTCAGCCCGGCCGCGTGCGCGGCCAGCACCTTCTGCTTGAGCCCGCCGATCGGAAGGACCCGGCCCTGCAGCGTGACCTCGCCGGTCATCCCCACCGTGTGCTTGACCGGGCGCCCGCTCAGCAGGGAGGCCAGCGCGGTGACCATGGTTACGCCCGCGCTCGGCCCGTCCTTGGGGATCGCCCCCGCGGGCACGTGGACGTGGAACTCCCGGTCCTCGAATACGCTCTCGGGGATGCCGAGCTTCTCGGTGTGGCCGCGGACGTAGGAGAGCGCGATCCGCGTCGACTCCTTCATGACGTCGCCGAGCTGCCCCGTGAGCGTGAGGTCGCGGCCGCCCTTCATGCCGGTGGCCTCCACGAAGAGGACGTCTCCGCCGGTCCCGGTGACCGCCAGCCCGGTGGCCACGCCCGGCACCGCGGTGCGCACCGCCGCCTCCTGAAAGAACTTCTGGCGCCCGAGCGCGTCGCGAACCGCCTCGAGCCCGATGTGCACCGGAGGCTCGATCCGATCACCGGCTCGTCCGGCGGTGGCCGCCGAGGCGATCTTCGTCGCCGTCTTGCGTAGCACGGTTCCGAGCTCGCGCTCGAGCTGGCGCACGCCCGCCTCGCGCGTGTACTCCGTGACCACGGCGCGCAGCAGCTCGTCGTCGACCTCGACTTCCTCCGGGCGCAGCCCGTTGCGCTCGAGCTGGCGCGGCCACAGGTAGGAACGGGCGATCGCCGTCTTCTCCTCGACGGTGTAGCCGTCGAAGCGGATGACCTCCATGCGGTCGAGGAGCGGACCGGGGATGGTGTCGGCCAGGTTGGCGGTGGCGATGAAGAGCACGCCGGAGAGGTCGAGCTCGAGATCGAGGTAGTGGTCGCGGAACGAGTGGTTCTGGGCGGGGTCGAGCACCTCGAGCAGGGCGGCGCTCGGGTCTCCGCGCCAGTCGGCCCCGACCTTGTCGACCTCGTCGAGCATGATCACTGGGTTCATCGTTCCGGCGTCGCGCAGCGCGCGCACCAGGCGACCCGGGAGCGCGCCGATGTAGGTGCGCCGGTGGCCGCGGATCTCGGCCTCGTCACGCACGCCGCCGAGCGACATGCGCACGAACTCCCGGCCGGTGGCACGAGCGATCGACTCGCCGATCGAGGTCTTGCCGGTGCCCGGAGGTCCGATCAGCGTGAGGATCGCGCCGGAGCGGCGATCCTCGACGATGCCGCGATCCTGGCGCAGCTTGCGCACCGCGAGGTACTCCGTGATGCGCTCCTTGACGTCCTCGAGCCCGGCGTGGTCGGCATCGAGCACTGCGCGGGCCGCGACCGGGTCGAGCTTCTCCTCCGAGCGCTCGGACCACGGCACGCTCACCAGCCAGTCCAGGTAGGTGCGGATCATGCTCGACTCGCCGGACTGCTCGCCCATGCGCTCGAGGCGTCCGAGCTCCTTCTCGGCCTGCTCGCGGGCGTGGTCGGGCATACCCGCCTCGTCGATCTTCTTGCGGTACTCGTCGATCACCGAGCCGTCGTCCTCGCCGAGCTCCTTGCGGATCGAGTCCATCTGCTTGCGCAGGAAGTAGTCGCGCTGCTGCTTCTCCGCGCCCGACTGCACGTCGTCGTGGATGCGGCGGCGGACCTGGAGCTCGGCGAGCCGCTCACGCTGGAAGCCCAGCGCGCGCTCGAGGCGCTCGGCCACGTCGAGGGTCTCGAGGAGCTCGACCTTCTGGGCGAAGGAGAGGTCGGGCGAGTAGCCCGAGGTGTCGGCCAGGGCACCGGGCTCGGTGATCGAGCGCACGAAGGCCGAGACGCGACCGTCGTCGCCGCGCAGCTCGAGGATCTCCTCGACCACGGCGCGGTACTCGCGTTCGAGCTCGCGCGTGCGACCGTCGACGGGAACGGGGTCGGGGCGCTCCTCGACCTCGACGTAGAGCTCGCCTCCGGGCGCGGTCTGGGCGGCGCCGGCGGTGGCGCGGTGCAGCCCGGAGAGCACGACGGCGCGGCCACCGCCGGGGAGTCGGACCTGCTCCACGACGTCCGCCACGGTTCCCACGCCGGCGAAGTCGTGCTCGTGGCGCGGGACGAGGAGCACGCGCTCCTCCTCGCCGGTCTCGACGGCGAGCGACAGCGTCATGTGCGGGAAGACGACGGAGTCCTCGAGGGGGATGAGAAGCAGTCGGCTCATGGCTGCACTTTCTGTAGCTACTTACTTGAGATAAGCATCATAGCGCGACCGGGTGGTGCCTCTCGCGTCGATCGTTAGGATCCGCGCCCCCCGCATGCCCTTCGTTTCTCCTCCCAGTCCGTGAGCGCCTTCTCCACCTCCATCGAGCGCGAAGGGGACGCCGTGCTCGTCCGGCTCGCGGGCGAGCTCGACATCGCGACGGCCCCCCGGGCGGAGGAAGAGCTCCAGCACGCGGAGGAGGACGCCGGAAGCGGCACGGTAGTGATCGACCTCGCCGGACTGACCTTCATGGACTCAACCGGTCTGCGCATGCTCGTGGCGGCCGATGCTCGGGCGCACGACCGGGGCCGTCGCCTGGCGATCGTGCGCGGGCCCGAAGCCGTGCAGCGGGTCATCCAGCTCACGGGCCTCGACGCCAAGCTCCTGCTCGTCGACGACGCGTCCGAGCTCTAGCGCCGCTCGGACGCTTAGCGGTCGAGCTCGCAGACGACCTGCTTCGGTGGGCCGGGCTCCACCCACCAGCGGTCGACGAGCTCGGCGACCAGCGCGAGGCCCCAGCCGCCGATCCGCTCACGCGCGCCGGCGGCTGACGGGGGATCGAAGCCGGATCCCGGATCCTGGACCGCCAGGCGCACCCGGGCGGGCTCGGTGCTCAGGATGAGCTCGAGCGCCTCTCCTCGCCGGGCTCCTGAGTGGCGTACCGAATTGGTCACGAGCTCGGAGGCCACGAGCAGGAGCGCATTGCGCTCGCGCTCGTGTAGAGAGGAGGCCAGGGCGGTGAGCGCCTCGCGGGCGCGGCCGGGGGCGTCGGGTCCGGCGGCGAGCGATACTCGCACCGCGGTGGCCGGCGGGACGCCAGAGGTGGAGGTGTGACAGGTCATGACGGGCGGCCCGAGAGGCCGGAAAGCAACTGCGAGCTCTGTTCCCGGCCGGGGCGTGGATCGAACCCGTACGGGCGTTCGGGTCGCGTTAGGACTCGGGGAAACGGCGCGGGCGGTCGAGCGTCGTGAGCGAGTCGCGCTCTAGATTGCCTGCCGTGTTGGAGACCGAGCGCGCGCCCGCCCCGGGCGACCCTGCCGTGGCGCGGGCCCCCGAGCGCTCCGGCGCGGGCCGGCGTCGCTTTCGGCAGGCATTCTGGGCGCTTGTCGTGCTCGGATTGCTCCTGCGGGTCGCGTTCGTGCTGGCCACGCCGAACTACGCGCCGGTCCACGACGATCGTGACTACGAGCGCATCGCCGGCTCGGTCGCGCGCGGCAACGGCTACCCGAGCGATCACCTCGAGCCCGTCGGGGAGCGGCCGCTCGTCACCCCCGCCGCCTACCGGCCTCCGGGCTGGCCCTACACCCTCGGCGGGATCTTCGCCGTCTTCGGCCGCGAGGTGACCGCCGCGCGGCTCTTCCTCGCCGTGCTGGGCGCGGGCGTCGTGGCCCTGATCGGCCTGCTCGCCCTCCAGCTGTGGGGCCGGAAAGCGTCGCTGTGGGCGACCGCGCTCGCGGCGCTCTACGTGCCGCTCGGGCTGATCGGATCCTCCCTGCTCTCCGAGACGCTGTTCATCTTCCTCGAGCTCGCGGGGATCGCGGCCGCGCTCGCGGCGCGACGACGGGAGAGCGGTTGGCGCTGGGCTGTGCTCGCGGGCCTCTTCGTCGGGCTCGCTTCGCTCACGCGCTTCAACGGGCCGCTGCTCCTGCTCCCCGTCGCGCTGCTGGTGTGGACGGGGCGCCCCCGCCGCCGGCCGGCCTCGCTCGCGCGGCCCTTGGCTGCCGTGGTGATCGCGGTGGCGACCGTGGCGCCCTGGACCATCCGCAACGCGATCGAGATCCACGCCTTCATCCCCGTGACCACGGAGGCCGGCGGAACGCTCGCGGGCACCTACAACCGGGTCTCGCGTGAGAACCCGCGCGACTCGGGCGCCTGGACACTCGTGCGCCGCACTGAGAACCGCTACCTCATCCGCCGCGCGCACAGCGGCGCGGAGCTCGATCGCAACCTGCGGGGGAAGGCCTTCCGCTTCGCCTGGCGCCATCCCGGCTACGTCGCCCAGGTCGCATGGTTCAACACGCGCCAGCTCCTCCACCTCGCCGGCACCCACCGCTGGGACCTCGGGACGCGCACGATCGACGTGTCGACCGGGTGGGGAGTGGTCGCGGCGATCTCGTTCTGGGTCGTGCTGCTGCTCGCGCTCGGGGGGCTCGCGACCCGTGCGGCGCGCCGCGCGCCGCCCGCGCTGTGGCTCGCGCCCGCGCTGCTGCTCGTCTCCGCGGTCTTCGTGATCGGGGAGGCGCCGCGATTCCGGGCGCCGATCGATCCCTTCGTGTTGCTCCTCGCGGGGCTCGGGGCGAGCGCGGCCGTCGAGCGCTGGGGCGCGCGCCGCCGGCGCGTGGCGCCCGCCGCCTAGTTCGCGTGCGCGCGCGGCGGGTGCTCGGCCCCGCGCTGCCGGTCGCTGCGTGCGCGGGGCTCGCCGGGCTGTCGCTGCTGCTCTCGGCCTGGCCGCACTACGACGCGTGGGGCTGGCTGGTCTGGGGGCGCGAGGTCGTCGATCCGGGGCTCGAGCTGCACACCGTCGGCGGGCCGGCGTGGAAGCCGGGGCCTGTCATCTTCACGGCGCTCTTCGCGCCGCTCGGCTCGACGGCGCCCGCCCTGTGGCTCCTCGTCGTGCGCGTCGGCGGGCTGCTCGCGCTGCTCGCCGCCTTCCGGCTCGCGCGCCGGATCGCCGGAGCCCCGGCCGGAGTGATCGCCGCGGCGCTGCTCGCCCTCCTCCAGAGCTGGCTGCTCGACCTCGCGTGGGGGGAAGCCGAGCCGCTGCTCGTCGCGTGCGTGTTGTGGGCGGTGGAGCGCCACCTCGCCGGCCGCTACCGCGCGGCGCTCCTCCTGGGCCTCGCGGCGGCGCTCGTGCGCGCCGAGGCGTGGCCGTTTCTCGGACTCTATGCCGTGTGGGCGGGGCACCGCCGCGCGGTGCCCCGCTCGCTCGCGGTGCTCGTCCTCATCGCCGTGCCGCTTTTGTGGTTCGCTCCCGACTGGTACAGCACCGGCGACCCGTTCACCGGCAGCCGCCTGGCCAAGGCGGGCGCCGAGGCCCGCGCCGCGCAACGCTCCTCCACGCCCGTGCCCGACGCGCTGAACCGCATCGGCTCGCTGCTCTCCGTGCCCGTGTGGAGCGCGGCGTTGCTCGCCGTGGCCCTTGCCGTGCGCCGGGGCGCGGCCTTGCCTCTCTGGCTCGGCGGGGGTGCGCTCGCCTGGGCCGCCCTCGTCGCGCTCATGACCCTCGTCGGCTACGCCGGGCTCGGTCGCTTCGCGCTGCCCGCCGCCGCGCTCGCGTGCGTGCTCGCCGGGGTGGGAGTCGGCTGGGTTGTGGGCGCGATGCCCTCACGCACGACGGGAGTCGCGCTCGCGCTCGCGCTCGCTCTCCTGGCTGCGCCGTTCGCCCTACGCAGCGTGCGCTCCGCGGCGGCCGACGCGCGCGCGGGCGGAGGAGGTCGGCCGATCGTGGCGGCGCTCGAGGCGGCGATTGGCGGCGCGGGGGGCGCAGAGCGGCTGCGCGGGCTCGGGCGCCCGGTGATCAACGGGCCGCTGGAGACCACGCTCGCCTGGGAGCTCCGCGTTCCGCTGCGCGCAGTGAGCGATCGCGTGCGGCGCGGGCCCTCCGTGCTCTTTGCGGCGAGCTACAGCCGCTACAGCGGGCCGCCGCCGTCGCTCCGGAACGCCCGCCCGGTCGCTCCGCCGCTCGCCGTTCGCCCGCCGTGGACCGTGGCGCTCCTGCGCCGGAGCCGCTAGTCGCGCGCGCGTGCAATAGCCTGACGTCGCGTGGGCTCCCGACGCTCCTCTCGCACCGGCGCGGCTGCGGCCTTCATGGTCGCGGGGCTCGTCGCGGTCGGGCTCTCGGCCGTCGCGGGCGTTCAGGCCGGCGCCCTCGTGGGGGCGCTTCTCCTGATCGGCCTCGTGCTCGGCGCGCTCTTCGTCGCGGCCCTGTAGCTCCGCCCCTCTCGAGGGAAGAGGCGGATCGTGCACGCCCCGGCGTGCGCAACTCGCCTTGCGCTCAGCTGCCGAGCGCTGGCAAAGCGTCGGTGCGCCGACGCGCCGGCGTTCTCGCGGGACCGCCGCGGCCTCGCTCCCCCTCGAGGGCCGCGAGGCTTGTGCCGGCGGCGAGGAGCGTCCAGGTGAGCGGGTCCTCGAGGAAGTCCGCGTAGGTCAGCGTGTGGAGAACGAGACCGAGGAACGCAGCAGCGATGGCGGCGCGGGCGGCCGTGCGCCCGGCTCCCCGTCCGAGTCGGCTCACCGCGACCGCCAGCAGCACGAGGTAGAGCGCGAGCCCGAGGACGCCCTGCTCCGCGGCGACCGTGATCGGGATGGTGTGGGAGGCCGAGACCGCCTGCGCGCCCGAGTGCGCACCCTCGCGGCGCCGGTACTCGCGCGCGAAGGACGCCGATCCCCAACCGATGAGTGGTCGCGCGGCGAAGAGCCTCACCCCTCCGTCGATCAGCTGGACGCGGCCGCTCGTGGCGTCGTTGAGCGTCCGCGAGCTCGACAGGCTGAGCCCCAGGGTGGAGGGGAAGAGGAGGATCGCCACGACGCCCACGACCACGAGGCCTCCCGCCACCGTGAGCGCGCCGCGCACGCTCCAGCGCAGCGCGGCGAGCACTCCGAGCCCGAAGAGCAGCGCGGCGAGGCTCGACTGCGAGAGCGTGAGCAGGAGGCTCCCCCACAGCGCGGCGAGCAGAACTCCCCCAGCCAGGATCACCCGTCGGCGCGAGGCGTAGAGCATCCCCGCGAGCACGACGAGCATGACGATCGCCAGAAAGCGTCCGTAGATGTTCGGGTCGAAGAAGAAGGAGTTCACGCGGAAGTAGGCGTGGAAGTCGTTGGAGACGAGCAGGCGAGGGTTGAAGATCAACGTCTTCGTGGTCCACTCGTAGAGGCCGAGGCCGCCGAAGAGGACGCACAGCGCGATCAACGCGTAGAGACAGCGCCCGAGCTGGCGCGCGTCCCAGCGGCGCCGCGCGAGGAGGACGAACAAGAGCGCGAAGGGGGCGTAGAAGAAGACTTCCTGCTGCAGGGCCTTGGTCGGGTCGCTCGAGTAGGCGGCCTGCAGCGCGTAGAGCACGACGGAGGCGCCGAGCAGCCGCTCGAGCCACCCCGGGGCGCGTTCGGTGAACGGCCGGGGCTCGGGCGGGGCGTCCGGCCGGGTAGCGCGGCGGCGAGCGCGCATCATCGGCGCGAGCTCCGCGAGCGTTCCCGCGGCGATCACGACATACAGCGGCACGAGCAGGTTCGCGGTCACGGCGCCGACGTGGATCGGTATGCGAAACGGGAGGGCGAGCACCGCGAGCGCGGGCACGCCCTCGGGATGGCGGCTCAGCGTACGCGCCAGCAGCGCCAGGGCGGCCAGGGCGACGACGAGGCCGGCGCCGAGCAGCACCGGGCGCCGCGTCAACGCTGCGAGCGAGGAGGAGGACGCCACCTGGGCGAGCAGCAGCGCCGGTGCGAGGACGAGTGCGCCGATGCGGCCCAGCGCCCGGCCACCCGGCGAGGGCCACGCGAGGGCCGCGGCGGCGCATCCCGCGAGCGCGACGAGTCCCACCGCGGCGAGCGGGGCGGCGAGCGCAAGGGGAGCCGTCACGAGAGCTGCCTCGCACCGGCGAGATGGGGGAGAGGCGCCAAGGGCGTTCGAAGTCTAGGTCAGAGCCGGCTCTCCGCCTGAGCCCGAGCGGGCACTACGCTCCTCGGGTGCCCCGCCTGCTGCTCGCCGCCCTGCTCGGCCTCGCGGCGCTCGTCCTCGTCGCGTGCGGAGCCGGCGCCTCGGGAGCGGGAGGCCGCCCGACCAGCGCTCCCGGCGCCCCGGCCCCCGGGAACTACTCCTCACAGCCCTACAACCCGGTCACGGGCCCACTCCGCTGCCTGCGACAGGCCGGCGTTCGCGCCCACCACGACGGACCCGGCGCGATCCAGGTCTTCCCGAAGGGGAGGGGGCCGCGCGTCGTGTTCGCCGCCACCCCCGGCGACGCGCAGGCGGCGCAGATCCACGGCCAGGCGGAGGGAGCGGAGGTCATCGGCAACGCGCTCGTCTACCCGAACGCCGCCTCCGACGCGATGCTCAAGAAGGTCGAGACGTGCCTCGCGGGCAGCGGCCTCTCCTGAGGAGACGGGGACGCCGGTCGGGGGGCGTTCCTAACGCATTGTGAACAGCCCGGCGCCGCCCGCCCCGCTAGCATTTGCGACCGAATCAGAGGTCCTGAGCAGCGAAGTTTCGCGAGGGACGCTCGAACGGCTGCACGCTGCGGTCGTCCTTACGTCTTTGCCCTCATGACCCTGCTCGCCTCCAGACGCCTCCTGCCGCTGCGCATCCTGCTGTGGCTCCTCCCGCTCGCCGCGGTCGTGTGGTGGGCGGTCGGACAGCCGCCGCCACAGCTCCCCGACTCCACGGGAGCGGTGCTCGCACTCGTCGGCGCGATCGCCGTCTACGCCGTCGCCACCCTCGGGCGTGCCGAGCGCTGGCACCAGATCCTGCGCGACGCCGACATCCAGGCCGATCGCCGCGACTCCTGGGCGCTCGTGCCCGTCGGCTACATGGGCAACAACGTGCTCCCGGCCCGCGGCGGCGAGGTGCTGCGCGTCTTTCTGCTCGGCTCGCGCACTCAGGCGAGCAAGCGCGCGATCCTCGGGACGGTGCTCGCCGAGCGCGTCCTCGACGCTGTCGCCCTCGGCGTGATCATGCTCGTCGTAGCCTTCAACCTGCTTTCGAGCATCCAGCTTCCGAGCGCCAATGTGCTGCTGCTCATCGTCGGCGTGCTCGCCTTCCTCTCCGCGGTGGGCGTCGTGGCGCTCCTGCGCTCGCCGACGCTCGCCGCTCGCCTCAGCGCCGCACTCAAGCCGCTGCTGCGTCCCTGCCGCCAGCTCCTGAGCGCGCGCGGCGCGGCACTCCTCGCGCTCACCGTGGGGATCTGGGGCCTCGAGGCGGCGGTCTACATCGTCGTGGGCGAGTCGGTCTCGCTGCACCTCGGCTTGAGCGGCGGGCTCTCCGTCGTGGCCTTCTCGAACCTCGCCGCGCTCGTGCCGGCGGCTCCGGGCTACCTCGGGACCTACGATGCCGCGGTCGGCTTTGCGGTCAAGGCCGCGCTGAGCGTGGGCGCAGCCGTCCTCCTCGCCTACATCCTGCTCCTGCGCTTCGTCCTGTTCGTGCCGATCACCCTCGCCGGCCTCGTCCTCCTCTTCGCGCGCTACGGCGGCCTGAGTCGACTGCGCGCCGCTCGGGCCGCCGCCGCCTGAGCTCGTGACGCGGCGCTAGAGCCACTTGCGCGCTCCCGTCACCGCCGGGTCCGCCGCACCGTCCGCGTCCGCCGCCTCCCGTCCGGGAGCTCTACGCTCGCTCGAAGCTCGCCTCGCGGCGCTCACCCGCCCGCTCAATCGGCGCGACGCGGCGCTGATCGTGCTCGGCGTCCTGGGAGTCGGCGCGCTCACGCTGCTGCTTCCCTCCACCCCGACCTATGACCCGTGGTCGTGGGTCGGCTGGGGACGGGAGATCCTCCACCTCGACCTGAACACCCTCGGCGGACCGTCGTGGAAGCCCGGGCCGGTGCTCTTCACCACGGTTTTCTCGATCTTCGGCCCCGCGGCGCCCGACTTGTGGCTCATGGTCGCGCGTGGCGGCGGCTTTCTCGCGCTGTTCATGATCTTCCGCTTCGCCGTGCGGCTCACCGACCGGCGCACGGGATTGCTCGCGGGCGCCATCGCCGTGTTCACGATCTGCGCGACGGGCAACTTCGTCAAGGACATCGCCCTGGGCAACTCGGAGGGCATGCTGATCGCTTTCATCCTCCTGGCCTTCGAGCGTCACGTCGACGGGCATCGGCGTCAGGCGTTCGTCCTCGGCTTCCTCGGAGCGCTGCTGCGCCCGGAGACCTGGTTCTTCCTGCTCGTCTACGGCATGTGGCTGCTGTGGCGCGACCGGGGCGCGTGGAAGCTCGTCCTCGGCCTGTTCGCCCTGCTCCCCGTTCTGTGGTTCGGCCCCGAGCTCTGGGGCTCGGGCAACCTCTTCCGTGCCGCCAGTCGGGCGTCTGACCCCAACCCCAACAGCCCGGCCTACTCCGCCCACCCGGCGCTCACCGTCTTGCAAAACGCGCGCCCCGTGGTGTTCACCCCGGGCAAGATCGGGGCCGCCCTGGCGATCCTCGTCGGCCTCGTGGAGACCGTGCGCACCCGGCGGCTCGCGCCCGCGCTCTTCGTCGCGCTCGCCGCGGGCGCGTGGCTCGTGACCGTCGCCGGGCTGACCGAGGCCCACTTCTCGGGCAATCCGCGCTACCTCCTGCCCGCCAGCGGCCTGCTCAGCATCGTGGGCGGCGTGGGGTGGGGGTGGCTCGTCGCCCGGGCGGCGTGGCTCGCCGCCCGAGTCGGGCGCCCCGAGCGCGCGACCGCGGCCACGCTCATCGCCCTCGCGCTCGTGGCCGGCGTCTTCGCCGTGCCCACCTACCGCCGCCTGCAGCTGCTGCACAAGATCGAGGTCTCACTTCACTACCAGGCCATCGTCCGCGACCGCTACGTCGCCGCGGTCGACCGCATGGGGGGCCGTGAGCCCGTGCTCGCGTGCGGCAAGCCCTACGCCGGCAAGTTCCTCGTGGCCATGGTCGCCTGGTATTTGGACACGCCAGGGATCAACGTGGCATTCGACCCCGCGGCGCCCGGAGCGCCACCCGGCGTGGTGTTCAGCGTGAAGACCACGCGGCGGGAGGACCCGGTCCCCATCCCTCCCCCGAGCTATCGACCCGTGGCCGACAGCGGTCCGTGGCACGTCTTCGCGCACTGCGCGCCGGGCCGCTCGCTGCGCGCAGCACCCTGAGCACCGAGCGCGCCCTCGCGGGCCGCGGGCGCGCCCATTCGCGCTAACGAAACGCCTGTATTCCCGCCGGTATCCTGCGCTCCTGACATGGCCACCGTCGCCGCCCGTCGCGCGCCCGCCCTGCCGCGAATTCGTCGCGTCCCGCTCACCGGCCCCGTGCCGACCGCGCTCATCGTGGCGCTGCTCGTGCTCGTCTCGCTGGTGCTGCGCACCCGCGCGCTGAGCGGGTCCTTCTGGATGGACGAAGGCCTCTCGGTCGGGATCGCCTCCCACCCGCTGGCCGCGATCCCCGGCGTGCTTCACAACGACGGATCGCCGCCGCTCTACTACCTCCTCCTGCACGGATGGATGGCCGTGTTCGGGAGCACGGAGGCCGTCACGCACTCGCTCTCGCTGCTCTTCTCGCTGCTCACCATCCCGGCGGCGCTGTGGGCGGGGTGGAGCCTCTTCGGTCGGCGCGCCGGGCTCATCGCCGCGCTCCTCGCCGCGCTCAATCCCTTCCTCACCCAGTACGCGCAGGAGACGCGCATGTACTCGCTGATGGCGCTGCTCGGGCTGCTCACCGCGACATGCATGGTGCACGCCTACGTCCTTCGCCATCGCCGCTACCTGGCCGGCGTCGCCTTCGGCCTGGCCGCCATGCTCTACACCCACGGCTGGGGGCTCTTCTTCGCCGTCGCGGCAAGCGCCGGGGTGGCGCTGCTCTGGCGCCGCGCGGAGGACCGTCGCGCCTTCGGGCGCGACGTCCTGCTCGGGTTCGGCGGCGCGGCTCTGCTCTTCCTGCCCTGGCTCCCGACGCTCCTCTTCCAGGCCGCGCACACCGGCGCCCCGTGGGGTCACGCTCCGCGCTTCGGTGCTCCCGTCCAGATCTCCCGCGGGGTCTTCGGCGGTGACCGGGCCGCGGTCGCGCTGGTGCTCGCGGGCGGCCTGGGCATCGCCACCCTGATCTCCGAGAAGCGCTCGCCGCGCGAGCTCGCGAGCCTCAAGGCGCTGAGCGCGCTCGCGGTCGGGACGCTCGCCGTCGCTTGGGCGCTCTCCCAGATCAATCCCGCCTGGACGGTGCGCTACTTCGCGGCGATCCTCGGCCCACTGCTTCTCATCGCCGCCCTCGGGCTGGCGCGCGCCCGGCGCCTCGGTCTGGTCGCGCTCGCGTTTGCGTGCCTCTTCTGGATCAACCCGAAGTCCTACGCGCCCGAGTACAAGAGCGACGTCCGCGACATCGCCGCCGACCTCACGCCGCAGCTGCGCCCCGGCGACCTCGTGATCGCCGGCCAGCCCGAGCAGACCCCGGTCATCCACTACTACATGCCGCCGGGACTGCGCTACGCCGACACGACGGGTGCGGTCGCCGATCCGGGCTACATGAACTGGGCCGACGCACTCACCCGCATCGAGGCCTCGAATCCGCGCCGGGACCTCGGCGGACTGCTTGCTAGCCTGCGCCCCGGTCAGCATGTGGTGCTCGTGCGCCCGCTGACCGAGGGCAGCTACAACTGGACCGCGCCGTGGACACGGTACGTCCGGCGACGCTCGGCGCAGTGGAGCCAGATCCTGGCCACGGATCCCACGCTTCGCCGCGGCGGGGTCGCGCCGCAGTTCTATCACGGGGCCTCCACGGTCGGAAACAGCGCCGTGATCTACACGAAGACCGCCTGACCCGGCCGCCAGGCCCGCCAGCCCGAACACGAGACCAGGACGAGATAACCACATGCCCGCAGAGAACGGAAACGATCCCGCCCTCACCGACGACCGCCCGGTGGTGGTCCTGGGCGGCGGTCCCGCGGGGCTGACCGCGGGCTACCTGCTCGCCCAGCGCGGCAAGCCCGTGATCGTGCTCGAGAGCCAGGATCAGCTCGGCGGCCTGGCGCGCACCGAGGTGCGCGACGGCTACCGCTTCGATCTGGGCGGTCATCGCTTCTTCACCAAGGCCAAGGAGGTCGAGGCGCTGTGGGACGAGATCATGTCCCACGCGAGCGCCAAGAGCGGGCGGGAGGAGTGGCTGCTGCGCCCGCGCCAGTCGCGCATCTTCTGGAACCGGAAGTTCCTCGAGTACCCGCTGCAGGGCATGGACGTGATCAAGAAGCTCGGACCGATCGAGCTCACGCGCGCGTTCCTCTCCTACCTGTGGGCGCAGATCAAGCCCAAGGGGCCGGAGGACACCTTTGAGCAGTGGGTCTCCAACCGCTTCGGCCGGCGCCTCTTCAACCTCTTCTTCAAGTCCTACACCGAGAAGGTGTGGGGGGTCTCGACCTCCGAGATCCGCGCCGAGTGGGCGGCCCAGCGCATCAAGGGCCTCTCGTTCTTCTCGGCCGCCAAGGCGGCGTTCTTCGGCAACAAGGGCGATGAGATCAAGTCGCTGATCTCCCAGTTCAAGTACCCGCGCTTCGGGCCGGGGCAGATGTGGGAGCAGATGGCCTCCGACATCACCGAGCTCGGCGGCGAGGTGCGCCTGAACGCGCCGGTCACCGGGCTCGAGATCGAGAACGGCGAGGTCGTCGGGGTCCAGACGCCGCAGGAGACGCTGCGCCCGAGCGCCGTCATCTCCTCCCTGCCGCTGCGCACCACGGTGGGCATCGCCAAGCCGCCGGCCGACGCCGCCGTGCTGGCCGCCGCGCGCGGGCTGCGCTACCGCGACTTCCTCACGGTCTCGCTCGTGATCGACGGGCAGGACCTCTTCCCCGACAACTGGATCTACATCCACGAGCCGGGCGTGAGGGTGGGTCGCATCCAGAACTTCAAGTCCTGGAGCCCCGACATGGTGCCGCCCGGGGTCGACAAGGCGAGTGTCGGCCTCGAGTTCTTCGCCTTCGAGGGCGACGAGCTGTGGACGATGGCCGACGACGATCTCGTCGAGCTCGCCAAGCGCGAGCTCGAGGAGCTCGGGCTGGCCCGAGCCGATCGCGTCGAGCGCGGCTTCGTGGTGCGCGTGCACAAGGCCTACCCGATGTACGACGCGGACTACTCCGAGCGCGTCGACGTCATCCGCGCGTGGCTCGACGGCATCCCCAACCTGACGCAGGTCGGGCGCAACGGCCTTCACCGCTACAACAACTCAGACCACTCCATGCTGAGCGCCATGCGCGCGGTGGACAACCTCGTCGACGGCGCCCGCCACGACATCTGGGCGGTCAACGCCGAGAGCGCATACCACGAGGAGCACGAGGAGCCCGAGCAGCCCTACGTCAAGGCGCCGGAGACCAAGGCCATGGAGCAGCCGCTCGCCAGCGACCGCTAGCTTCCCCGTCTCCAGGGGGCCGCTAGCTCAGTGGCAGAGCACCGTACCCTTCGTACGGGAGACCCGCGGTTCGATCCCCGGGCGGCCCATCACCACCATGACCGAAGACCCCCACGACACCCTCGCCGCGGAGGAGTTCGCCATCCCGGCTCCGGATCCGCGCTCGCCGGCCGCGGTGCCGCATGACCCGTCCGAGCCGCCGCACGACACGTTGGCGGCCGACGAGTTCGCGATCCCCGCGCCGGACCCCCACTCGCCGGCCGCGGTGCCGCATGACCCGCTCGACTCGCCGCACGACACGCTCGCGGCCGAGGAGTTCGCGATCCCCGCGTCCTCGCCGGCGCAGAGCACGCCGTCGGTCGTGCGTCGGGCGCCGGCATGGCCCCCGGCGCGGCCGCTGGGAGCGGGCGTCGTGTTGCTCGCCCTGTGGTGGCTGAGCCGCCGCGCCTGAGCGCTACGCCGGGACCACGAGGTGGTCCGATCTTGCGGAGGACGAGGCCCGATGCCCAGCTCCACCGAACCCACTCACGAGCCGACCGCCCCCGTGCCGTCGCCGCCGATCGACCCGGACACCTCGCTCGGGGCCGTCGCGCTGACCGTCGCCGACCTCGATCGGACCCGCGCCTTCTACGAGCGCGCTCTCGGCCTGCGAGTCCTCGAGCGGTCGGGGAACACGGTAGAGCTGGGAGTCGAGCCGGCGAGGACGCTCGTCGAGCTGGTCGGCGACCCGGACGCTCCGCCGCGCCCGCGCCACAGCACCGGACTCTTCCACTTGGCGCTCCTCGTGCCCGAACGCGCCGGGCTCGCACGTATGCTGCGCCGCGTCACCGAGGCGGGCTGGCGGTTCACCGGCGCCTCTGATCACCTCGTGAGCGAGGCGCTGTACCTCGATGACCCGGAAGGCAACGGCATCGAGGTCTACCGCGACCGCCCGCGTCGCGAATGGCGCTACGCGAACGGAGCGCTGCTCATGGCCACCGAGCCGTTCGACCTCGACGGCGTCATGGGGGAGGAGCCGGGCGGGACACCCGACGAGGGCCTGACGCCGGGCACGCGGGTCGGGCACGTCCACCTCCAGGTCTCGGATCTCGCCGCCGCCGAGGCCTTCTACCACGACCTCCTGGGCTTCGAGGTCAGCGTGCGCGGATACCCCGGCGCCCTGTTCGTCTCGGCGGGCGGCTACCACCACCACGTCGGGCTGAACACCTGGGCCGGGCCGGGCGCCCCCGCGCCGCCGGACGGGTCGCGCGGCCTGCGCCGCTTCGAGATCGTGCTGCCGGGCGCCGAGGCGCTCGCCCGCGTGACGCAGCGCCTCCAGGCCGCGCGCGTCGAGACGCGGCGCGGGGAGGCCGGCGGGGTCCTCCTCGTCGATCCGGCGGGCAACCCGGTGGCGCTCCGCGTGGCCGATTCGAGCTGATCAGCCCAGGCGGTTGGCCTCGGCGGCCATGAGCAGCATGCCGCCGTCGGCCACGAGGGAGGCGCCGGTCACGTAACTTGCCTCCGCCGAGGCCAGGAAGGCGATCGCGGCGGCGATCTCGCGGGCGTCGCCCGGGCGCCCGAGGGGGATGCCGGGCCGCTCCTCGCCGGAGGGGTCGACGTCCTCGGCGCCGGTCATCGGCGTGGTGATCTCGCCCGGCGCGACCGCGTTGACCGCGATCCCGTGCTCGGCGAGCTCGAGCGCCATGACCTTGGTCAGGAGGCCAAGACCTCCCTTGGCCGCGCAGTAGGCCGCCGCGCCGCGCAGGGGGACGTGCTCGTGCACCGAGGTCACGTTGACGATCCGCCCTCCGTGCCCGGCGGCGACCATGCGCCGGGCGGCACGCTGGGCGCACACGAAGGCCCCGTCGAGATCCACCGCGAGCACTCGTCGCCACTCCGCGAGCTCGAGCTCGAGGAACGGCGTCGAGTGACCCGTGCCGGCGTTGTTGACGAGCACGTCGAGGCCCCCGAGGGCATCGGCGAGCGCGTCGATCGCCTCACCGCCCTTGCCCGGCCGCGTGAGGTCGTGCGGGCGCAGCTCGGCGCGGCGGCCGTGGGCGGCGAGCTCCGAAGCGGTGGCGCGCGCGCCGTTCTCGTCCTCGTGCCAGGTGATGCCCACGTCGAAGCCGCGGGCGGCCAGAGCAACCGCCGTCGCCTTCCCGATTCCGGAGTCCGCGCCGGTGACGATCGCGACGCTCATCGAGGCGGGATTCCCCCTCGGGCACGGTCCAACCCTCGGCGACCCGGAGTGCGGGGCGGCTCTGGCCTTAGAGTCCGGCCATCGCCCTCGCCCTTCTCACCGGCTTCCCCGGGTTCATCGGTCGCCGGCTCGCCGCCCACCTGCTCGAGCGGGATCCCGAGGCGCGGCTCGTCGCCCTGGTCGAGCCTCGGGCGCTCGACGCCGCCCGGGAGGCCGCCGGCCGGCTGGATTCCGGCCGGATCGAGCTGCTCCCGGGCGACATCGCAGAGCGCGGGCTCGGGCTCGCCCGGGAGGACTACGAGCGCCTGTGCGCGGAGGTGGCGCAGGTGTTCCATCTGGCCGCGCTCTACAACCTCGCGGTGCCCGTCGAGACCGCGCAGCGAGTCAACGTGGAGGGCACGGGCAACGTCCTCGATCTCTGCCTGGCCGCGGAGCGCCTCGAGCGCCTGGCGTACGTGAGCACGGCCTACGTCGCCGGGCGGCGTACCGGCCTCGTCTACGAGCACGAGCTCGTGATGGGGCAGGACTGGAAGAACTTCTACGAGTCGACGAAGTTCCAGGCCGAGGTGTGGGTGCGCCAAGTCGCCGACCGGGTGCCCAGCACGATCCTGCGCCCGGCGATCGTGGTCGGCGACTCGCGCGACGGAGCGACGGAGAAGTTCGACGGCCCCTACTACCTGCTCCGTGCGATCGCGCGCGCCCAGGGCGTCGGCCGGTCGATCGCCCAGTTCGGTCGCTCCGACGCGTCCTTCAACGTGGTTCCCGTCGACTACGTGGTCGCGGCGATGGCGGCCGCGGCGAGCGATCCGGCCACGTTGGGAGAGACGCTGCATCTCGTCGACCCCGATCCCCTGAGCACGAATGAGCTGCTGGCGCTCCTGTCTCAGGAGTACGCCGGGCGAGCGCCCCGGGGCCGGGTGCCCCCGGCCCTCGTCGCCGGTGCATTGCGGATTCCGGCGGTCCGCACGCTCATGGGCGGCACCCCGCGCGAGTCGCTCGCCTACCTCAACCATCCCGTCACGTTCGACGCGCGGCGCGCGGTCGAATTGCTCTCTCCCCACGGGCTGCGGCCACCGAGGTTCTCGGAGTACGTGGCCGCGATGGTCTCCTACTTCTCCGCCCACGAGCACGACCCGGCCTTCGCGCCGCGCTGAGCGCCACGGAGCCCTACCAGCGCCGGCGCCGGCGGTGGGTGAAGAGGCCGCCGAGCGGCAGCAGGAAGAAGAGGGGCAAGAAGAGCACGTGCCCGCCGGAGATGAGGAAGACGGCGGCGGCGAGGAGGAGGCCGAACAGAGCGAAGCGCATGGGTGGCGCCCGGGGGAGGGACGGTGCAGAGACTGCTGTGTGCAGTGCGCTAAGACATACTCTCCACGGCGCCGAGGCAAACACTTGTTCGCTATGCTCGCCCGAGAGGACGCCCCCGCCGGCGTCTTCTCGCAGTAAGCGGCGCCGCAGGCTCTTACCCGCGCCGCGCGGAGTCCGTCGGGCTCCGCGGATCTCTGAACCCGATCTCGAGGAGGCCGACCCATGGGTCAGTCCGAGCAGAAGGTAGTGCAGTACCTCAACGAGGCCCACGCGACTGAAGTCGGTCTCGTCCGGGTGCTCCAGTCGCAGATCGCCATGACCCCCCGCGGCTCCTATCGCCAGGGGCTCGAGAAGCACCTGGGCGAGACCCAGCGCCACGCCGACCGGGTGCGCACGCGCCTGAGTGAGCTCGACCAGGGCAACAACCCCCTCCAGGCCGGACTGGGCGCGGCGCAGAGCGTCATCAGCCAGGGTCTCGCGCTCGCCAAGACGCCGCTGGATCTCGTCCGCGGCAGCGGTGGAGAGGAGAAGGTCCTCAAGAACGCCAAGGACGCCTGCGCCACCGAGGCCCTGGAGATCGCCACCTACACCGCACTCGAACGTCTCGCGCGCTCGGTCGGCGACGAGAAGACCGAGAAGCTCGCGACCTCCATCCGCGCCGACGAGGAGAAGATGCTCGAGCGCGTCCTCAAGGAGATTCCCAAGCTCACCGACGCGGTCGTCGGCGCCGACGTGCACGGAGAGGGCTCCTACGACTTCTCCGAGACGGGTGCCGCCGACGCGGCGCGCGTGGCCGGCGTCGCGGCGAAGCAGACCGCGAGCAAGGGCGCCTCGCGGGCGAAGAAGACCGCCAAGCGGGCGCGCAAGGTGCCGGGCGTGGCGCAGGCCGAGGGACAGGTCAAGGGGGCGCTGGCCTCCGAGCAGGATCTGCCCATCGCGCGCTACGACCAGCTCACCGCCGAGGAGGTCACGAGCAAGCTCACCGAGCTCTCCCAGATCGACCTGGCCAAGGTCGACTCCTACGAGCGCAAGAACCAGGACCGCTCGACGGTCACAAGCAAGCTCTCCTCGCTACGCGGCGAGGAGCCGTGGCCGGGCTACGACGAGCTCACCGCCGCGGAGGTCCGCGCCGCGCTCGACAGCGCCGACGAGGAGCGCGTGAAGAGCGTGCGCTCCTACGAGCGTGCCCATAAGAACCGCGCCGGCGTGCTGAAGGCCGCCGAGAGCGAGCTCACCCACGCCTGAGGGACCTATGCACCACGGGAGGCCGGCGCGACCGGTCTCCCGTGCTGCCGCCCTCGACCGCTCGGCGGCTCAGAACAGGTCGAAGCCGCCGCCGCCCCCGTCGCCGAAGTCGCCGCCGCCTCCGTCTCCCCAGCCGCCGCCGTCGTCACCCCACCCACCGCCGCCGTCGTCACCCCAGCCGCCGTCGCCGCCCCAGTCGCCGTCGCCGCCGCCGAAGAGCTCTGCGCCGCCGAAGCCGAGTCCCGCGCCGAGCGCTGAGCCGACGAGCAGGCCGGGAAGGAGCCCTCCGCCGCCGAAGCCGCCGAAGTAGCCGCCCGCCCACGGCCCGTAGTGCGCCGGGGCGTTCCAGTAGTCCGTCGGGCGCCCGTTGACCAGGACCTGACGACCGTGCGGGTCGAATCCCTCGCGCACCCTCAGCGCGTCGGCCGCGCAGGCGGGGACGGCACGCGGGGCACCGCCGGGGGGCGCCCACTCCACGTCCTCGTTGGCGGGCCCGTGACGCGGATCGAAGAAGCAGGGCGGCCGACGCTCGGGCGGCTCGCGCCCCTCCAGGCGCGCCTTGGCGCACGCCATCGCGTAACGGCCCTCTTCGAGCGTCGCGCTGACCGAGGCGAGGTCCTCCGGACGCTTGGCGCGCTCGAAGACCTGGTTGGCGCGCCCGTAGGCGTCGAGCGCCTGGCCGTAGCGCTGCGTGGCCTCGGCGTGAACGCCCGGCATCTGCATGTCGACGTCGAGCGCGCGGATGTCCTCGCCGAGCCCGACGAGGTCATCACGCGCCTGGTCGCGGACCTCCTCCCACTCGCGCTCGCGTCGCGACTTGCGCCCGAAGAAGCCCATCAGGCCGCGACCGTCGCCGGGGATCCGGCCGGGCTCGCCTCGCGCCCGCGGATGAGGTCGGCGGCGCGCTCGGCGACCATGATCGTCGGGGCGTTCGTGTTGCCCCCGGGGATGATCGGCATGATCGAGGCGTCGACCACGCGCAGCCCGTCGATGCCGTGCACACGCAGCTGCGAGTCGACGACCGCGCGCTCGTCGGCTCCCATGCGGCACGTGCCGACCGGATGGTAGATCAGCTCGACGCGGCGGCGCAGGGCCTCCTCGAGGTCGGTCGCGTCGGCCACGTCGGTCCCCGGCTTGAGCTCGCGCACGATCTTGCCCGCCAGCGGGGGCTGGCGAGCGATCTCGCGCGCCATCTCCATCCCGGCCACGAGCGAGGCGACGTCCTCGGGCTCGGACAGCGTGTTGGTGAGGATGCGCGGCTTGGCCGCCGGGTCCGCCGAGGCGAGCCACACCTGCCCGCGGCTCTGGGGGCTGACCAGCACCGGGCCGATGACGCACGCGTGCCCGTCGAACTCCTCCTCGCCGTGGCGCTCGTAGTAGAGCGCGCCCATGTGGAACTGGATGTCGGCCGCCGGCAGGCCGGGGCGCGTGCGCACGAACGCGACCACCTCGGCCGCCGAGGAGGTCAGCTTGCCCGAGCGGCGCAGGAGCCACTCCGCCATGTAGCGTGGCTTCTCGGCTCCGAAGAGCGTCTCGCTGCCCGAGACCTCCCACAGGACGGTGATGAAAGGATGGTCCTGGAGGTCCTGGCCGACTCCGGGCAGGTCGTGGCGCACCCGCACCCCGACCGCCGAGAGATCGTCCGCGGGCCCGATCCCCGAGAGCAGCAGGAGCTGCGGTGAGTTGATCGCCCCCGCGGCGAGGATCACCTCGCGCCCAGCGCGCGCGACCTGCTCGCCGCCGCGGCGCTTGCGGTAGCGCACGCCGACCGCGCGCGTGCCCTCGAGCTCCACGCCGGAGACGAGCGCGCCCGTGAGGACCTCGAGGTTCGGGCGCTCGAGCGCCGGGCGCAGGTAGGCGTCGGCCGTGCTCCAGCGTCGCCCGTTCTTCTGGAAGACCTGGAACATCGAGACCCCGTCCTGCTCGGGACCGTTGTAGTCGTTGACCCGGGGAATGCCCGCCGCCCGTGAGGCCTCGAGCAGCTCGCGGTCGAGCGGCCGCGGGGAGCGCTGCTCGGTGACGTTCACCGGGCCGCCGACGCCGTGGAACTCCGAGGCCCCGCGCTCGTTGTTCTCGGCCTTGAGGAAGTACGGAAGGACGTCGGACCAGCCCCAGCCCTCGGCGCCGCCCTCCTTCCAGAGGTCGTAGTCGAGCGGGCGTCCGCGGACGTAGAGCATCGCGTTCATCGAGCTCGACCCGCCGAGCGACTTGCCGCGCGGGATGTAGAGCGAGCGGTTCTCGCAATGGGGCTCGGGCTCGGTGGCGTAGTCCCAGTCGAGCTTCGTGTGGAACTGGTTGGGGAAGGCGGCCGGGATCTTGATGTTGGGGCTGCGGTCCTTGCCGCCCGCCTCGATCAGGAGCACCCGGACGTCGGGGTCCTCGGTCAGGCGGTTCGCGAGGACGCAGCCGGCGGAGCCGGCGCCGACGATGACGTAATCAGCGGTTGACATGCCGTCGATCCTCCCAGAGCGGGGCGCGGGGGGCAAGCTCGCTTCGTGGGCGTCCGGCTGGCGCCGCGTGGCGCTCGGGTTCGCGCGAGGCAATCCGGGGAAGAGCCCCGAACATGCCCGGCCTTCCTTCCGCGCTCGTGCGTCCGCAACTCCGCCTCTTCTCTCGTTGGGCCTTCTCGCCGCGCGTCTCCTGGCCCGAGTCGCGCAAGCGGCTGGAGCTCGGTTTGCGCTTTCCCGGGCCTCCGCGCGGCACGCGGGTCGAGCACCTCGAGCTCGGCGGCGTGCCGTGTGAGGTGCTGCGGCCCGCGCGCCCTTCCGACGAGGAGCACGCCCTGATCTACCTGCACGGCGGCGGCTACACCGTCGGCTCGGCGCGAACGTACCGCCCGATGGCCGCGCGCCTCGGCGCCGCCCTCGGCTGGCGCGTGGTGCTCGCCGACTACCGGCTCGGCCCCGAGCACCCGTATCCCGCCGCGCTCGAGGACGCGCTCGCCGTCTGGACGAGCCTGACCCAAGGCGGAGGAGCGGATCCGAGGGGGGTAGTGGTCGCCGGTGACTCCGCGGGAGGCGGGCTCGCCGTCGCCCTCGCGCTGACGCTGCGCGACGCCGGTCGCCCCCAACCCGCCGCGCTCGGCCTGGTGTGCCCGTGGCTCGACCTGACGCGGGACGCCGCCGCCTCCCGCGGCCCCGCTCCGCGCGATCCGGTGCTCTCCGAGGGCGTCCTGCGCCGGTTTGCCCGCGCCTACCTGGCCGCCGGCGCCGACCCGCGGGATCCCCTCGTGTCGCCGATCCATGCCGATCTGCGGGGGCTGCCTCCGCTCGTGGTGCAGACCGGCGAAGACGACCTGATCCGCGCCGACGGCGTGGAGCTCGCCGCCCGCGCGCGGGTGGCGGGGGTGCCCGTGACGCACGAGATGCTCGAAGGGCTCTGGCACGTGCCCCACCTGAGCGCCCCGCTGCTCTCCGGTCCGGGCGGACGGGTCGTGGAGCGCCTCGCGCGCTCGCTGATCACCGCCCTCTGAGCGCTCCCGAGCTCTCGTTCTCGCTCGAGATCGGGCGTTTGCCGCGCCTCGGGACGGGAGACTCGTAAGAAACAACTGTCCCGACGAGAAGGAGCTTCAATGATTCTGCGCATCGACCGGTGGGGTACCGAGATGCCGCCTCCCAGCGACCCGGATCCGCAGGGCGCCCGGGACGTCCAGGAGCTCATGGGCGGCCGCTTCGGCGAGATGTCGACGTTCATGAACTACACCTTTCAGTCGTTCAACTTCCGCGACAAGCAGGGGGCGCGGCCGTTCTACGACCTCATCGCCAACATCGCGGCGGAGGAGTTCGGACACATCGAGCTCGTCGCCGCGGCGATCAGCACCATGCTCACCGGCTCCTCACCGTCGGAGGGCACCCCTGACGCGAGCTCGACCCCGCTCGCCGCCCTCAAGGGCGTCGGCAACCCGCACCACTACATCGCCGGCGGCCTCGGCGCGCTGCCCCAGGACTCGCGCGGGAATCCGTGGACGGGAGACAACGTCTTCTCCTCCGGGGATCTCGTCCAGGACCTGACGCACAACTTCTTCCTCGAGTGCGGTGCGCGCAACAACAAGCTCAAGGTGTACGAGAGCGTCGATCACCCGGCGGCCCGGGCGCTCACGGGCTATCTGCTCGTGCGCGGCGGCGTGCACCAGGTCGCCTACGCCCGCGCGGTCGAGAAGCTGACCGGGGCCGACCTCTCCAAGCTCTTTCCCTCGCCGCGCATCCCCACTGAGAAGATCCCCGAGTGCCGGCCGCACATCGAGCAGGGCCTGCACCTCAAGCTCTACCGGTTCTCGCCGGACGACTACCGCGAGCTCGTCGCGGTCTTCAACGGCCCGCACCCGGAGACGGGCGAGGAGCTCGAGGTCGTCGACGAGGCCCCCGAGGGCGTGGCGCCGAACGACCTGCCGCCCCAGAGCGCGGTGTTCGCCCCGAGCTACGAGCCGGAGGAGATCGTCGAGATCGCCGCGCGCCTGCGCAAGGACGCCGGCCTGCCCGACGAGCCGCACGGCGAGTACACGCACTCCTGGCGCTCGTAGGCCTCGGGACCCGCTTGCGGGTCTCTCCCAGGCGGGAGAGGAAGGCTGTGGACCGGAGCCTTCCTCTCCAGGCGGTCGAAGGGCAACCGAGCACCCGGTAACGTGGCGAAGCCCAAAGGACAGGACCATCGAGGAGGAGAAGCGCGTGTCCCTATCGACCTCCGACGCCGTACCCACCGGTAACTCGTCGCCGCCCGCCTTGCGGGTGGTCATCGTCGGCGCCGGCTTCGGGGGGATCGCCGCCGCCATCGAGCTGCGCCGGCACGGGATCACCGACATCACGATCCTCGAGAAGGCGCCGGAGCTCGGGGGCACGTGGCTTCTGAACTCCTACCCCGCCGCCGCGTGCGACGTTCCCAGCCACCTCTACTCGTTCTCCTTCGCCCAGCGCCGCGACTGGTCGCGCCTGTGCTCCCACCAGCCGGAGATCCTGAGCTATCTGCGCGGCGTGGCCAGCGCGCAGGGGGTGGCCGACCTCGTGCATGCGAGCACCACGGTCACGTCGTGCTCCTGGGAGGAGGCGAGCTGCCGCTGGAGCGTCGAGACCGACGCGGGGCGCACCTACACCGCGGACGCGCTCATCCTCGCCACCGGACAGCTGAACACTCCCGCCTATCCCCGGATCGAGGGGCTCGAGGGCTTCGCCGGCCACTCCTTTCACTCCGCGCGGTGGGATCACGACTACGACCTGCGCGGCAAGCGCGTGGCGGTCGTGGGCAGCGGAGCCAGCGCGGTGCAGTTCGTCCCCGAGGTCGCCGAGCAGGCCGCGCGGCTGACCATCTTCCAGCGCACGGGCAACTGGTTCCTGCCGCGCCGGAACCGGCCCTACCCGGCGCCGATCAAGCAGGCGATCAAGCGGATCCCCGGGGTGCAGGCGTTTCGTCGGGGCTTCATGTTCCAGTACTGCGAGGCGATCACCGTCGCCATCCGGCACCCCAAGACGATGGGGCGCCTGCTGCACGCTCGCTCGGCGGCGTTCATGCGCTGGCAGCTCAAGGACCCCGAGCTGCGCAAGAAGGCCTGGCCGGACTACACCTTCGGCTGCAAGCGCGTGCTGTTCAGCTCGGCGTTCCTGCCCGCCCTGCAGCGGCCCAACGTGGAGCTCGTCGCCGAGGCGGTCGCGCGGGTGGTGCCCGAGGGCGTGGTGAGCGCCGACGGCACGCTGCGCGAGGCCGACTGCATCATCTGGGCCACCGGGTTCCAGGCCTCCGAGTTCATGTTCCCCATGCGGATCACGGGCGCCGGGGGCCGTGACCTACGGGAGGCGTGGGCGGATGGGGCCCACGCCCATCTGGGCATGACGGTGCCCGGCTTCCCGTCGATGTTCATCCTCTACGGGCCGAACACGAACACCTCGGGCGGCTCGATCATCGTCTACCACGAGGCCCAAGCCGCTTACGTCCGCCAGGCCCTGCAGCTGATGCGCGGCCGGAGAGCGAGGGCCGTCGACGTGCGCGCCGAGGTCGAGGCCGCCAGCGACCGCGAAGTCCAGGCGCGGTTCGCCGGCACCGCGTGGACGCAGTGCGACTCGTGGTACCGCGACGAGCAGGGCAGAATCGTGGCCAACTGGCCGGGCTACATGCGCGAGTACCTCGAGCAGACCCGAGAGCTCGACCCCGCCGAGTACCGCTTCGTCGCCGAGCCCCAGCCGTAGCGGAGCAGCCCCTCAGGGCTCGGGATCGAGCCGGTTGTCCTCGAGGTCGATGTCGCGCTCGATGCGGCGCATGACGTCGCCGTCGATGTGGCCGTCGTCGCGCAAGCGCACGAGCGTGTCGCGCTCGGCTCCGAGCAGCTCGCGCCGCAGCCGCTGGTAGTCGGCTGAGCGCTCCTCGACGCCGTCGCCATCGCCCTCCTGGAGCCGGGCGGCGAAGCGGCGCTCGCGGAACGCGTAGACGCCCGCGAGGCGCTCGGCCGTGTTATCGCGCACCCACGGCTCCCCGCGCAGCTCGCCGAGGCGCTCGCCCGCCGCGCGGGCGACCTCGAGGCGCGCTTCGTTCTCCTCCCGCTCGACGTCGGCGTCGCCCTCCAGTCCGAGGCGGCGGAGCAGCAGGGGCAGACCGAGCCCCTGAGGCACGAGCGTGGCAACGATCACCGCAAAGGCGAGGAAGACGAGCAGGTCGCGCTCCGGGAACGCGCCGCCGTGCACTCCGGTGAGCGGAAGCGACAGAGCGGCGGCGAGCGAGACCGCGCCCCGCATGCCCGTGAGAGCCACCACCAGCGAGTAGCGGCGCGGCAGGGCGCGGGTCCCGCGCCGCTCGCGGTCGACCCGGCGCAGCAGCGCGCTCGCGCCGAGGACCCAGGAGACGCGGACGACCACGACCACGCCGACGATGAGCGCCGCGTCGGCGAGCAGCTCCCCGGCGGAGTAGCCGTGCAGGTTCTCGAGGATGCTCGGAAGTCGCAGCCCGATGAGGATGAACAGCCCGGCGTTGATGAGGAAGACGAGGATCTCGAAGAACGAGAAGGTCTGGATGCGCGTGCCGGCCGAGATGAGGTCGTGCTGGCGGCGGCCGTGGTAGGCCCCGATCGCCACCACCGCGAGGATCCCCGACGCCCCCACGTACTGAGCCGGGAGATAGGCGGCGTAGGCGCCGAGCAGCGAGAGCGCAAGCTCCTCGGGCGGGCTGTCGACGCGCGCCCGGACGTGGGCCAGCAGCCACCCAACCCCCAGGCCGATCGCCACCCCGCCCACCACGCTGAAGGCAAAGCGCCCGAGCACGGCGGGCGCCGAGGCCGCGCCTCCCACGACCGCCGAGACGGCGGAGGCGTAGATCGTCAGCGCCATGCCGTCGTTGACGAGGCTCTCGCCCTGGATGATCGAGATCAGCCGCCGCGGCACCGCCAGCCGCTGACCGATCGCCTCGACCGCCGTGGGATCGGTGGGAGAGACGATCGCGCCCAGCACGAAGGCCACCGGCCACGCGAGCCCGAGCGCGAGGTGGGCGGCGGCGGCCACCGCGACGGTCGTGAGGATCACCACCAGCACCGCGAGCACCCCGATCGGGCGCAGGTTCGCGCGCAGCTCGCCGAGCGGGATGAAGAACGCCGCCGAGTAGAGCAGGGGCGGCAGGAGGACGAGCAGGACGACGTCGGGCGAGACGCTCACCGTCGGCATGCCGGGCAGGAAGCCGAGGGCGACGCCGCCGGCGAGCACGAGGACGGGGTAGGGGACGGCGATGCGCGGAGCGAGCAACACGAGGCCCACTCCCACGCCGACCACGAGGAAGAGGACGAGCTCGGTCGACATCACGGGAACGATCGCGTCGAGCGCCGCGCTCCTGGACCGCCGGGTCCCCGGAAGCGTGAGCTCGGTCCTGCCTCAGCCGCCGGAGGCCTCCCGCGCGCGGGCCACGGCATCGGCAGCGCTTCCCGTCCACGGCTCGCCGTGGCCGGGAAGGAGCGTGTCGGCGCTCACGCCCTCGAGGACGCCGAGCGAACGGCGGGTGCCGGCCGGGTCGCCGTTGAGCGCGTCGGGAAGCAGCCGCGGGCCCGTCTCGCGGGTGAGGACGTCGAGCATGGCGAACGCGTCGCCCGTGAACAGGACCCCGCGGTCGGCGAGCAGCAGCGAGACGTGCCCGGAGGTGTGGCCCGGGGTCGGGATCACCGTGGGGCGACCCGGGGCGTCGAGCGGCTCGTCGGCCCCGAAGGAGCTCACCTCGCTCAGCCACGTCGGCGTCATGAAGCCGCGCGCGGTGGCGTGCAGGACGAACCCGAGCGCCGACGGACGCCAGAGCGTCGGCGCCAGCCCGGGGACCAGGGTGAACGGAGAGGCACCCTTGGCCTTGCCGCGGACGCGCTCGACCTCGTCGCGGTAGGCCCAGACCGTCGCCCCGGTGGCCTGGCGCACGCGCTCGGCGGCGCCGAGGTGGTCGGGGTGCCCGTGGGTGAGCAGCACGGTGTGCAGGTCGGCCATGGAGCGGCCGAGCGACGCGATCGCGGACTCGACGTGAGCGAAGCTTCGCGGCCAGCCCGCGTCGACGAGCGCGAGCTCCCCGCCGTCCTCGATCAGGTACCAGTTCACGAGTCCGTCGGCGACGCGATGCACGCCGGGAGCGATTTGTTGAGCTTTCATGTCAGCCATGGAAGCAAATCTAGCGGCGCGCGCTCAGCTCGCGCCGCCGCGGTCGGCTCGAAGTTGGCGCGTCTGCCGTCGCGCGCGGTCGTTGGCGCGCACCGCGAGCACGCCACAGGCGATGGCAAGCGGCCCGAACAGCAAGGCCGCGTGCAATCCCGCGGCCGGCCCGACGCTCGCGAACAGCAGCGCCGCCGCGAAGAGCTTCAAAGCGCGGATTCGCAGCTGCCGTGAGGAGGGCGGCGACGAGCGGCGCCAACGACCCATCAGCGACGAGCGCTCGGCGCGAGGTCAGGCACGAAATCTGGGGGCACGACCATGCCCCCGACTCTACTGAGGAGGCTGCGGCTCGCTCGGAGAGGGCTCGTCGGGCTCGGCGAGCGGGTCGAACGCGATGGTCTCCCACGGGGCCGGCGCCTCAGGAGCGACCTCGTCCTCCCCGGGGAAGCGGTGGGCGGCGGCCCGGCTGATCTCGAGCAGCTGACCCGATGTCCGCTCGACGTCGTCGAGCAGTCGCTGACGCTCGGACCAGATCCGGTCGGTGTCCTTATCGAGCTCGATCACCTGGGCCTCGGCGGCGGCACGGATCTCCACGGCCGACTGCCGGGCCTCCTCGACGCGACGCGCGGCCTCCTCGTCGAGCTGCTGCGCGCGAGCCTCGGCGGCGGCAAGCGTCGCGGTCTCCGAGCGCTTGCTCTCCTCGTCGCGGCGGTCGGCCTCGGCACGCGAGCGGGAGGTGATCTCGTCGGCCGCGTCGTGGGCCCGGCGGAGGATCGCGCTCGTCTCCTCGCCGACCTCGTCGAGCGCTTGGCGCACGGCGTGGGAGGGAGTGGCGCCGGCGCGCAGCTCATCGACGAGGCGTTGAACCTCCTCGAGGTGGGCGTCGACCGCAACGCGGTCATACCCGCGCACCCCGAGGGGGAAGTCGGTTCGAGCGACGTCGTGGGGATCGCGTGGCGGACCGGGCTCTTCGTCGAAGGCCGGCCGGTTCAGATGCGCTACCACCCCGTCGATCGGGCGGCGCGCGAGCTCAATGGATCGCGAGGGCATGGCAGTCGGTTCGCCGCCGTCGCCCAGACTCCTTGTCCGTGTGGGGGGCCGACCGGCTCGCTAGTCTCCCGTCGATCGTGACCCCGGGTCGTGCGCGTCGCTCCGGACCCTCCGAGGCGTGGTGGATGTGGAAGCGCTTCCTGCTCGGGGGCTTTCTCATCGTCGCGCTGACCGCCGCCACCACCGCGACGGCGGCTCTGCTCGAGGTGCAGAACGTCGTCGACGCGCTCCACCAGAGCAAGCCGCTGAAGCTCGGCGGGGTGCTCGCCGGGGTCAAGGAGGGCGCGCCGGAGACGATCATGGTCATCGGCTCGGACAAGCGCAACGTGGGCGCGCGCTCGGGGGCGCGCGATCAGCCGCACTCCGACACCATGCTGCTCGTCCGGCTCGACCCGGGGTCGGGAGCGATCTCCGTGCTCTCGATCCCGCGGGACCTCAAGGTCACGATCCCCGAGCGCCGGGGACCGGTCGTGGCCAAGGTCAACCAGGCCTTTGCCGACGGGGGGGCCAAGCTCGCGGTCAAGACCGTCGAGCGCCTCACGGGGCTGGCGATCAACCATGTCGTCGACATGCACTTCGCCGGCTTCAAGCGAGCGGTGGACGTGCTCGGATGCGTCTACGCCGACGTGGACCGCCGCTACTTCAACCACAACATCGGCACCCCCGAGACGAACTTCGCCGACATCGACATCCAGCCCGGATACCAGAAGCTGTGCGGCCAGGACGCGCTCGACTACGTCCGCTTTCGCCACGACGACACCGACATCGTGCGGCAGGCGCGCCAGCAGGACTTCCTGCGCCAGGTCAAGGACCAGCTCGGCGTTCAGGGGCTGCTCGACAAGCGCCTCGCGCTCGAGCACGTGTTCGGCGCCGACGTCTCGACCGACGTCCATTCGAGCCGCCAGATCCTGCAGGTCCTCAAGCTGCTGGTCGACTCCTTCGCGGGATCCGTGCGCCAAGTGCACTTCGAGGTCTCGCTCGGACCGTCCTACGTGACCGCCACGCGCGAGCAGATCCGGCGCGGCGTGCGGGAGTTTCTGCGCTCCGACGCGCGTCCGCCGCGCGCCACCGCCGCCGGCCCGGGCCGGCGCAAGGGCCCGGGTGGCGGCAGCACCGCGGGGGTCTCGCTCTCGCCGGCGAGCTCCTCCGAGCTCTCCGCCGCCGCCACGCAGCGCGGCAGGCTCGGCTTCGGCCTCTACTACCCCGCCGGCCGGGTGCAGAGCGGCGGGATGTCCGACGCGCTCCGGATCTACGGCATCCGCGATCGGCAGGGCCACCGCCACACCGCCTACCGCGTGGTGGTCTCCAAGGGCCTCGCCGGCGAGTACTACGGCGTCGAGGGGATCGACTGGACCAACCCGCCGATCCTCAAGCAGCCCAGCGAGCTCCACAACTACGGCAACCGCGTGCTCGAGTACTTCTACTCCGGGCGCCACCTGCGCCTGATCGCGTGGCGCTCGCCGCACGCGGTCTACTGGCTCTCCAACACGCTGACCGACAGCTTGACCAACCGGGAGATGATCGCCATCGCGCGCGCGGCGCGACCGGTCCGCTGATTGCCGAGCTCGCTCAGGCAGCGGTGGGCGCGTTCTCGCGCGCCCACGCCTTGATCTTGCCCGAGCCCGAGATCATCGTGCTCTCGCCGACCTTGAGCACGGGGAGCTTCTCCTGGCCGCTCATCTCCTTGAGCGCCGGGCGCTTGCCCTTGGTGAAGAAGCCCATCGGCTTGTTCTTGTCGAACACCACGGTCTCGTACTCGTGGCCGGCGGCCTCGAGCGCCTCGTGCACCTGGCGGCAGGGATGGAGCTTCGGTCCCCCGCGGTCGAGGTGGCAGGTGTAGAGGGTGAGCGGCTCGACCATGGCGCGCAGCGTACAGAGTCGCGCGTCGGTGCGCGCACGACGGGCGCGGCGCTCAGCGGCGCTCGCGCTCCTCGGGCCAGCGGCCGTGACGGTCGAAGTAGCGGCGTGCCTCGTCTTCGACCTCGCGTTCGCGGTCGCCCTGCACGCCGACCCTGTAGAGGAGGTTGAGCAGGGCGACCGAGAGTCCCGCTCCGACGAGCATGGCCGCTCCTTCGATCCCGTGCTCGTGCGGGTCGACCGCGACGAGCGCCAGGCCGGCGAGCACGATGACCGCGGGCAGGGCGTAGCGGACGATCCAGAGCAGTCGGCTCAGCGCCCTCAGGCCCCGACGGGCTCCCGATCCTCGCTCACCGCGACCCGGTCGTTGGAGACGCAATGGGTCATGACGTGCCCTGCGACGTCGCGGGAGCCGTTGCGGCCGAGGTTCTCCACGCGCCGGAGCTCGTCCTCGGAGAGCGTCTGGCTCTGAAGCGGCGGCAGCCCCTTGACGTCATCGATGCCGATGCCGAGCCCCTCGCCGACCCTCAGCCCGAGCTCGTCCTCGCACAGGAGCAGGTGCCAGACCATCCGCTCCTGAATCGCGCGCTCGCACTGGCTGAGCAGCGTGACGAGGTTGGAGACGAGGTCGTCCTTCTCCCACTGCTCGGAGAGGAGGTAGCGCTCGCCCGCCTGGGCGTAGTCGTTCGTGCGCGGAATGCGCCTGCGCGTGACCTGCCCGCGGATCTCCGGCCCCTGCTCGTCGTGGGTTGTGTACTGCGCCTCGCGCAGCCCGCCGGTGATCGACGGCTCGTAGTTGACGTGCGGGCTCTCGCCGCCCGAGTCCACCCCGTAGGCCATCTGCCCGTCGCGCTGATTGGTGCGCACGGGCGCCTTGGGGCGGTTGACCGGGAGCTGGAGGTAGTTCGGTCCGACGCGGTGGCGCTGGGTGTCGGAGTAGGAGAACGTCCGCCCGACGAGCATCTTGTCGTCGGAGAAGTCGAGGCCGTCGACGAGGACGCCCGTGCCGAAGGCGATCTGCTCGTTCTCCGCGAAGGCGTTGGAGACGTTGCGGTTGAGCACCATCCGGCCGACGAGGTGGAGCGGGAAGGACTCCTCAGGCCAGACCTTGGTGTCGTCGAGCGGGTCGAAGTCGAGCTCGGGATGCTCCTCGTCGCTCATGATCTGAACGTGGAGCTCCCACTCGGGGTGCTCGCCGCGCTCGATCGCCTCGTAGAGATCCTTGGTGTGGGCACCGAGCTCCTCGGCCTGCACCGCGGAGGCGTCGGCCGCCGTCCAGCTCTTGACGCCCTGCTTGGGCAGCCAGTGGTACTTGACCAGCACGGTCTCGCCCTGCTCGTTGACCCACTTGTAGGTGTTCACGCCGAAGCCCTGCATGGTCCGGTAGCTCGCGGGTATGCCGCGCGGGCCGAAGACCATCGTCACCATGTGCATCGACTCGGGAGCCTGCGAGATGAAGTCGAAGATCCGGTTGGGCTCCTGGCGGAAGGTCACCGGGTCGGGCTTCTGGGAGTGGATGAAGTCGGGGAACTTGACCGCGTCGCGGATGAAGAAGACCGCGAGGTTGTTGCCGACGAGGTCCCAGTTGCCCTCCTCGGTGTAGAACTTCACCGCGAAGCCGCGCGGGTCGCGCGCCGCCTCGGAGGAGTCGCGGCCGCCCGCCACCGTCGAGAAGCGCACGGCGACGTCGGTGCGCTTGCCGGCCTCCTGGAAGAGCCGAGCGCGCGTGAACTTGGAGATCGGCTCCTCGCCGCAGCGGCCCGTGGCCTCGAAGAACCCGAAGGTGGTCGTGCCGCGCGCGTGCACCACGCGCTCGGGGATGCGCTCGCGGTCGAAGTGGGAGATCTTCTCGAGGAACTGGTAGTTCTCGAGCGTCGCCGGCCCGCGGGCGCCGACCGTGCGCTGGTTCTGGTTGTCGTAGACCGCGTGACCCTGGCGGTTGGTGAGCTCCGCGCGCTCGTCGTCGGGGGCGGGCGGCTGGCTGGCGACGTCGGTCATGGGGCTCCTTCGGATGTGGCAAAGACGGTTCGGATCACCTTACCGGGAGAGCGTCAGGTTCGGGGAGGAGGTCTTTGCCGGGTGGGCTACCCCCGGGTAGCGCATGGCTACCCCCCGGTAGCCCTTCGGGCAAGCGGGTGCCCGTTCGGCCGCACGGCGCATATCCACTCGCGGGCGACGCCGCCCCCGCCCGGCACCGCTGCGGATCACACCTCTAGCTCGCGGGCGCGTAGCGGTGGTGGAGCATGAGCTCGTTGCCGTCGGGGTCGGTGAAGAACGCCATGTGGCACACGCCGGTGTCCAGGATCTCGCCGGCGAACTCGACGCCCTTGGCCTCGAGCTCGGCTCGCGCCGCCGCAACGTCGTCGACGTGCAGGGCGGGCTGCGCGTTCTTCTGGGGCGCGAACGTCCTGCCCATCCGCTCGGGCTCCCAGATGCCGAAGCAGGTCTCGCCGACCCAGCACTCGAAGCGCCCGTGCTCGTCGGGCCGCAGGCCGAGGGTCTCGACGTAGAAGGCGCGCGAGCGCTCGGCATCACGCGAGGGGATGGCGACGAAGTCGAGCTTGGTGATCATGTAGGGAGCGTATCTCGCGTCGCGACGCCGCGACGCCGCGGCACGGGTCAGGCCAGAAGCTCGACGCGGACGTCGAGGATCCGGTAGGTGTCGAGCGCTCGGTGGTCGCGGGTGGCAAGGGCGAGGCCGTGTTCTGCCGCGGTCGCGCCGACCAGAGCGTCGTACACCGAACCGCCGCCGATCCCGTCGGCTGCGAGCCGGGCCAGAAGCGTGGCGGCGGCGCGCGGGTACAGAAAGCGGCTGTGCGGGAAGTTCGCGGAGAGGAGCCGGGCCACGGCCGTCGGCGTTCGCCGGGCCGGCGGCGGAAGGCGGGTGAGCACCGAGAAGCTCTCGAACGCGGCGTGGCCCGAGAGGCCGAGCCGCTTCTCGCCGACCGCTTCGAAGGTCTGGACGTGGTGCTCGTGATCGGCGACGACCAGGGGGACGGCGACGCTCGTGTCGACCAGCAGCTCCGGCTCGTTCCTACTTCTGGCCGGCATCGCGCAGCGACCGGACGGTGTCGTCGTCGATGCTCGTCCCCGAGGGCGGGATCACGAGCCGTCGCCCGCGCGCGCCGAGGGACTCCTCGCCCGGCACGTCGATCCGGATGCCGGTGCCCTCCGCTCGAACCTCGACCACACCGGGCCGGAGGCCGACGCTATCACGCAGCGGCTTAGGGATGACCAGCCGTCCTGCCTTGTCGATGGTTGCCTTGATGCCTGAAACGTACCATTCGCCGCCCGCGCCGCTCGGCGTCGAAAGTCCGCTGGCGGGGCATGAGGGCACTCACGCGCACGAGTCGAGGAGAAGGGGTTGAGCATGGAGACGAGCGTCGGAACCGACCTGCACACGATGGGAGCGCTCGCGAGCTTCGGCGCCGAGAAGTTCGGAGACCGCCCCGCGCAGCGCTTCAAGCGCGGCGGGGAGTGGGAGGAGCGCTCCTACGGCCAGCTCGCCGAGCGGGCGCGGGAGCTCGCGCTGGGGCTCGTGGATGCCGGGATCGCGCCCGGCGATCGCGTGTGCATCCTCGCCAACACCCGGCCGGAGTGGACGGACGCCGAGCTCGCTATCTGGATGGTCGCGGGGGTCGTCGTGCCGATCTACCAGACGAACTCCCCCGAGGAGTGCGAGTGGGTGGCGGGCAACTCGGGCGCCGTGGCGGTCTTCTGCGAGGACGAGGCCCAGCTCGAGAAGATCCGCGCGGTGCGCGAGCGGCTCCCGGAGCTCGAGCACGTGATCCTGATCGACGGCGAGGCCGAGGGCGCCCTCTCGCTCGAGGATCTCCGCGGACGCGGTGCGGACGCCGCCGAGCTCGAGCGCCGTGTCGCCGGGGTCAAGCCCGCGGACCCGATGCTCTTCATCTACACCTCGGGAACGACCGGGCCGCCCAAGGGCTGCGTGCTCACGCACTCAAACGGCCGCGCGCTGCTCGACATGCTGGTCGAGCTCGAGATCACGACGGAGGGCGACGTCGTCTACCTCTACCTCCCGCTCGCGCACGTCTTCGCGCAGCTCATCGAGATCGCCTCGCTCTACCTGGGCGGCACGCTGGCCTACTTCGGCGGCGACTCCCGCCAGATCGTGCCCGAGATCCAGGAGTCTCACCCCGACTACATCCCCTCGGTGCCGCGGGTCTTCGAGAAGATCTACGGCCTCGCCACCGCGCAGCTCGAGCAGGCCTCGCCCGAGCAGCGCGAGCAGTTTCGCCAGGCGATCGCGCTGGGCGTCAAGGCCCGCGACCTCGAGCACCACGGACAGCCCGTTCCCGACGAGCTGCGAGAGCCCTTCGCGCAGGCCGACGAGGCGATCTTCAAGGGCGTACGCGCGCTCTTCGGCGGAAAGATGCGCGAGGCGACCACGGGCGCGGCGCCCATCGCCCAGGAGATCCTCGAGTTCTTCTACGCGGCGGGCTGCCCGGTGCTCGAGGGCTACGGCATGACCGAGACGATGGGGGTCATGACGACCTCCACGCGCGAGAACCACCGCTTCGGCACCGTCGGGCGCGCGATGCCCGGCGCCGAGGTCTCGATTGGCGAGGACGGCGAGATCCTCACCCGCGGCCCGCACGTCTTCAGGGGCTACTGGGGAAACGACGAGGCCACGCGCGAGATCCTCGACGAGGACGGCTGGCTGCACACGGGTGACCTCGGCTCGCTCGACGAGGACGGCTACCTCTCGATCACGGGCCGCAAGAAGGACATCATCATCACCGCGGGCGGCAAGAACCTCGCGCCGGCCAACCTCGAGAACGACTTGAAGCAGTCGCGCTGGATCTCACAGGCGGTGATGTACGGCGACCGCCGCCCGTTCCCGGTCGCGCTCGTCACCCTCGACCCCGAGGAGATCGGGCCGTGGGCCAAGGAGCGGGGCCTGCCCGATGACCCGGGTGAGCTCGCCGAGGCACCTGAGGTGCACGAGCTCATCCAGGAGGTGCTCGACGCGGCCAACGCCAAGTACGCGCAGGTCGAGCAGATCAAGAAGTTCCAGATACTCGACCACGACCTCTCGCTCGAGTCGGGGGAGCTCACGCCGACGCTCAAGGTCAAGCGCAACGTCGTCTACGACCGCTACGCGGAGATCTTCGACCGGCTCTACGCGAAGTAGGCGGCGGGTTCGCCGCGCTGCGCGCAGCGGCGCATTCAGGCGGCTGTGGGTGCGGCCGCGCGCAGCGCGCACCGCCGCACGATGCTGCTGAGCCGGTACAGCGTGAGATCGCCCATCGGCGTGGTGAGCGACCCGATCCGGTTGGTCACGAACCCGAGCGAGAGGCCGAGGTCGGGGTCGCCCCAGCCGCCCGATCCGCCGTAGCCGTAGTGGCCGAACGCGCGCGGCGCGTCCGTGCCGGTTCCGAACGCCTGGTGATAGCCCAGGCGCCAGCGCATCCGCAGGCCGAGGATCGCGTCGGCGCCGCGCACTTGCACGCGGCCGAGCGTGCGCAGGGTCTCGGGCGAGAGGAGTTGCACGTCGCCGTCGCGCCCGCCGTTGGCGAGCGCCGCGTAGAGCTGCGCGAGCGCGTCGGCGCTAAAGGCGCCGTTGACCGCCGGCATCTCCGTGTTCCAGATCGGCGGCTCGGAGCCCTCGAAGAGCCGGTGGAACCCCGGCACGAGCAGCGCGTTCAGCGCTCCGCGGCTGGCGCGGGAGCGGCTCCAGACCGGAGAGAAGAGGCGGGCGGCGGCGCCGAAGTGGCGCAGGGCGCCGCCGACGGGCTCGGCCACCTGCTCGCGCGCCGCGTCGCGCACGCCGATGTGGAGCGCCTCGACGCCGAGCGGCTCGGCGACCTCCGTCTGGACGAGCTCGGCCAGCCCGCACCCGCCGCTCACCCGCCGGGCGATGCCGGCCACGAGCCAGCCGTAGGTGATCGCGTGGTAGGCCGAGCGCTCCGTGGGCGCGCGCACGGCGCGGGCCGCGAGCCGTTCCTCCATTCCGACGTGGTCGAGCAGATCCTCGGCGCGCTCGGCGACCGCCCGCACGTTCTGCAGGCCGGCGCGGTGGGTTAGGACGTCGCGCACGGTCACCCGGCCCTTCCCGCCGGCCGCGAACTCGGGCCAGTAGGTGGCGACTGGCTCGTCGTAGTCGATCAGCCCGCGGTCGGCCAGCCGGTGGATGACCGTGGACGCGACGCCCTTCGTGGTCGAGAACGACAGGGCGAGCGTGTGCGGGGTCCACGGCCGCCGCCCGCGCGCATCCGCGCTCCCCGTGCACAGGTCGACCACCGTCTCGCCGCCCATGCGCACGACGAGCGCCCCGCCGCCCGCGCCGCGGCCGACGAGCTTGGCAAACGCACGCTCCACCGGGGCGAAGGCCTCGGTGGTGGAGCCGCGTGCGGGCTCGGCGGCGGCGCTTTCGCGGCCGTTCGCCTGATCGGTGGTCGGACTCGTCGGTTTCGCATTCCGATCGATGCGCGCAGCGTACGCGGCAAGATGCCGCGGGGCTCTAGGCGAAGCGCTCAGCGCCGCGCTCGAGCCGGCCGTGCCGGGTGGCAGCCAGAGCTTGTACACCGCATACTGACGGCGCTCGAGTGAGCCGTCGGCGTTCAGCGTGGCGCCCCGGACGAGTGCCTCCGGCTGGCGACCGGCCCGCGGTCCTCAGTCGTCGATCGCCACGTGCCCAGGTTGCTCCGCGACGCGAGAGAGCCAGCGCCCCACCGCCGGGTGTGCTCCCGGGTCCAAGCCGGCCTCCTCGGCGACGTGGGTGTAGGCGTAGAGCGCGGTGTCGGCGATTGTGTAGCCCTTGCCCACCAGGAACGCTCGTCTCGCAAGATGGCGCTCCATCGCCCGCAGGGCCGCCTCGCCGCCGGAGCGCTTGTCCCGGATCTCGCTCTCGCCTGGCGGCGTGCGCGCGAAGTGCAGCCAGAAGCGCAGCACCGCGATGTACGGCTCGTGGCTGTACTGCTCGTAGAACAGCCACTGCAGCACCTGCGCGCGCTCGAAGCGGTCGTCGGGCAGGTAGGGCGTGCCCTCGGCGAAGTAGCAGAGGATCGCGTTGGATCGCCGAGCGGCCGGCCGTCGTCCAGCACGACGGTGGGCACCCGCAGCCCCGGGTTGAGCTCGCCGAGGAGCTCCTCGCGGCCGGAGCGGTCGACTACGTCCACCGTCAGCCGCTCGTAGGGCAGCCCGAGCTGCGCCAGCAGGAGGCGGACCTTGTAGCAGTTGCCGGAGGCCGGAGAGTCGTAGAGCAGCACGTTCGACAGGATCGCTGACCGCGCGGGGCGGTCAGTGGGTGCGCTTGCCCACGCGCAACGACTCGACGGCCTTGGAGATGCGTGTGCTGCGGGTCTCGGCCTTCTTGGCGTCCTCGACCCACCGCACCCACTCCTTGCGATGGCTGTAGGCAAGCGCGTCGAAGAAGCCGCGCGCCGCCTCGTCCTGGTCCAGGGCGTCCGCGAGATCCTCAGGCACGACGACCTCGCGCGGAGCCACGTCGAGCTCGATTTCGACGGTTACCTCGTCACCGGCCGCCACTCCGGCGGCGGCGCGGTTCTCGGCGCTGAGCGGCACGAGGAACCGGCCACCCATCGACGCCACCGTCGTTCGATAGGTATGACCCCCGAGCGTCACCTGAACCGGCGGGCGCTTGCCAGAGGCAAGCGCGGCGACGACATCATCGGGAACCTGAAGGCCGGTCGCGGTCTTTCCGCCTCGCTCAACGGTCGTGTGAAACCTCACGGAAGCCAGGATGACAGGAGGGGATCGCGATAAACGACACGTCACCGTCATGACGCGACGCCGCGTGATGCGTGTCCGACCGTTATCCCGTGAGCTGCAGGAAAACGTCTATGCCGGAGGAGGGACTCGAACCCCCGACACGCGGATTATGATTCCGCTGCTCTAACCGACTGAGCTACTCCGGCGGGGTGGCGCAGTTTAGTAGCCGTCTTCGACCACGTTGAGGAGCGGCTCGCCGGCTGCGTAGCGGGCGATCTGGTCGCGGACGAGGCGGTAGGCGCGGGTAGGGAAGGAGGGAGAGTCGCCCGCGACGTGGGGCGTGATGAGCATCCCGGGGCGCGCCAGAGCGGGTGCTCGGGGCCCAGCGGCTCGGGGTCGGTGACGTCGAGCTCGGCGAGCAGCGCGTCCTGGTCGACGACGCGGCCGCGGCCGGCGTTGACCACGAGCGCTCCGTCGGGCAGCCGCGAGGAAGGCGGCGTCGATGATCCGCTCCGTCGCGCCGGTCAGGGGAGGAGGATGACCACTACGTCCGCGCCCGGCAGCAGCTCGGGGAGCTCCTCGGTGGTGTGAACCCCCTCGCGGGCCCGATGCGCGACGCGGACCACCTCGACCTCGAAGCCCGAGAGCCTTGCGAGGCCACGAGCAGCTACACGTCGTCGAGCCGGACACCGGGGCGGCCGAGCACGCCGAGCTCCACGCCGCCAGGCAGCGGCTCGAGCTCGCGGCGCTCGGGGTCGTCGGGCACGAGGACTCTCATCCTCGGCAGAGCATCGCGCATCCGGGAATAGAGTCCGCGCCGTGGACTCGCTCGAGCGCGCCGTGAGGACCGTCGTGCGGCGCTGCCTCGGCGTCGGAGCGGGCACCAACGTGCTCGTGATCGGCGATCCGGGCACGCGCGAGCTCGCCGAGGCGCTGCGCGCAGAGGCCGCGGCCGCCGGCGCCGACGCGGTGCTCGCCCTGATGGCCGAGCGCGCGACCGACGGCACCGAGCCCCCGCCGCCGCTGGCCGCGGCGCTGGCCGCGGCCGACGTGTTCATCGCTCCCACCTCGCGCTCGCTGTCGCACACCGCCGCCCGCAAGCGCGCCTCGGAGGCCGGTGCGCGCGGCGCCACGATGCCGGGCGTCACCGGCGAGATGCTCGCGCGCGTGATGGATGTGGACTTCGACACGCTCGCGGCCCGGTGCGCCAGGGTGGCGACGCTTCTCGACGACGCCGACCAAGCGCGGCTCACCTGCCCGCGCGGCTCCGATCTCACCTTCGACCTGCGCGGGCGTCGCGGGATCGCCGACGGCGGCGACCTCACCGCTCCCGGCGCCTTCGGCAACCTGCCCTGCGGCGAGGGATTCGTGGCGCCGGCCGGTGGAGAGGGGCGGCTCTTCGCCTCCTCGCTGGCCACCCTGGGGATTTCGCGTGAGCCCGTCGAGCTCAAGGTCGAGCACGGGCGTCTCGCGGCGGCGGGCGGGGAGCTCGGGTCTCGCTTCCTCTCCCTCCTCAGCGCTCAGGGCGACCAGGGCACCAATCTCGCCGAGCTCGGCGTGGGGACCAACGACCGCGCGACGCTGACCGGCAACGTGCTCGAGGACGAGAAGATCATCGGCACCGTCCACGTCGCCTTCGGGGCGAGCGCGGCGATCGGGGGAACGGTGTCCGTGCCGATCCACCTCGACGTGGTCGTGCTCGACGCCACGCTCGAGATCGGCTCGACGCGCGTGCTCGAAGCCGGGCGCTTCCTCGCCTAAGCCGCGCTCCACAGCGCGTCGTCGCCCAGCGGCCGGCGGCTCACGCGGCCGGCGCCGAGCGCCTCGATCAGCGCCGCCTCGGCGCGCTCGACATCCACCGGATCGTTGCCCGCGGTCATCGTCGCCGCGACCTCGCGGGTCGTGAGGCCGTCGGGGAAGCGCGCGAGCGGCTCGACGGGATCGACGGCGGCCGGCGCGCGCGCCAGAGGACGATCGAGGTTGGCGATCAGCACGTCGTAGGCCTCGACGGGCTGAAAGCCTCCCGCCTCGAGCCGAATCTCCCCGGCTGCGAAGACGAGGGAAGGAGCGGTGTAGCGGACCGGTCCGTCGCTCTGTGCAGCCTTGCCCTGGAACTCGGTCGCGCTGCCCGCGGCGGTGCGCGCCTCGGCGCGGTCGGCCTCGTAGGCCTCGACCACCCGCGGATCGTCGAGGGCAGCGCGCACCGCCGCGCCGTCCACTGCCTCGACTCGAGCGAGCGCCGCCTCGATCGCGTCGTCCTCGTCGAGCAGCGCGGAGGTGGTGAACCACGCGAACTGCAGGGCGCGAAACGCGGCGAGCTCGCGGTCGGGGTGCGCGAGGCGGACGGCGACGATCGCCCGGCACGCGCGGCCGGTGGCGATCATCCGCGCGCGGGGGTGGCGGGCGAAGGGCATCCCGTAGCCGGCAAAGCGTCCGTAGCCGAGCGCGGCGCGCACGGGCGTGTAGCGCCGGGCGACGTACTGCTCGGCGCTCTCGGTCAGCCCGATCATCACGTGGCGCCAGCACAGCCCGGCGCCGTAGCGCCAGCGCAGCACCGCCAGGGCGGGGCTGGCCGAGTAGGCCCACGGGCAGCCCGGGTCGGAGAAGTGGGTGATCTCGACCACGGTCTCGACCTCCTTACCCGCACCCCGTCCTGCTAGTCGTATGCCGGGTGCTGCTCGCGGTCCCCAACGTCTCCGAGGGCCGCGACACGATCGTGATCGCGCGGATCGGCGAGGCGTTCGCCTCGCCGCGCGGGGTCCGGCTGCTCGACGTCCACCGCGACCCTGACCACCACCGGTCGGTCTTCACCCTCGCCGGGGAGCCGGGTGAGCTGGCGCTCGGCCTCGCGGCCGGTGCTCGGGTCGTCCTCGAGCACGTCGACCTCAGCGCCCACGCCGGCGTCCATCCCCACGTCGGCGCGCTCGACGTCGCGCCGCTCGTGCACGGGAGCGAACGAGAGCGTGGCGCGGCGTGCGCCGAGGCCCTCGTCGCCGCCGACGAGCTCGGCCGCCTCGACCTCCCCGTGTTCCTCTACGGCGTGCTCGGCGACGGGCGCACGCGAGCGGAGCTGCGCCGCGGCGGCCCCGGGGCGCTCGCCGAGCGGATCGCCGCGGGCGAGCTTCGCCCCGACTTCGGTCCGCCGCGCCTTCACCCCACCGGAGGGGCGACGCTCGTGGGCGCCCGCCCGCCGCTCGTGGCGTTCAACCTCGAGCTCGAGCCGCCCGCCACGCTCGCCGACGCGCGGCGGATCGCCGCCTCCGTGCGCGCCGACGCGACCCTGCCGGAAGTGCGCGCCCTGGGGCTCGAGCTCGCCAGCCGCAACGCCGTGCAGCTCTCCTTCAACGTCGAGGATTCGGTCGCGGTCCCACTCGCGCGCCTCGTCGAGGCGGTGCGAGGGCACGCCTCCGTCGCGCGCGCGGAGCTCGTGGGCCTCGCCCCCGAGGCGGCGTTCGCCGGCTTCCCCGCCGAGCTCCCGCTCCCCGGCTTCGACCCTGAGCGCCACCTGATCGAGCGGGCGCTCGCACGCGGGTAACAGGCTCTAAGCTGGCGCAGTGGCCCAGACCAAGCGCAAGCGTCGCTCCAAGCACCGCGGCAACGCCGCCGGGGCCGTGGAGTCGCGCGGGCGCACCGGCCGGCCGCCGAAGCTCGAGGAGCGCAAGGCCGCCGCGCGCGCCCAGGCCAAGCAGAACCGTCTGACGCGTGCCCCGACGTGGAGGGCGGCAGCCATCCGCGCCGTTATCACCTCGGCCTTCCTGCCCGTCGTGCTGATCTTCGGAGCGAAGTTCCCCGTCGGCACCTCGCTGGCGATGACCGTCTTCGCCTTCGTCCTCTACGTGCCGCTCGGCTACTACACCGACCTCTTCCTCTACCGGCGGCGGATGCGACGAACGGCGGCGCCGCGCGCGCGATGATCGACGTCCGCTCGTTCACCGTCGGGCTCGTGCAGGAGAACTGCTACCTCGTGCGCGCGGCGGGCTCGGAGCGCGCCGTGATCGTCGATCCCGGGGACGAGGCGGAGAAGCTCCTCGGCGCGGCGGCGCAGCTCGGCGTGAACATCGAGGCGATCCTCCTCACCCACACCCACTTCGACCACGTCGGCGCCGTCGCCCCCGTGGCGCGGGCGACGGGCGCTCCCGTGTGGTGCCCGGAGCTCGAGGTGCCCGTGCTGGCCGACATCATGAGCTACGTGCCGTGGCCCGGGTTCGGGCCCTTCGAGTCCTACGACGCCGACCACACGGTCGCCGGCGGCGAGACGCTCGAGCTCGCCGGGCTCACCTTCGAGGTGCTCTTCACGCCCGGCCACTCACCTGGCCACGTCACCTACGCGCTGCGGGACGAGGAGGCGCTCTTCTCCGGCGACGTGCTCTTCCAGGGCTCGGTCGGGCGCGTCGATTTGCCCGGCGGCGACTGGCCGACGCTCGCGCGATCGATCTCCACACTGCTCGAGGCCTTCCCCGCCGAGACCACGGTCTACCCGGGGCACATGGGCATCACCACGCTCGCCCGCGAGCGCGCCACCAACCCGTTCCTGCGCGAGCTCAGCGCCAGCCGCGAAGCGTGAGCGCCCGTCTCCAGGCTCCGCGCGGCACCTTCGACGTGCTGCCGGCGGACGCCGCGCGGCGCGAGGAGGTCGAGGCCGCCGCGCGCCGGATCCTCGGCGGCGCGGGCTACGCGCGGATCGAGACGCCCACCTTCGAGGCGACCGAGCTCTTCGCGCGCGGGGTGGGGGAGGCGACCGACATCGTGCAGAAGGAGATGTACACCTTCGACGACGGCGGCGGGCGCTCGCTCACCCTGCGCCCGGAGGGCACCGCTCCGGTCTGCCGCGCCTACCTCGAGCACGGGATGCAGAAGCTCCCCCAGCCCGTGCGGCTCTGGTACCTCTCCTCCTTCTTTCGCCGCGAGCGCGCGCAGGCCGGGCGCTACCGCCAGTTCTGGCAGGTGGGGGCGGAGGGCATCGGCTCCGACGACCCCGCGCTCGACGCCGAGGCGATCCTCCTGCTCGCCGAGCTGCTCGACGCGCTCGGCGTCCGCGGGCTGCGGCTGCGCCTCGGCTCCCTCGGGCGCGCGGAGACCCGCGCCGCCTACCGCGAGGAGCTCACGAGCTACCTGCGCGCCCACGAGGAGGAGCTCTCGGAGGAGGTGCGGGCCCGGATCGCGCTGAACCCGCTGCGCGCCTTCGACGCCGAGCATCCCGGGACGCGCCGGGTCATGGAGGGCGCGCCGCGGCTGCTCGACGCCCTCGGGGAGGAGGACCGCTCCCACTTCGCCGAGGTGCGGGCGCTGCTCGACGACGCCGGCCAGTCCTACGAGGTCGATCCCACGCTCGTGCGCGGCCTCGACTACTACACGCGCACTCTCTTCGAGTTCACCTCCGACGCGCTCGGCGCGCAGAGCGGCGTGGCGGGCGGCGGGCGCTACGACGGCCTGATCGCCGAGCTCGGGGGTCCGCCCACGCCCGGCTGCGGTTGGGCCGCGGGGATCGAGCGGATCCTGCTCGCCGGGGGGGAGCGCCCGGCGGCCGTTCCGCCCGTGGATCTGTTCGTCGCGGTGGGGAGCCCCGAGTCCGCCCGCCCGGCCTTCCGCGTCGTCAGCGAGGCGCGCCGCGCGGGGCTGAGCGCGCAGCGTGAGCTCGCGGGGCGCTCGCTCAAGGGCCAGCTCAAGCACGCCGACCGGCTGGGCGCGCGCTACGTCGCGATCCTCGGCGAGGAGGGAGCCCAGGTCAAGGACATGGAGAGCGGGGAGCAGGTGCAGGCGAGCCCCGAGGACGTGGTCGCGCGGGTGCTGCGCGGCCGGAGGGCCGACCGGTGAGTCCCGAGATGCGCCCTCCGCGCCCGAACGGCTACCGCGACGCCTGGTGTGCCGAGCTCGGCGCCGCGCGGGCGGGGAGCGCGGCGCGGGTCGCCGGCTGGGTGCACCGTCGCCGCGATCACGGCGGGCTCATCTTCATCGACCTGCGCGACCGCTCGGGCATCCTCCAGCTCGTCTTTCATCCCGACGCCGCGCCCGCGGCCCACGCCGCCGCGCACCGGCTGCGCTCCGAGCACGTGGTCAGCGCGCGGGGGGAGGTGGTGCGCCGGGCGGCCGAGAACGTCAACCCGGCGGTGGCCACGGGGGAGGTCGAACTCGCGGTGAGCGAGCTCGAGCTGCTCGCCGAGGCCGACACCCCGCCGTTCCCGCTCGACGAGGACGGCCCGATCGACGAGGCGCTGCGCCTGCGCCACCGCCCGCTCGACCTCCGCCGCCCGGCGATGCAGCACGCGCTCGAGCTGCGCCACGCGGTGATCCGCACGATCCGCTCCGAGCTCGAGGGGCGCGACTTCCTCGAGCTCGAGACCCCGATGCTCACCCGCTCGACCCCGGAGGGAGCGCGCGACTTCCTCGTGCCGGCCCGGATGTCACCCGGCTCGTTCTTCGCCCTGCCCCAGTCGCCTCAGCTCTTCAAGCAGCTCCTGATGGTGGCGGGCTACGAGCGCTACTACCAGATCGCCCGCTGCTTCCGCGACGAGGACCTGCGCGCCGACCGCCAGCTCGAGTTCACCCAGCTCGACCTGGAGATGTCCTTCGTCGACGAGGAGGACGTGATCGAGACGCTCGAGGGAGTGATGGGCGCGGTGTTCGCCGGCGCGGGCTTCGAGGTCGGCGCCCCGCCGTGGCCGCGGATGAGCTACGCGGAGGCGATGGCGCGCTATGGCTCCGACCGGCCCGACACTCGCTTCGGGCTCGAGATCGGCGAGCTCGGAGCGGCGCTGCGGGGCACGGAGTTCAAGGTCTTCGCTGGGGCGCTCGCGTCGGGCGGGGTGGTCCGGGGGATCAACGCGGGCGCGCGGGAGCTCGCGCGCTCCGAGCTCGACGCGCTCACCGAGCTCGCCAAGCGCCACGGCGCCAAGGGCCTCGTGTGGGCGTTCGTGCAGGAGGACGGCTCCTGGCGCTCTCCCGTGGCGAAGTTCCTCGGCGGGGAGGAGATCGCGCGCGTGGGCGAGATCCTCGGCGCCGCGCCCGGGGACCTGCTCCTGCTCGTGGCCGACGGCGCCGAGATCGCCGCGCCCGCCCTCGGCGCGCTACGGCTCGAGCTCGCGCGGCGCTTCGAGCTCGTACCGCCCGGCGCGCACGAGGTGCGCTGGATCGTCGAGTTCCCGATGTTCGAGCGCGACGCGGAGACGGGGCGCTGGAGCGCCGTGCACCACCCGTTCACCGCGCCGACGGGAGACTTCGCCGACCCCGAGACGATGCTCTCGCGGGGCTACGACCTCATCGTCGACGGGTGGGAGCTTGGCGGCGGCTCCATCCGCATCAACCGGCCCGAGGTGCAGCGCGAGGTGCTGAGGTTGCTCGGGATGTCGGGAGAGGAGGCCGATCGCCGCTTCGGCTTCCTGCTCGAGGCGCTGCGCTACGGCGCGCCGCCGCACGGCGGGATCGCGCTCGGGATCGACCGCATCGTGGCGATCCTCGGCGGCCACGACTCGATCCGCGAGGTGATCGCCTTCCCCAAGAGCGCGAGCGGCGCCGATCCGCTCACCGGCGCGCCGGCGGAGGTCGACGTCGCGCAGCTCCGCGAGCTCGGGCTGAGCCTTACGGCTCCGCCGGCCAGGCGAGAAGAGGGCTAACGCTCCGGAGCTCTCGTGCCGATCATCGGTACGCATGAGCCAAGTCTCGCGACCCATGCAGATCGCCCTGCTCGCCGTCGTCGTCTTCGCCGGCGTCTGGTTCGTCGCGCTTCGCCCCAAGGCGCCGAGCTCCGCGCCCCCGGGGGAAACGGGTCTGCACAACGCGGTCACCGCCGCGCACGGGGCCTCGGCGGCCTCTGACCGCGCCAACGCGCTTCACGGCGGGGCTCCTGCGACCGCTCGGCCCGGGCTACACGCCGGCACCGCCTCCGCGACCGCCGCCGCGGCGCGCACCAAGACGAAGACCGCCCGTTTCGTGGGACAGGCCGCCACGCCCGGCGCTCGTCTGGTCGAGCGTGCCCTGGCCGAGCACACGAGCGTCGCCGTCCTCTTCTACAACCAGGCCTCCTCCGACGATCGCGAGGTCCGTCGGGAGCTCGCACGCGCCGACCGCCACCTCGGTCGCGTGGTCATCGTCGCCGCGCCGATCTCTCAGCTCTCGGCCTACCGCGCGATCACCGCGAAGGGCGCCATCACCGGCTCCCCGACCCTGGCGATCGTCGACGACGCGGGCAACATGAGCGTGATGAGCGGCTTCGTGGACAGCGTGCAGATCGAGCAGGCCATCTGGGACGTGCTCGGCCTCGACCACTCGAGCCTCGGCCACCTCCTGCACACCGCTCCCTTGAGCCTCGAGGAGTACCACCATCGGGCCAAGGCGGCGTGCCGGCGCACCGGGCGAGGCGTTCGAGACCTGCTCGGCTCACTCTCGGTGTGGAACCCTGCAGACGAACTACCTTCCTACCTTGAGGCCGGTAACCGGCTCCTGTCGAACGACGTCGCGGCGTTTGCGTCGCTCACCCCGCCGCGGCGCCTGCTCGGTGCGCAGCGAGCGTTCGTAGACGTCGAGTACCGCGTCTTGGCCCGCGTTCGGGCGTTTCGCATGCGCGTCGTGCGCAGCGCCACTCCGCTGCAAACCTTTTTCAGGGGTCGGGCGGGATTCGACGCGCAGCTCAACGCCTTGCGCGGACCGGAGATCGCGCGCGCCCGTCCGCTCGGGCTCGGCAAGTGCGGCTGAGCAGAGCCGGGCACTGAGCCCACCCCGCGGCATACTGGCCGCGTGGATCCCGAGCGCTTTCGCCACCATCTTGAGAGCCCGACCGGCCGGGGCCTGATCCCCCCGGGGGCAAGCACCGGCGCGGCCGGCGGCGTGGCGTGCGGCGACCTCGTGCGGATCTCGCTCGTCGTCGAGGGCTCGCGCGTCGCCGGCGCGGGCTTCGACGCCGCGGGGTGCGGCGCGGCGCAGGCCGCGGGCAGCGCGGCGGTGGCGCTGGTCCGCGGCCGCCCGCTGCTCGAGGCTGCGCGCGTCGGGGTGCATGAGATATCCGAAGAGCTCGGCGGCCTCTCGCCCGGCAAGCTCCATGCCGCGGAGCTCGCCGCCGACGCTCTGCACCGGGCGCTCGGCGCGGCGGCCCGGGAGCACGCCGCGCTCGCACCCGCTCCGCGGCGCACGCTCGTCGCGCTGAGCGGCGGGGTCGACTCCGCCGTGGCGGCGCTGCTGGTCGCCCGAAGCGGGGAGGAGGCGGTCGGCGTGACCCTCGAGCTCTGGGCCGACGCCGAGCACGACGGGGAGCGCTCGTGCTGCTCGGCCTCGGCGGTCCGCGGCGCCCGCGCGCTCGCCCACCGGATGGGCATGGCGCATTTCACCCTCGACCTGCGCGCGGAGTTCCGCGCCGGCGTGGTCGATCCCTACCTGGCCGACCACGCCGCCGGCCTGACCCCGAACCCGTGCGTGCGCTGCAACGGCGAGGTGCGCCTCGACGCCATGCTCGACTTCGCCGAGCGCCTCGGCGCCCCGCGGCTCGTCACCGGGCACTACGCCGGGGTCGCCGAGCGCGAGCATCCCGCCGGTCCGCTCCTGCGCGCCGCGGCCGACCCGGCCAAGGACCAGACGTACATGCTCGCCGGACTCGCGCCCGAGTCGCTCGCGCGCCTGCGCTTCCCGCTCGGCGGCCTCCTCAAGCCCGAGGTGCGGGCGCTCGCGCGCGAGGCCGCCCTGCCCGTGGCGGCCAAGGCGGACTCCCAGGACCTGTGCTTCCTGGCCGGGACGAATCGGCCGACCTTTCTGCGTCGCCACGGCGGGATGCCCGAGCGGCCCGGGGAGATCGTCGATCGCAGCGGCCGGGTGCTCGGCCGCCACCGCGGCCACCACGGCTACACCGTCGGCCAGCGGCGGGGGATCGGCGTGGCCTCCACCGAGCCGCTCTACGTGCTCGCCACCGACGCGCGCCAGAACCGGGTAGTGGTCGGCGGCCGCTCCGAGCTCGGGGTGAGCAGCGTGCTCGTGCGCGGCGCCCGGCTCCTGCGCGCCGGGGACCGGGTCGATCGCGTGAAGCTCCGCTACCGCGCGCAAGCCCTGCGTGGCCGGGTGGCCGGCGCGCCGCTTGCTCCCGGGCGCCACGGCCGGCTCACCCTCGATCTCGAGGACGCCGCCGACGGCGCCGCGCCCGGCCAGCTCGCCTGCCTGATGGACGGCGAGCTCGTCGTGGGGTGGGGGACGATCGCCGGAGGGGCTACCCGGGGCTGATCACGGGTAGGCGCTGTGGTACCCCTGTCGTGGAGGGGCTACCCGTGGGTACCACATACGGTACCCCGGGGGTAGCCGGTTTGGAGGAGGCCTCCCTCCCCACCCGGGGGGCACGCCGGGCGCGCCTCATACACTGGCCAGGATGATGACCTCGGACGAGATCCGCGAGGCCTACCTCGAGTTCTTCGTCGCCCGGGAGCACCGGCGGCTGCCCTCGGCGTCGCTCATTCCCTCGGTCCACGACCCCTCGGTCCTGCTCACCACCGCCGGGATGCAGCCGCTGATCCCCTACTTCACGGGACGCGAGGCGCCTCCCCAGCCCCGGCTCACGAGCTGCCAGAAGTGCTTCAGGACCGTCGATCTCGAGAACGTCGGGAACACCCACCGCCACCTCACGTTCTTCGAGATGCTCGGGAACTTCGCCGTCGGGGACTACTTCAAGCCCGGCGCCGTCGAGTTCGCCTGGACCCTGTCCCGCGAGGGTTTCGGCTTTCGCCCCGAGGACATCTGGATCACGGTCTTCGCCGGGGACGACGAGCTCGGGCTCGGTCCCGACGAGGAGGCGATCGAGGCGTGGCTCGGGGTCGGGGTGCCGCGCGAGCGCATCGTCGAGCTGCCGCGCTCGGAGAACTTCTGGCAGGCGGGGCCCACCGGCCCGTGCGGACCGTGCTCGGAGCTCTACCTCGATCGCGGTCCGGCGTTCGGCGGCGCGCAGGACCGGCCGGGCGACGACACCGAGCGCTTCCTCGAGTACTGGAACCTCGTCTTCATGCAGTTCGAGAACCGCGGTGCGGCCGGCGGCCTCGTGCCCCTGCCCGCGCAGAACATCGACACGGGACTCGGCCTCAACCGCATGGCCGCGATCCAGCAGAACGTCCCATCGGTGTTCGAGACCGATCAGTTCCGGCCGCTGATCGAGCTCGGGGAGGAGCTCTCGGGGCGCTCCTACGGAAGCGATGACCCGGTGCTCACCCGCGCCCTGCGAATACTCGCCGACCACACCCGCGCCATGAGCTTCCTGATCGCCGACGGGGTCGTGCCCTCCAATGAGGACCGGGGCTACGTGCTGCGCCGGGTCATGCGCCGCGCGATCCAGCAGGGTCGCCGGGTCGGGCTCGAAGGCAGCTTCCTCCCCGCCTTCGCCGAGCGGGTCATCGAGGTGATGGCCGGCGCATACCCCGAGCTCCACGAGCAGCGCGCGGGGATCGCGAAGTGGGTCGCGGCGGAGGAGGAGAACTTCGGGCGCACGCTCGAGCAGGGCACCCGGCGGCTCGAGGAGCTGATCGACCGCGCGCGCGAGACCGGAGCCGAGCGGATCGTGGCCGCCGACGCGTTCCAGCTGCACGACACCTTCGGCTTCCCGATCGACCTCACCCTCGAGCTCGTGGCCGAAGCCGGCCTCGGCGTGGACGAGCAGGGCTTCGAGGCGCTCATGGAGAAGCAGCGCGTCCGCGCCCGCGCCGGCGGCCGCGGCCCGGGCGCCGACGCCGAGCGCGACGCCGCCGAGCGCCTCGCGGACGGCTCGGGCTTCTCCACGGAGTTCACGGGCTACGCCGCCACGGAGCAGGAGACGAGCGTCGGCGCCCTCGCCGCCGAGGACGGCCAGATCCTCGTCAAGCTCCTCGAGTCGCCGTTCTACCCCGCGGGCGGGGGGCAGGTCTCGGACTCGGGATGGGTGGAGTGCGCCGCCGGGGACTGCCGGGCCCGCGTGGAGGAGGTCTTCCGGCTCGGGAGCGACCAGGTGCTCGCGCTGGCCCCCGAGCGCGGCGAGCTCCGCCCCGGCGAGCGCGTCCACGCGGTGGTCGACCGCGCCGCGCGCCACGCCACGGAGTGCAACCACACCGCCACCCACCTGCTCCACGCCGCCCTGCGCCGGCGCCTGGGCACCCACGTGCGCCAGGCCGGCTCCGCCGTGCAGCCCGACAAGCTGCGCTTCGACTTCACCCACGGACACGCGCTCACCCCCGAGGAGCTCCGCGGCGTCGAGGACGAGGTGAACGGGCGCATCGCCGAGAACCTGCCCGTGCGCGCCCTCAGCACGACGCTCGAGGAAGCGCGGCGCCTCGGCGCGATGGCTCTCTTCGGCGAGAAGTACGGGGACGTGGTGCGGATGGTCGAGGTCGGAGACGGGTCGTTCTCGCGCGAGCTCTGCGGTGGCACCCACGTGCGCTCCACGGGCGAGATCGGCGCCTTCAAGGTCGTGACGGAGACCTCGAGCGCGGCGAACGTGCGGCGGATCGAGGCGCTCGGAGGCCCGGGCGCCGTGGTGCTCCTGCGCGGCCGCGACGCCGCCCTGGGCGAGGCGGGGGCCACGCTTCGCGTGCCCCCCGAGCGGGTGCCCGAGACCGTCGAGCGCCTGCAGCGCGAGAGCCGGGAGGCGCGCAAGCGCGCGAGCCGGAGCGCGAGCGCCGACGGCCGCGCCGGCGACGAGCTCGAGGCCCTGCGCGCCAAGGTGCAGGAGCGCGACGGCGCCAACGTCCTCGCCGAGGTGCTCGGCGGCGCCTCTCCCGACGAGCTCCTGCAGGCGATCGACCGCCTGAAGGGCCCGCTCGGCGACGCGGCGATCGTGCTCGGCTCGGCGCAGGAGGGCCGCGTCCACCTCGTGGCCAGCGTCTCCCCGGCGCTCGTGGCGCGCGGCGTGCGCGCCGGCGAGGTGGTCAAGCTCGCCGCCCAGGCCGCTGGAGGAGGCGGGGGCGGGCGCGACACGCTGGCCCGGGCCGGGGGCCGGGACCCCGACAAGCTCCCCGAGGCCATCGCCACCGCTCGCGCCGCGATCGACGCGGCGCTGGCGTAGGGTCCCGGACGCGATGCGCGTGCTCGCTCTCGATTACGGCGCCGCCCGCTGCGGCTGCGCGCTCAGCGACCCGACGGGGACGCTCGCCTCTCCGCTCGAGCCGGTCGCGCGGCCGGCCACCCGCCGCGGGCTCGAGCGGATCGCCGACCTCGTGCGCGCGCTCGAGGTCGAGCGGGTGCTGGTGGGTCTGCCGCTCTCGCTCTCGGGCGAGGACTCGGCGCAGACGCGCGAGACCCGCGCGTGGGCGGTGCGGCTGGCCGACGCGCTGGCCGTACCCGTCGAGCTCCACGACGAGCGCTTCACGACCACGCTCGCCGCCCGGGCCGGGGGCACGAGCTCCTCCGAGCACTCCCGCGCGGCTGCCGTCCTGCTCGACGGGTGGCTCGCGCGGCGGGCGGGTGCGCCGGTGGTGCGCGCGTGAGCTTTCGTCCCGAGATGGAGGAGGAGGAGCGCCCGCTCGGAACCCGGCGCACGACCAGCCGCCCGGGCGGCGCGGCGCCGCGGCGGCCCGAGCCGCGTCGCGCTCGCACCGTTGCGCGCGCCCTCGCCCTGCTCGCGCTGCTCGTGACCGCGGCGGCGGTGCTGTTCCTCGTCGAGCTCTTCCAGCCCTTCGCTGGCTCGGGCCACGGGAGCGTCGTGGTGCGGATTCCCGCCGGCGCGGGCGCGGGCAAGATCGGCGACGAGCTCGCCGGGCAGGGGGTGGTCAGCTCGGGCTTCCTCTTCGACCTGCGCGCCTCGCTCTCGGGCAAGCGGGGCAAGCTCCGCTCGGGGACCTTCACCCTCAAGCGCGACATGAGCTACTCCGCGGCGCTCACGGCGCTGACCACGATCCCGCCGCGCCCGAAGATCGCCCTCGTGACCCTCACCGTCCCCGAGGGCCGGACGATCCGCCAGGAGACGCCGCGCCTGCGCGGAGCCGGGCTGCCCGGCGACTACGCGACGGCCGCGCGCCGCTCGCGCGCGCTCGACCCGCGGAGCTACGGCGCTCCGCGCTCCACCCCCTCGCTCGAGGGCTTCCTGTTCCCCGCCACCTACCAGCTCCGGGCCCCCGGCTCGGCCGCCGCGCTGGTCGCCCAGCAGCTCGCGTCCTTCAAGGCGCGCTTCCGGGGGATCTCGCTGAGCACCGCGCGCTCCAAGCACCTCACCGCCTACGACGTGCTCATCATCGCCTCGATGGTCGAGGGGGAGGCCAGGCTCCCGCGTGACCGGCCCCTCATCGCGGCGGTCATCTACAACCGCCTGCACGACCACATACCGCTCGGCATCGACGCGACGCTGCGCTACGGGCTGAACAACTACGACAAGCCGCTGACCGTCTCCGAGCTCGCCTCGCCCTCGCCCTACAACACCCGCAAGCAGCTCGGGCTGCCCCCGACGCCGATCGGGAGCCCGGGCCTCGCCTCCATCCGCGCCGCCGCGCGCCCCGCTCGAGTGCCCTATCTCTACTTCGTCGTGAAGCCCGGCGCGTGCGGGGCTCACGTCTTCTCCACGAATTACCAGCAGTTCCTGAGCGACTCGGCGCGCTACAACGCCGCCCGGCAGAGCCTCGGCGGGCGCTCGCCGGAGAAGTGCCCCGGCTAGGCGTCCTCGGGCACCCGGTAGCGCACTCGCGCTCGCCCGCCATGCACACGGCGGCCTTCGCCGCGCTCGGGCTGGAGACCTGGAGCTACGGGCGCCTGCCCGTCCCGCCCGCGCTGTTCGCCGAGACCGTCCGCGCGCTGCCCGCCGCCGGCTTCGTCGGCGCCAACGTGACGATCCCGCACAAGGAGGCGGCGCTCGTCCTGGCCGACGAGGCCGCCGCCGAGGCCCGCGCGATCGGGGCGGCCAACACCCTCTCCTTTCTCCCCGACGGCTCGATCCACGCCGTTAACACGGACGCTCCGGGCCTGATCGCCGCGCTCGGCGAGTCGCCGAGCGGGCGCACGGCGCTCGTGCTCGGAGCGGGGGGAAGCGCCCGGGCGGCGGTGTGGGCGCTCCTCGACGCGGGCGCGGGCGAGGTGTGCGTGTGGAACCGCACGCCCGAGCGCGCGCGGGGACTGTGCGCCGAGCTCGGAGGGCGCCCCGTGGAGCGCCTCGAGCCCGCCGAGCTGCTCGTGAACTGCACGTCGGTCGGGCTGGACGAACGTTTGAGCGAGCTTCAGATCGGACCCCTCACGACCGAAGAGCTCGGGGGGTATCAGCACGTGATCGATCTCGCCTATCGCCCGGATCCGACGCCGCTCATCGCGAGTGCGCGCCGGCTCGGCCTGCCCGCGGTCGACGGCCTCGAGGTGCTCGTGCGCCAGGGAGCACTCTCCTTCGAGCGCTGGACGGGCCGCCCGGCCCCCCTCGACGCGATGCGCGCCGCCGCGCGGGCCGGGTAGGGGGAGCCGAGCCGTGCCCGAAGCCTCCGCGCCGCATCTGCGCGCCGTCGACCCAGAGCTCGCGGGCGCCGCGAGCGCCGCCGCCGCCGCCGTAGCGCCGCCCCCGCAGCGCGCAGCCGTGCCCCACGGCGTGACGCCGCCCTCACGGCGCGGCGGCTCGGGCCGCTTTCTCACCGACGTCGTCGTCGACCTCGGCTTCGTCGCGCGCGAGCGCGTCGAGGGCGCCGTCGAGGCCGCCCGCACCGGCGGCCGCGCCCCCGAGCGCGTCCTGCTCGACACCGGGGCGATCAGCCCCGACCAGCTCGCGCGGGCGACCGCCGAGCGCTACGGGCTCGACCACCTCGACCTGAACGCGTTCTCCATCGACATGTCGGCGGCGAACCTCCTCTCCTCCTCCGCGGCCAAGCGCTACGAGGCCGTGCCCGTGGCCTTCGTCAACGAGCACACGCTGCTCGTGGCCATGTCCGATCCGGCGAACATCGTCGCCGTCGACGACATCGCGATGCTCACCGGGCTCGAGATCCGCGCCGCGGTGGCCTCCGCCGAGGACATTCGCGCGCTCGTGCGCCGCCTCGACCGCTTCGAGGACGCCGTCCAGGAGGCGGTGGACGAGGAGGCCGAGGGGGGCAAGGCCGAGGTCGTCGACCTGCAGGAGGGCGCCGACGACGCGCCGGTCGTCAAGCTCGTGCACTCCATCATCGCCCAGGCCGCCGAGCGCGGCGCCTCGGACATCCACTTCGAGCCCGACGGGCGCGATCTCGGGGTGCGCTTCCGGATCGACGGCGTGATGTCCCACGCCACCACGGTTCCCCGCCGGATGGTCGCCGGGGTCGTCTCGCGCATCAAGATCATGGCCGAGCTGAACATCGCCGAGCGCCGCCTGCCTCAGGACGGCCGCGTGGGGCTCACCGTCGAGGGCCGCCACATCGACGTGCGCGTGGTGACGCTGCCGAGCGTGCACGGCGAGTCGGTCGTGATGCGGATCCTCGACAAGGACTCCGTCGTGCTCGAGCTCGACAAGCTCGGCATGGCGCCGAACGAGCGCGAGCGCTTCGAGCGCGCGTTCACTAAGGCCCACGGCGCCGTGCTCGTCACCGGCCCGACCGGCTCGGGCAAGTCGACCACGCTTTACGGGGCGCTCGGGGTGCTGAACACGCCCGAGAAGAACATCATCACGATCGAGGATCCCGTGGAGTACGAGCTCGACGGCGTCACCCAGGTGCAGGTCAACCCGAAGGCGGGCCTCACCTTCGCCGCGGGACTGCGCTCGATGATGCGCGCCGACCCCGACATCATCATGGTCGGCGAGATCCGCGACCGCGAGACCGCCCAGATCGCGGTGGAGGGCGCGCTCACCGGCCACCTCGTCCTCTCCACCCTGCACACCAACGACGCGCCGACCGCCGTTGCGCGCCTCATCGAGATGGGCATCGAGCCGTTCCTGGTCGCCTCGGCGATCGATTGCGTGGTCGCCCAGCGCCTCGCGCGCCAGCTCTGCGCGAGCTGCAAGAAGCGCTCGATCATCCCCGCCGAGATCCTCCGCGATCACGGCTTCAACGCCCAGTTCGACCTCGAGGCCTACGAGCCGGGGGGGTGCGCACGCTGCAACGGAATGGGCTACAAGAGCCGCATCGGCCTCTACGAGGTGATGCTCGTCACCGACGACATCCGCGCGCTCATCCTCCAGCGCGCGCCCGCGGACGCGATCGCCGCGTCGGCCACGCGCGACGGGATGCGGCGCCTGCGCGACGACGGCCTGGAGAAGGTCAAGGCGGGCCTCACCTCCATGGCCGAGGTCGCGCGGGTGACGGGATCGGGCTAGAGCTTCGGGGCCGGGGGGGCCACCAGGCCGGCAGAGGCGCGCGAACGTCCGTGGACCGTCGCCTCAGTGACGGTGGGTGGACGTTCGCGTCGGGGGGCGAAGGCGCGGTGGCCGCGGTCCTCCCGCCCGTCGAGGGGGCGACTCCACGAAGCGGCCGAGGTGGCGGCGGAGGCGGCGTCGAGGGCGTCGGCGCACGCGGCGGGCGACTCCGGGCGCAGCAGACCGAAGCCCGTCGGCGCGCGCGTTCTGCGGCCCCAGAGGTCGTGGACACACCCCGGGTAACGGGATCGGGCTGAGCTGCCGATAACCCGCGTGTCATGAACATCGACTTCGCGGACATCCTCATGGAGGTCGTCGACCGGCGCGCCTCCGACCTGCACCTCACGGCCGGCGCGGCGCCCATGGTGCGCGTCCGCGGGCGGCTCACCGCCCTCGAGGGCTACCCCCTGCTCACTCCGGCCGACACGCGCGAGATCGTCTACTCGATCCTCTCCAACGACCAGCGCCAGCGCCTGGAGACCAACTGGCAGCTCGACTTCGCCTACACGATCCCGGGACGCGCCCGCTTCCGCGTCAACACCTACTTCCAGCGCGCCGCGCTCGGCGCCGCCTTCCGCCTCATCCCGTTCGAGATCGTGCCGCTCGAGACGCTCGGGCTGCCTCCGGCGGTGACCGAGTTCACCACGCGCCCCCGCGGGATCGTGCTCGTCACGGGACCCACCGGCTCGGGCAAGTCCACGACGCTCGCCTCCGTGCTCGACGTCATCAACACCACGCGCGAAGAGCACATCATGACCGTCGAGGATCCGATCGAGTTCCTCCACCAGCACAAGAAGTGCATCGTCAACCAGCGCGAGGTCGGCTCGGACGCCACGAGCTTCTCCGCCGCTCTCAAGGCCGCGCTGCGCCAGGACCCCGACGTGATCCTCGTCGGGGAGATGCGCGACATCGAGACGATCTCCACCGCGATCACCGCGGCGGAGACCGGTCACCTCGTCTTCGCCACCCTGCACACGCAGGACGCGCCCCAGACGATCGACCGCATCATCGACGTCTTCCCCTCCGAGCAGCAGTCCCAGGTGCGGGTGCAGCTCGCGGTCGCCCTCCAGGGCGTGGTCACCCAGCAGCTGCTCCCGACCGCCGACGGGGCCGGGCGCTGCGTGGCCTCCGAGGTCATGGTGCCCACCCCGGCGGTGCGCAACCTGATCCGCGAGGGCAAGACCCACCAGCTCTACTCCGTGCTCCAAACGGGGGGCGCGGTGGGAATGCAGACCATGGACGCCTCGCTGTCTCAGCTCGTGCGCTCGGGGCAGATCACCCGCCAGCTCGCCGAGTCGCGCTCGACCACGCCCGAGGAGCTGCGCCGCCTGCTCGGCGTGGCCTCGCTCGCCGCCTGATGTCCGCGTTCGTCTTCCGCGCGATCGACCTCGCCGGCAGCCCCGCCAAGGGGGAGGTCGAGGCGGAGTCCAAGCAGGCGGTCGCCGACCAGCTCAAGGGGCGTGGGCTGATCGTCATCGACATCAAGGACAAGCACTCCTCCAAGGAGATCAACCTCGAGTTCATGTCGCGGGTCAAGCCCGCGGAGCTCACGGTCATGAGCCGCCAGCTCGCGACGATGGTCTCCTCGGGCATGACCCTGCTGCGCGCCCTCTACGTGCTCGAGGCGCAGACCGAGAGCAAGAAGCTCAAGGAGACGCTCGTCACCGTCCGCAAGGACGTCGAGGCCGGCCTGCTCTTCTCCGACGCCCTCGAGCGCCACCCCAAGGTCTTCTCGCCGCTCTACGTCTCGATGGTCCGCGCCGGCGAGACGGGCGGGATGCTCGAGGAGTCGTTGACCCGCACGGCCGACCAGCTCGAGAAGGACGACTCCCTGCGCCGCCAGGTCAAGTCGGCGATGATCTACCCGACGGTGATCATCTCCTTCGCGATCGTCGTGCTGCTCGCGCTGATCGCCTTCCTGGTCCCCGTCTTCGTCAAGATCTTCAAGGACTTCGGCGGCAAGCTGCCCGCGATCACCCAGGTCACGGTGACGATGTCCGACATGCTGACCAAGCGCTGGTACTTCCTGATCGTCGGCGTGGTCGGCCTCGCGGTCGGCTTCTTCAAGTGGAAGAAGTCCACCCGCGGGCGGCGGCAGTGGGACACGTTCCGCCTGCGTATCCCGTTCAAGATCGGGGACATCGTGCAGAAGGTCTCGCTGGCCCGCTGGTCGCGCACGCTCGCGTCGCTGACCTCCGCCGGCGTGCCGATCCTCCAGGCCATCGAGATCACCGGCAAGACCGCCGGCAACACGGTGGTCGAGCGGGCGATGGGATCGGTCCTCGACTCCGTGAAGTCGGGCGGCACGATCGCCGCGCCGCTCAAGGAGGCGCCCGTCTTCCCGACCATGGTCGTGCACATGGTCGGAGTGGGGGAGGAGACCGGCGCCCTGGACACCATGCTCTCCAAGATCGCGGACTTCTACGACGACGAGGTCGAGGCGTCGGTCAAGGCCCTCACCTCGATCCTCGAGCCGGTGATGATCATCTTCGTCGGCGCGATGGTCGGCTTCATCGTGATCTCGATGTACATGCCGATGTTCAAGGTCTACGACGCGATCAAGTAGCGCCCGTCGCCGGGGGCTCGGTAGGCTCGGCGACGCCAATGGCCGCCACCCCGAGCTCGAACGACGCCGCTGCGCCCGACGATGCCTGCCGCCCCTGCGGGGGCACCGGCACGGTGCTCTCCGGCCAGGGCGGCGAGCCGCACCCAATGACCTGTCCCTGGTGTGAGGGGACCGGGCGGCGCGTGGCCGGGCACGACGCCCAGGCGGCGCGGCGCGCCGAGGCCGAGCGCCCGGACTGACGGCGGGCCGCCCTGGACGGGCGTACGGACGCGAGCGGCTCCCGGTCAAGTTCCGCAGGGCGAAGCCGATCACGGGAAGGCATGCTCCGGCGGTCCCTCCTTTTCTCTTCTCGGCCTCGCGGGGTGCGCCTTATGCGCGGAGCGCTGGCCGCCGCGGCGCTGGCCGCGCCGCTCGCCGCGGCCGCGCCGAATGACGCCCTCGCCCTGAGCGTGCAACCGCGCGGTGCGACCGTGACGGTCTCCGGCTCCTCGCACGGGGACGTCGTATGGCCGGGCGACAGCTTCGCGGTGCGCACGAGCGTGGAGAACGGCGACCCCGCCCAGCCCACGCTGACCGGCGTACGCGGCGATCTCTCGAGCGCGGCGTCCGGGCTGAGCCTCGCCCAGGCCTCCTCCACCTTCCCCGACCTCCAGTTCGGCTCGCCGACGGCCAACGACACCGCGTTCGCCGGCACCCTCGCCGCCGCCGCGGAATGCGGAGCCGACGTCCCGCTCTCGCTCGCGCTCGGCACCGATCAGGGCTCCGCCCAGCTTCCCTACTCCATTCCCACGGGCTCGGTCGGGCCCAAGCAGTCCTACGACAGCACCGCAGCAACCCAGGCGATCCCCGACAACGGAACGCTGACTTCGGTCCTCCACGTGGGTAACACCGGCCGCGTCAAGCACCTCAGCGTGCGGATCGGCAACATCCAGCACACCTACGACGCCGATCTACGGATCGAGCTCGTCGCTCCCGACGGGACGTCGGCCACCCTCGTCAACGGGCAGGGCGGGAGCGGGCACAACTACCTCGGCACGGTGTTCGACGACGGGGCGGCGCAGTCGATCGACGCCCAGGCCGCGCCCTTCACGGGCACCTACCGCCCCGAGCAGAAGCTGAGCGTCTTCGACGGCAAGCCGACCCAGGGCGACTGGGCGCTGCGGGTCACCGACCAGCGCCAGCAGGACACGGGCACGCTCGTGTCCTGGGGGATGGACGCCTCGCCGGCCACCTGCTCCAACGACCCGCTGGCGAGCTTCACCGCCAACCCCAACCCGGCGCTCGCCAACCAGGCCGTGAACTTCGACGCCGGCAACTCGGTCGACCCGGGCGGGACGATCACCGACTACGCGTGGGACCTGAACGGCGACGGCACCTACGAGACCGACACGGGCGCGACCCCGACGCTCTCCCACGCCTTCGCGACGCGGGGCTCGCACCTCGTCGGCCTGCGCGTGAGCGACGACCACGGCCGCCAGGGCACCAAGACGCTGTCGGTGAGCGTGGGCAACCCTCCCGTCGCGGACTTCGGCGCCAACCCTTCACCGGCCGACACCGGTCAGACGGTGAACCTGGACGCGAGCGCATCCCATTCTCCCGACGCCGGCGGAACCATCGTGAAGTACGAGTGGGACCTCGACGGCAACGGCACCTACGAGCGCGACACCCAGGGGACCCCGACGGTGTCCACGAGCTACGCGCGCGCCGGCACGGTCAACGTCGGCCTGCGCGTCACCGACGACACCGGCGCCACCTCCACCCACACGATCCCTCTCACCGTCAACGATCGCGCCCCCGTCGCGAGCCTGAGCACTCCGGCCACCGTGCTGACCGGTCAGCCCGCGACCTTCGACGCCGGCGCGTCGAGCGACCCCGACGGCTCGGTCGTCTCCTACGAGTGGGACCTGAACGGGGACGGCCTCTACGACACGACCACCACCACGCCGCAGGTGAGCCACACCTACTCCTCCATCGGCCCGGTCACCGTCTCCGTGCGAGTGACCGACGACAGCGGCAACACCTCGTCCGCCGTCTCGCAGGTCGTGAACGTGACGAGCACCGACCGCCCGCCGGTCGCGTCGCTCTCCGTGGCGCCGAACCCGGCAAGCACCGGACAGCTAGTCACCCTTGATGCGAGTGGCTCGAGCGATCCCGACGGCCACGTCGTCTCCTACTCCTGGGACCTCGACGGCAACGGCACCTACGACGCCACGACGAGCTCGCCGACCTTCGCCCACGCCTATCCGAACGCTGGACCCGTGCGGGTCGCCGTGCGGGTCACCGACGACTCGGGCTCGACCGCCGTGACGAGCGCGGCGCTCCAGGTCGTGACCCCGGCGCCCGTCGGCGGAGGCGGGGGCGGCGGGAGCACGAGCGGCGGTGACACCGGCTCGGGCGGCACCACGGGCGGCGTCTCGACGGGCGGCGGTTCGAGCTCCGGTGGCACGCCGGCCTCCTTCGTGGCCAGCCTCGTCGGGCATCCGATCCAGAAGCTGCGCACCGTTTTGCGCGGCGGAGTGAGCGTGCTCTGCGCGTCCAACCGGGCGGCGAAGTGCTCGCTCGCGCTCCAGCTCTCCACGCGCGATGCCCGCACCCTCGGCCTTCTACGTCGTGGCCGCCGCCCCGTCGTCGTGGCTCGGGCGCTCGTCGCCCTCGCTCCGGGTCGCGCCGCTGCCGTACGACTCGTGCTCACGCGAGCGGCGCGCCGGGCCTTGGCCCGTATGCGTATGCGGACTCTGCGGGTGAGCGTCACCGGTGTGGTGCGCGATCTCTCGGGTCACTCGGTCGGCGTCACTCGCACGCTTCTCCTGCGCCGCTAACACGCCCGCGCATACCCGGTAGTCATAACCACACGTGCGCGTGTCCGCGCCCGGACCGGTCTTCGGTCGATCGCCGCTAAAGCCACGGTGAGAAGCGGTCGATTAGGTGGTTACCAGTGCCAAGGTGCCGAGGGCAAACCGCTTGTGAAGGTGGGGCGCAAAGCTACGGGTCTTCTGTCGCGCTGTCAGGAGAATGCCGGGCTGCCACCGGGGAGTGTCTCCTTCGAGGGCAGGACTGCGGAGCTGGTGCTTTTCAGCCCAATTCGTTCCGTTCGAAGGAGGGTTCTTTCATGCTTCAGAACCTGCGTCGTCGTGCCGAGGAGGAGCAGGGCTTTACCCTGATCGAGCTCCTCGTCGTCATTCTCATCATCGGCATTCTCGCCGCGATCGCTCTCCCGTCGTTCCTGGGTCAGCGCTCCAAGGGCCAGGACGCCTCGGCCAAGTCCGATGCTCGCAACATGGTCTCTCAGATCGAGTCGTGCTACTCGACCGATCAGGACTACACGGGCTGCCCGACCAGCCTCACCGCTCAGGCCACGGGCCTTCCGGTCGGCACGGGCACGGGCACGGGCAACGTGGAGATCTCCGCCGCGGGCACCGACTCCTACACGATCCTCGCCCACTCGAAGTCGGGCGGCGAGTTCACGATCGCGAAGGCGACCGGCACCGGCGTCATCACGCGCTCGTGCACCCCGGTCGGTCAGGGCGCCTGCCCGACCAGCGGCAACTGGTAGTCCGCCTAGCAGACAGCAAGCCGCACGCGTGAGGCGGCCCTTCGGGGCCGCCTCACCGCTTTAACCGACAGGCTGGTGTTCGTCGACGGGCGGGGAAGATAGCGACTCGAGTGGATATCCCGTTACCAGTACTTAAGGTCTCGAGGGAAGCGGTCGATTAGGTGGTTACCAGAGCCAAGGTGCCAAGGGCAAACCGCTTGTGAAGGCGGGGCGCAAAGCTACGGGTCTTCTGTCGCGCTGTCAGGAGAATGCCGGGCTGCCACCGGGGAGTGTCTCCTTCGAGGGCAGGACTGCGGAGCTGGTGCTTTTCAGCCCAATTCGTTCCCTTGAAGGAGGGTTCTTTCATGCTTCAGAAGCTGCGTCGTCGTGCCGAGGAGGAGCAGGGCTTTACCCTGATCGAGCTCCTCGTCGTCATTCTCATCATCGGCATTCTCGCCGCGATCGCTCTCCCGTCGTTCCTGGGTCAGCGCTCCAAGGGCCAGGACGCCTCGGCCAAGTCGAACGCTCGCAACATGGTCTCCCAGATCGAGTCGTGCTACTCGACCGATCAGGACTACACGGGCTGCCCGACCAGCCTCACCGCTGCGGCCACCGGCCTTCCGGTCGGCACGGGCGCGAGCACGGGCAACGTGGAGATCTCCGCCGCGGGCACCGACTCCTACACGATCCTCGCCCACTCGAAGTCGGGCGGCGAGTTCACGATCGCGAAGGCGACCGGCACTGGCGTCATCACGCGCTCGTGCACCCCGGTCGGCAAGGGCGCCTGCCCGACCAGCGGCAACTGGTAGTCCCCTAGCACCACAGCAAGCCGCACGCGTGAGGCGGCCCTTCGGGGCCGCCTCACCGCGTTAACGCCCGAGTTCAAACCGGCGCCTCGGCCTTTGCGTCGGAAACCAGCCGCCCCGCTCAAGCCCGGGGGGCAGATGCCGACCACGAGAGCATGGGAAAGCGCAGCGAGCGCGGCTTCACGCTGATCGAGGTAATGGTGGCCGGGTTCGTCCTCGTGGTCGGGGTCGCGGGCGCGGTGACCCTCGTCAACGGAGCCAACCGGACGACCTCGATGACCAAGGCCCGCGAGGCGGCGACCAACGTCGCCCGCCAGCTCCTCGAGTCCTCGCGCTCGATCCCCTACTCCCAGCTTCTGCCCACGAGCATCACCGCGCAGCTCCAGACGCAGCCCGGGCTCTCCGACGCCGGCGCCGGTGCGGGCTGGACAATCCAGCGGCGCGGGATCAACTACACCGTGGTGGCGAACGTCTGCGTCATGGACGATCCCGCCGACGGCACGGGCGTTCATCCCGGCGGCCTCTACTGCGCCGACAGCGCTCCGGCCGGAGCCGGCGACACCAACCCCGACGACTACAAGCGGGTGACGGTCGACGTGAGCTGGCGCGACGCCTCGGGCCCGAAGACCGTGCGCCAGACGGGCATCGTGGACAACCCCGGCAACGCCGCCGGCCCGGCGGTAACGAGCTTCGCGATCGCGGCGCCCAACGCCTCGCCGATCACCTCGAACATCGGGACGGTCTCCTTCAACGTGGGCACCGACAGCCCGGCGGCGACCGTCGCCTGGTCGGTCGACGGCAGCTCCGCGGGGCAGGCGTCGGGGGTGGGGACCTCGTGGAGCTTTCCCTGGAACATCGGCGGTCTGAGCGACGGCACCTACACCATCACCGCGCAGGCCTACGACAGCGGCGACCAGCCGGGCGCCTCGCGCTCGCTGACTGTGACGCTCAACCGGAACGCTCCGCTCGCTCCCAAGGGACTCGCCGCGGGCCGCAACGGAGCGGTCGTCGACCTCGAGTGGCTCCCGAACGCCGAGCGCGACATCATCGGCTACCACGTCAAGCGGGTGGTGCCCGGAGGCACCGACGTGGTGGTGTGCGACACGACCAGCTCCGACTGCATCGACCCGAACCCCCCGGCCGGGGTGGCGGTCTCCTACTACGTTCAGGCGGTCGACCTCGACCCGAACGGCAGCCGGCGTGAAGGCGCGGCGTCCGCGACGGTCACCGCGAGCCAGACCAACCGTCCTCCGTCCCCGCCCACGAACCTGCTCGCTTCGAACAACGGGAGCTCAACGACCCTGATCTGGACGGCGAGTCCGGGCGATCCCGACGCCGGTGACCACGTCGCCTTCTACCGGATCTACCGCGACGGCGTCGCCTACGCCAACCGCTACGACCGCACCGGCCTCGGCACGGACACGCGCTACGTCGACACCCGCACCGGCGGCATGCCGCACTCCTACTCGATCACCGCGGTGGACACCCAGCTCGCCGAGTCGCCCCTCCTCGGACCGGTGACGCGATGAGGCGCCACCGGGCCGAGCAGGGCTTCACGCTCGTCGAGCTGCTCATGGCGATGAGCCTCATGGTCATCATGCTCACCGCCGCGCTCGGGACGCTCGAGCAGTTCACGGTCAATAGCAACGCCAACCAGGTCCAGAACCAGGCCCAGGACCAGGCGCGCACGACGATCGACACCCTCGCGCGTCAGCTTCGCAACCTCGCGAGCCCGACGCCCGTCCAACCGCAGGCGGTCGAGAAGAACGGCGC
>JAABUT010000298.1_pt1 | contig 89060 bp, 89 predicted proteins | sample 5559281 | NCBI WGS metagenome assembly JAABUT01 (sample SAMN10711880, study PRJNA513359) | rock metagenome | isolation source: Antarctica rocks | place: Antarctica: Victoria Land, Ricker Hills nord | collected 2016-01-04 | reverse complement strand
TGGAAGAGCTGCTCAACACCGACCTGTCCTACGCGCCGCCGTTCTCCCCACTGTGGGACCCGGTCCTGATCGCCGCCCGCAAGGCCTGGCAGCGGGTCGAGGACGACCGACGCACCCGCGACAACCCGTCGAGCCAGCCCGCTGAGCTCGGCGGCGGGCGGTGAGGTGATCGGCTTCGGGATCGCCCTGCTCGTCCAGCTCGGGCAGCTCGTTTTCAGCTTCTACGGGTTCTGGCTGGTGTGGCGGGTGCTGCTACCGGTACTCCCGGGACCGCGCGACCCCGCCGAGCGGATCGCGCCGTTCGCCGGCTACTTCACCGACCCACTCACCGCACCCCTGGTCCGGCTCCGACTGCCAGCCTGGGTCGCCGCGCTGGTGCTGCTCATCGCGGACGCCGCCGCGCTCGTGGCCCTAGCCCGCGCCGGCTGATGCCACGACCCCTGGTGACGCCCCGAATGTTCCCGTCGTGGCGGATTGGTTACCGGCAGCTATCCCTGGAGAGCGCCGGACCGCGGCGCGTACATGATGATCGAGACACCGACCAGGCAGATGCCCGCGCCCCAGATGTCGTAGCGGTCCGGCCTGAACCCATCAGCAACCATGCCCCACAGAAGACTTCCGGCGACGAAGATCCCGCCATAGGCGGCGAGGATTCGACCAAAGTTCGCATCGGGTTGCAAGGTGGCGACGAAACCGTACGCGGCGAGCGCAACGATGCCTGCGGCCATGAACGCAATGCCTTTGTTCTCCCGAACGCCCTGCCAGATGAGCCAGGCCCCTCCGATCTCAGCAACAGCGGCCAGGGCGAACAGCAGGAGCGAACGGGCGATGGTCATGCGCCGAGTCTGCCTTCCGTCACATCTGTGTCTGGCATCAGTCTTCCACTCGAGTATGAGCGTGCTGACCCACGTGCGCCGCAGGGCGAACGTTGTCCGGTGACGGAGGTCTAACGAATCCATCGTCGTGAACGGGTCGACCTCTAAGCGGGCGTGCTCGAGTGCGAGCTGCTGGTTGCCGGACGCCCAGAGGTCAATCGGGGTCACCGGGGCTAGCAACCAAAACGACAACTTACATGGCTGCAGTTGCCTGTCCCCCAAGGGGGAGGAAGCGGCGGCGGTGCAATCTGAACTCGCGCTACCGCTTGGCTGCGGGTGACCGCAGGCGCCCGAGCCGGCGGTTCCCGAGCGTAAGCGGGCCGACGTCGGTGACCAAGGGCGACCGTTCATAACCGGTCCCGCCCAGCAGGTCCGTGACCACTTCCGTGACCAGCGAGCCCAATCGATTGCGGGTTCGGCACGCGGAGCTGCGCGCCTCAGCGCGGCTGGTGGTTCCCCCGACCTCTCGTGCTGCATCCCCCCCCGCGACCTGGTCCCACGCAAGGGGCTTGGCGGCACACGCGTATGTTCGCTAGATCGATAGAACGGGCAGACATGTGCACCCAAGACGGCACCAGCCCGTCCTCGCCGACGGCGGCCCAGGTGGCGGCCGGGCCGCCGCCGCTGCGGGCGCGGAGTCTGCTGGTGGGCGCGGCGATCGCCTTGACGGTGCTGGTCATCAGCGTGCTGATGCTGGTGCCGCGGCCCGGTCCGCAGGACGAGTCGTCCTTCGCAAATCGTCGCAATGGCCTCCTTGCCAACGGCCCAAGAATGCGGCGGCGCTAGCCGGCATCGGGTGTGACGGGCACCTGACCGTTCTGCTGTTTGTCCGCAGGCTCCCCAGCAGCGTGCGGGTGGGCTCGCTGGCATGCCGCCCTCCCGGCCACCGCGCGAGCCTGGGTCGTGGTGCAGGGCGCGGCGGGAGTGCGGGGGTGACGGGAGAGCCCCCGGTGACGGTCGCCGCCCTGCCCGTTGTCCGCGACCCGGCTCGGGGTCTGAACCGGGCTGTGCGCCTGCCTAGGCCCAACCGTTGGTGGTCGCTCATCAGGATCAGACCGCGCCCGCCCACGACCTCGTCGGGCTGCCCGTCGACCCCACGGTGCAGATCCATCGCCTACCCGGCGGTCACCTGCTGCCGCTAACCAGCTTCGCCGAGGTGCAAGGGCTCATCCTGGCTTGCCTCGACGCTCTGGCAGCCGGACCTCCAGACTCCCACTAAGGAACCCCATTGCCATCGACTGCCTTCCTCGTCGTCGCCTTGCTCGCCCTGATCATCGTCTTCGCGTCCGCCGGGGGATCGCCGAGGACATCTCCGGCGCGGGCCACCGTCAGAAGATGGGGATGCTGAGGCCGTCTGCTGATCACCGCGCACGTACTTGGGCGTGTGTTAGCGCTGGTCACCTACCGCCGTCGGGTAAAGCCCAGAGCTCGGCCCGGGTCCAGGATCAGGGCCAGAACCACCCGCCACAACTACCCTGGGCTGCGCCCACGACGCAGAGGTCAAGGCGCCGGATGGAGGTCACGCGTGCGCTGACGCATCCGGGCTCCCCCAGCTCCCGGCCGCTGCCCGGCGCACGGATTCTGCCCAGTCGCGCAACTCCGCCATGTCCACCTGGTCGAAATCCTGCGCCGACACGACGGTCCAGACCCTGCTCAGCTCCGCAAGGACGGCGTCTCTGTCCTGGTCGAACGGCGGATCGGCCCTCGACACGCACCACGCCAACTCGCGCAGCAGCTGGAAAATTCGGCGCATTACGGCAGCGTCCGCAGCCCCGTAGTGGCACGGCTGGTTCACCACGAGGTCCAGCAGTGCCGCCAAGGAAGGGCGGGTGAGGATGACCCGCACGCGACCTCGGTCATCGTGAAGCAGCTGGTCGGACAGATCCCGGCCGGCGAACTCGCACAGCAGAGCCGAGCTGTGCCCCAGCGCGTGCACTGCCGTCGTGGGATCGTTGATGCCGGGCGACAGGGCCTTGAGCGCTACGTCCGTGAGCTGGCGTAGTCCAAAGCCGATGTCCTGGGCCGAAGTCCGCTCGAAGCCCGTCCGGAGCGCGCTGGCGATGCGTCTGCCTGCATCGCCGTCGACCGAGGGATGGGGTGCTCCGCCGGGGAGGGACCAGACCGACGCCACCGGCACGTCGCGAATGAGCGAGCCGCCGGGAGGGACATCGACGCGGATCACGGCGTCCAGGTCAAGGGCGGCCTGGAGCAGCTCGCCCTCGTCCACGCGCACGAGAAACCCTGAATCGACAGCCATCACCAGCAACGGGACCCCGGCGGGCTCCACGTCCAGGCCAGGTCGGCTCGGCCGGTCTGGCAGCACCCGTCGAGCGGTGGCGCTCGCCTCGTCGTGGGTGTTGCGCAGCATGGTCTCCACCCTGATCTGGCGGACCAGGTGGGCGAGGAACAGGACGAGGCCAATGATGCTCGCGACGGCCAGCAAGAACGCGAAGCTGACGGCCACGCGTGGGACGAACTCCTCCTGCGAGCCTCCCTGCGAGCGCACGCTCCGAAGGATGGAGAGGCTGTATGTGAACGTCCCGAGGAACAGCGCCAGCGTGCCGTGGACCAAGCGGTCGCGCACGAAGGAGCGCAGCAGTCGAGGAGAGAACTGGCCGCTGGCCAGCTGCAGAGTGACCACCGTCAGCGAGAAGGTGAGCGACGTCACCGTGATGAGTGACCCGGATATCGCGCTCAACACCGAACGCGCAGCGTCGGCGTCGCCGCCGAACAGGTAGCCGGCCGTCGCTACGGACAGCGACCCGTCGTAAGCGTGGTCCAGCCGCGGCAGCACCTCTCCGAGGAGCAGCGCGAAACCGACCCCCACGGCCGGCACCGGCCAGAGCTGAGAGCGAAGATTCTCCCGAGCCACGCTGAGTCCGCTTCGCCAACGCGCGGTCACGTCCAGGGCGCCGTCGCGTGCAGCACTGCCTCGTGGAGCGCCTCGGTGCGCAGGTAGGTCACCTGTTGGTACTCCGGATCGGCGACCATCTTCGTGAAGGCCGCCCTGGAGGGATAGCGCACGAGCAGAACCGCATCCCAGGACTGGCCGTCCTCCGCGACGAGAGTGTGCTCCCATCACCGGCGTACAGCACCTCACCGCTGTACCGCGTGAGGAACGTCGTGCCCAACGCGCGCGCGTACGAGGAGTACGAATCGCGACCGCCGTCGCGGAAGCGAAGCAGGTTGAGCATCACTACCGGGCCGTCCTCATCCTCGGCCAAGTAGCATTTGAGGTCGGCGCCTCGAGGGTCAATTTCGCGGAGGCTACGCCTGGCCGGGAGGGACGATGGCCATCGCCGACGGCGAGCAGCGTCTCGTCACGTTCAGCCGGGACCTGGGCTGGCGCCTTCACGTGCGCGCCGTGCGCCCGCGCCACCAGTCCCGGAGCTCACGCACGACGAAGACCATTCGGCCACCTAGACCGGTGGAGCAGGTCGGGACGCCGTCAGCAGCGATGATGCAAGCGGGACCATGGACATGGGGAGTCTGCTTTGCGTTGCTCACGCCTTGCCCCTGCCCGGGGACAACGCCGGCGAACCTGACCGGCGTCACTCCAGCTGCTGCTACATGGCCTCTTTGATCCCCTTGCGGATCAGCCACACGTTCGACCGGCTAGGCCGTGAAGAAGCCGAGCACCATCCCGACCTGCATCAAAAGCCAGTAGACCGGCGAGTTGGGGTAGGTGCGGTCCCGGGAAGAACAGGTAGGACATGAGGGCCATCCAGCCGAACAGCCGACCTCGAAAGCGGTCAGCGAAAGGAAATCTGCCTTGGCCGCCTGGACCAGTCCGTCGGGCAGCCCCAGGCCCCGCATGGGGGCGATGGCGAAGTACTGGAACGCGATGCCGAGCAGCAGCGCGAGGGTGTAGTCGCTGACGAATTCTGGCCACAGCGCCCGGCCCGCGATCTCGAGTCCGAGCAGGAAGACGCGGCGCTGGTCGCGTCCCCGCCGCCGGTGCCGATCTGGAGCGGGTGGGGGTAGAACACCCTCTCTTCCGCCTCCGCGTGCACCTCGAGCAGGATTTCGAACGACCCCAGATGGCCGTCAGGGCCTCAGTGTTGCTTCGGTCGACATCGTCGAGAAAGGCGAACATCCGCCGCTGCTCGTGATGGTTGTTAAGGATGAGCTCAGTGATGTCCATGCCTGCCCAATCGGTCGGTGTTATGAGTCGGTGCGGTCCGGCGCACCGCACCGAGCGGCCAGGTGACGGCTGCCTGAACCTCCTCATGCAGCCCGAGGTGCAGGAACGCGTCGACGGTGAACGAGGCGTCCCGCACCCACATGAACCGGTAGTCCCAGTTCTTGTCGCCGCCCATCCGCTCCGGCAGCGACGTCGTGGCCGCGGCGGCGATGGCGCCGGTGTCCTCGGCGAGCAGCATCTTGAGAGCCAGTCCGGACCTGCGGACAGCTCGCTGCCAGCGACCGTCGTACGACATCGACTCGGCCCAGCGATGCCAGTCCTGGATGGTGGCGTCGACGCGCGCCTCCATGTCCGCCAGCTGAGGCACAAACACCGGGCTGTCGTCGCTGGCCGAGAACGCGAGCGTGCCTCGACCGCCCGGCTCGGTGCGGAACTCCCCGGAAACCGACTGCGGGTATGCGGCGGCATCGCCGAAGCGCCAAGTGCTGGTCTCCGCAGTGGACAACGATGCTCTCCGCCCGTTGCTCGATCCACGGCTGCGCATCACCCAGGCGCGTTCCCGGAAGGATCGCCCATCGCATCGGCACCGACCCGTCGACTCCCTCGATCCGACGGACGAGCTCGGCCCAGGGCAGCCGACCGGCACGGCCCACCGTCAAAGCGTCCGTGATCCGGACAGATCCGCCGTCGGTGTGGAACGTCGTCACCAGCACGTTGGAGTCCCCGGCGTAGTCCCGCGTGACCGTGAACGGGACCCATGGTTGGAGCTCGAGACATCCGCCGGACCCAGGGTCGAGCAGCGCGGCGAAGACGGGTGGGGCGTCCGTGGTCGGCAGCGGCCACCAGTCGATCCGCCCGTCGCCGGCGACGAAGGCGACGGTCCGGCCGTTGTTCAGCAGGCCGTACTGCTCGATCGGTGCCCAGCCGTCGATCCGCGTTGGGGTCCAGCCGGTCACTCGTCGGCCGGCATGGTGAGCCACGTCGCCAGCAGCACACCAGACCCCATCGCTGCGTCGCGGAGCGCCGGTCGCCGGTGCTCAACGCTGTGTCTGCACCGTCGCCCGGCAGGGTCTGCAGCGGGTCCGCGATGAGCTGACGTCTCACCTGATCCGGGACGTGATCCGGACCCTGGACGGCCATGCTGGGCCTGGTCAGGGGGCCTTGGTTGACATCCACCCCGCGGGGTGGACGCACAGCCGCATCACAACAGCGGCGACGGCGTGCACATCGCCTCGCTGGCCGGCGCTTGGAGCGCACTGGTCGCCGGCTTCGGCGGCCTTCGCATCCAGGACGGTCAGCTGCGAATCCATCCGGCGCTGCCACCCGGCATCAGCCGGCTCTCGTTCCGGCTGCGCTGGCAGGGGCAGCGCCGGTGCGTAAGCGTCGACCACGCCGAACTGGTCCTGAAAGCACCCGATGCGAAGGTGCAACTGTAGGTGGACGGGGAGGGGGTCGAGGTCGGGCCCGAGGCGCCGCTGCGACGTCCGCTGCGCAAGCGCGAGCCGTTGCTGCAGGCCCCAGGGCAACAACCGGGTCGCGAGCCGCCGCGCGTCGATGCGGTCCTCTGAACAGTGACCAACGGACTCGAGCCACTGGCTTGCCAGTGACGGCTCATACGACGGCGAGCGCGACGGCGAACCCCAGGTAGCACAGGACGACAAGTACCCCGTCGGAGCGAAGCAGCCCGCCCCGAAGGCCGGTCAGTCCGATCGTGAGCACGGACAGGCCGAGCAGCCAGCCCACCTCGAGTTCGGCCCTGGCGTTGACCGCACTTGTCCCGAGCAGGATGGCGGGTAGGCAGAGGCCGACGAGCACGTTCAGGCTGTTACTGCTCAGGGACTCGCTGACCACGGCGGATCCTCGACCGTGGCGGGCGAGGCTGACGGCCGCGATGACGTTGGGGATGCCGGTCAGAGGTCCGAGAACAAGTGCACCGAGGACGCTCTGCCCGACACCCAGCTGCCCGCCGATTCGGACCGCTGCATTGACGAGCTCGACGCTGCCGAACACGACGGCCACCAGCACCGGTATCAGCGTCAGGAGGTCACCGTTGGTGGCTTGCCGCGGGAGCTTTGAGGGGCGGGACTCCTCCGCCTGCTCGTGCGCGGCGACAGCGAAGTAGCGACGCACCCTCCCGGCCTTCAGGCCGTCGCTGCCGGTGGGGGCTGGACGCAGCGACAGCACCCCGACGTAAGGGAGGAAAACCAACAGCACCAGCAGCAGACTGACGAGGGGACTGATCTGGTTGAGTACCAGAACCGCGGCGACCGCGGCTATCACGAGCGACACCCCGCCGTTGAGAGCCAGCGGCCGACGGTGGATATGGACCCTGCCGGCCACGATCGCGCTCAGGCCCAGTAGGGCGGCGATGTTGAACAGGTTGGATCCGAGCACCACGCCGACCCCGACATCGTGTTGACCGCTGCGTACGGCGGCGACCGCCGCGGCGATCTCCGGGCTGTTAGCGGCGAGCGCTGCTATGATGCCGAACAAGCCTTCGGGCAGGTCGAAGCGATTGCCCGCCATGCCGACGAGACGCACCAGCACCACGCTCGAAACGACGCTCAGGCTCAGGCTCGCGAGGAAGACCAGAATCCAGCCGGTCACCGCAGAGTTACCCAGCCCTGACTAGTTGTCCGACAATGCGGGCCAGGTGATTCATCCAAGCTCCGGCTCTTGGTCTCCGGGACTTGACGATGAAGAAGGCCACCGCCCCGACGCTCAAGACCGCGGAGACAAGGAACGTCCCGCTCCGGTGTCATGGCGCCGACGAGAATCGTCAAGAACACCAAGAAACTCAAGCCCCACTTCGCGGTCGTGTTGACACTCATGGCCTTCCCCCGACTTCGCACGGGTAGATTCCGGCGATCATCGCACCAAGAGGTCTCCCGATAGCTCTAGGCCCCCAGGGCTGGACGGCGGAGCAGCCCTACGGTTCGGCGGTGGCGGCTGCGCCATGACCGCCGAGGTCGCCGCCCGCGATCCGGCCGTGTCTGTCGAGCTTCACGACGGGGCTCCTGACGTTTGCCGTTTGTCAGGGTTGGACACGGCGACGGCAATTCTTCCCTTGGAGGACCTCATCCGGTCGAACTCGCGACTTCCGCTTTCGGTCCGGTCGCGCTGGGCCGGCGCGCAGCGCCTTGCCGGTCAAGGGTCATGATGCGTGTCGTTCTTGGTCGAGGCGGTCGAGGCGGTCGAGGAGCCAGGCGCGAGCCATTGTGGAAACGGGCAGGCGTTTCGCTTCAGCCGTCTGGGCGAGCGCCTCGACATCCTCGACGCTGGCTGCGGACGGCCCGCTCGGCGTAGGGCCCCTTGCGGGTTGGCACGCCAGTGTTGTCGCCGAGGTGCGAGGCTGTGTGCTTGCGGGTGTTCGGGGCCACATCGGACAGGGTGGGCAGGTAATGACGCGCAACGAGATCGGCGAACAGCAACCTCTCTCCCTCGGTGCTGCGGTAGCTCAGCCGCTCCGCCTCGGTCTGCGCGTTGCAGGCAGCCGTGAACGCCTGCCCCCAGTCCAGCCAGGTCTGGCCCCCGCTTGGCGGTGCGACCACCGTTCGCCGGCCCCGGGCATCGGTAATGCGGGCGTAGAAGCAGGTGCTGCCGTCGGCGAGTCGGCGGCTCTTCACCGACACCCCGGCCCGGGTCGGGCGCCGGGCCGGCGCCTCGCGGGGCTTGGTCATGTCTGCTGTCCTTCCGCGTCACCGGCCCGGTCGAGGAGTGTCCAGCGACTGGCTTCCGAACGTGGTTCGGTTTCGCTGTTATGGAGGCCCAAAACAAGTCATCACTTTGTTCAAGATCAAACGTGGCAGGAATGTGGCAGGCTCAACCACGTTTTCGGCGGTCGCAGGCGATCGTCGACGAACAAGGACTTGGAAAACATGCCCTCTGAGCTGGGGTTATTCAGTCCGCTGACGTTCGCCGGTGTTCGCTGATGGAGCGCAGGATCTTCGGGATCGAGAACGAGTACGGCGTCACCTGCACGTTTCGTGGCCAGCGCCGGTTGAGCCCGGACGAGGTGGCCCGCTACCTCTTCCGGCGCGTGGTGTCCTGGGGCCGCAGTTCGAATGTCTTCCTCAAGAACGGCGCCCGGCTCTATCTCGACGTCGGCAGCCACCCGGAGTACGCCACCCCGGAGTGCGACTCGATCGTCGACCTCGTCACGCACGACAAGGCCGGTGAGCGGATCCTCGAAGGCCTGCTGGTGGACGCCGAGCGGCGGCTGCGCGAGGAGGGGATCGCCGGGGACATCTACCTGTTCAAGAACAACACCGACTCGGCGGGCAACTCCTACGGCTGCCACGAGAACTACCTCGTCGGACGGCACGGTGAGTTCAGCCGACTGGCGGATGTGCTCATCCCGTTCCTGGTCACCCGGCAGATCATCTGCGGTGCCGGCAAGGTCCTGCACACCCCTCGCGGCGCAGTCTTCTGCGTCAGTCAGCGCGCCGAGCACATCTGGGAAGGCGTCTCGTCCGCCACCACCCGCAGCCGCCCGATCATCAACACCCGCGACGAGCCGCATGCTGATGCCGAGCGCTTCCGCCGGCTGCACGTCATCGTCGGCGACAGCAACATGAGCGAGACGACCACGCTGCTCAAGGTCGGCACCACCGATCTGGTGCTGCGGATGATCGAGGCCGGCGTCGTGATGCGCGACCTCACACTGGAGAACCCGATCCGGGCCATCCGGGAGGTCAGCCACGACATCACCGGCTCGCGCAAGGTCAAGCTGGCGAACGGCCGGGAGGCCAGCGCCCTCGAGGTGCAGCGCGAGTACCTCTCGAAGGCCGTCGACTTCATCAGCCGGCGCGGCGGCGACGAGACGGTCAAGCGGGTCCTCGAGCTGTGGGAGCGCACCCTGACCGCGATCGGGACCGGCGACCTCGGCCTGGTGGACCGGGAGATCGACTGGGTCATCAAGCACCGGCTGATCGAGCGGTACCGTGCCAAGCACGAGCTGGAGCTGTCCTCCCCGCGGGTGGCCCAGCTCGACCTGGCCTACCACGACGTGAACCGCCGCCGTGGCCTGTACTACCTGCTGGAGCGCAAGGGTCTGGTCGAGCGTGTCAGCCAGGACCTGGCGGTGTTCGAGGCCAAGTCGGTGCCCCCGCAGACCACCCGTGCGAAGCTGCGCGGCGAGTTCATCGCCATGGCCCAGGAGAAGCGGCGTGACTTCACCGTCGACTGGGTGCACCTTAAACTCAACGACCAGGCGCAGCGCACCGTGCTGTGCAAGGACCCCTTCCGCGCGGTCGACGACCGCGTGGACAAGCTGATCGCCTCCATGTGAGCGCGCCACCCCGAGGAGAAGCATGACCGACAAGCCCGCTGTCGAGATCCCTGCCGGCGACCCGCCGACCAACCTGGTGGTGGAGGACCTCAGCGTCGGCGACGGCCCCGAGGCCGTCGCCGGCAAGAGCTGCACCATGCAGTACGTCGGTCACGCCTGGTCCACCGGTCAGCAGTTCGACGCCTCGTGGGACCGCGGCCAACCGTTCAGCTTCCAGCTCGGCGCCGGCAAGGTCATCGGTGGCTGGGACCAGGGCGTCGCCGGCATGTTGGTGGGCGGCCGGCGCCGGCTGACGATTCCGCCACACCTCGGCTACGGCTCCCGAGGAGCCGGTAGCGCGATCAAGGGCGGCGAGACGCTGGTCTTCGTCGTTGACCTGCTGGGCGTCAGCTAGTCCGGAGGTCTGACAGCAGCGACGCGGCGTGCCGGCCGGCCGCGGCCGCGACGAGGAAGGCCAGCGGGTCGTCGTCGAGGCCGCGACCCATCGTCGACAGCGGGACCGGGCTGGAGCGCAGCGCCGTCATCAGCCCCGCCGGGTCGACCTCGACGACGCGGTGCCGCGCGAATGCTGCCCGGTCGACGGCCAACCCGGCGGGCACCGGCAGGTCCGCAGGTGCCAGGGCCACTCGGCCGTAGGCGGTCAGCGAGTGATGACTGACCCCGCGGTGCCTCGGTCGGGGATCGGCCTCGGACACCCGCAGCACCCCGACCGGCCGGCCCCCGAGTACCGAGACCGCGTTGACGGCCTCACCCGTGTCGACCCCGGAGAAGCCCCACGGGGTGCCGGTCCCGAGGTTGCCCGGCCCCTGCGTCACCACGACCACGTCGGCGGCGAGCACCCGCACCGCTGCCAGCAGCCCGGAGTGCAGCGTCACGCACTCCAGGTCGCCGCCGAACGCCTGGCCGACCGTGACGGTGCCGGCCAGCCGGTCACGCAGCCCGGCGACGGTCCGTGAGAACCACAGCGGCAACGCGCCGCCGTCGGTCATCACGTAGGCAACCCTGGGGCCAGGGCCGAGACCGGCCAGGACGGCGGGCAGGCTGGAATGCAGGCCGGCGACGACCACTGGTGTGCCGGGCAGCGACCCCGCCCGCGCCAGCAGCTCGTGGTGCTCGGAGCCCTGCTCGTCGGCGCCCTGCACCATCACCTGCAGCGGTGTGTAACGGGCCTTGACCAGGTGTCCTGGTCCGTCTGCATCCGGCGGCAGCCGATCCGGGAGGGCCACCACCAGCGCGTACCCGCCGGTGCCGAGGTCCTGCTCCAGGGCAGCGACGTTAAGCAGCACCGCGTCGCCGACCTCCGGGGTCCCGACGAGCGGGGGGTGCGCCAGCGCCGGCAGCAACTGCCCGGCCACCTCGACGACCAGCTCCGCCGACCCCGGCCACGACCGGCCGAGCGACACCACCGTCCCGCGCCGCCAGCGGATCACGACGCCGCTCCACGCAGCAGGCGCGGAGGACCCTGCAGGAGCACGGCGAGAGGCTAGCGTCGGGGTGTGGCGGCGAAGAAGACCGAGCGGTTGCTCAACCTGGTCATCTGCCTGCTCTCGACCCGCCGGTTCTTGACCGTGCACCAGGTGCTGGAGGCGGTCCCGGGCTATGACGCCCCGGACGAGGACGCGGTCCGGCGGATGTTCGAGCGGGACAAGGACGACCTGCGCGACCTCGGCATCCCGCTCGAGACCGGCAAGAACCACTACGACGACGAGCACGAGGGCTACCGGATCGCCCGCCGGGACTACGAGCTGCCGGACCTGCACCTCGAGCCCGACGAGGCGGCCGCCCTCGGCCTGGCCGCCCGGCTGTGGCAGTCCGCGCCGCTCGCCGCCGCCACCGGCAGTGCGCTGCTCAAGCTCAAGGCGGCCGGGGTCGAGCCGCCGGCACTGCCCGCTGCACTGCAACCCCGGGTCGGTGCCAGCGAGCCGGCGTTCGAGGCCTGCTGGGCCGCCGTCCGCGACGGAGCGCCGGTCCGCTTCGACTACCGCGCCGGCGGCCGGTCCGCCGCCGAGCAGCGCCGGGTCGAGCCCTGGGGCGTGGTCAGCTGGCGGGGCCGGTGGTACCTCGTCGGGCATGACAGCGCCCGGCAGGCAGCTCGCGTCTTCCGGCTCTCGCGCATGATCGGCGCGGTCCGGACCGACGGAGCCGCGGGCTCGGTCACCGTCCCGGACGGTCAGGACCTGCGCGCGATGGTCGAGCGGATGGCGACCGACACCCCACGCACCACCGCGCGCGTCCGGCTGCGCAGCGGTGCCGGCTGGGAGCTGCGCCGCGAGGCCACCACCACGTCGCCCGATGCCGGCTGGGACGTCGTGGAGGTGGGCTACTCCGATCCAGAGCGCTTTGCCGACCGGGTGACCGGCTACGGCGCCGACGCCGTCGTCCTCGGTCCGGACGAGGCTCGCGACGCCGTCGTGCGACGGTTGCGGGCACTGGCCGGGTCGACGCCGTGAGCGGCTCGCTGGACCAGCTGCCACGGCTGCTGGCGCTGGTGCCCTACCTGCTGGCGCGGCCAGGGATCAGCTTCGCCGCGGCCGCGGCGGACTTCGGCATCACCGAAGAGCGGCTGCGCAAGGACCTCGACCTGGTCTGGATGTGCGGCCTGCCGGGACACAGCCCCGGTGACCTGATCGACGTGGAGTTCGAGGGTGACACCATCACGCTGTTCGAACCGCAGGGCGTCACCCGCCCGCTGCGGCTGAGCGCAGACGAGGCGCTCGCCCTGGTCGTCGCGCTCCGGGCGCTCATCCAGACGCCCGGGCTGATCGAGACCGACGCCGTCCTACGCGCGCTGGCCAAGGTCGAGCAGGCGGCGGGGACCGCAGCGCGGCCGGCCGGCCGGGTCGAGGTCGCACTGGAGCGCCCCGATCAGGTGCTCGGCACGGTCCGCGACGCACTCGAGCGCGCACGCCGGCTGCACCTGCGCTACCACGTCCCGGCGCGTGACCAGACCACTGAACGGGACGTCGACCCCGTGCGGCTGCTGGTCGTGGACGGCCGCAGCTACCTGGAGGGGTGGTGCCGCAGCGCCCAGGACGTGCGGCTGTTCCGTCTCGACCGGGTGGTCGAGGCGACGGTGCTGGACCTTGCGGCGGAGCCGCCGGAGCTGCCGGACCGCGATCTGGAGCACGGCCTGTTCCAGCCCTCGCCCGAGGACCTGAGGGTCCGGATGGTCCTGCAGCCCGGCGCGCACTGGGTCGCCGACTACCACCCGTGCGAGTCCGTCGAGGAGCTCGGGGACGGGGCGCTGGGCGTCGTGCTGCGAACGCCGGACTACGGCTGGGTGCGCCGGCTCGCGCTGCGACTGGGCGGCGCTGGCCGGGTCGTGGATCCGCCGGAGCTGGCAGCGCAGATCCGGACCGATGCCGCCGCGGCGCTGGCGGCGTACGCCCCCGGCAGCTGAGCGGCGGTCAGCTTGAGCGGTCCGATGACAGTCGTCAAGCCGCCGCCTGCTTCTGCCGATGCCTGTCGTACCGCTCCTCCCGAGCGCGACGAGAGGACCCGGCCATCGCCACCATCAAGGCGTCCTGCCCCGCCTGCGGCGAGGTGGAGCTGACCTCCGCGGACGTCACCCTCATGGTCTGCAGCCACGCCCCGCTGTCCTACTACGCGTTCGACTGTGTCACCTGCGGTGCACAGATCAAGAAGCCAGCCGATGACCACGTCGTGTCACTGCTGGTCTCCGGCGGCATCCCCGCGACGGTCTGGGACCTACCGGGTGAGGCGCTCGAGAGGCACGCCGGACCGCAGCTGTCGTACGACGACCTGCTCGACTTCGGCCTCCAGCTCGGCGCAACCGATCTGCTCGCCGAGCTGGCCGGAGCACCGGTCAGCTGAGATTGCCCGCTACGCTCAGCCGGTGCCCTGGGTCCTGCTCGACGTCGCCATCGCCGCTGTCGCGCTGCTCGCGCTTGCGCTCGTGCTGCTGATGGCCTGGCGCGCCGTCCGGTCGCTGAGCCGGCAGGTCGCCCGCTCCACCGAGACGCTCAGCGGCCTGACCCCCGACGTCCCGGTCCGCTCGCAGCGCTGAAGGCCCCGTCACCGCGTACGCTGCGACCAGGACGATCCGTGAGCGAGGGAGAGGTCCCACCATGCTCGAGTTCATCGAGAAGCCCGGCTTCGTGATCGTGCTGCTGGTGGCGCTGGTGGTGTTCGGCTCAAAGCGGCTGCCCGACTCCGCCCGCAGCCTCGGCCGCTCCATGCGCATCCTCAAGGCCGAGGCCAAGGGTCTCAAGGACGACGACACCCCCGCGGCCCCTGCAGGCTCGGCAGCCGGCGCGCCGCCAGCCGCCGCTGTCCCGATCGCTGCCGCGCCGCTCGAGCCCCCCGCTGGCATCGCGGCGCCCGCTGGGATCGTCCCGGTCGTGCCGCCTGACCAGCCCGCTGACCAGCAGCCCGCCGGCTGGCAGCCCACCGCCCCGGCGGTCGGTCAGCCGCCCCGCCCCTGACAGTGACCGCGTCGTCGATCGGGGTCCGGCTGCCTGACGGCCGGATGCCGCTGATCGACCATCTGCGCGAGCTCCGCCGCCGGCTCACCTGGTCGGTGATCGCCTTCGGCGTCATGGTCGCGGTGGCCTACGCGCTGTGGCACCCGCTGTTCCTGTTCCTGCGCGAGCCCTACTGCCAGGCCGTGCCACGAACCCGCTGCACTCTGATCGTGACCGGGGTCTTCGACCAGTTCAACGTGCGCATGAAAGTGGCGTTCATCGGCGGCGCGGTGGGCTCGGCGCCCATCTGGCTCTACCAGGTCGGTGCGTTCATCACCCCCGCCTTGCACAAGGCCGAGAAGCGCTACGCCGCGCTGTTCCTCACTGCATCACTGGCGCTGTTCGCGATCGGCGCGTCCGTGGCCTACCTGAGCCTCGGGCACGCCCTATCGCTGCTGCTGCACGTCGCCGGCTCGGGCGTGACCAACCTCACCAGCCTCAAGGACTACCTGTCCTTTGTCACCCTCCTGCTGGTGCTGTTCGGGCTCGCCTTCGAGTTCCCGGTGGTCATCGTGTTCCTGCACCTGGTGGGCGTGCTGTCCTCGACCCGGATGCGGGCCTGGCGGCGGGGCATGGCGTTCTGCCTGTTCGCCGCCGCCGCTGTCCTCACGCCCAGCACCGACCCGTTCACCTTCCTTGCGCTCGGCATCCCGCTGTACGTCATGTACGAGGCGTGCATCCTCATCGCCCGCGTGCACGAGCGGCGCCTGCGCAGGCGACAGGCGGCGGACCCGCTCACCCAGCTTGACGACGACCTCCCGTCCTCCGTCGACACCACGCCCTCGCCGCTCTAGTCGCCCCTGCCGACGGCTGCCGGCGCACGTAGGTTGGCGGGGTGACGTCGCCCGCTGATCGGTACGCGGCCTTCCGGCGCACGCAGGGCGGCCCTTCCCTGACCGAGTTCGAGTCGGGCTACCCCTTCGGGCTGGATGCCTTCCAGCGCACCGCCTGCATGGCGCTCGAGGACGGCCGCGGTGTCCTGGTCGCCGCACCCACCGGTGCCGGCAAGACGGTGGTCGGTGAGTTCGCCGTGCACCTGGCCCTGCGGGCCGGTCGCAAGGCGTTCTACACGACACCGATCAAGGCCCTGTCGAACCAGAAGTACGCCGACCTCGCGGCCCGGTACGGCGCCGACCGCGTCGGGCTGCTCACCGGGGACACCGCCGTCAACGGTCACGCCGACGTGGTGGTCATGACCACCGAGGTCCTGCGCAACATGCTGTACTCCCGCAGCGACGCCCTGCGCGGGCTCTCGCACGTGGTCATGGACGAGGTCCACTACCTCGCCGACCGAGCCCGGGGCGCAGTCTGGGAAGAGGTGATCATCCACCTGCCGGACGACGTGCAGCTGACCTCGCTGTCCGCCACCGTGAGCAACGCCGAGGAGTTCGCGGACTGGCTGATCACAGTGCGCGGCGACACCGAGGTCGTCGTGGAGGAGCACCGACCCGTCCCGCTGTTCCAGCACGTCCTGGTCGGCACCCGGCTCATGGACCTGTTCGAGCCGTCCGGAGACGTCAACGCCGACCTGGTCCGGCGGGCGCGGGAGGAGACCCGCTGGGCGCCCCGCGACCGAGGTGGCCGGCCGGTCCGCCGGTCGCTGCCGACCCGCGCCGAGGTGCTGGAGCGGCTGGACCGCGACGGCCTGCTGCCGGCCATCACGTTCATCTTCAGCCGGGCCGGCTGTGCGGCCGCCGTCGAGCAGTGCCTGCGCTCCGGCCTGCGGCTGAACACCAGCGAGGAGCGGGACGCCGTCCGCCGGCACGTCGAGCGCCGCACCGCGGACCTCCCGCGCGAGGACCTGCGGGTACTCGGTTACTGGGAGTGGCTGGAGGGGCTCGAGCGCGGCCTGGCCGCCCACCACGCCGGGCTGCTGCCGACGTTCAAGGAGGTCGTCGAGGAGCTGTTCCTGCAGGGGCTGGTCAAGGCCGTCTTCGCCACCGAGACCCTCGCGCTGGGGATCAACATGCCGGCCCGGTCGGTGGTGCTCGAGAAGCTCATCAAGTGGAACGGCGAGGCGCACGTCGACGTCACACCGGGGGAGTACACGCAGCTGACTGGCCGGGCCGGTCGGCGCGGCATCGACGTCGAAGGCCATGCCGTCGTGCTGTGGCAGCAGGGCTTCGACCCGACCGCGGTGGCCGGCCTCGCATCGACCCGCACCTATCCGCTGCGGTCAAGCTTCCGTCCGTCGTACAACATGGCCGTCAACCTGGTCGGCAGCGTCGGGCGGGAAGCTGCCCGCGCGCTGCTCGAGAGCTCCTTCGCGCAGTTCCAGGCCGACCGGTCGGTCGTCGGGTTGGCCAGGCAGATCAGCCGCAACCTGGAAGGGCTCACCGGCTACCGGGAGGCGATGACCTGCCACTTGGGGGACGTGCACGCGTACGCCGGGTTGCGCGCCGCCATGAAGGCCCGCGAGAGCGAGCTGGCCAAGCGCGGCTCAGCCCAACGACGAGCCGCTGCAGCGGAGTCCCTCGAGCGGCTCAGGCCCGGTGACGTCATCGCGGTCCCCAGCGGCCGGCGGTCAGGACTGGCGGTGGTCATCGACGCAGGCCTGGGCCGGCCCGGTCAGGCCCATCCGCTGGTCGTCACCGAGGACCGCTGGTCGGGCCGGCTGTCCGACGCCGACTTCCCTGCGCAGGTCTCACCGCTGGGGCGCATCAAGGTTCCGAAGGGCTTCAACGCCCGCAGCCCGCACGACCGCCGTGACCTGGCCGCGAGCCTGCGGGCGCTCGGTGTCAGCCCGGTGCGCGAGGGCCGCAGCAGGTCCGCCGCGGCCGATGACGACCGCCTTGCCCGGCTGCGCGCCGAACTGCGGCAGCACCCGGTGCACGGCTGCGACGAGCGTGAGCAGCACCTTCGGTGGGCCGAGCGGTACGACCGGCTGCGGCACGACACCGACGTCGTCGAGCGCAAGGTCGAGGGCAAGACGCACTCCATAGCGCGCACCTTCGACCGGGTGTGCGCCCTGCTCGAGGTGCTCGGCTACCTGTCCGGGGAGGCGGTCACCGACAGCGGCCAGCAGCTCGCCCGCGTCTACAACGAGTCCGACCTGCTGGTCGTCGAATGTCTGCGAGCCGGCCTGTGGGACGCGCTGACAGCGGCCGAGCTGACCTCGGTGGTCTCGACGCTGGTCTATGAGAGCCGCCGACCCGAGCAGGCCTCGCCGCAGGTACCCGCCGGCGCCGTGCGTGCGGTGGTGACCGCGATGTCCGGGCGCTGGGCGGAGCTCGCCGAGGCCGAGACCGTCGAGCGGCTGTCGTTCCTGCGCGAGCCCGACGCCGGCTTCAGCTGGGCGGCCTGGCGCTGGGCCTCTGGAGCAACCCTCGAGCAGGTGTTGGACGACGACCCGGACATGACGGCCGGGGACTTCGTGCGCTGGTGCAAGCAGCTCGTCGACCTGCTGAGCCAGGTCGCCCTGGTCGCTGAGGGGCCGCTGCGACGGACGGCTCATGAGGCGGTGAGGGCGGTCCGCCGAGGCGTCGTCGCCTACTCCAGCGTGGCCTGAGGAGCCTTTGTCGTCGTCGCCTATTCCAGCGCGGCCTGAGGGGCCTGATGGACGATCTCGACGGCGTGCAGGAAGCGCTCGAGTGAACTGTTCAGACCCCAGCGGTCGGACAGGGCAAGCAGCGCCCCAGGGTCCCGCGGGCTGCGCGGGAGGGCGTCGTCCAGCCCCGGCAGCGGCAGGTCACAGACCACGCGGCTGACCGCCGGCGCGACCGCCAGGTAGTCCAGAGCTGCCGTCAGCTTGGCCCGCGACCCCGCGGGGAAGCCGTCCTGCCCGCCTTCCTCGAGCGCCTGCAGCACGCCGTCCACCGAGCAGAACCGCGTAATCAGGGCGGCGGCGGTCTTGTCACCGATGCCCTTCACGCCGGGCAACCCGTCGCTGGGGTCACCCCGCAGCACGGCGTACTCCGCGTAGGCCGTTCCTGGGATCCCGTGCTTGGCAGCCACCGCGGCCTCGTCGTACACCCGCATCTTCTCGACGGCATAGAGCACCCGGACCGGACCGGCGTCCCGCACCAGCTGCAGGAGGTCGCGGTCGCCGGTCACGACGTCGACCGCACCGGGCTCCCTGGTGGCGAGCGTGCCGATGACGTCGTCGGCTTCGTAGCCATCAAGCCCGACCCACGGGATGCCGAGCGCTGCGAGGACGTCCTCCAGGACGGCGACCTGCGGCGCGAGGGCCGGCGGCTCCTGCTCCGCCCCGCCCTCGGTCGTCCGGTGCAGCTTGTACGACGGGACCGCCGCGACCCGGAAGGCCGGTCGCCAGTCGTTGTCGACACAGCCCACCAGCCGGGCCGGCCGGTGCTCTCGGACGACACGGGCCACCAGGTCGAGGAAGCCGCGCACGGCGTTGACCGGCGAGCCGTCGGGGGCGCGCACGCTGTCCGGGACGCCGTGGAACGCGCGGTACCACAGCGCCGGCGCATCGAGGAGCATCAGCTGTCCGGGCACAGCCGCACCCTCTCACCCCGGCCCACCCGCTCATCCCCAGCTCACCCGCTCACCCCGGCTCACCCGCTCACGCCCTCGCGGCGCCGGGTCCGCGGACACCGGCTCAGCGGCCGCCGGATCGGCCGGACATCGGTAGCCTCGGCATGACGCACCGCCCGCCGATCGAGGGAGCAGGATGCCCGTCGTACGCACGCTCCCCACGCCCGAGGCGCAGGCCCTGCTCGAGCTCACCCGGGATCTGGTTGCCGCCGAGGTCGCGCCGCGGGCCGCGGACATGGAGGCGCGGGCCGAGTTCCCACGCGAGCTGTTCCGCACGCTGGGCAAGGCCGGGCTGCTCGGACTGGCCTACCCCGAGGCGCAGGGCGGTGGCGGCCAGCCCTACGAGGTCTACCTGCAGGTGCTCGAGGAGCTCGGCCGGGCCTGGGCCGCTGTGGCGGTCGGTGTGAGCGTCCACACCCTCGCCTGCTTCCCCGTCGCGCAGTGGGGGACCCCCGAGCAGCAGGAACGCTTCCTGCCGGACATGCTCGGCGGCGAGCTGCTGGGTGCCTACTGCCTGTCCGAGGCGCACAGCGGGTCAGACGCGGCGGCCCTGTCCGCCCGCGCCGTGCGCGACGGCGAGGACTACGTCGTCAACGGCACGAAGGCCTGGGTGACGCACGGCGGCCACGCCGACTTCTACAACCTCATGGTCCGGACCGGCGAGGCCGGGCCGGCAGGCATTTCGTGCCTGCTCGCCGACGCAGCCACCCCAGGACTGCAGGCCCTGGCGCCGGAGCGCAAGATGGGGATGCGGAGCTCCCCGACCGCCTCGATGCTGCTTGAGCAGGCGCGGGTGCCGGTCGATCGGCTGCTAGCGGGGGAGGGGCAGGGGTTCCGCATCGCCATGAGCGCCCTCGACGGCGGACGCCTCGGCATCGCCGCGTGCGCAGTCGGTCTGGCCCAGGCCGCTCTGGAGCAGGCCGTCGACTACGCAAAGCAGCGCCGTCAGTTCGGCAGCGCCATCGCCGACTTTCAGGGCGTCTCCTTCCTACTGGCCGACATGGCCACCCAGGTCGAAGCGGCCAGGGCGCTCTACCTGTCCGCCGCGCGGATGAAGGACGCCGGTCGTCCGTACGCTGCCCAGGCCGCCATGGCCAAGCTGTTCGCCACCGACACAGCCATGCGCGTCACGACCGATGCTGTGCAGGTGCTCGGCGGCTACGGCTACGTCGAGGACTTCCCGGTCGAGCGCTACCTGCGCGAGGCCAAGATCATGCAGATCTTCGAGGGCACCAACCAGGTGCAGCGGGTCGTCATCGGCCGGGCGCTGACCCGCGGATGAGCGAGCTGGACACCCTCGACCAGCAGCTGCTGCGGCTGCTGATCGAGGACGGCCGGCGCTCCTACACAGACCTGGCCCGAGACACCGGCCTGTCCACGTCCGCGGTCCATCAGCGGGTCCGCCGCCTCGAGCAGCGGGGTGCGGTCCTGGGCTACGGCGCCCGGGTGGACCCGGTCGCCACCGGCCGGCCGCTGACCGCTTTTGTCTCGGTCAAGCCGATCGATCCTGCCGCCCCCGACGACGCGCCGGAGCGGCTGGCGCACCTGTCCGCGGTGGAGGCCTGCCACAGCGTCGCGGGGGAGGAGAGCTACATCCTCACGGTGCGGGTGGCCGGTCCGGCCGAGCTCGAGGTGCTCCTCCAGGAAATCCGGGCGGCGGCGCAGGTCTCGACCCGGACCACCGTGGTGCTCAGCACCCCCTGGGAAGGACGCAGCGTCCTGACCTGAGCGGCGGGGCGCGGCGACGCCGTCGCACTCCAGCCACCGGTCAGCTCATCCCCGGCCGAGCACCCGGTCGACAGCGATCTCGAGCACCACCCGCTCGGGATTGGTTGCCGGTTGCCGGTACCGCAGCGCGTAGCGCCGAACCGCCTCTGCCACCCTGGCCGGGTCGTCCGACACCGCTACTGGACCCTCCAGCGACAACCAGCGCGCCCCGTCCACCTGCGCCACGACCGCGCGTCCGCCAGACCGGGCGTGCGCGGCCTTGCGGCTCGCGCCGTTGGTGATCACGCGCGCCAGCTTTGCCTCGTCGTCCCACGTGAAGCCGACCGCCACGACGTGCGGCGTGCCGTCCGGCCGCAGCGTGGTGAGGGTCGCGAGATGGCGCTCGGCCAGGAAGGACAGTACGGCGGCAGGCAGGGCGGCGGGGTGCAGGGCCATGCGCCCAGGCTGGCACCTGCGGTTGCTCGGCGTTCATGCCGGGTACATGCGGCCCCGAACCCCGACAGAAAGGTCGCCCATGTCGACGATGACGGCGCCAACACCACCTTCTGCGGACGGCACCATCCGGTCCTTGATCCCCGCCCGGATCGACCGGCTGCCGTGGTCGCCATTCTTCACGCGGATGGTCACGGCCCTGGGGGTCGCCTGGATCCTCGACGGGCTCGAGATCACGATCGCGGCCACGGTCATCCCGACTCTCACCGACAAGGCCACGCTGGGCCTGTCGAGCAGTGCGGTCGGCGCTGTGGCATCGGTCTACCTGCTGGGCGAGGTGGTTGGCGCCCTGGTGTTCGGCAAGCTGTCCGACAAGCTGGGCCGGCGTAACCTGTTCATGGTCACGCTCGGCATCTACCTGGTGGGCAGCGGCCTGACAGCGTTCACGCTCGGCAACAGCGCCGGCTGGGTCGCCTTCTTGTACCTCACCCGGTTCGTGGCCGGCGTCGGCATCGGTGGCGAGTACGCCGCGATCAACTCCGCGATCGATGAGATGATGCCGGCCAAGTACCGCGGCCGCGTCGACATCGCCGTCAACGGCACCTACTGGGCCGGCGCGCTGATCGCGACCGTCGCCCAGCTCATCATCTTCAACAACCTGCCGAAGTCCTCGGCCTGGCGGATCGGCTTCCTCATCGGTCCGGTGCTCGGCCTGGTGATCCTGTTCGTCCGCAAGAGCCTGCCGGAGAGCCCCCGCTGGCTGATGATGAAGGGTCGTGAGGACGAGGCCGAGCGGCAGATCAAGCGGATCGAGCGCTGGGTCGACGAGAGCCACCCCGAGGGGCTGCCGAAGGTCGACGAGTCCAAGGCCATCGAGATCAAGCCGACCAGCGACCTGGGCTACGCCACGCTGCTGAAGGTGCTGTTCCAGCAGATGCCGCGGCGCTCGATCCTCGGCTCGACGCTGATGATCACGCAGTCCTTCCTGTACAACGCGATCTTCTTCACCTACGGCCTGGTGCTCAAGCAGTTCTACGGCGTCGCCGACGGGTCCCTGCCGTACTACTTCATCGCGTTCGCGGCCGGCAACCTGGCTGGACCGCTGCTGCTGGGCCACTTCTTCGACACGGTCGGCCGCCGCAAGATGATCTCGGGCACCTACCTGCTGTCCGGCGTGCTGCTGGCCATCACGGCCGCCCTGTTCCAGGCCGGCGCGCTGACCGCCCTCACGCAGACGCTGGCCTGGTCGGTCATCTTCTTCTTCGCCTCCGCCGGAGCGAGCGCCGCCTACCTGACCGTCAGTGAGATCTTCCCGATCGAGGTGCGGGCCAAGGCGATCGCCGTCTTCTTCGCCATCGCCCAGGGCTTCGGCGCTCTCGGCCCGGTGATCTACGGCGCGCTCATCGGTGACGGCAAGAACACCACGACGTTGTTCTTCGGTTACCTGCTCGGCGCCGCCGTCATGGTGATAGGTGGGATCGTCGCGGCCGTCCTGGGGGTGGCCGCCGAGGGCAAGTCGCTCGAGGACGTGGCGATGCCGCTGTCCGCGGCCAAGCGGATGATCCCGGCATACCCGGCCGGCCCGCGCAGCCACGACTCCGTCGCGAACCCCGTGCAGCTGCCGTAGCCCGGGGCCAGCACGACCGGCGGGGCCGTCACCGAGCGGCCCCGCTGGCGTGTCCGGACCCGCCGGGAGACTGCGTGTGGCAGCGTCATTGCGTGCCCGACCTTGCCGCCGACCTGGCCGCCGCCCTGGCTGCCGGTCCGGGCTGGACGCCCGTCGCCGACCTGGCGGGACCGCTGTCCGGCGTCCGGGTGCTGGACTTGTCGCGGGTGCTCGCCGGCCCCTACTGCTGCATGGTGCTGGCCGACCTCGGGGCCGATGTCGTCAAGGTCGAGCGGCCAGGTCTCGGCGATGACACCCGGCGGTGGGGGCCGCCGTTCCACGGCGACGACGCGGCGTACTTCTTCTCGGTCAACCGGGACCGGCGGTCGGTGGCCCTGGACCTTGCATCGGCGGCCGGGGTGGCCGTGCTGGCCCGGCTGGTCGACCGCGCTGAGGTGGTCGTCGAGAACTTCCTGCCCCGGCACCTGGCCTCCCTGGGACTGGACGCACTGCGTCAGCGCAGCGCCGCCGTCTGGGTCTCGGTGCGCGGCGCCGGCGGCGACGGCCCGGATGGCGACAAGCCGGGCTACGACGTGATGGCACAGGCCCGCAGCGGCTTGATGTCGGTGACCGGAACCACCGAGCCGACCAAGGTCGGGGTGGCGATCGTCGACGTCGTCGCCGGCCTCTACGCGGCGGTGGGTGCCCTGGCCGGGCTGGTCACCCGGCAGCCGCTGCGGGTCGAGGTCGGCCTGCTGGAGGCGGCTGTGAGCACCTTGGTGAACCAGGCGAGCAACGCGCTGATCGGCAAGGTGGTGCCGGCCCAGACCGGAAACGACCACCCGAACATCGTCCCGTACGGGCCGTTGCCGTGCGCCGACACCGCCCTGGTGCTCGGCGCCGGCAACGACGCGCAGTTCGCCGCCTTGTGCGCCGCGCTCGACGTCGTCCCCGAGCCCGGTTGGCAGACCAACGCCGGCCGGGTCGATGACCGGGTACGGGTGCTGGCCGCCCTGGGCGGCGCCTCCCGGCGGCGTCCGGCGCGGGAGTGGGTGGCTGTCCTCACCGATCACGGCGTGCCGTGCGCGCCCGTGCAGGACATCGGGCAGCTGACCACCGATCCGCAGTTGCTGGCCACCGGCCAGCTGGCCACCCTGCCGCACCCGGCCGGTGAGGTGACCGTGGTGGGATCACCGTTGCGGCTGGACGGCGTGCGCCCACGGCCGTTCCGCGCACCCCCGCTGCTGGGGCAGCACACGACGGAGTTCTTGACCGGTATGGGGCTCTCGCCCGAACTCGTGGAGGAGGTCGTCCGTGCCGACAGGCGGTGAGGCCCTGGTCATGGCCCTGCGTGAGCTGGACGTCGAGGTGGCGTTCGGCCTGCCGGGGGTGCACAACCTGGCGGCCTGGAAGGCCTTCCCGGCAAGCGGCGTGCGCCTGGTCGGCGTGCGCCACGAGCAGACAGCCGGATACGCCGCCGATGGGTTCGCCCGGGCGGCCGGCCGGCTCGGGGTCGCCCTGACCACGACGGGTCCAGGTGCGGCCAACGTGGTGACCGCGACCGGCGAGGCCTATGCGTGCCACAGCCCGGTGCTGGTCATCGCCACCGACATCCCCAGCACCACAAGGGTTCCCGGCGTGTTCCGTGGCGTGCTGCACGAGACGGGCGACCAGGCCAGCTTCTTCCGGCCGGTGACCAAGGCACAGGTCCGAGTGGAGCGCGCCGAGGATCTGCACGACGTCGTGGTCCGGGCCGGCCGGCTGGCGATGCTGCACCCCCGCCGGCCGGTCTACGTCGAGGTGCCGACCGACTTCCTCGCGGCCGAGGTCCCGGACCCGGTCGCCGAGCACGCCGTGCCGTGGACCAGCGGCTTCCGGCAGCCCGGCCCTGCCTTCCCCGGCTCCTTCGAGCGGCCACTGATCTGGGCCGGTGGTGGCGCGACCGCCGCCGGAGCCGGCGATCTGGTCGAACGCCTCGCCCGTCGGCTGGGCGCTCCCGTCGTCACGTCGTACGGCGGGCGCGGGCTGCTCGCCCCGGATTCGCCGCACCTGGTCCCGTTGCCGCCGCACGCCCCGGAGGCCGGTGCCCTGTGGGACGCGGCCGACGTCGTCGTCGTGGTGGGCAGCGACCTGGACGGCATGAACACCCAGGGCTTCCGCCAGCCGCGGCCCCCGTGGGTCGTCACCGTGGACCTCGCGCACCCGGTGAACCTCCAGCCGGACGTCCACTTGCCTCTGGAGTGCGTGGCCGGACTGACCCTGCTGCTCGAGCAGCTGCCGGAGACCGACCGGCAGCCCTGGTGGCAGCGCCCGGCCGGCCGGGAGTCCTACGCCGGCCCGGAGACCGCGTTCCTCGAGGCGCTGGAGTCGGGCCTGCCGGACGATGTGGTGGTGGTGACCGACATGTGCATCCCCGGCTACTGGTACGCCGGCTTCGGCCGGGTGGCTGCTGCGCGCGGGCTGGCGTACCCGGTCGGCTGGGGCACGCTGGGCTTCGGCTTCCCGGCCGGGCTCGGAGCGGCCCTGTCCGGCCGGCCCGCCGTCGCGCTCGTCGGGGACGGCGGATTCCTGTTCGCCTGCGGTGACCTCGCGACGGCCGCGCAGGAACGGCTGCCCCTGACGACCGTGCTCGTCGACGACGGCGGCTACGGCATGCTGGCCTTTGACTTCACAAAGGACGGGGAACCGCCGGTGGGCTGCGATCTGGAGCCCCCGGACTTCGTCGCGCTCGCCAGGGCGTTCCGCGTCGAGGCCCGCGAGGTGACGGTCGAGGAGCTGGGAAGTGCAGTGGCGCAGGCGATCGCCAGCCGGCTGCCGAGCCTGCTGGTCGTGAAGGCAGCCTTCGTTCCGCCGATCACCACCTCACCCCGGTGGTACCGCGCGGCGAGGTAGCTGCGACCCGGCGGCCAGGAGATCAGGCGGTCAGCGTCATCAACACCGCGGGCAGCTCGTCCAGCAGCTCGCGGGCCAGAAACCCGACGCGCCCCCGCCGGGACACCAGCCGGTCGCCGGCCGCGGCATGCAGGTACTGCCCCCAGGCCGCCGCCTGCTCGGGGGCCGCCCCTCGAGCCAGCAGGCCTACCACGGCTCCCGCCTGGACGTCACCGGACCCCGAGGTGCCGAGGCCGATGCTGCCCGCCTCGTCACCCCACGTACGACCGTCGGGGCTGACGACGACCCCGTGGGTCGCGACGACGGCGCCGTACCGCGCCGCGGCCTGCTCGGCCGTGCCGTCCTCCCCGATCAGGGCCTTGAGCTCCCCGCCGTTGGGGGTGAGCACCGCGGGCACGGAACGGCCGGCCAGCAGCTCCGGGGTGAGGACGGTCAGCGCGACGGCGTCCAGCACGAGCGGAATGTCACCGACCCGGGGGAGCAGCGCCGTCAGCAGCTCGAGGGCGCCTGCCTGGCCGAGTAGACCGGGCCCGACCAGCAGCCCAGCCAGCCCCTCGACGTCCACCTCGCCTGCGCAATCAGCAGACAGCGAGCCGCTGCCGTCCGAGCGGTAGCCGACGACCATCGCCTCGGGAACGCTCACGCCCAGGGCTACAGCAGTCTCGGACACCGTGGCGATCTGCAGCCGCCCGGCACCGACGCGCAACGCAGCCAGACCGGCCAGCAGGATCGCGCCAGGAGTCGACACGGCGCCGCCCACCACCAGCACGGTGCCGCGCGCGTGCTTGTCTGCCTCGTCGTCCGGGACCGGCAGCGACCAGGCGCGCAGCAGGTGCGGTGTCAGCTGCTCAGCGGGTGGCAACGGGGGCATCCGGCTCGGCGGTCACGGCGGTCCGGTCCTGTTGCAGGTGCTCGACCTCGTTGAAGCGCTCCAGCCGCAGCCCGCCGCGCGGGCCGAGCGTCGGGTCGAAGCAGTACGACGTCAGCGAGCAGTTCGCCACCTCCTCGGCCCTGTCGATGGCCAGCACATCGTCCTCTGTCATCGCCTCCACCACGTAGCGCACCAGCAGGACGACGACCTGGTGGGCAACCAGCAGCACGCGCTCGCCGGCACAGTCCCGGCGTACGTCGTCCAGCACCGAGCGGATGCGCAGCAGGGCGTCGGTCCACGACTCCCCACCCGGCGGCCGGTGGTAGAACTTGCCGAGCACAGCCCGCCGCTGCGCCTCCTGCGGGAACTGCGCGACGATGCCGCGCCGGGTCAGCGCGTCCAGCACCCCGAACTCGCGCTCGCGCAGCCGCTCGTCGACAACGGCCGGCAGGTCGAGACTGGCTTCCTGCAAGGCGATCTCGGCCGTCTGCTGGGCGCGGACGTAGGGCGAGCAGTAGAGCACCGTCGGCCGCTGCTCGTCCGGCTGGGCGGCGAGCCAGCGCCCAAGCGCCTGCGCCTGCTTCTCACCATGCTCGGACAGCGGCACGTCGACGTCACGCCCGCCGATGTCGATCCGTTCCAGGTGGCCGCTCTCGGCGAGGTCGCGGGCGACGTTGCCTGCGCTCTCGCCGTGCCGGACCACCCACAGCGCGTCGGGCCAGGTCTGCTGCACGAAGATCCCTTGCCCTGCCCGGCCGGCCTCTACACGGTCAGAGGCGGAACCCCGAATCGGCGGCGTGCGCGGACACGGTCTCGCTGTCCATCTGCGCCTTCTGCAGCTTGCCGGCGAAGTCCCAGTTCATCGACTGCCAGCGGGTGAACTGGTCGAGCACCCAGATACCGCTCTGCCGAGAGCCGTTGCCGCTCTTGCCGTTGCCGCCGAAGGGCAGGTGCGCCTCCGCTCCCGACGTCGAGTTGTTGACCGACAGCATCCCGGCGCTGACCCGCGAGCGAAACCGGAACGCCGACTGGGCGGACTCGGTGTAGATGGCGCTGGACAGGCCGTACCCGTGGCCGTTGGCCAGCTCGACCGCCTCATCGAACGTCGAGAAGGTCATCACCGGCACGAGCGGGCCGAAGGTCTCGTGCAGATACAGCGCGTCGTCCTTGCGCACGCCCGTCACGACGGTGGGGTGGGCGAACACGCCGGCGTCGGGGTCGCCGACGAAGCCGGGGCGCGGGTTGGCCGCGGTGATCCGGCCGGTCGGCCCGTGCACCTGGTGGTGCGGCTGGACCTCGCCGAGCCATTTCTCGAAGCCCTGCAGAAACCGCTCGGACAGCATCGGCCCGTACAGCACGTCGCCGGTGGGGTCACCGATCGCCGACGCGTCCAGGCGGGCCAGCAGCTTATCGACGAACTGCTCGTGCACGTCCTCATGCACGATCGCCACGCCAAGCGAGGTGCAGCGCTGGCCGGCCGTGCCGAAGCCGCTGAACAGCGCGCCCTCGACAGCCAGGTCGAGGTCGGCGTCGGGCATCACGACGAGCGGGTTCTTGCCGCCGAGCTCCAAGCACGGGTTCTGCAGGTGCCGGCCGCACAGCTCGCCGATTCGCGCACCGACCTCGGAGGAGCCGGTGAAGCCGACCTTCTGGACCAGGCGGGCGTCCAGGGCCAGCGAGAGTCCCTCGAAGGTCGTCGGGCCGTCCGCGTGCACCGTGTTGAGCACTCCGGCCGGCACACCGCCGGCGACGAACAGCCGGGTCAGGGCGTCGCCGAGCGCGGCGGCGTAGTCGGCCGGCTTCCAGACGACGGCGTTGCCGCACAGCAGCGCCGGCACCAGGTACCAGGACGGCACGGCGACCGGGAAGTTGCCGGCCGTGATGATCGCGGCCACGCCGACCGGCACCCGGAAGGTGAACAGCTGCTTGTCGCGCATCTCGGACGGGATCGTCTGGCCGTACAGCCGCCGGCCCTCACCGAGGAAGAAGTCGCAGGTGTCGACGATCTCCTGGACCTCCCCGCGGGCCTCGGCCATCGGCTTGCCGACCTCCCGGACGATCAGCGCGGCCAGTGCCTCCGCGTTGGCCTCGACGAGGCGCCCGACCTGCGCGATGACCCGGCCGCGGACCGGGGCCGGGGTGTCGGCCCACGCCGGTTGGGCCTGCGCCGCGGCACGGCACGCGTCAGCGAACTGCGCAGCATCAACCAGCGAGATCTCGGCGACGTGGTCGTCGAGCTTGGCCGGGTTGAGCGACGTGGCAGTGCCGGCCGAGCCGGTGACGGATGCGCCGTCGACGTACGAGCGGATCACGAGCTGGTCTCCTGCGGGGTCGAGGTGGAAAGGCGGGTCAGGACGCGGTCGAGGGCGGCCACGCCGGCCTCGAGATCGCTCTCGCTGACGGTCAGGGCGGGGCGGAAGCGGATGCTGCGGGTGCCGCTGCCGAGCAGTAGCACGTGCTCGTCGTCCCGGACCGAAGCCAGCACCGCGTCGCGGTGCTGGGCCGTGGGCAGCGAGAAGGCGCACATCAGGCCGCGGCCGCGCGGGTCGGTCACCTCCGGGTGCCGCGACGCCAGGTCCTGCAGCAGCGCCATCAGGTGGCTGCCAGCCACGGCCGCCCGGGCGATCAGGCCATCGGCCTCGACCACCTCGAGGATCCGGCGGCAGCGCACCATGTCGACCAGGGAGCCGCCCCAGGTGGAGTTGATGCGGCTGGAGACGGCGAACACGTTGTCCGGTACGTCGTCGACGCGCCCACCGGCCATGACGCCGCACACCTGCGTCTTCTTGCCGAAGGCGACGACGTCGGGCTGCACGCCCAGCTGCTGGAAGGCCCAGGCCGTGCCGGTGAGGCCGGCACCGGACTGCACCTCGTCCAGGACGAACAGCGCGTCGTGCTGGTGGCACAGCGCCTGCATGGCCGACAGGAACTGCGGCCGGAAGTGGTGGTCGCCGCCCTCGCCCTGAATGGGCTCCATCAGGAAGCAGGCGATGTCGTTCGGGTGCTGCTCGAACGCGGCGCGCGCGGCGGCGAGTGCCTCGGCCTCCCGGGCGGCGATGTCGATGCCGGGGGACAGGTACGGCGAGGGGATCCGCGGCCAAGCGAACTGCGGGAACCGCGCGACCTTGACCGGGTCGGTGTTGGTCAGCGACAGGGTGTAGCCGCTGCGGCCGTGGAACGCCTCCCGCAGGTGCAGCACCTTGGTGCCGAGCTGCGGGTCGATCCCGTGCGACTCGTTCCAGCGGCTCTTCCAGTCGAAGGCCACCTTCAGCGCGTTCTCGACCGCGAGAGCGCCACCCTCCACGAAGAACAGGTGCGGCAGGCCGGGGTCGCCGAGCACCCTGGCGAAGGTGTCGACGAAGCGAGCCATCGCCACGGTGTAGACGTCACTGTTGCTCGGCTTGTTGCGGGCGGCCTCGAGCAGGTCGGCGGTGAACTCCGGGTCCTCGACCAGCGCCGGATGGTTCATCCCCAGCGCGCTCGAGGCGAAGAAGGTGAACAGGTCGAGGTACGACGTACCGGTGCGGGCATCGATCAGTCGCGAGCCGGAGCTGGCGGACAGGTCCAGAACCATGTCGAACCCGTCGACGAGCAGATGCCGCCCGAGCGAGGAGTGCACGTCCGACGGGAGCAGGGGCGCAGGAGCAGTCACGGTCATCACCCGATGGTAGGCGGAAGGCTTCCCGCGGTCGAACCCCGAAGCAGGCGATCTTGCGGAGACGCGGCCGGTCGTAGCCTGCGGTCGTGACCACCACGCTGTACCGCCGCGGTCGGGTCCGCACGCCGGCGGACCCGTTCGCTACGGCGCTGCTCGTCGACGGCGCGACCGTGGTGTGGGTCGGTCAGGAAGCGGCTGCCGATGCCCTGTCGCCCGACCGCACCATCGACCTGCAGGACGGCTGGCTGGCGCCGGCATTCGTGGACGCCCACGTGCACGCCACGTCCACCGGCCTGGCCCTGACCGGGCTCGACCTCACCGGGAGCCGCACCCTGGCCGAGGCGCTCCGCCGGGTCGAGGGCGCTGCCCGGCGAACCCGCGGGGGAGCGGTCCTCGGCACCGGCTGGGACGAGACCGGCTGGCCGGAGCGGCGTCCACCAACGGCCAGGGAGCTGGACCGCGCGTCGTACGGCGGGGTGGTCTACCTCGCCCGCACCGACGTCCACTCAGCGGTCGCCAGCAGTGCGCTGCTCGCGGCCTGCCCGGAGGCGGCGGGGCTGCCCGGCTTCCTGCCTGATGGCCTCGTCCGCCAGCAGGCTCATCACGTCGTACGACGGACGGCGCTGGCGGCGGTCACCTCCGCCCAGCGCCGGGCCGCCCAGCGCGCCACCCTCGACCGGGTCGCCTCGCTCGGCATCGCCTGCGTGCACGAGTGCGCCGGCCCCGACATCAGCGGTGAGGACGACCTGCGCGACCTGCTGGTGATGGAGCACGGTGTTGAGCGGATCGGGTACTGGGGCGAGCTCGACGGCATCCAGCGAGCCCGGGACCTGGGCGCCGTCGGAGCGGCCGGCGACCTGTTCGCCGACGGCGCGCTCGGCAGCCGCACTGCCTGCCTGCTCACGCCGTACGCCGACGCCGCCGACGCCGCGGGTGCCGAGCGGCCCGGCGGCATCCCGGCCGCTGGGTCCTGCGGCCATGCCTACCTCACCGTCGCCGACGTCGCCCGGCACGTCGCGGGCTGCACCCGGGCAGGGCTGCAGGCCGGCTTCCACGCCATCGGCGACGCCGCGTTGCAGGTCGTCGTGGACGGCCTGGCGCAGGCGGCTGACGAGGTGGGCCTGGAGGTGCTGCGCTCGGCGCGGCACCGCGTCGAGCACGCCGAGCTGCTCACCGCCGCGCAGATCGCCGCCCTGGCCGCCGCCGGCGTCGTCGCCTCGGTGCAGCCGGCCTTCGACGCCCGCTGGGGAGGTCCGGACGGGATGTACGTCGAGCGGCTGGGAGCCGAACGGGCGGCCGGCATGAACCCGTTTGCAGCCATGGCGGCGGCCGGCCTGGCGCTGGCCCTGGGCTCGGACGCGCCGGTCACGCCGCTCGACCCATGGGGCACCCTGCGGGCCGCTGTCGGGCACCGGACGGCAGGCGCCGGGCTGTCGGCCCGGGCGGCGTTCGCGGCGCACACCCGCGGTGGCTGGCGGGCCGCCCGCCGCGACGACGAGGGTGAGCTGGTCCCCGGCGCGCCGGCGACCTTCGCGGTGTGGCGGGTGGAAGGCGAGCTTGTGGTGCAGATCCCGGACGATCGCGTCGCCGGCTGGTCCACCGATGCTCGCGCCGGCGTCGCCGGCCTGCCCGACCTGGCCGGTCCCGATCCGGTCTGCGCCCTGACCGTCGTGGCCGGTGTGGCGGCCTTCGACGCCGAGGGCCACCAGCCGGCCGGGTGATCGCCGGCGCCCAGCCGGTGGCCCAAAGCGTGTGCGGAGGCCACCAGCCACGCGGCCCGTAGGTCACCGAGCCGCCGCTCGGGGAAGATGGTCCTGTGCAGACCACCGCCCGCCAGATCCTGGTGCCGGCTCCGACTCCGGCCGTACGCCGGCCGTGGCCGCTCCGCCTGCGTCGGCTGGGCCTGGCGGCCGGGTCCGGCCTGCTGCTCGAACTGGCCTTTCCCCCCATCGGCTGGTGGCCGCTCGCGCCGGTGGCAGTCGGTGTACTAGCGCTGCTGTGCCGCGGGCAGCGATCCGGGCCCGGCGCCGTGCTGGGGTTGCTGTGCGGCCTGGGGCTGTTCGTCCCCCTGCTGCACTGGTCCGGTGCGGTGGCGGGTCCTGCGGCCTGGTTGCTGCTGGCGCTGATGGAGGCGGCCTTCTTCGCGCTGCTCGGGGCTGCCCTGACGGTGGTGACCCGCCTGCCGGGCTGGCCGGCGTGGGCCGCCGCTCTGTGGGTCGGCCAGGAAGCGCTGCGCGACCGGCTGCCGTTCGGCGGCTTCCCGTGGGGCCGGTTGGCGTTCAGCCAGGGCGGTACGCCGCTCACGCCGCTGGCCGCCGTCGGCGGGGCCCCGCTGGTCACCCTGGCGGTCGCGGCCCTCGGCACCGGGGTCGCCGCGCTCGCCGCCGGCAGCTGTCGCCGCACGGCGATCGGATGCCTGGCCGTGGCCGCCTGCGCGTTCGTCGTCCCCGTGCCGTCGGGTGGCCCCGGGGTGACCGTCGCCGTGGTCCAGGGCAATGTCCCCCGGCTGGGGCTGAACGCCTTTGCGCAGCGATCTGCGGTCCTCGACAACCACGCGGCGGCCACGCACCAGCTGGCCGACGACGTCCGCTCCGGCCGGCTCGGGCGACCGGACCTGGTCATCTGGCCGGAGAACGCCTCCGACCTCGACCCCTACACCGACCCGCGGGCAGCCACCACGATCGAGGCGGCGGTGCGGGACGTCGGGGTGCCGGTGCTGGTCGGCGCGGTGACCGACGGCCCCGGCCGCTTCATCAGCAACCGGGGGATCGTGTGGGACCCGGCCAGCGGCCCCGGCGCGTCGTACGTCAAGCGGCACCCGGTCCCGTTCGGGGAGTACATCCCACTGCGGGGACTGGTCCGACACCTCACCAGCCAGGTCGACCTCATCCCCAACGACTTTGCCCGCGGCGATCGGCCGGGCGTCCTCGACGTCGGGCCGGCCCGGCTCGGGGACGTGATTTGCTTCGAGGTGGCGTACGACGGGGTGGTGCGCGATGTCGTCACCGGAGGCGGCAGGCTGCTGGTCGTGCAGACCAACAACGCCACCTTCGGGCGCAGCGGGGAGACGACCCAGCAGCTGGCGATGAGCCGGCTGCGGGCGGTCGAGCACGGCCGGGCGGTGCTGGTGGCCGCCACCAGCGGCGTGTCGGCCGTCATCGCCCCGGACGGCCGGCTGCAGGCGCGGTCCGCGGTCTTCACCCGGGACCTCCTGGTGGCGCGGGTTCCGCTGCGCACCGGCCGCACGCTCGCCACCCGGCTCGGGGCCTGGCCGGAGCTGGCGCTGTCGCTGCTGGGCGCCGGCGCGCTGCTGGCGGGTCTGATTTCGGCTCGGCGCCGCCGGTGACCGGGCTGGGCCGACTGCTGGTCATCATCCCGACGTACGACGAACGGGAGAACCTGGCCGTCATCGCCGGCCGGCTGGGTGCCGCCGTTCCCGGCGCGCACCTGCTGGTGGTGGATGACGCCAGCCCCGACGGCACCGGCCGGCTGGCCGACGAGCTGGCCGCTGCGGACGAGCGGGTGCAGGTGCTGCACCGCACCGTCAAGGCCGGCCTCGGTGCGGCGTACCTCGCCGGCTTCGCCTGGGCGGCCGAGCAGGGCTACGACGTGGTCGTGGAGATGGACGCGGACGGCTCCCACGCCCCCGAGCAGCTGCCTCGGCTGCTGGCCGCGCTGGAGTACGCCGACCTCGTGATCGGCAGTCGCTGGGTACCCGGGGGAGAGGTCGTCAACTGGCCCCGCACCCGGGAGCTGCTCAGCCGGGGCGGCAACCGCTACACCCGCACGGTGCTGGGTCTTCCCCTCGCCGACGCCACCGGTGGCTATCGCGCCTTCCGTCAGCCGGTTCTCGAGGAGCTGCTGCAGCACCCGGTCGCCTCGCGGGGGTACTGCTTCCAGGTCGATCTCGCCTGGCAGGCCTGGCGAGCCGGCTACCGCGTGGTGGAGGTGCCGATCACGTTCGTCGAACGAGAGCGCGGTACGTCCAAGATGAGTCGGACGATCGTCGCCGAGGCGCTGGTGCGGGTCACCGTCTGGGGTCTACGCAGCCGCCGGTCGCGGGGTGCCCGGCGGCCGGACGCACCGGTGACCCGCTGATGCCGCTGCTGCTTGTGCTGCTGTTCGTGGCCGTCCCGGCTGCCGAGATCTACGTCCTGATCCAGGTGGGCCAGGTGATCGGCGCGGTGCCGACGGTGCTGCTGCTGGTGGCAGACGCGCTGCTGGGCGCCTGGCTGTCGCGGCGCGAGGGGCGCAAGGCGTGGCTGGCGCTGCAGGAGGCGATCGGCGCCCACCGGGTGCCCGCCAAGGAGGTTGCCGACGGGGCCCTGGTCGTGGTGGGCGGCGCCTTCCTGCTCACCCCAGGCTTCCTCACCGACATCATCGGCGTGCTGTGCCTGCTGCCGCCGACGCGGGCGGTCCTGCGCCGGCTGCTGACCCGCGTCCTGGCCCGTCGACTGCTGCCGTCCGGACCGCCGACCGGCCGACGCCGGGCCGCCCGGCCCCGCCGAGGGACCGAGGTACCGGGCCGGGTCGTCGAGGGGGAGGTCCTGCCACCGCAGGACTGAGCCGGGCAGTCGAACGATGGTGGGCCAGGGGGCTCCGCCCGGTCAGGCGGTCTTCTTGCGCTCGCCGTCCGCTTTGAGCGCTGCCTTGCTGTCGGCCCTGAGCTGCGCCTTGATCTTGCTCTGCTGCTCGTGCAGCACCGTGAGCCGCTCCTTGAGGACCTCTTCAAGCTCAGCGACACTGCGCCGCTCCAGCAGCATGTCCCAGTGGGTCCTGGCCGGCTTCGCCTTCTTGGCCTCGGGCTGCTCGGCGTCGCGGCGCAGGGCCACCGCGCCACACACCCGGCACTCCCAGGTCGGCGGGATCTCGGCCTCGGCGGCGAACGGCACGGCTGTGGGATGCCCGACCGAGCAGTCGTAGGTTGTCAGCGCACGGGGAGCGAACTCGGTGTGCCGGTCGCTCTCGTAACTCACCGAGCCGAGGCGGCTGCCTCGCAGGACGCGGTCGCTCATCCGAACCTCCCGTAACGTCTCATGGGTTGTCTGTTGCAACGACCGGCCGCCTGGCAGGATTCCCGGCTTGGGCGGTACGAACCGCCCAGCGGCTGGCCTTGGAGGTCCCGTGCTGCACCGCCTGCTCAGTACCCGCGCCGTGGCGATCGGTCGGACCGGTGTGGGCGCGACCCTGCTCGTGCGGCCGCGACTGCTGCCCGAGCTTCTCGGCGTTGACTCCGCCAGCTCCGCCCGCAGCAGCTGGGCGCTCCAGATGCTGGGTGGCCGCGAGGTCGCGCTCGGCGTCGGGGCGCTGGCCAGCCGGCACAGCCGGCTGTGGACGGCCGCCGGACTGCTGGCCGACCTGACCGACGCGGTGGTCATCGGGAGTTCCGTGGCCCGCGGCCGGCTCCGGGCCTCGACCGGCTTGGTGTCGGTCGTTGTGGCCAGCGCGGCCAGCGCCGTCGCGATCGACGCCTTGCGGCGGCGGCCCGGTTGAGGCGCCAGTGCCTGCGGCGGCCCGCCGGAGACCGCCAGTGCCTGCGGCGGCGGGCCGTCTGAGGTCGCCTGCGCCGCGTGCGGTGACTGCCGGACGCGGAAGCGGCACCCCTCCCCTACTCCTCGAGACTGTCGCCGATAATCTACATTATGTCAGGTTAAAGGGGTCCGGGAGCCTTTCCGGGTGCCTTTGCCCTCGTGACGCCGCGTCCCCCGCTCAGATGGCAACGAGCCGCCCAACCGTTCCCGGTTTCGCCAGCGGCCTGCCTTGTGCGGCGTCATCGGACGATGCCTCGTCAGGCTGACCTACCTGCCGGCTCAGCCGGTAAAGGTCACGTCCGCCGTCTCCCTCACGGCAGCGGTGCGGCCGGGCGCCGTCTGGTACTGCCAGTAGAGGTTCGTGTGCGCGATGACCTTGTTCGGCGGCGGCGCGCCCCAAGCGCTTTGGTCCTGCGTGGTGGGCGCGTCACCGACGAGCGTCACGTCGTAACCACGCGCGAACGCGCCATGGATCGTGGACCGGATGCACGCGTCAGTCTGCGCGCCGGTCACGACCAGGTGTCCGACGCTGGCCTCGGCCAGCACCTGCTCCAGGTCGGTGTCCTCGAAGGAGTCGCCGAAGCTCTTGTGCACCAACGGCTCCGACTTCTGGCGGGCCAGCTCCGGGACGTAGTCCCAGGCCGCACTCCCCTTCCCCAGCTGCTCGTCGGAGTGCTGGACCCAGACCACCGGGACGCCCTGCTCGCGAGCCCTGTCGACGAGCCTGCTGATGTTGGCGATCACCGCGTCGCGTTGATGAGCCTCAGCCACGACCCCCTGTTGGACGTCGATCACCACCAGGGCGGTCTCCGGTCGATCTGACAGCGTGCTCATGACGATCCCCTCTGCTGGTCGGGCTGCGCTTACCCCCGTCGCACGCTAGGCCGAGCCACCGACAGTCCCCCTACCGTGCACCCATGATCCGCCCGCTGGCCGTCTTCGACATCGACGGAGTGCTGGCCGACGTCCAGCACCGCCTAGTCCACGTGCAGCGCATGCCCAAGGACTGGGACGCCTTTTTCGCCGCCGCGCCCGGCGACCCGCCGCTGCCCGAGGGCCTCGCCCTGGCCCGGGAGGCCGCCACACAGTGCGAGGTCGTCTACGTCACCGGGCGTCCGGAGCGGTGCCGAGCCGACACGCTGGCCTGGCTGCAGCAGCACGGCGCGCCGACCGGGCGGTTGGTGATGCGCCGGCTTGGTGACCACCGGCCAGCGCGCCGTGCCAAGCTCGAGCTGCTCACCCGGCTGGCCGCCGACCGCTCCGTCGCGGTGGTGGTGGACGACGACCCGGCGGTCTGCGATGCGTACGAGTCGGCTGGGTGGACGGTGCTACGGGCGACCTGGGCCGACCGCGCACCGGTCCTGGAGCAGGCTCAGGAGCTCGACGGACGCACGTGAGCCAAGGCCCGCTGCACCGGTGCGGCCTTGGCGTGCGCCTCGGCCACCTCCTGCACCACCGAGCTCCCCCAGGTGATCCCGCCACCGGCCCACAGGTGCGCGACGCCGTCGGACACCGCCACCGTCCGGATCGTCAACCCGAGGTCCATGCCGCCGGGCCACACGAAGCCGAAGGCGCCCATCGACGGTCCGCGACCGAACGGCTCGATCCGCGCCAGCAGCTCGCAGGCCGCGTGCTTGGGCGCGCCGGTGACCGACCCGCCAGGTGCCACCGCCCTCAGTACGTCGAGCACACCGACGTCCGGCTCCAGCCGGGCCGCGACCCGGCTAGCCGCGTGCCACAGGCCCGACCACTCGGACACGGCGTACAGCTGCTCCACCTCGACCGAACCGGTCCGGGCCAACCGGGCGAGGTCGTTGCGGGCTAGGTCGACGATCATCACATGCTCGGCCTGGTCCTTGACGCTGGTCAGCAGGGCCCCCGACTCGCTGGACGTCCCCTTGACGGGGACGGTGGTGATCCGCTCCCCCACGACCCGGACCAGCTGCTCGGGCGACGCCGAACCCACGGCCCACCCGTCCCCGCTCAGCGTCCCGCCGTACGACGCACCCGTTAGCGCCGCGACCGCCGCGGTCAGGGCCAGGGGGTCACCGGTCACCGCCGCGGTGCGGTGCCCTACGACATTCGCCTGGTAGACGTCACCCCGGCCAATCGCCTCCCGGACCCGCTCGACGGCTGCCGCGTGCTCGGTGTCGGTCCACGCCGTCCGCCACTCCCCCACACCGCCGCCGCCGGTCGCCGGCGGACCGCTGCCCCCCCGCCGGTAGGCCACAGCAACCACCTCCGGCACCGAGGTCGGGCTCGAGGCACCGACCGGGACCCCGGCCAGGCGGGCGCAGGCGACCGCCCCGATCAGCAGCGACACGCCGACGGCGGCCTCTTCGGCTGACGCGGACCGGAACGGCCGGCCGAGCCCGTGGGCCTGGAGGAACCCGGTAATCTGCCCGGGATCACCCGTTTCCAGGCGCTCCAACTCGACCAGCCGGCCGCGCCAGCCGACCGGTCGGGCCGGCGGATCGTCCCCAGTCGAGTGATTCAGGTTCCGGCCCAGCCATCCGACCCGCACAATGGAAGCGAACACCACACGGCACAGCCCCTGTCCCGGACCTGGAGCACCACCATGTGCACGCCCTGCACCCACCACCCGCCCTGCCCGACCGCCGAGGCCGCCGACCACGACGCCGCGCGCATCGTCAGTGGCCACCACGAGCAGGGATGGGTGCTGCTGTGCAACGGCGTGGTCGTCTTCGACGACACCGGGGAGATCCTCCCCGACCGGCGCATCGTTCCCCCCCACCGCCCGTCGGTTCGCATGGTCCGCCGCGTCGCCTGAGCAGCGCTCGACGAGCTAGTCCTGGTAGGCCTCGACCGGCGGGCAGGAGCAGACCAGGTTCCGGTCACCGTAGGCCCCGTCGATCCGCCGCACCGGCGGCCAGTACTTCGATCCCTTTGCCACCCCGGCCGGGAAGGCTGCCACGTCCCGGTCGTAGGCCAGCTCCCCGAGCACACTGGCCGCGGTGTGCGGCGCCCCGCGAAGCATCGCCGGCGCCTCGTCGACTTCCCGCCGGATGGCGATCATCGCCTCGCAGAACCGGTCCAGCTCGGCCAGGTCCTCGGACTCGGTCGGCTCGATCATCAGCGTCCCGGCGACCGGGAAGCTCATGGTTGGGCTGTGGAAGCCGTAGTCGACCAGCCGCTTCGCGACGTCGTCCACCGTCACGCCGGTCTCCTTGGTGATCTGGCGCAGATCCACGATGCACTCGTGGGCGACCAGCCCACCGCGCCCGGTGTAGAGCACCGGGTAGTGCGGCTGCAGCCGGGTCGCGACGTAGTTGGCGGTCAGAACCGCGACGTGGGTGGCCTGCGTCAGCCCCTCTGCACCCATCATCCGGATGTAGGCCCAGCTGATCGGCAGGATCCCCGCACTGCCGTACGGCGCCGCCGACACCGGCCCGGGACCTGTCACCGGCCCCGCCTGGTCGTCCAGCGGGTGGTTCGGCAGGTACGGCGACAGGTGGGCGCGCACCGCGACCGGTCCGATGCCGGGGCCACCCCCACCGTGCGGGATGCAGAACGTCTTGTGGAGGTTGAGGTGGCTGACGTCCGCACCGAAGGTGCCCGGCTTGGCCAGCCCGACGAGCGCGTTGAGATTCGCACCGTCGACGTAGACCTGACCGCCAGCGTCGTGGACGGCCGCGCAGATGTCGGTCACCGCGACCTCGAAGACACCGTGCGTCGACGGGTAGGTGATCATCAGGGCGGCGAGCGCATCCCGGTGCTGCTCGATCTTGGCCCTCAGGTCCTCAACGTCGACGTCCCCGGTCGGGGTGGTGCCGACCACGACCACTCGCATGCCGGCCATCACCGCGCTCGCGGCGTTGGTGCCATGTGCGCTAGCGGGGATGAGGCACACGTCCCGGCCGGTGTCGCCGTTCGCCAAGTGGTGACCGCGGATCGCCAGCAAGCCGGCCAGCTCGCCCTGGCTGCCGGCATTGGGCTGCAGCGAGCAGGCGTCGTAACCGGTGATCTCGCACAGCCAGCGCTCCAGATCGGTCACGATCTGCCGGTAACCCTGCGCGTGCTCGCGCGGCGCGAAGGGGTGCAGCCCGGCGAACTCCGGCCAGGTGATCGGCTCCATCTCGGTCGTTGCGTTGAGCTTCATGGTGCAGGAGCCCAGCGGGATTATCGTGCGGTCCAGCGCGAGGTCCTTGTCCGACAGCCGCCGCAGGTACCGCAGCATCGCGGTCTCGCTGTGGTGCGCGCTGAAGACCTCGTGGGTGAGGTACGGCGAGCTGCGCGCCAGCTCAGCCGGCAGCGCCCGCGGCGCACCGGCATCGATGGCGTCCCAGTCCTGCGCCGAGAGGCCGAAGGCGGCCAGCACCGTGTCGAGGTGGGCCCGCGTGGTCGTCTCGTCGGTACTGATGCTGACGGTGTCGTCATCCACGAAGCGCAGGTCGACGCCGGCAGCGCGGGCGGCCTCGACCACGGCCGCGCCGCGCCCGGGGACCGTGGCGCGCACCGTGTCGAAGAACCGGTCGCTGGTCGCGAGGCCGGCCTGCTGCAGCGCCGCAGCCAGCAGGTCCGCGAACCGGGCCGTCCGGGTGGCGATCGTGCGGATCCCCTCCGGTCCGTGCCAGACGGCGTACATACCGGCGATGACGGCCAGCAGCACCTGGGCGGTGCAGATGTTGCTGGTCGCCTTCTCACGGCGGATGTGCTGCTCGCGGGTCTGCAGCGCCAGTCGGTAGGCGGGCGCGCCGTCCGCGTCGACGCTGACCCCAACCAGCCGACCGGGGATGGCGCGCTCGAGACCGGACCGCACAGCCAGGTAGCCGGCATGCGGCCCGCCGTACCCGAGTGGGACCCCGAAGCGCTGACTGGTGCCCACGGCTACGTCCGCACCCGCCTCGCCCGGGCTCTGCAGCAGCACCAGAGCCAGCAGGTCAGCAGCCACCGCCAGCAGCGCGCCCCGGTCGTGAGCCTTCGCGGCAAGCGGCGCCAGGTCGCGCACCGCCCCCGAGCTGCCGGGATACTGCACCAACATCCCGAAGATTTCCATGTCGACAGGAAGGTCTAACGACAAGTCAAGAATGTGGACAGCCAAGCCGAGGGGCCGGGCCCGGGTCTGCACGACCGCGATCGTCTGCGGATGGCAGTCGGCATCCACGACGAAGACCGCGTCGCCGCCGGCCCTGCTCTGACGTCGGCACAGTGTCATGGCCTCAGCCGCAGCCGTGGCCTCGTCGAGCAGGCTGGCGTTGGCGGTGGGCAGTCCCGTCAGGTCCGCGATCATCGTCTGGAAGTTCAGCAGCGCCTCCAGCCGGCCCTGGCTGATCTCCGGCTGGTAGGGGGTGTAGGCGGTGTACCAGGCCGGGCTCTCCAGCACGTTGCGGAGCACGACCGGCGGCGTGTGCGTCCCCGAGTAGCCCAAGCCGATCATCGGCACCGTGACGCGGTTGCGGGCAGCCACGGCCCGCAGCTCCGCGATCGCCTCGGCCTCACTGGCGGCCGGCGGCAGCTGCAGGCCCTGGGTAGCGCGGATCACCGCAGGGATAGCCGCCTCGGCCAGCTCGGCGAGCGAGCCCGCCCCGACGACAGCCAGCATCTTGGCCTGCTCGTCGGCACCCGGCCCGATATGGCGGGTCGCGAACGGCGCCGCAGCCTCGAGGTCGCGCAGGGTGGGTGTGGGGATGTCAGCCATCGGTACTCCCGGTGCGAGGGCACGGCGCGCAGGAACGCGCCGGGTAACCCTCCCCCTCTGTCACGGGACCTGAGAGCTTCACCGCGCGCGGGCGCGACTTGCACCGTCGGTGGACCTGCCGGAGCAGATCGCTTTCCAGAGTCGCCCACCCCGCACGGTCCGGTGGCCTGAGAGGTTGGTGGGGAGAGTTGCTCCTTCGGCGCCCGCCACTGGCTGTGGCGGGACTCTCCCGCGAGGGGTCGTCGGCGCGCTCAGGCTAGCAGCGGATGGCTGGTCGGGCCGCTCGGGACACCGGCCGGCGGACCTCAGGCAGTGGTACGGCGACGGCGGCGCGAGGCCAGCTCGTCGGCAGCTGCATCAGCCGCCACGGGGTCAGCTGACGCAGGGCCGGCGGGCCCCCCGGCGGCGGTCCCACGCCCGGACCGCTCGCCCGGCAAGCGGGACAGGGTCCCCTGGACGTCACGGACCTGGCGCCCGACCGCGATCGCGAAGACGGCCTGCCCACCCTGGAGCAGGTCGACCATCTCATCGGTGCTGGTGCACTCGTAGACCGTCGTCCCGTCACTCATCAAGGTCAGCTGGGCGAGCTCCTCGATGCCGCGGTCGCGCAACGTCGCGATCGCGGTGCGGATGTTCGGCAGCGACACGCCCGCGTCGAGCAGCTTCTTGACGACCTTCAGAACCAGGATGTCCCGGAAGCTGTATAGCCGCGACGTGCCTGAGCCGGCCGCCTCGCGTACTCCGGGCTCGACGAGTCCGGTCCGTGCCCAGTAGTCGAGCTGGCGGTAGGTGATGCCGGCGGCACTGCAGGCCGTCGGCCCCCGGTAGCCGAGGTGCTGCTGCGCACCGCCGGGACGGTCATGCTCCGGTAGGTCCTCGAACAACGAGCCCTGCAGCGCCAGAGCCGGCCGGCCCTGCGGGTGCTCGTCCACGGCGATGCTCCTCCACGGCTCAACGTACGACTGCGGCGTGCGGGTGGTCCTCGGGCCTTCGGACGGTCTCCAACTGACGTGGCCCGCCGTGCGGCAGGCCGAACGCTAGACAGGGCCGATGGCGAGGTCAACGTCCTCGAAGAGCGAGCCGCAAGCCTCGACTTCAGGTCCACATTGAGAGGTGCTAACCATCCTTGTCAAAGTCTTCCGGAGTGATGGTGTCGAGGAACTCGCGGAACTTCTCGACCTCATCCTCTTGCTCGTCGGGGATGGCGATGCCGGCCTCGTCGAGCACCGACAGCTCACCCCGGATGGTCGCTCCGGTTCGCATGGCCAACGCGATGGCGTCCGAGGGCCGAGCGCTGACGGTCACTCCACCGTCGAAGGCGAGCTCGGCGTAGAACACGCCGTCCCGTAGGTCGCTGATCGTCACGGTGCGCAGCGGTCGGTCCAGCGCGGTGAGCAGATCGCGCAGCAGGTCATGCGTCATCGGGCGGGCCGTGACGACGCCCTGCTGGGCAAAGGCGATGGCGGTGGCCTCCACGGCGCCGATCCAGATCGGTAGGTAGCGCTCGCCGCCCGCCTCCTTCAGCAGGACGATGGGCTGCTGGCTCGGAAGCTCGACGCGGACGCCCACCACTGTGAGCTCGGGCAACCCCGCGTCACTGCTGGTGCTGTCCTCGTCCTGCTGGTCCACGCCGGCCTCCGTGTTGCGGTCATCTCGGTCGACCTCGATCAGCAGGGTCGACCCGGTCATCCCGGTCGCTCGATCGTGCCGCCTAGCACCGGTTGTGACTCACAGCCGGCTCGTGTCAGGTTCGTGCGCGACCCTACCCCGCCGAGACTTGGCTGCGGCCGGCCGGACCGGCTCCGTCAGCGGCGCAGGCCCGGCGCCATCCCGGCCTTGACCAAGGTGGCGTGCAGCTTGACCGACAACGACGCCAGCTCGCGAGCCACCTCGTCGGCGCGGGCCCGAGCCTCCGGGCCGCGTTGCCGGACGAGGGGGGTGACAACCTGCTCGACCAACCCGATCTCCCGGTCCGCGGCGGCCTTGAACGGTCGTAGGTGGCGGGCCTCGATGCCGAACCGGGCCATCTCCGCCACCGTCTTGGCGACGACGAGGGCGTCCCCGTCGTAGTGGCTGCCCCCCTGCCGCGGGCCGATCAGGCCGTACTGCTCGAGCTGGTCGAGCTGCTCGGCCTCTAGGCCCGCGGCGTCCAGCAGCTCGCGCCGGGAGAGCCGGATCTCGCTGGCATCCGGGCGGAAGGCCTGCGGTCCTGGCATGCCTTCCGCTGCAACGAGCGCCCGGGGAACCCGCGGACCGCCGCCGCCAAGGGTCGGCGGCTCCAGCCCGCGGTCGATGGCGTCCAGGTGCTCCTTGATCACGCGCAACGGGAGGTAGTGGTCCTTTTGCGCCGACAGGACGTACCGCAGCCGTCCGACGTCCTCGCGGCTGAACTTGCGGTAGCCCGACGCAGTGCGTTCAGGCTTGATCAGCCCCTCGTCCTCCAAGAAGCGGATCTTGGAGATGGTGACGTCCGGATGGTCGCTTCGCAGCTGACCGAGCACCTCGCCGATACTCATAAAGGCCCTCGACGGCAGGCCACCCACCGCAGCCACGGTCAGCTGCCCTCGCCGGCCCGCGGACCGGTGAGAAAGACCAATCGGTACTTGCCGATCTGCACCTCGTCGCCGCCGGCGAGCCCGGCCGCGTCGATGCGCTCCCGGTTCAGGTAGGTGCCGTTGAGGCTGCCGACGTCGCGCACCAGGAAGCCGCCCTCGCTGCGGGCGAACTCCGCGTGCCGGCGCGAGACCGTGACGTCGTCGAGGAAGATGTCGCTCTCCGGGTGCCGGCCGGCTGTCGTAACGTCCGAGTCGAGCAGGAAGCGGCTGCCCGCATTGGGGCCCCGCTTGACCACCAGAAGCGCTGACCCGGAAGGCAGTGCGTCCGCGGCGGACTCCCCTGCGGGCTGCGGCGGCTCGTTGGCGGCCTCGCCCTCGAGTGCTCCTTCGAGCGCCGACAGGCTGATTGTCGACGTGGTGTCGACGGCGACCTGGCCGGCCCCGCGAGCGTCTCCGCTGCTGCCGGAGGGCGTCAGAGCCGTCCCACAACGCGCGCAAAAATGGCTGTCCTCAGGGTTCTGCTGACCGCACTGCGTGCAGAACACGGCGTGGCGCCTCCGTCCGTCAGGTCGCGGCACCTGGCGGCGCGCGGGTCCCCCTCCAAGCCGGCCGAGGCGAAGCCTCGAGCGGCCGTCGAGCGGGTGCTGCGAACCTAGCCCGGCCCCGCGAGCAGGGTCAACCTGCTGTCCACAGCCAGGGTAAACCCGAGGTCGAGACTACGAACCCGTCAAGGTGTCGTAGGTCGCGGCGTCCATCAGTGCCGGGTTCGTGAGGGCGGTGTCGAGCCCCTCGCCTGGGCGCACCTCCACCATCCAGCCTTCGCCATACGGATCGGTGTTCACCAGTTCGGGGTTGGCGTCCAGGGCCTCGTTGCGGCCGGTCACGGTGCCGGCGAGCGGCGCGTAGACATCGGAGACGCTCTTCGTGGACTCGACCTCACCGATGCTCTGCCCAGCAGTCACCTCGGTGCCGAGGGCTGGCAGGGTCACGAACACGATGTCACCGAGCGCCTCCTGCGCGTAAGCAGTGATGCCGAGCCGCAGCACCGCCGACGGCTCGGCACCGTGATGCTCGACCACCCGCAGCCACTCGTGCTCGGCGGTGTACTTCAGGTCGGTCGGGTTCACCGCTGCCTCTCGGTCATGGACATGTAGCGGCGCGATGCTCAGCCACCATCTGGGCGAGCGTAACGAGGCCGGTCGAGCACTCGCAAGGCAGCCACGATGACCTTGCCGGGCCGGGTCACCACGGTCGTCCCGCCCTGCTGGCGCACGGCGTCCTCGATCCCGCCCGGGATAGCCATCGCGCCGGCCAGCGTGCCGGGGTCGCCCACGACGACGAAGCGGTACGGCGCGACCAGGTCAACGCCGTCCACGGCGATCCCGCTGCGGGTGTCGACCAGGAAGGACGACGCCACCACACGGACGGCCACCAGCCGGCCGGCCTGACCTGTGCCCGCGAGCTGCACCGCCTCGGCCCCTGCGTCCCGCAGCTCCTCCAGCGCGTCCAGGAGCAACGAGGCGCTGACCTGCGTCTTCGGGTCGGTGATGCGGATCGCAACGCCAGGCCCACTGGCAGGCACAGTGCCCGCCAGGATGCCCAACACCACCGTGCGGCTACGGGCCTCGGCCAGCGCCGCCTCATCGACGCCGCTGCCCGAGCTCAGCCGTTGCTGGGCGGCGGTCAAGCTGTTCATCTCCTGGCGGAGCCGGTCGCTGCGGTTGGACAGCTCGTCGAGGATCTGCACGAGATCACCCTGCCGGGCTGTCACCAGCACGCCGTCCGTCTGGGTCGACCGCACCTGGATGACCAGGGCGAACCCGAGCACACCCAACAGGGCGGCGACGCCGAGGTCGACGCGCCGCAGCCGGGGCCTCAACAGCTCGCGGAGCAGCCGTGGTCGGCGGGGTGGGGTCGAGCTCTGGCCCGCGGCCGGCACAGGCTCTTCGGCCGGGGTCGCGGTCATGCCCGGAACACGTGGCGGCGGATGGCGGCGGCATTGGTGAAGATGCGGATTCCGAGCACGACGACCACCGCGGTCGACAGCTGGCCGCCGACGCCGAGCTGGTCGCCGAGGAAGACCACCAGCCCCGCGACCAGCACGTTGCTGACAAAGGACACCACGAAGACCCGATCGTCGAAGATCCCGTCGAGCTGAGCCCGCACGGCACCGAAGACGGCATCGAGAGCCGCCACCACGGCGATCGGCAGGTAGGGCTGCAGCTCGGGCGGCACCGTAGGATGCAGGACCAGCCCGAGGGCCACGCCCAGTGCCAGCGCAAGGGCCGGGATCACGGCGTCACCGCCCGGACGACCCGCAGCACAGGTCCGGCAGCGGCCGGCAGGTCGAGCCGGTCGGCCCGTCGTACGTCGAAGCCCAAGCCGTAGAGCGAGCGGTAGGTGGTCAGCCGCCGCGCCGCCGGGCTGTCGGCGAACCCTGGTTCCATGGCGTCCGGGTCGCCGACCGCCTGCACGACGTACGGCGGCGACAGCGGCCGGAGGTCGACCAGCACCGCCTCGCCGGCGGAGCGGATTGCCGTCAGCCCGGTGAGCCGCTGGCCGTTGATGCTGACGGCTTCCGCGCTGGCGGCCCACAACGCGTTGACGGCGTCCTGGAGATCGCGGTCGTAGACACGTCCATCACCGGCGCGGCCGCCTCGGGGCGACGCGCGGCCGGCGCGACCTGGCGCGTCGTCCAGCGTCACGACGACCCCCGGCCCGTGCACCGCCACCGTGCCGGTTGCCAGCTCGAGCGCCGCGACCTGAGCCGCAGCCGCCTTGCCGCTGGTACCGGTGCCGAGCGCGCGGTTGCGCCGTCGAGCGACGTCGCTGCGCAGCGCTTGCGCAGACACCGCCAACCCGTCAGTGGCACGGGTCTGCTGCCGGACGTCGGCCAGCAGCGAGCGGCGGACGACGTCGGCTTGAGTTGCGCCCCTGCGGACCTGTGACGTCGCGATTCCGGTCAGCAGTCCGACCAGCAGGAGCAGCACCACCACCAGGAGCGCGGAGCGCCGGCGGCCCGCGCCGCCGGTCAGGGGAGGCTGCCTTGACCCCGCAGCTCGCGCGTACGCAGGGTCCAGCGATGACGTCATCATGTCGACAAGCAGAGACATCGATCCATCAGCTTGATCGCCCCGTCGGGGACCCGGACTCAGCGCGGTCGGCACCCCGTCATCCTGCCTCAGGCGGGAGCCGGGCGACGGGTCCGCCTCGCAGGCGGTACCTGTCCGATCAGCTGTTGGTGTGCTCGACCACCGCTGCCCACGTGTACGCGGGGCGGTGGCGCTGGCAGGGTCCGGTCCCTCGGCCCACAGGTGCGTGACGGCTTCCGACGTCTGCAGCAGCCCACACAGGTGGCCTGGCTGCCGGTGAGAACCTTGTGGAGCACATGGCTCGCTGAAAGAACGCACCCTCCTCACGACCAGGTCTTCGCCGAAAACGATGACGGTTCGCCTCAAGCGCGACGCGTTCAACTGTGAGGTTGACGTCGAGCAAGAAAGCGGCGTGCTGTCCCCCGGTGTGGGAACTGGCGAGGTCGGCCGCATCGGTCCTGAGGCGGTCGTCACAATGGGGCCGCCTGATATCGGGCGCTACGCGGGTCGAGCTAGCCGAGCTGCGGGAGTTGACCGAGTGCCCCGTGCTCGCGAGGCGCTCTCACCACAGCCCCGAGGTCGATGTCGGTTAGCGCGTCGCCGCTGATCACCAGGCAGGCGCTGCTTAGGCCCGGCCTCGGCGTTGTTCACCGAGCCGGCGCTCCCGAGCGGGGACTGCTGGATGGCGAACGTCAAGGTGCATCCCGAGCTCGTCGCCGTCCCCGAGGTGGGTCCGGACCATCGCGGCCAGGAACTGGACGGTCAGCACCATCTCGTCGAAGCCTGACGCTCAGCAGGCGCAACAACCGCTCCATGATCGGCTGGTTGACCACCGAGAGGAAAGGCGTCGGCTAATTGGCGGTCAGCGGGCGCAGCCGGGTGCCTTCACCGGCCGCCATGACGACGGCCCTGACGACCGACCGCTGCCGCAGCCAGACCTCACGTCGCGACGCCTCCCGCACGCCGATCCGCCCGGACCAGCTGCTGGACCTGCACGGCGTACAGCACCCCGGCCCAGAGGTAGAGCACACTCCCCCAGGTCGTGAACGCCCAACCGAGCGGGCGGAAAACCGTGGACAGCACGTCGTCGCGATCGGGCAGCGCAGCCAGCAGCATCGGGAAGGCGTAGAGCAGGTTGAAGGTCGCAGCCTTGCCGAGGAAGTGCACCGGCAACGGTCCGTAGCCGTGGCGGCGCAGGACCGGCAGCAGGCCCGCCAGCAACACGTCCCGTCCGATCAGGGCGAGCGCCCACCACAGCGGCAGGCCGTCCCGGGCCACCAGAGCGAGCAACGTCGCCAGGATGTACAGCCGGTCAGCGGCCGGGTCGAGCAGCTGCCCGAGCCGGGAGAACTGTCCGAACCGCCGGGCGATCTTGCCGTCGAAGTAGTCCGACGCGCCCGCCGCCATCAGCAGCAGAATCGCCCGACCGTCCTGATGCGTGTCCAGCACCCAGTACAGGAACAGCGGCACGCCGAGCAACCGCAGGGCGGACAGCAGGTTCGGGATCGTCCAGATGCGGTCTTCTCCTGCGTACGTCGCCGTCTCCGCCACGCGCGCACCTCCGCCGTCACCGTCCGCCTGCTTACGGCCCCGGTCAGGCCAGCCGTGCTGCCGACCCTACCGACAGCACAGCCGGCGCCCCACCGGCGAGAACGCAGCGGCACAGCCACAATCGCCGGCCCAGCCCCCCGGTGCGCCTGCCGGGTCCGGTGCCCGCTGTTGCACGCAAGGGGTGTGTTGCAGCGCCCCAGCCTTGGTCGGACAGCACACGGGGATGCCGAGATGGCTGGACACCCCCTGGTCGGGTCCGACCACATGGGACGCTGCGGTATGCGATTCACCGGCCGGTGGGAACGACGTGACGGGGACGCCTCACAGCGGACCGGCGGCAGCACCATCCCCACCGGGTCTGTCGAGCGCGACGGCACCACGTCGACCTCCTCGTCGGGGCGCCCGACGCGGCGTCTATGGCTCACGGCCTCGGCCGTGCTGGCGGCTCTGGTGCTCGTCATCCTTGTTGCCGTGGGCGCGGCCGGGGGCCGTCCCTCGCCAGCCGCGTCAGTCAGAGCACCTGCTGCCGTCGTCGCGGACGGCTCCGCGGTGCGGGCCGCCGAGCAGGCGGTGCTAGCCCGGCGGGCCCGCGCCATCCTGCGCCGCGACCGGCAGGTATGGCGGGCGGACCTCGACACGGCTGACCCCGCGTTCCTGGCCGAGCAGGACCAGTTGTTCCGCAACCTCTCGCAGGTGCGGTTCGCGTCCTGGCGCTATGAGCTCGTCGGGCGGGACTACAACCAGCCGGAACTCACCGCCAGGTACCACGCACCGTACGTTCTGCCGGCCGTGCTCCTGCACTACGCGATCAAGGACTTCGACCCGGCTCCGGTGGCCCGACCCGAGGTCCTGACCTTCGTACGGCGCTCCGGCCGCGGGCTGCTCGGCAGCGACAGCGACGCCGACAGGCTGCTGCCCGAGACCGGGCACGCCGACCCCTGGGACCGCCGGGCGATGGTGACCGGCCGCGGCCAGCAGGTCCTGATCCTCGCGGATGCCACCGACGCCGGGCACCTCAGAAAACTGGTGGCGGCCGGCGACGCCGCCGTGGACCGGGTCGCGTCGATGTGGCCGACCGGCTGGCGGCGTCGCGTGGTGATCGTGGCAGTGCGGGACCAGCAACTGCTCGAGACGTACTTCCGCACCGGCGAGCAGAGCTCTGAGAACGTCGTCGCGATCGCCGTCCCCGCCTTGGACAACGTCCAGGGCTGGTCCGCGCGACCAGGCAAGCGGCCGCCTGAGCCTTCCAGCAGGGTCATCATCAACCCGCGGCACTTCCATCCGGGTGACCTGGACAACGCCGACACGCTCACCCACGAGATCACCCACGTCGCGACGCTGCCGATTACCGACGTCGGGACCCCGACGTGGCTGGTGGAAGGGGCCGCGGTGTACACGGCGGACCGCGGCTACGGCGACGTCACCGGCCTGCACCTCGGAGCCGGACTGCGCGAGGAGGCCCATTCGGGCTCGGTATCCCTGCCCACCTACGGCTTCTACCAGGGCCAGGTCGGAGACCACTACGACGCCGCGTGGCTGGCCTGCCGCCTGATCGTCAGCGATGTCGGGGAAGCGGGTCTTCGCGCGCTGTACCGGCGGCTCGGCACGGTGCACAAGATCTACGACGCCGTTCCCGCCGAGGCCGCTGCCTTCCCGCCCGTCGTCCACACCAGTCAGGATCGCTTCGAGCACGCCCTCGCGCCGTACATCCTGAGCCGCGCGGGCTGAGGTCCGCCGCGACTGTGCCGGGGACTGCGGCCCGGAGCGTCCGCTGCTCCACGGGCGCGGTGACAGGCGTCGCAGGGGGGCAGGAGATCGGCGCGGCGCGGCGAAAAGGCAGTCATTCACGCCTCCCCCGGCCGCCGTGCGGCCACCGTTGCGGCGCTGCTGTCGGCGTTGGTCGCGACGCTGCTCGCAGTTCCGACTGTCAGCGCGCAGGCGGCGACGCCTCCGCCCACCGAGTTCTTCGGCACCTGGTACGACGGGCTCAGCCCGACCCGGGCGCAGGCGGCCGCCGACCTCGACCGCATCCACGCGGCCGGCATCGGCACCATCCGGCAGTACGTGTTCTGGGACCGCATCGAGACATCACCAGGCACCTTCGACTGGTCCCGCACCGACGCGCTGTTCGACGACCTCAGCGCGCGCGGGATGCGGATCCTGCCGACGCTGCTCTATACGCCTGCCTTCTACAGTTCCAGGCCCGAGGGGTCCACGTACAGGGCGCAGTTCCGACCTTCCGACCCGCAGACCATGGCGAGGTTCGCGGCGGTGATCGTGAAGCGCTACGGGGCCGGTGGCAGCTACTGGTGCCCGATCGTCGCGCTGCAGCCGTTGTGCCGCACGCCTTACCTGCCGGTCCAGACCTGGGAGGTGTGGAACGAACCGGACTACACGTCCTGGTGGGGGGGAAAGCCGGACCCGGCGGAGTACGCACCGCTGCTGAAGGCTGTGGCGGCCAGCATCCGGAGTGCGGATCCGACCGCGCTGGTGGAGCTCGCGTCGCTGACCAACGCCGGGGGCTCGAAGGACAACGGCTACCTCGAGTCCCTGTACGCACTGGGGGCGCGCGACGACTTCGACGTGCTCAGCCTGAACCCGTACGCACCCAGTGTGGGCGGGATGATGGCGTACCTGCGCGGGCAGCGGGCGGTCGCGACACGGTACGGCGATGCCGACAAGCCGATCCGGATCACCGAGTACGGGTGGGCCACCGGCGGCCGGTCGAGCGTCAACGTCACCACCGAGAACTGCCAGGCCGCGCTGCTGCACGCGGCGACCAGCAAGCTGGTGGCGGTCCGGGACGAGCTGAACCTGCAGGCGGTGACCCAGTTCCGCTGGCAGGACGCTGCCCAGGACACGACGGCGTGGCCGGACCACGCGGGCGTCCTGCGGTCCGACAGCACGGACAAGCCGGCACACGCGGCGCTGGCGGCTGGCGTCGCCGGCCAGCCGGCTCCTCCCGGCCTGACGCTCACCGAGGCGTGCCCGGCCGACCAGCGCTCCACGGACGGGACGCTGCAGGCCCTGACGACAGCTGTCGCCGGGACCGGGACCGGGACGCTCAAGAGCAGCCCCCGGGGCATCCCCTGCGGGACCGACTGCAGCGCGCAGTTCCTGCCGCAGACGCCGGTGACGCTCACCGCCGCGCCCGCAGCGGGCAGCTACGTCCGCGCCTGGGGCGACCCCAGCTGCACGGGGACGAGCTGCGTGGTGACGATGGACCAGGCACGGTTCGTGGCGGTCACCGTCGACGCCGACCGGTCTGCGCCCACCGTCAGGGCGGCTGGGCTGCCGGCGTTCACACTGGCGTCTTCGGTCCGGTTCGGTTGGTCGGCGACGGACGAGGGGTCCGGCGTGGCGGACTACGCCGTCCGCTACCGCCGTGCCTCCTACGACGGCGCGTTCGGCTCGCCTGTCCACCCGGCCTCCTGGCAGGGCCTGACCAGCACATCGCTGTCGGTGTCGGTCCCCCGCGGCGAGACGTACTGCCTGTCCGTGCAGGCACGCGACCACGTCGGCAACCTCAGCAGCTGGAGTGCTGAGCGCTGCACCGCCGCCGCGCTGGACGACCGCACGCTCGCCACGTCAACGAGCGGCTGGATCTGGGGGACCGGCAGCGGCTACTACGCCGCCACGATCACCAGCACCACCCGCAGCGGCGGCGTCCTGACCCGCACCGGCCTTCAGTCCCGCCGGCTCAGCCTCGTGGCTTCCCGCTGCCCCGGTTGCGGCGCCGTCGGCGCCTACTGGAACGGCACCCTCATCCGCATGATCGTGCTGAACAGCACCACCACCGCTCACCAGCAGCTGTTCACCATCACCGACTTCGGCACGGTCAAGGCCGGCACCCTCGTCATCAAGACCCTCAAGACCGGCAGCACCCGCATCGACGGCCTGGCCAGCAGCCGGGCATAGCTCGCCCGCTGGGGTTGCCCCGTTCCTCGCCTGGGCTCGGTCTACGGGAGCGCCTGGGAGGCGCTGGCGCGGATGCCCAGTGGTAGCCCGGCATGGGGTCAGCCCGGCATCCACGCGAGGATTGGGACCTCAAGCGTTGGATAAGCCCAGGGTGCCAAGGCAGCCACCCCCGCCTTGCCTGTGTCAGCCCTTCCGAACAATGTTGAGGAGATCTTCCCCATGAGTAGCAACAGGCCCAACGCCGGCGGACGACCCGCGCGTCGCGTGAGCACCGAGACGAAGGCTGCTTACAAGACTACTGAGTTCATCGCGTACATCGTTGTGGTCGTCGCAGTGCTTATCGCGGCGCAGACGATCGGCCGCGACAGCGGAGCGGCGAACAACACGGACTACTTCCGAGCCGACAAGGCCTTCCTCTACATCACCATCCTCACGGTCGGCTACATGCTGAGCCGCGGCTTTGCCAAGTCTGGCAGCCGTGACTTCTACGACGAGCCGCAGGGCGACAACCACAACCACTAGCACGGGGTGCTCCGTACGGCCCGCCCGTTCTCGGCGGGCCGTACGGCGTTCACGGTCCAGCATCTTGGGCCTACTCCAGCCGCCCATCACCAGGGCCATCCAACCGCCGCGCGGGGGCACGCCGCAGTAGCGTCGGGCAGTAAGCGGTCACGTTCACACAAGGGAGACCCGATGGCTACTCAGCACAGCCCCGCCGATGACATCGTCTACAACCTGGTCAGCATCCAGTACCACGCCCTCAAGGCCGCGCAGGCGTACGACTCCTACGTGAGTGACGCCGAGGGCCACCAGGACGTGCAGTCCTTTTTCGAGCAGTGCGCGCAGGAGGACGCCGAGCGGGCGATCAAGTGCCATGAGTTGCTGGGTCAGCTCACCGGCGGGAGCGGGCTGAGCCCTTCATCCTGAGGTCGCGACCGCTGAGCGAGTGAGTGGTGATCTGCGCCGGCTCGTCGAAGCGAGTCTTCGGTGCTGAAACCCTGGACCACCGTTCGGACGCTGGCCGGATATGGGTTCGTGGCCCGCGGCGTCACAGCGTGTCATTGTCCGGGGTCGCCCGTTGTCGGGCAGCGGCATTTGTGCTGAGTGGACGGACCCGCCAGCCCCGTGCGGTGCGCCGTCGGCCCGCTGCTGCGAGGTCATGCATCAGCCGGTCCCGTGCCGCCGCCGTTCGCTGCCTCTTGCTCCGCTCGCTGCCGTCGCTCGCTGCGGCGTTGCTGTCACGGATGCCATCAGAAGCAGGAACGGGCGCCGGCACGATGGCTGACACCCGCCCTGACCTTCGCTTTGCTGTCGGGCTGACAGGATTTGAACCTGCGACCCCTTGACCCCCAGTCAAGTGCGCTACCAAGCTGCGCCACAGCCCGCCGCCGACCGGCCCTGGAGGGCCAGCAGGAGCGTCGGCAGACTAGCAGGGGTCAGGCCTTCTTGCCCTTCTCGCGGACCTTGACGCTGACCTCCACCGGTGTGCCCGCGAAGCCGAAGTCCTCCCGCAGCCTGCGCTCGATGAACCGCCGGTAGCCGGCCTCCAGAAAGCCGCTGGTAAACAGGACGAACCGCGGTGGCCGGGTGGCCGCCTGGGTGGCGAACAGCACCTTGGGCTGCTTGCCGCCACGGACTGGCGGGGGCGTCGCGGCCACCAGCTCGCCGATCCACGCGTTGAGCCGCCCGGTCGACACCCGGGTCTCCCAGCCGCTCAGCGCGGTGTGCAGGTGACCAGCAAGCTTGTCCACCGACCGCCCGGTCAGGGCCGACACGTTGAGGGTGGGCGCCCAGGCCACCCGGGCGAGCTCGCGATCGATCTCTTTGGCCAGGGCCGGCCGCCGATCCTCATCGACCAGGTCCCACTTGTTGAAGGCGAGCACCAGCGCCCGCCCCGACTCCACGACCATCCCGATGACCCGCTGGTCCTGCTCGCTGATCGGCTCGCTGGCGTCCAGCAGCACGACCGCCACCTCAGCGGCGTCCAGTGCTGCCTGGGTGCGCAGCGCGGAGTAGTACTCGGCCCCGCTGGCGTGCGACACCCGGCGGCGTAGGCCGGCAGTGTCGACGAAGCGCCAGATCTCCCCTCCGATCTCGACCATGGAGTCCACCGGGTCCCGCGTAGTCCCCGCGACGCTGTCGACCAGCACCCGCTGCTCTCCGGTCAGCCGGTTCAGCAGCGAGCTCTTGCCGACGTTCGGGCGGCCCAGCAGCGCAACCCGGCGCGGACCGGCCTGCTCGTCGAACCGCTCGCTGGGCGTCTCGGGCAGTGCCTCGAGGACCGCGTCGAGCAGGTCACCGCTTCCCCGCCCGTGCAGGGCGCTCACGACGTACGGCTCGCCCAGCCCCAGCGACCACAGGGCCGCCGCATCCGGCTCGCCGCGCTCGTCGTCGACCTTGTTGGCGGCCAGCACGACCGGCTTGCCGGCGCGCCTGAGCACGCGGACGACGGCCTCATCGGCGTCGGTCGCGCCGACCGTGCTGTCGACCACGAACATCACCGCGTCCGCGGCGGCGACCGCCACCTCGGCCTGCGCGCTGACGGCCATCTGGAGCCCCACGGCGTCCGGGTCCCAACCGCCGGTGTCAACGACGGTGAACCGGCGACCGCGCCACACTGCGTCGTATGTCACGCGGTCGCGGGTGACCCCGGGGACGTCCTCGACGACCGCCTCACGACGTCCGATAATGCGGTTGACTAGTGTCGACTTACCGACGTTCGGTCGGCCGACGACGGCGAGGACGGGCGCGGTCGCCTCTTCCTGGCTCATGGCTGTCTCTCCTCGTTGGCGGCGCGCAAGTGCGCGACGAGCGCCAACCTGAGCTGCTCGGCGGCCACTGCCACGGTACGTCGCGCCCGAGGGTCGCCGTCGCTCATGATCGTGACCGCTGTCCCGAACACCACCCGTACCGGCGCGCGCCACTGCGGGACACGGCGTCCCCTGGGGAGCGCCTGCGCGGTCCCGACGACGGCGATCGGGATCACCGGGGCACCGCTGCGCAGCGCCAGGTAGGCCAGTCCGTCGGCTACCTGCTCCAGCGCTCCCGCGCCACGGGTGCCCTCCGGGAAGACGCCGAGCGCGCCCCCCTGGGCCAGAACTGCCAGACCGGCCTTGAGCGCCGCCCGGTCCGGGCTGCCACGGTGCACTGGTACCTGCCCGAGCCATCCCAGTGCTCGGGCCAGCGGTCCGACGAAGAGCTCGGACTTGGCCAGGAAGGTCGCGGCGCGCGGGCTCACGGAGTAGACCAACGGCCCGTCCAGGAAGCCGCTGTGATTGCCGGCCAGCAACACCGGCCCGCCACGCGGCACGCACTCGACGCCCACCACCTCGAGGTCGAACAGGCCGCTGAACAGCGTCCGCCCGGCGCGCCGGGTAGCCGCAACCAGCCACGGCTTCAGCGTTCCAGTCGCCACCCGCCGGGAGGCGAGTGGTCCAGCCTGGTCAGTCATGCCAGGCCGGCCATCCGCACCATTGCGACGACAGCTGCGACGACTTGCTCGGTCGTCAGATCGGAGGTGTCGAGCAGCACGGCGTCCCCCGCCTGCCGGAGCGGGCTGGCCGCCCGGCTGCTGTCCAAGGCGTCCCTGCGTTCGAGGTCGGCCCGCACCGCGGCCGTACGGACCGCCTCGTCCGCGAGAACCTTTCCGGACGCGGGGCCGCCCGGCGCGATGCCGGTGTCGACGTCGCGAGCCCGGCGAGCGGCTCGCACGTCGGGCCGGGCGTCGAGGTAGACCTTTACGGCGGCCGCCGGGGCGACGACATCGGCCACGTCCCGTCCCTCGGCGACGGCTCCGGCATCCCCCAGGGCGTTGCGCTGCAGGCACACCAGAAGCTCGCGGACGGCGGGGAGCGCGCTGACAGCGCTGACGGCGGCGGTGACCGCCGGTCCGCGCAGCTCTTGCGAAACGTCCTGCCCGTCGAGGCGGGTGAGAGGCCAGTGCGGATCGCTCGACAGCTCGATCTTGGCCCGCTGCACGGCGTTCACGACCGCGTCGGCGTCGGCCAGGTCGATGTGGCGCCGAAGGACGGCCAGCGTGGCCGCGCGGTACGAAGCCCCGGTGTCGACGTAGCGCCAGCCCAGGGCCGCGGCGGTGGCGCGGGCCACGGTGCTCTTTCCGGAACCGGCCGGCCCGTCCACGGCGACGACACGGTAGGGACCGTGGTGCTCGGACACGCTGCTCCTGCGGTCGACGGGCCTGGGGTCCGGAGCCTACTAAGGTCGTCAGACCGTCAAAAGGCCTTTTGTCTATACGACGACAAGTTGATGACGCCTCTGCGTCCCATCGTCGGCTGCTGGAGCGCAAGGTGGCTGGAAAGGCTGCCGGTTCTGACGCGTCCCTGACCCCGGGCGCTACATGCCTATCGCGGTCCATCCCGCGATCACCAGGGCCACCCGAAGTCGGTCGTGGTCCCTGCCTGCCACCCAGAGGCCGACTCGGCCACTTTGCCCGTCGACGGCGTGCTCGACCCGGACGTCCTCAACGTTCACACCTTCAGCGGCAGCGGCAGCCAGCAGCGCCGCCAGCTGCCCAGGCGCGTCCTGCAGCACGACGGTCACCGGGCGGAAGCCGGCGTCCTGCAACCCTCGCTTGATCGGGAGCTGTGCCCTCCCCTGCCGGCCGAGCTCCAGCAGCTCCACCAGGCCTGTGCCGTCGTCAGCGTCCAAGAGGTCACCGACCCGGAGCAGTCGCTGCCCCAGCAGCCTGGCCAGGTCGCTTACCTGCGATGCGTTCCGCGTCAGGATTTCCCGCCAGAGCTCTGGGTCACCTGCGGCCAGGCGCGTCATGTCGACGAGACCGGGCCCGGCGAGGACCAACGCCTGCGTGGGACTGCCGGGAAGCAGGCCGGCGAGCAGTGCCGAGGTCAGGTGCGGCAGGTGGCTGGAGAGCGCGACGGCCGCGTCGTGCTCGGCGGGCTCAACCAAGACCGGCTCCGCCCCACAGGCACGCGCCAGGTCAAGCACCGCGTTGATCGACTGATCCGAACTTGCCGGCCAGGGACAGACCGCCCATCGACGGCCGACAAACAGGCTGGACTCGGCGGCGGTCGGGCCGCTGATCTCTTTACCCGCCAACGGGTGACAGCCCAACATGGCGGCCTGTTGCCCCAGGCAAGTCTCTACCTCGTGTTGAACATGAGTCTGAAGACTGCCGACATGACTGTACGTCGATGCTATAGCGAGTCTTCGCAGACGAATCAGCTCGCTGGAGATTTGCGAGGGCGGGACCGCCACGATGACCAGTCGGGCGGGCTCGATCCCGTCCCAGCGTCGGCCAGCCCCCATGGCCACAGCGGCGGCGAGGTGGCCCGTGGCAGCGTCGTGCAGCGTCACGTCCACCTGACCAGCCAAGGCGAGTCCAAGGCTGGTGCCAAGCAGCCCGGTCCCGACGACCAGGACGTCGCTCACCGGCTCCGCCGCGGGTCGGGCTGCCTCGGTCCCACGGGCGCCCGGAGACGGGCGCCCGGGTGCGTTCGGGCGGCCATGCAGCGGTCCATGGACGTTCTGACGGATGGCCGTCGGTCCGGCCAGAAGGCGCTTCGGGCCGGCCACCGGCGGTACAGGCGCTCCCGTGCCCACTCGGGGGGGCGCAGCGCACGGCGAGAGTTCACTGCGGTAGATCGCTGCGCAGGGCAGCCGCCCCACGAAGGTAGACGTGCCGGAGCTCGGCTCGAGGCCGGTCGGTCTCGACGTGGGCCAACAGGCGCAGGACCCGCGGCATGGCTCCTGGCACGTCGATTTCGGTGGCACACAGCAGCGGCACGTCAGTGATGCCCATGAGCCGTGCCGCGTAGGCGGGGAACTCGGAGCGTACATCGGGAGTGACCGTGAAGATCACGCTGATCAGGTCCACCGGCGTAAGGCCGTTGCGCTCGAGCACGGCCCCGATGAGCTCCGCGGACGCGCCGAGGATCTGTTCGCGCTCGTCGGCATCGACCTGCGTGGCGCCCCGGATGGCACGGACAGACACCGGGATCCTCTCCCTGGGATGACATCGAAGCCGGCACTGTATCCAACCACTGGAAGGCGTTAAAGATTCTGAGGGCGGTGTCGCCGGATCGTCAGAACAATTAGGCAAGGACGAGGCATGTCGACCAATGCGTGAACAGGTAGGTGATCACAACTACAAGCGCCGTCGGCCGCCGCTGCGTTTTGTCGATATACCGCAAGGAGATTGATGGCACCTTGCCACCCGTGCTAATGAAAAGATATGTCGATAATGACATTCAGCGATAGAGCTTAGAGGCTCGACGGCGGCTTGTGGTGCTGAACGGCACGTCTCCCACCTTGGCCAACAGCCCAGCCGCTCTGGTAGGGCCCAGGAGGCGGTATGGCACGCTGCTGCCAGGCACGCTGCTGCCAGGCACGCTGCGATCTTGGCCGGGGCCTGACGGCACAGCTGGTGGCCACCGACTGTTGGCCGGCGGCCGGCGACGCCGGGCTGCTTACAGCCCGACAAGCCGTTGCAGGGCGGCGACCTCATCGCGCTTCATCGGCCGCAGCTTGCCGGGTTTCGCGGAGCCCAGCCGCACGGGCCCGATGGCCGTCCGCACCAGGTGCTGAACCGGATGGCCGACTTCGGCGAGGGCGCGCCGCACCACGTGCTTGCGGCCTTCGTGCAGGACAACCTCGACGAGGACCTTGTTCGCGGAGCTGTCGATGAGCTTGAAGCTGTCGATGCGCACCGGGCCGTCATCGAGGAGCACCCCGGCGCGAAGGCGCTTGCCGACATCGCGCTGCACCGGTCCGATGATCTCCGCCAGGTAGGTTTTCGGGACTTCGTACGACGGGTGGGACAACCGGTGCGCGAGTTCCCCGTCGTTGGTGAGCAGCAGCAGCCCTTCGGTCTCCGCGTCCAGCCGACCAACGTGGAACAGCCGCTCCCGTCGCCCGACCACGAGGTCGCCGACGGTCGGCCGCCCGTCGGGGTCGGTCATCGCCGACACCATGCCGAGGGGCTTGTTGAGCGCGAGATAGACAAGGTTGGACGCTGTCGTCACGCGCATGCCGTCCACGTGGATGACCACCGACTCTGGATCCACCCGTCGGCCCTGCTCAGTGACGATGGCACCGTCCACAGACACCCGGCCTAGCGCGATCAGCTCCTCGCAGGCCCGTCGAGAGGCTACTCCGGCGCTGGCGAGGACCTTTTGCAGGCGGATGCCTTCGTCCGTCATCTGATCAGCCTCATGTCGAGCCTGAGTCCGACGTCATCTCGTCAAGCTCTGGCAGCAGTGGAGCAAGCGACGGTAGTTCGTCCAGCGAGCGGAGCCCGAGGCGTTCGAGCAGGTGCGCCGTCGTCCCGTAGAGCGTTGCTCCGGTCAGCTCGTCATTGCCGGCCTCGACCAGGAGTCCGCGGGTCAGTAGCGTTCGCACCACGCCGTCGACGTTGACGCCTCGAACGGCGCTCACCCGCTGCCGGGTCACCGGCTGCCGGTAGGCGATCACCGCGAGCGTCTCCAAGGCGGCCTGGGTCATACGGGACTGCTGACCGTCCAGGATGAACCGCTCGACCACGGATGCGCATACGTCGCGGGTGTAGTAACGCCAACCGCCCGCCACGTTCCGCAGCTCGAAGCCGCGCCCCTGCTCGTCGTACTCCTGCGCGAGCTGGAGCAGCCCGGCCTCAACCGCATCGAGAGGCCACTCGACGACCTGCGCCAGGGTAACGGCTGCTACAAGTTGGTCGGTGACCAGGAGGACTGCCTCCAAGGCAGCGCGCAACGGCGGCGGTCCCTCGTGCTCAGCCAGGTGCGGCTCGGCAGGGTTCGGCGGCGCGTCCTCGCTCGGCTCGGTCACAACTGCTCCGGTTGACGACGATCTGGGTGGACCGACTGGATCGGGTGGATCGGTTGGACCGGCTGCTGGCCGTCTGTTGGCTCATCCCACTCCGCGCCCGCTGCGGTCGCGGCGTCCGCCACCTCCACTCCGGGCGGCCCTGTCCAGCGGATCTGGAGCTCGGCGAGCGCCTCCGCCTGCTCGAAAGACACCAAGCCCTCGCGGAACAGCTCGAGTAGGCCGAGGAAGCGCGCGACCACCTGCAGCGTCCCCTCGCAGTCGGCGCTGAGGTGCCGGAAGGAGGCGCTACCGGTACGACGGAGCCGCTCCTGGAGCAACGCGGTCTGCTCGCGCACACTCACCGTGCTGCCGTGCGCGTGGTCGACGGCCACCTGCGGCTCGGGCCGGGGTGTCAGCGCGCGGGCGGCCAGTGCCGCGAACTCGTGCGCACCGAGGCCGAGCAGGACCTTGGGGAGAAGTCCGGCGAACCTCGGCTCGAGCGACACCTGTCTCGGGAACCGCCTCGACTCCGCGCTGAGCAGCCCAGCCAGGTGCGCGGCGGCTTGCTTGTAGGCGCGGTACTGCAGCAGCCGGGCGAACAGCAGGTCGCGCGCCTCGAGCAGGGCCAGATCGTCCTCGTCCTCCACGTCAGCACTGGGCAGCAGCCGGGCCGCCTTGAGGTCCAGCAGCGTCGCAGCCACCACCAGGAACTCGGTGGCTTGACCGAGATCCCACGAAGCACCCGCGGCACGCAGGTGCGCGATGAAGTCGTCCGTCACCTTCGACAGGGCCACCTCGGTGACGTTCAACTGATGCTTGCCGATCAGGCCCAGCAGCAGGTCGAAGGGCCCTTCGAAGACGTCCAGCTCTACCCGGAATGCCGCCGGCGGAGCAGATGCGTCAGCCACCGGCTACCGCCCGCAGGACAGGGATGAGCACGGTGTCGAGCAAGGTCGGCAGGACCGGCACCGTCCCGCCGAGCGGCAGGATGAGCAGGACGAGCAGGGCGACCGTGCCGACGTTCTGCTCGACGAGAAGGTGCTCCGCCCGCTGCCACCCGGGAGTGTGCGGCGCGAGCCCGAACAGCAGCCGGCCCCCGTCCAATGGGGGCAGAGGGACAAGGCTCAGCACGCCCAGGTAGAGCTGCGAAGCGCCCGCCAGCAGCAGCACCTGAGCAAGCGGCTGCGACGTCCCGGCAATGCCGTGCTGAAGCAAGTACGACGCCCCACCGGTGAACCCGGTCGACGTGCTCAAGCGCGCCGACAGCAGCAGGGCGAGGCCGAGCAGCACGTTCACCGCCGGCCCTGACAGCGTCACCGCAAGCAGGCGACCCCTGCTGCGCCGGACCGGTCCGTCGACCGGACGTGCCCAGCCGAGCCCGGACAACGCCGCCGCCACCGCTCCGAACGGGTCGAGGTGGTGGCGCGGATCGAGCGTCAGTCGGCCCTCCTGCCGCGGCCGTCGGTCCCCGCCGCGATCAGCCGTGATGCTCTGAACCCAACCGTGCAGAGCCATGGCAAGGACAAAGGTTACGAGCAGGACGAGCAGCGACAGCGGGTGCCCGAGGGCGAACAGCACCTCAGCGGCCGCGCAGCCGACGCACCAGGACACTGGCATCGCCCTTGGCCTCGAAGTCGGCGAGCACGACAGCCAGTGCCTCCCGCACGACGCGTCCCCGGTCGACCGGCAGGCTGTGGTCCCCGCGGAGAGCGAGCCGTGCGTGCTCGAGATCCAGCAGCTCGTCGGCCGACACATAGACGGTGATCTTCTCGTCGTGACGCTCTCGACCAGTGGGCCGACGGTCGGCCACCGGCCGGGCCTTGCGACGGGCCGGACGCGGGCTCGCCCAGGCCAGTTCGCTGTCCCCCGGCTCGGTCGGTGGCCGCTCCTCGGCCGCCAACCCGGAAGCTGCCTGGTCACGGCGCTGTTGCGATCCGTTCGGCTGCTCCGGCGAGGCCTCAGCCCCCCCTTCGTCTTCGCGGCTCGGCCGGGCGGTGCCGGTGCCAGTCCCGTTGCCGGTCGAGCGGAACAACTCAGCAGCCCCCGGCAGGGCGGAGCGGCGGCTCATCGCGCCAGTACTTCGAGGGCCAGCTCGCGGTAGGCCAGTGCACCACTGCTGCTGGGGGCGTAGGACGTGATGGGTTCACCGGCAACGCTGGTCTCCGGGAAGCGCACGGTGCGGTTGATGACGGTGTGAAACACCTGATCACCGAAAGCTTCCACGACGCGGGCAAGCACTTCGCGGCCATGCAGAGTGCGAGAGTCGTACATTGTGGCGAGGATCCCCTCAAGTTCCAGTTGAGGGTTAAGCCTTTGTTGGATCTTCTCAATAGTCTGGATCAGCAGCGCCACGCCCCGGAGTGCGAAGAACTCGCATTCAAGCGGGATAATCACTCCATGAGCGGCGGTTAGGGCGTTGACCGTCAGTAGACCCAGAGACGGCTGGCAGTCCATCAGGACGATGTCGTAGTCCTCGAGGACCGGCGCCAACACGCGGGCAAGGGTTTGCTCGCGCGCGACCTCGTTAACCAGCTGCACCTCAGCCGCTGACAGGTCGATGTTGCTCGGCAGCAAGTCCATGCCGACGACGTTCGTCGTGAGCATGACGTCGTCCACGCTGACGTCCGGCTCCATGAGCAGGTTGTAGACGGTGCGGTCGAGCTGGAGCGGGTTGACACCCAGCCCGACGGACAGCGCCCCCTGGGGGTCAAGGTCCACGAGCAGCACCCGGCGCCCCTGCTCCGCCAATGCCGCGCCCAGGTTGATCGTCGAGGTGGTCTTGCCGACACCACCCTTCTGGTTGCACATCGCCAGGATGCGCGCGGGACCATGCCGGTCCAGTGCAGGTGGCTGCGAGAACTGGCGTCGGGGCCGACCGGTGGGACCGAGTCCCGAGGTGTCGCCCGGGCCCGGCACCGAGGCCGTCGCCTGCTTTGTCGACATGCTCACAAGTGCACGTGCCCTTCTGGCGATTGAACGCGGTCCCGACTTCTCGTTGAAGTTCCTTGCCGGGAGCGGTCGGACTGTACGTCGGGTCCGCGTGGTGGGACAACGTTTCACCGGCTTCTGGGGACAACCGCGAGCCGGCTGTGGATAGCGACCCGACACCTGGGGACGACTGGCAACCGACCTGTGGACACCGAAGCGGTCAAGCGCGAGCCAACACCGAAGCGGTCAGGCGCGAGCCCGCGGGTGGGTTTCGGCGTACACCTCTCGCAACCGATCCACCGTGACCAGCGTGTACACCTGAGTCGTCGTCACGGAGGCATGACCCAGCAGCTCCTGCACTACGCGCACGTCCGCGCCCCCGTCCAGCAGGTGGGTGGCGTACGCGTGCCGGAGCGTGTGCGGCGACAGCTGTCCGCCGAGCCCGGCCCGCTCCGCGGTGGACTTGAGCAAGGCCCACGCGCTCTGCCGCGAGAGCACTCCCCCACGGGAATTCAAGAACAGCGCGGGCGTGCCGCTGCCTTTGGCCGACAGCAGCGGCCGTGCCCGCACCAGGTAGGCCTCGACCGCCTGGCGGGCGAAGGACCCGACCGGCACGATCCGCTGCTTGCCGCCCTTGCCGTCGAGCCGCACCAGCCCGGCGTGCCGGTCCAGGTCGTCCACAGCCAACCCCACCGCCTCGGAGATCCGGGCGCCGGTGCCGTAGAGCAGCTCCAGCAGCGCGCGGTTTCGCAATGCCAGCGGTGTCTGGGCCGCTCCCGCGGCCTCGAGCAAGCGCTCGACCTGGTCGACGCTGATCGCCTTCGGCAGCCGCTGGGCAGGTGCCGGCGGGCGGACCGCTGCCGAGGGGTCGGCCGCGGCCAGGGCCTCCCGCAGGCCGAAGCGGTGCAGCCCGCGGACCGCGACGACAGCGCGAGCGGCGGACGTGGCTCCGAGCGGCGGGTGGTTGGCGTCCCCCTCGCGCAACGCGGCCAGGAAGGAGGTGACGTGCTGCTCGCGCACGTCGTCGAGCCCGGTCGTCCCGGTGGTCCGCAGATGAGCGGTGTAGCGCCGCAGGTCCCTGGCGTAGGAGGCCAAGGTGTTCGCGGCCAGCCCGCGCTCGACGGCGAGGTGGTCGAGGTACGCGCGAACGACCCGCTCGACCGCACTGACGGACGCCGGCGACCGGTCGCTCTGCTCAACCGGCGCGCTCAGCCGAGCGCCTCGGACAACGGCACGAGGGAAAGGCCATGCGCCTGCGCCACAGGCGCGTAGGTGCACGCTCCGGCGACCGTGTTGACGCCCAGCCCGAGCGCCGGGTCCGTGGCCACCGCTGCGGCCAGCCCGCGGTCGGCGATCTCCACGGCGTACGGCAGCGTGACGTTGGTCAACGCGTAGGTCGAGGTGTTTGGCACAGCGCCAGGCATGTTGGCCACGCAGTAGAACAGCGAGCCGTTGACCTCGAAGGTCGGGTCGCTGTGCGTCGTCGGCCTGGTCGACTCGAAGCAGCCGCCCTGGTCCACCGAGATGTCGACCAGCACCGAGCCCTGCTTCATGCGGCCGACCAGCTCGTCGGTGACCAGCGTGGGCGCCCTGGCCCCTGGCACGAGCACCGCGCCGATAACGAGGTCCGCGTCGACGACGGCTCGCTCGATCTCGTAGGTGTTCGAGGTCACCGTCTGCATGTGGCCCTGGTAGATGCGGTCGACCTCACGCAGCCGCGCCACGTTCTTGTCCAGCAGCAGGACCTCGGCTTGCATGCCGAGCGCGATCGCGGCGGCGTTCAGTCCGGACACGCCGGCGCCGAGGACGACGACCTTCGCCGCGTAGACCCCTGACACCCCGCCCATCAGCACCCCGCGCCCGCCGGACGCCCGCTCCAGGCAGTGCGCCCCCACCTGTGGCGCCATCCGGCCGGCCACCTCCGACATCGGAGCCAGCAGCGGCAGCGAGCGGTCGGCGAGCTGGACCGTCTCGTACGCAACCCCGGTCGTGCCCGCCGACAGCAACGCGTCGGTGCACGCGCGGGAGGCCGCCAGGTGCAGGTAGGTGAACAGGACCTGGCCGCTGCGCATCCGGTGGTACTCCGAGGCAACCGGCTCCTTGACCTTGAGCACCAGGTCAGCCTCAGCCCACACATCGTCGGGCGAGGCCAGGATCCGGGCGCCGGCAGCGACGTACTCCTCGTCGAGGATGGAGGAGCCGGCACCGGCGTTCGTCTCCAGCGAGACGGTGTGCCCGTGCGCCACGAGCTCGCGGACACCGGCTGGCGTGATGGCCACGCGGTACTCGTGGTCCTTGACTTCGCGGGGGATGCCGACGCGCATGGTCACTGGATCCAATCGTCGCAGGTCACAGGGGTTGCCCGTGCAGGTACCGGAACCGCGTGAGGTCCTGAGGAACGCCGTTCGGCGGACCAGTTACGGACAGGACACGGCTACCGCAGGCGGACAGGAACGGCGCAGGGTTCGCCTGCCGCCGCTCGTGCAGGTCGCCCATGGCCGCCAGCGTAGAGGGTGGGCAGGGGACGGGTGGGCACGCGGCGGGGCACCCGCTAGGGCACCCGGTACCTGGTCAAGGGCCCGCTCCGTCGTCGGCGCCGATGACCCCACCGTGGATGTCATGGTCAGCTTCGTGCTGGCGGACCTGACGGCGTGTTGCCGCGCCGGCCGGTCCCAGAAACATCACCGGGGCCCTTCGGAGGCGGACCATGTCCCGTCAGCCGAGTCGGTCAACAGGCACGGCCCTGGGCCCAGCGCGGCTAGCGCTTGCGCCCGGGCCAGACAGCGTCGGCCGGCCGCAGCCCGTCCAGGCCGGTGCGGAGCGCCTGGGCCGCGGCCAGTACGCCGACGCAGGCCATCGCGTTGTGGAGGTCACCTGCCAGCACCCGGCGCACCGCCTCCTCGAGCGGCAACCAGGCAGAGGTCAGCTCCAGCTCCTCGTGGTCCTGCAGGTCCCGGTCCACCTCGCGTACATCCCGGGCGAGGAAGATGCGGATCGCCTCGTCGGTCATACCGGGGCTGGTGAAGCAGTCGACCAGCACCTGCCAGGTGTCCGCGGCCAGCCCGGCCTCTTCCGCCAGCTCGCGCTGCGCAGCGGCCAGCGCGTCTTCACCTGGGACATCCAGCAGGCCGGCTGGGAGCTCGTCCAGCCGGCGCCGCACCGGATGGCGGTACTGGTTCACCAACAGGACCTGACCGTCCCGCAGCGCGACGACACCCACCGAACCGGGGTGCAGCACGACGTCCCGCTGGCTCGAGCTGTCACCCGGCATCGCGACGACATCCCGGTGCAGGGCGATCACCCGACCCTCAAAGACGACGTCGGTCTCGAGCACTGTGTAGTCGTGCGGCTGCCCCATGCGCCCACCCTGCCCCATGTCGTGGCGAGCGCCGAGGGTCCGCAGCTACAGCGGCAGCATCCGGGACGCCGCCCGGTCGACCGCGGCGGCCACCAGCCCGCGGAACAACGGGTGCGCCCGGGTCGGCCGCGACCGGAACTCCGGATGCGCCTGGGTGCCAACGAAGAAGGGATGAACGTCGGCCGGTAGCTCGACCACCTCGACGAGGTGGCCGTCCGGCGACGTGCCGGAGAACACCAGACCGGCGGCCTCGAGCGCCGGCCGGTAGGCGTTGGCCACCTCGTATCGGTGCCGGTGGCGCTCGGTCGTGGGGTCGTCGCCGTACGCCGTGGCCGCCACGGAGCCCTTGACCAGTGCAGTCGGCCAGAGGCCGAGGCGCATCGTGCCGCCCATGTCGCGCTCGCCTGCGATGACGTCCTGCTGGTCCGCCATCGTGGAGATCACGCTGTCCGGGCCGTCGGGCTCAAACTCGGCGCTGTTCGCCTTCTCGATCCCCCCCAGGTGGCGGGCCGCCTCTATGACCATGCACTGCAAGCCGAGGCAGATGCCGAGCAGTGGCACGCCCTCGGTCCGGGCGTAGGCGATGGCGCCGACCTTGCCCTCGATCCCTCGGACGCCGAAACCGCCGGGGATGAGCACGCCGTCGACGCCCTGCAGCGCGGCAGCGGCCCCGACCAGGGTCACGCAGTCGTCGGACCGCACCCAGCGGATGTGCACCCTGGCGTCATTGGCGAAGCCGCCGGCCCGCAACGCCTCGCTGACCGACAGGTAGGCGTCGGGCAGGTCGACGTACTTGCCCACCAACGCGACCGTGACCTCTTTGGCCGGCCGGTGCACCCGCTGCAGCAGCTGGTCCCAATCGGTCCAGTCCACGTCACGGAACGGCAGACCGAGGCGTCGTACGACGTAGGCGTCCAGGCCCTCGGAGTGCAGCACCTTGGGGATGTCGTAGATCGAGGGGGCATCCACCGCGCTGACGACCGCGTCGATGTCGACGTCGCACATGTTGGCGATCTTTCGCTTGATGCCTTCGCTGATCGGCCGGTCCGAGCGGCAGACGATCGCGTCCGGCGCGATGCCGATCGCCCGCAGCGACTGCACGGAGTGCTGCGTCGGCTTGGTCTTGAGCTCCCCCGACGGCCCGATGTAGGGGATCAGGCTGACGTGCAGGAAAAAGCAACGGTCGCGGCCGACCTGCTGGCGGACCTGACGCGCGGCCTCGAGGAACGGCAGCGACTCGATGTCACCTACGGTTCCGCCGACCTCGGTGATGACGACGTCCACGTCGTCACCGCCGAGACCCAGGATGCGGCCCTTGATCTCGTCGGTGATGTGTGGGATGACCTGGACGGTGTCGCCGAGGTACTCCCCGCGCCGCTCCTTGGCGATCACCGTCGAGTAGACCTGGCCGGTCGTGACGTTGTTGTCACCGGCGAGGTCCTCGTCCAGGAACCGCTCGTAGTGCCCGACGTCGAGGTCGGTCTCGGCGCCGTCGTCGGTCACGAAGACCTCGCCGTGCTGAAACGGGTTCATCGTGCCGGGGTCGACGTTGAGGTAGGGGTCGAGCTTCTGCATGGTGACCCGCAGGCCGCGGGCTTTGAGCAGCCGACCCAGGCTGCTCGCCGTCAGGCCCTTGCCCAGCGAGGAGGCGACCCCGCCGGTGACGAACAGGTGGCAGGTCTGGCCGGGCTGGGTCATTCGTGCCACTCGGGCTCCCCGTGGTAGAGCGGACCGACCGTCCGCCGCACGGAAGACCAGTCTAGGCCCCGGACGGTTGTGCCCGTGGCCCCGACACGAGGGCGACGGTGGCGGGCAAGACGACGACGAGGGCGAGCGCCGGCACCGCCGCTCCGCTGTCGTTCAGCGCGAAGCCCAGTAGGCAGACCACCCCGAGGGCCACCAGGGTGTGCCGGTAGGCAGGCTCGTCCGCGAAGGCGGCCGCCAGCGGCCGCGGCGGCCGGCGCACCAGCAGCACGACCGCGACGACGACCAGCGGAAGCAGCGCCGTAAGGGGGCTGTGGAACAGCAGCCCCAGCACGGCTGTCGCCTTGCGGTGCAGCACATCGCCGGCTGTTCCGTCCTGCAGCTGGTCCACGAACCGGCCGAGGTGCGTACGACGAGCCGGTGGCCGGGCATGGTCGACGAGCGCCGAAGCGGTCACGAGCAGCAGGCCCGCTGCACCAGCAGCTGCCAGCCGGAGCACGGACACCCGGCGGCCGGTCAGCAGCAGGACCAGCACCACCAGGGCGGGGAGCAGCGCCAGCACTCCCCCGACGTCGCTCCCCCAGGCAGGAGCGCCGTCGACCACGATGAGCACCGCTCCGCCGACCAGCAGCAGTGAGAGCCGCCGGACTCTGCCCAGGGCGAGCAGGCCGACGGCCGCGTAGGCCCCGAAGGCGACATTGCCGATCCCGGAGAACCGTCCGGCCACCAGCGGGGAGTAGCCGGTCACGGAGGTGATTTGCAGGTGGCCGCCGGTGATCAGGTCGACCGCGAGGACGACGGTGCTCAGCCCAGCCACGACGGCGACGGGGCCGTACCGGGTGCGCCCGGCCAGCAGGCCCAGGCCGGCCATGCCGGTCGCGATGGCGATCGACACCGACAGCAGCACCGGCAGCGCGGCACCGGCCCGCCACCACGGGGCCAACCCGGCAAGGAAAGACGCCGCGGGAATCGCTGTGCCGGTCAGGGCCACGAACCGAGCGGCGCGTCCCCGACCGGTCCCCAGCAGTCCCACGAGCAGCACGAACTGCATCACCAGGACGGTCACGAAGAACGGCACGGTCGCGGCCTTCTGGGCGACGGCGCGCCGGTCGAGGTCACGCAGCGCCGTGACGTGCGGGCTCGCCCCCCTCGAACGCCAGCGCTCGCCGGTCATGGCCGCCGGGACGCCGACGCCCAACAGGTGCAGCACCGTGGGGGCAACGTCGATCAGCTGCACGTAACGCTCCCGGCCGGTGCTGGCCGAGCTCAACGCCCCACGGCCGAAGCCAGGCCCGCTGGCGATCGCGACGTGCAGGTGGGCGCCCGCGCCGGTGGCGGTCTCGGACAGGCCGATGACCAGCAGCGTCGTCGTGGAACCGCCGGCGGCGACCTCCCGCGTGATCAGGGCGTCGACAGCAGCCGCACCGGCGGCTCGGGCTTCACCGATGCCGCCAACAGGGCCGGCCAGCACGATCGTCAACGGGCACGGCCCGGCGTCACCGGCCGCTGACGGGACGGCCAGCAGAGCCAGCGGTGACCGCGCCGACGAGCACATCCCGGCCGATCGCAGGGCCAGTGACAGCGCCCCGACCTCTGCCCTCTCCCGGCTGCGGGCATTGCGGCGCGCGACGGACGCCGGGTCCGGCGGGAGTCCGCCGCACGGCGCGTCGTACGCCGTCGCCCTGGCCCCGGCGCCGAGCGTGAGGAAGCCGTCCGCGGCGCAGCTGACCGCCGGGCCGGCCTTGACCGACAGGGCGCCCACGGCTCCAGCCTGGCTCAGCCGCCACAGGGCCGAGGTGCCCGTGGGTGTGACGTCCTGCCAGCGCAGGCCAGGTACGCCGACGACCACGACCGCACTGGGCGCGGCCGGCTGAGCCTGCGCCGGTGCGGGCAGCGGCACAGCCAGCGCCATCAGCAACAGCACAGCCAGCGCCACCAGCAGCGACCCGACCAGTCGCCTCACGCGAGCAGCTCGCGGTAGACCGCCTGCACCTGCGCCATGGTCTCGGCCTCGTCCGGCCAGCCGGCGGCCACGACCCGTCCGCGCTTCACCAGCTCGGCCACAGCGCGCGGATCGTCGAGCAGCGACCGCACGGCCCGGCCGAGCGCCGGCGCGTCATTCGGCGGGACCAGCAGGGCGCCGTCCTGGACCAGCTCTGGTAGGCCCCCGACGGCGGTGCAGACCAGGGGCCGGCCGGCGAGCAGGGCCTCCTGCGCGGTGAGCGAGCGCGCCTCCCACCGGCTGGGCAGCACCACGACGTCGGCGGCCGCCAGCAGATCCGCGACGTCGTCACGGCGGCCCAGCCAACGCACGCCTGGTGCCGCCGTGCGCAGCCTGGACGCCAGCGGTCCGTCACCGGCAACCGCCACGACCGCATCGCCCAGCATCGGCAAGGCGTCGAGGAGCACGTCGTAGCCCTTCTGCGGGTGCAGCCGCCCCACGGCCAGCACGAGGGGATGCCCGAGCCCAGGGTCCACCCCCGTCGGAAAGAGCATCGGGGCCGCCACCGGGGCCAGGCGGACATCGTGGGCGCCAGCCCGGCGGGCGGCGTCGGCCAAGTCCGGCGACGCGGCGAGCGCGACGTCGGCGCGCCGGGCGGTGAGGCGCTCCAGCAACCGGCCGGCACGGCCGCTCACGGCGTTGTGCCAGGTGACGACAAGCGGGTGGACGCCGGCGGCTGCCGACAACGCCCCGGCCCGCAGCCCGTGCGCGTGCACCAGCTCGTGGCCGGCCGCCAACTGCCGCAGCCGGGCGATGGTGCGCAGGTCGGTGGGACCGGGTCGCGACCCGATCTCGAGCGGAACGTGCCGGGCGAAGCCGAAGACCGCCTGCGTCGACGCTGGGCAGGCGACCGTCGCGCCGGTCGCCCTGGCGAGTGACCGCACGTGCGCACCCACGCCGCCGGTCGAGGTCGCCAGCACCAGCAGCTCAGGCACGCGCGACCTTCAGCAGACCTCGCAGGGCCTGCGGGTCCAGCACGCGTACGACGAGCAGGTAGCCGCCCAGCCCCAGGAGCCCGACGGCCGTCCCGACGGCCAGCGCGGACGACAGGGAGGACGGCAGGGCCGGCAGCAGTAGCGTCCCGGCCGCCACGCAGGCCCCGCCCAGCAGGCTGACGCCGGCGGTGCGCGCCGTTCCGCGCAGAGCTAGCGGAGCGGTCCGACCCAGGCCCACCAGCAGCAGGGCGGCGGCCACCGTCATGCCGACGCTGTTGCCGAGGCCCAGCGCCACCGTCCGGGGCAGCGCGGTCGCGCCGACCAGCACCAGGTCGGCGGCCGCGACGACGGCCCAGCCGGCGACGGTGGCCATAGCCGGAGTACGGGCGTCGCCGCGGGCCAGCAGCGCCCGGCCGAGCAGCGCCAGCAGCGCGTACCCGATCAGTCCCGGAGCGAAGGCCCGCCCCGTCGCGGCCAGGGCCGCCACCCGGTCGGTCCCCTCGGCTCCCTGCGCGAGCAGCCGGGCGGCCGGACCGGCGAGCAGCACCAGCAACCCGCTGGCACCCGCGGACAGGACCAGCACAGCCCGGAGGGACTGGCGCGCGACGGCGGCGTACGCGCGCTCGTCGCTCTCGGCATGCCGTGCCGTGAGGACAGGGAACGCGGTCGTGGCGACGGGCAGGGCCAGCACCGCCCAGGGCAGCTGGAAGACGGCGGTGGCGACGGCCAGCACGACGACGTCACCCTCCCGGCCGCCGTTGGCGAGCCGGAGCGCGATCAGCAGCGCGACCTGCTGGGTAGCCAACCCGGCCACGCCGGAGGCGGCGAGCCCACGTGCCTGCCGCGCGGCGCCGGGCGGGAAGCGCAGGCCCGGCCGCAGGCGCAGGCCGCACCGGCGGAGCGGGACCAGCAGCGGCAGCGCGAGGGCGGCTACCCCCAAGGTGGTGCCGACCGACAGCACCAAGGACCTCGCCGTCGACAGCCCGGCGAGCGGTTGCGCACCCTGGGCGGCGTACAGCAGGTAGGTCCCGACGACGACCAGGCTGGACAGCAGCGGCGCGAGGGCCGGTCCCAGGAAGCGGCGGTGTGCCTGCAGGATGCCGCTCAGCACGACTGCCACGCCGTACAGCACCACCTGCGGCATGAAGACCCGCAACATCGCAGTGCCCTCGGTCAGCAGCGGGCGACCGCACGCAGGATGGGCACCGGCCAGGGCCCGCAGCAGCAGCGGGGCGACCACGACGCCCACCACGGCGACCGGTGTCAGGACCAGCAGCGTCCAGCTCAGCAGGGCACTCGCCGTCGCCGACACTCGCTCCCGGTCGCCCCGGGCCACGGCCCCGGCCAGCAGCGGGACGACGGCCGCCGCCAGGGCGCCGCCGGCGACCACCTCGAAGACCACGTTCGGCAGCTGGTTGGCAGTCGTGTACGCGTCGCCGACGCAGCCGGTGCCGACCGTACGGGTCAGGACGCCGACCCGGCCGAAGCCGACCACCCGCGCCACGACGGTCAGGGCCGCGACCCCGACGGCCGCGCGGGCCACCGTCGCGGCCGGGGTCACGGCAGCCGACCGGCGCGGTCGAGCCCGCGCAGCACCGGCGTCCGGTCGATGACCGCGCTGAACGACACCCGCTCGCTGGCCAGCATCAGCGTCAGCACACCTGCCAGCGCCTGGAGACGGCCGGTCGGACGCAGCCGTTCGACCAACCCGATCCCGAGGACCGCGCCGAAGCCGTTGGCGCCGGCGTCACCCAGCATGGTGCGCTCCCGTACGTCACCCGGGAGCAGCACGAGCCCTGCGGTCAGCGGGCCGGTCAGGCCCAGACCCGCCGCGACCGTCGTCCCCACCTTGAGGGCCCGGCCGGGGCGCAGGTCCAGCAGGTTGAGCAGGTTGGCGGACCCAGCCACCAGGGCGACGTCCACGAGCAGCTGCCCCGGCCGACGTCGCGGCAGCAGCAGGACGGCCAGCAGCGCCGAGCCCCCGACACCGACCACCTTGACCATCCCACCGGTGCATCGTCCCTGTCGCAGGGCCTGGACGTGCCCCCGCAGGCCTTTGGCCTGGTCGCGGCCCCCGACGGCGTCGTCGTACAGACCGGTGATGCCGGCGCCGAGAGCGGCGACCAGGCCGGCTCGGCCCGATGACGACCCGGAGCCGAGCACCAGGGCAGGACCGGCGCACAGGCTCACGTTGTGCCCGCGGAAGTTGGTGCGCTCCCAGCGACCGCGGGTGGCGACGGCCAGGGCGCGGTCCACGACGACCGCGACCACCGCACCGCGGGTCGCGGCCCTCACGAGGAGGTGGGCCGCGGTGCCGGGCTCCGTGGGGGAGCTAGTTGCGGCGCAGTGGCCGACGCACCGCGACCGGTGCCGTAGCTGCCGGCCCCACCGTGGGACTGCTCTGCCAACGCCAGTACGGCTGCGACGACGCCCTGGGGCCCGTCGGCGTCGTCGACGCTGGAGACCCGGCCATCCAGGGCACTGCTTCGCAGGGCGTTGAGCACGGCGCCGTCGGCAGCAGAGTCTGATGGCCCGGCGACGACCATCCCGGAGCGTGCCTCGAAGGCCTTCACAAAGGACAGGACCGCGGCGTTGCGGGCGGCTGTGTCGGCATCCACCTTCGGCGACCCTGTCACCATGAGAACCAGGGTCGCGTTGCCCTCCACCGACCGGCCGGCGACGTCGAGCAGGTCCGCACCGGTGAAGCCGCCGATGACCGTCCGGATGGCGGTCGTGGGCAGGCCTCCGGACGCTGTGGCCAGGGCCGCAGCCAGCTCGGCCGCAGCCTGGTCGGCTGCGCTGCCTCGGGGCAGCTGCAGGCTCGTCGGCGCCACGGCGGTCACCACGTCTTGGACCGTGGCCGTGCCGGAGGGCTCGACCAGCGCCGGACGCATCCGCACGTCACCGGTGACGGTGGCCCCGGCGGTCTTGAGGGCGACCAGCAGCGCGTCACGGACGGCGTTCGGCGCGTCCGGGGCGCTGACGACAAGGACGCGCCGGCCGTCCAGGGCACCCCGGACCACGGCCGGGGCCACGATGCGGGTGAAGTCGTCCCGGGTGGCGGTCTGGCGCCGTAGGTCCAGCACGTCACCCTCGAGGGACCGCTTGTCGCCGGTCAGCGAGGAGACCGACGTCTTGAGCCCATCCAGAACCGGCCCGTTGAGGGCGGTCGTGCCGACGACGATGCCGACGGCCAGCGCGAGGAACACCGCGATGATGGACACCAGGTGGTATCGGAAGTCGATCACGGCGGGGTCCTTCGACCTCCCGGTGCAACCGAGCCCCGGTCGACCGGGTCAGGACGGACGGCCACGTCGCGAGCAGCTCCGCGGGCGACAGGGCTGCGTCGGGTCACGACGGCAGGCGGCACAGGACTCACCGGCCTGACGTTACAGGCGCGTGATCCCCACCGACGACCGGACGCGCCCGGTCTGGCCGCCGGCCGAGAACCCGTCCTGATCGACGTGGTCCGCACTCCTGTTGCTCCAGGCAGCTTTGTGTCAGTCGTTGATGAGCTCGAAGGTTGCCGCGGCTGCCAGCCCGTACGCCGCGTGCGGGAGAGCATCCGCGACCCAGCTGGACGCCGGCCACGTCCGAGGGTCGGTCAACCCGAGTGCAGTCATCGGGACGTCACTGCCAACCATCGCGGCCACGCCAAGCCCGACCGCCGCCACCGGCAGCGGGAGGCGGACCTTGGTGCGCAGCAGCCCATAGGCAGCCCCCACCCCGAGCCCGGTGGCGTAGCCGAGCAGCGCCCCGAGGCCCTCCTCCCGGTGGGTCCTGGTCTGGCCCGTACCGAGCGGCAGCCCGGCGTCCTTGGCCAGCTCCTCGGCGGCATCCGCGGGCAGCGAGCTTGAAGCGCGTCCCCTCGCGGCCATATCGAGGTAGGTGATGACGTTCAGCGCCGTGGTGCCAGCAGCCCCAGCGATCAGTCCGAGCAGCAAGGGTTGTCGCATCTGTTCCTCCAGTTACCAGTGGTCATACGGCCGGGGCTTGCCGGCGTACCTCTCGACGACGGGTCCGAGCGCGGGTGGATGGGGGGTGAGAAGGCCGGCGGCCACACCGAGCAGCAGCGGACGACCGAACTGGCGGAAGGGGTCGTCCAGCAGCGCATGCACCTGCTCCGGACGGTCAGCGCGGGCAACCACCACGCTCCCCGCGATGTGGACCGGGTCGGCAGTGAGCAGGCTACTGCCGCCGAAGCGCACGTCCGGCAACATGGCGCGCCTGCTCTGGACGACAGCCGGGTCGTCGGCGATCGGGCGAGCACTCGACGCCAGCAGCAGCAGGGAGATCTGGCACGCCGGACCATTCCCGACCAGGTCCGGGCTGACCTGGAGCGCCCGGTTATGGGGTCGCTCGGCACTGTCCCAGCCGCAGAGCCATCGCCGACCCGACGCGTGGCCGGTGACGGCGGCGCAGAGCTGGCCGCCTTCGTGGTCGAGCAGAGCCAGCCAAGTGCTCATGCCGGCGGCGGGGACCAGTCCGACCGCAACGACCGGGTCACGTCCCGGAAGTCGCGCCGGAGCTCGTCCATGGTCGGGCGACCCCAGAACCAGTAGCCGTTGTAGACCGCACGGATCTCCAGCTCCGGGGTCAGGACCAGGCAGGTCGGGGTGTACGGGTGGTGCACCGTGTCGGTCGTCTCGCGCAGGCCCAGCTGGTCCAAGTAGCGGCGTTCGGCGTCGGACAGGAAGGTCCAGCGGGCGTCGAGCCCGGCCCGGAACGCTGCCTGCACCTCCGGCGGGTCTGTGCTGACGCTGACGAAGCGCGTGTAGGCGACCTCCGCATCGTCCTGCAGCTCGCACAGCCGCCGGAAGAACTGCCGCTCCTTGGGGCACCACCAGCCGCGGAACAGCTGCAGCAGCACCGGGTCGTCGCCGGCCAACTCGGACAGCCGACGCAGGTTGCCCCCCGCATCGGGCAGCTCGAGGTCTGGCACCGTGTCGCCGACGTCCAGACCGGTCATGGCGTCGGCAGGACGGCCAGTGCCCTGGGTGTCGCTGCGCGGTCCAACGGATCAAAACAGACCGGACAGCGCGAACAGCAGGTCGTGCAGCTGGTCGGCGAGCAGCGTGCCGTACAGCCGTCCTGCACTCGACACGAAGACCGCCGCCGCCATCGTCATCAGCGTGGCCAGGACGAGCAGCAGCAGCGCTGGTGTCGAGATGCGACTGCGGTACAGCCGGCTGACCCCCTTGGCGTCGACCAGTTTGCCACCCACCCGAAGCCTGGTGAGGAACGTCGACGACATACCGGCCCGACCCTTGTCGAGGAACTCCTCCAGAGTGGCGTGCGTGCCGACGGCGACGATGAGCGAGGCGCCGTGCTCGTCCGCCAGCAGCATGGCGACGTCCTCACTCGTCCCGGCAGCGGGGAACACGACCGGGGAGATGCCGAGGTCCTGAACCCGCGCAAGCCCCGGGGCGCGGCCGTCGCGGTAAGCGTGCACGACCACCTCCGCCCCGCAGCGCAGCGCCTCGTCGGTCACCGAATCCATGTCACCGACGACGACGTCCGGCCGGTAGCCCGCCTCCAGCAGCGCATCGGCACCGCCATCGACGCCCATCAGGACAGGTCGGTACTCCCTGACATAGGGGCGCAACACCGCCAGGTCTTGCTTGTAGTCGTAGCCGCGGACCACGATCAGCACGTGCCGGTCCTGCAGGCTGGTCCGGATCGCCGGGACGCCCACGCCGTCCAGCAGCAAGTCCCGCTCCTTGAGCATGTACTCCATCGTGTTGGCCGCGAACGACTCAAGCTGGGCGGCGAGGCCGGCCCGGGCCTCGAGCTGGGCCTGAGCGACCATCGCGTGGTCGAGCAGCTGCCCGGTCGCGACCACTTCCCCGCCGTACCAGAGAAGATCGCCGTCCAGGCGCACCTGATCGCCCTCGGACAGCGCAGCAAAGACCTCGGGCCCGACCCGGTCGAGCAGCGGGATGCCGGCGGCGACCAGGATGCCCGGCCCGAGGTTGGGGTAGCGCCCGCTGGTCGAGAGAGCGGCGTTGACGACGGCAGCCACCCGGCGGTCCACCAGGGCGTCCGCGCTGACGCGGTCGAGGTCCAGGTGGTCGATGACCGCGATGTCCCCCGCCTGGAGCCGTCCCGTCAACCGCTTCGTCCGCCGGTCGAGCCGGGCCGTACCGGAGGTGCCGGGCAGGGCGACGACCTGCCGGCCGCGTCGTCCTGCGAGCAGCCTCACGAGCAACACTCTGCCATCAGGGACCCGCCATCAGGGACCCGTGACCAGAAGTAGTCCAGCAAGGCCGGGGACGGCCCGCTGGACGCGGCGACCAGGGAAGACTGCCCAGCGCTGCCTGGCCGGACGGCTCGTCGGGTCTGAGCTCGCCCAGCAGCATCAGACGGACTTCGCCGCGGCCGCCGCTGCCAGCAGCTCCTCGGCGTGGCCTCGGGCCAGACCGCTGTCGAGCCCGGCCAGCATCCGCGACAGCTCGGCAACGCGTCGACCGTCGTCGAGGGCGACTACGCCGCTGCGCGTGACCGAGCCGTCGTCGCTCTTGACGACCAAGAGGTGGGTGTCCGCGAAGGCGGCGACCTGCGGCAGGTGCGTGACGACGACGACCTGGTGACTGCGGGCCAGCCGCGCTAGCCGACGGCCGACCTCGACCGCCGCCTTGCCGCCGACACCCGCGTCGACCTCGTCGAAGACCATCACCGGCACCGGGTCCGCACCGGCGAACACGACTTCGACGGCCAGCATCACGCGACTGAGCTCGCCGCCCGACGCGCCCCGGTGCAGCGGCCGGGCCGGCGCACCTGGGTGCGGGATCAGCAGCAGCTCCACGTCGTCGACGCCGTGCGCACCCGCGGCCAGGAGCCGGTCCCCCACCGGCAGGCTGCCGTCGCTCTGCGTAACCCGCGCCTGTACGACGGCACGCGGCATGGCCAGGTCGACCAGTTCGAGGGTGACGGCGGCCGCGAAGCGCTCGGCGGCCGCAGAACGCGCGGCACTCAGCCCGGCAGCCAGCAGGCCGAGCGCGGCTTCCACCCGCTCCGCCTCCGCGGCCAGCGCGGTGACGCGGTCGACGGTGCCGTCCAGCTCGATCAGGCGAAGCGACGCCGCCGCGGCCCAGCGCAGGATGCCGTCCACATCGTCGACGGCGTGCCGCCGGACGAGCGACGTGAGCTCTGCCAGCCGCTGCTGGGCGGCCGCCAACCGGCGTGGATCGGCGTCGACCGCGGCGGCGTAGGACGCCAGCTCCTGAGCCAGGTCTGCGACGAGGAAGGCGGCCTCGGCCACCCGGCCGGCCAGCTCCCCGAGGACCGGGTCATGCCCAGATGCGGCCTCGAGCGACCGCCGGGCCGCGACCAGCAGGGCCAGGGCGTCGCCGCCACCGCCGCTCTCGTCCCCGGTCAGCACCTCCTGCGCACGAGCCGATGCTGAGCGCAGGTCGTCAGCGTTGGCCAGCCGTTCGATGTCGGCGCCCAGGGCCGCGCTCTCTTCGGCGGAGGGCGCGACCGCTTCCACCTCGGCCAGGCCGAGGCGCAACAGCTCGGCCTCGCGGGTCCGTTCTGCGGCCTCGTCCCGCAACTGCGCAAGGGTGGCCCGGACCTCGCGCCAACGGGCCCACAGCCCGGCGAAGCGGTCCCGGCGCTCGACCACCTCGACGCCGGCGTACCGGTCCAGAGCGGCTCGCTGCCGGGTGGGCTGGAGCAGTCGATGTTGGTCGCTCTGGCCGTGCACCGCGACCACCGACTCGGACAGCTCGGCCAGCACGCCGACCGGCACGCTCCGGCCACCGAGGTAGGCGCGCGAACGACCATCGGCGCCGACGCTGCGACTGACCAGCAACGCGCCGTCGTCCAGCTCGCCACCCGCGTCCAGCGCCCGGTCGACCGCCGGGTGGCCGGGATCCAGCCGCAGGCGACCCTCGACCACGGCCCGTGCCGAACCCGGCCGCACCCGGCCGGCATCGGCACGGCCACCGAACAGCAGGCTCAGCCCCTGGACCACCATCGTCTTGCCGGCACCAGTCTCGCCGGTCACCACGGTCAGCCCCGGGGAGAACTCGAGGACGGCGTCGTCGATGACGCCCAGCCCCTGGATCCGCAACTCCTCGAGCACACCCTCGACACTACGGCTGCAGGACCTCGCGCCCGGGGGGTCTGTGGACGTGTCCCTAGTCCCGTACGTGCTCCTGCTCGGCCCGGCCCCGCCAGCCGTCGACCGGCAGGTCGAACTTGTCGACCAGCACGTCGGTGAATGTGCGGTGTCCCTCACCGCCACGTGCTCCCGGCAGGCCGTGGGTCCCGATCCGGGCCAGCGGAACCGGCTTGCGGCCGCGCCGTACCTCGACCCGGCTGCCGTGCGAAAGTGGAACCGTGCGCCGGCCGTCGCAGGCGAGCACGGCATCCGAGCCGCTGGCGAGCACCTCCATGGCCACCACCGACGTCGGCGCTACGACCATGGGCCTGGCGAACAGAGCGTGCGCGCTGATAGGCACGACCAGTAGCGCCTCGACTTCCGGCCAGACGACCGGGCCGCCAGCGCTGAAGGCGTAAGCGGTCGATCCGGTCGGCGTGGCGGCGACGACCCCGTCACACCCCCAGCGCGACAGCGGCCGGCCGTCGACCTCGAGGATCAGTTCCAGCATCCGCTTCCGCGCCGCCTTCTCGACTGATGCCTCGTTGAGGGCCCAGCCGTGTGCCAGCTCCAGGCCGTGCCGACTCACCGTGACGTCGAGGGTGAGCCGCTCCTCGACGCGGTACGCCCGGTCCAGCACCTGCTCCACGGTGTGCTCGAGATCGGAGGCCTCGGCCTCAGCCAAGAAACCCACCCGACCGAGGTTCACGCCCAGGAGCGGGACACCGGAATCCCGGGCGGTTTCTGCTGCGCGCAGGATCGTGCCGTCCCCACCGAGCACCAGCACCAGCTCCGCGCCACGGGCTGCCGCTGTCCCCTCGTCGCAGACCTCGACTCCTGTCAGCCCGATCTCGGCGGCTTCATCCCGCAGGACGCGCACGGCAACCCCGGCCTCCTGCAGCCGCACGACGACGTGCCGGGCCGCGTGCGCCGTCTTGGGACGGCCGGTGTGGGCCAGCAGAAGGACTGATCGCGTCACACCAGCCAGCCTGTCATGACGGGCCGTGCCGCACGGCTCGGTCGAGATCGCTCTCCTGCAGTGGCGCGGCGCCGGCCTGCAACCACAAGAAGAACTCCACGTTGCCGCTCGGCCCCGGTAGCGGGCTGGCCACAACTCCCCGGACACCGAACCCCAGGGACAACGCCTGCTCAGCGACCCGTCGTACGGCGCCGGCGCGAGCCTGCGGGTCACGGACCACGCCGCCGGCGGGCAGGGCGTCCCTCCCGACCTCGAACTGCGGCTTGACCATCGGCATGACGTCCGCTCCCGGCCGGGCGCAGCGCACCAGTGCCGGCAGCACGAGCCCGAGCGGGATGAAGGACAGGTCTGCGACCACCAGATCGACGGGGTCCCCGACCTGCGACGGCTCCAGCGCCCGGGCGTTGACGCGTTCGATGACGGTGACCCGGTCATCGGTCCGGAGCGACCAGGCGAGCAGGCCGTAGCCGACGTCGACGGCGACGACGTGCACGGCCCCGCGCCGCAGCAGCACCTCGGTAAAGCCACCGGTGCTGGCCCCTGCATCCAGGACTCGCTTGCCGGTGACGTCGAACGCGAAAGCGTCCAGCGCCCCGATCAGCTTGTGCGCACCCCGCGAGACCCAGGCCTGCCCTGCCCCGACGGCGACATGCACCGGCGTTGCCGGCTCGACAGCAGTGGCCGCCTTGGTCGCCGTCTGGCCACCGGCGGTCACCAAGCCGGACGCGATCAGGTCAGCGGCCTGCTCCCGGCTGCGGGCCAAGCCGCGCCGGACCAGCTCAGCGTCCAGGCGGGCGCGTCGCGCCACGGGCGGGTCAGGCCTGGTCGAGTGTGGCGAGGGCATCCTGCAGCGCGCGGTGCACCCCATCGAAGACGGCCACGTGCTCCCCGAGCGGACGTTCCTGAATCCCCACGAGAGCACCGAGGCCGGTGTCCACCAGCTGCTTCGGGTCGTTCGGCGGCCGGCGGCCGGGCGGTGCAGGCACGGGTGCCTCAGGCACTGCGGGCCTTGGTGGAAGCCCGTTTGGCCGGAGCAGCCTTGGCGGCCCGCGGAGCCTTGGCAGGAGCCTTGACTGATGCCTTTGTGCCCGGGGGCGCCTCGGCGGCCTGGACCGGAGCCTTGGCTTGGGCCTTGACCAACCCCTTTTTGGCCGGAGCGGCCTTCGCGGCAGCATGGACGCCAGCCTTCGCGGCAGCTCGGCCCGGACCCTTCGCAGCAGCCGCCTTGCTGGGAGCCCCGCCCGTCGTCGAGGCTGTGGCCTTGTCGACGGGCTGCCGAGCAGCAGCCTGCTTCGTCGGCCCCTGCTTCGTCGGCCCCTGCTGACCGGCGGCCCTCGTCGTGCTCACCGACTGGCTGAGCTCACGGACCGCGGTCTCGAGGGCGCGCACCCGGCTGGTGAGCTGGCCGACCTCGTCGGCGCTGGCCAGCCCGACCCGACCCAACGTGCGGTCGACCTCGTACTTGACCAGTGCCGTCACGGCCTCACGGTTGCTCCGGCTCTGCGCAACCAGGTCGTCGGTGAGGCCGGTGACCTGACCGGCAGTCGCCTCGCCCTGCGCGACCAGCGCCTTCGCGGCAGCGGTAGCGCGCTGGCGCGTGACCTCGGTCAGCCCGCTGGCGAGTGCGACGTACCCCTTGAGCGCGTCCTTCACGACTGCCTCCTCTGCCACAGACCTGCAGCGGAGGCCGCCGGCCGGATCCCCTCGACGGTAGCGCCTCGGGTACGTTCGGCCGACAAAGCGGTGCGAGCTCAGGGAGAGCCGATGGCGTCGGCAGCTGAGTGCGAAGCGGCGGTGCACTCCGTCGTAAGCCGGCTCGCCGACCTCGATCCGGGTCTCCGGCGCAAGTACATCGTCGACCGCACCGTGTCCTGCCGCATCTCCGACCTGGGCGTGACCTGGTTCGGTCGGCTGTGCGACGACGGGATCCAGAACCTCTCGGACACCGAGGACTCCCGCGCCCAGGTGCGCCTCACCGTGGACAGCGACGACCTGCTCGCGCTCATCCACGGCACCCTGCCGGTGCCGACGGCCTTTGCCGTCGGCCGGCTGCGCGTCCAGGCCAACCCGCTGGACCTGCTCAGGCTCCGCACCCTGCTCTAGCCGCGTCCTGGCGGCTCCAGGCGAGCGCGCAGGCGGCCCTCAGCGCATCATCATCTGGTCCGCTGGTGCGCAGCTCGTCCCCCTCGTACGACGCACTCGCCGGGCCGCACCTGGCCGTCGAGCCCGACAGGACCGGCCTGGCGTGGGGCTGCACCAGCGCCCGCAGATCATGGGAGACGTACGTCGGGCGGGTGCCCGCCGGCGCCGCCAGCAGCTGCTCCCGATCGGTTACCCCGGTCAGCACGAGCAGGCTGTCCGCTCCGGCCCGGACGGCGCCCAAGACATCGGTGTCGAGCCGGTCACCGACCACGAGCGGTCGTCGGGCGCCCACCCGCTCGACCGCAGCGGCATGCAGCTCCGGTTCGGGCTTGCCGACCACGATCGGACGGTGGCCGGTAGCGGTGACCAGTGCCTGGACCATCGCCCCGTTGCCGGGCAGCGGCCCCCGTCGACTCGGGTAGGTGCTGTCTGCGTTGCCGGCGACCCACAGCGCCCCGGCCCGGATCGCGACGCTGGCCTCTGCCAGCTCACGCCAGCCGGTCGTGGGGTCCAGGCCCTGGACGACGGCCAGCGCGCCGTCGGCCGTATGGACTGGGCGCATCCCCCCCGCCGCGACCTCCTCGGCCAGTTCAGCGGTACCCAGCACCAGGACGGTGCTGCCTGGGGGCAGCCGGGCGGCGAGCCATCGGGCGGCGGCCTGCGCACTGGTGACGACCTCGCCCGGCTCGGCCGGGATCCCGAGCTCGGCCAGGTGGCGAGCGACGGTGGCGGAGCGACGGCTGGCATTGTTGGTCACGAAAGCAGCCCGCATGCCGTCAGCGCGGGCAGCGGCAACGGCTTCGGCGGCGTTTGGGACGGCGTCCGAACCGAGGTACAGCACGCCGTCCAGGTCAAGCAGCGCCGCGTCGTACGCCTGGGACAGCGGGACCTCGCTGCTGCCAAGAGCGGTGCCGCCCGCCGGCTGACCGGTCAGCGCCGGCTGACCGCCCGCCGATTGACCGCCCGCCGATTGACCGCCCGCCGGCTGACCGCTCAGCGCCGGGACGCAGTCAGCGCCGCGCGAGCCCCTCGCAGGGCGGTGCTGTAGTAGGCGATGTCGGGGCGCATGGCCGCAGCCAGGGCAAGGTGCTCGACGGCCGCGGGCAGGTCCCCGAGCTTGGTGGCCGCCAGCCCGAGTCCGAACTGCGCGTAGTCGTCCGCCGGGTTGATGCTGATGATCCATTGGAAGTTATCGCGGGCCTCCGGGTACATCCCCATGTCGAACTGGGACCGGGCCAGCGCCTCACGCGCCATGCGGGACTCGGGTTCGGAGGTCACGGTGTGGCCAAGCACCTGCACGGCTGCGGCCGCATCGCCGTTGTCCAACAGCTCCAGCCCGCGGACATACCAGTCGTAGGCGTCACCCTGCGGCGCGATGTCCGGCGGCGGCGGCGGCAGATCTGAGAACGGCCGCGGCTTCTCCGCCTCGGGGGCGCGCGGGTCGTACCGGGGGTCATACCTCTCGGACACGCGCGCTCCTCCGATTTGCCTGGGGGCCTGTTGCTGACAGGCCCTGTCATCCTCGCTCCCACACCGTGTGCCATGCCGGTCCTGGGACCGGCGCCTAGCATGCCGCCATGACGTCCAGCGCCGATCCGAGCCCGCGCCCCGAGGCTGCCGGGGCCGTGCCGGACGGTGCTGCACGCAGTGCAACTCCTGCGCCAGGCCGCCCGTTCCCGACCGGCCTGGTCCTCGCGCCGTTCCGTGCCCTGCGGTACGACGCCTCCGCCGACCTGTCCTCGGTCACCTCGCCGCCGTACGACGTCATTGACGCCGACGGCGTGGCGGTGCTCGAGCGGGCTAGCGATGTCAACGTCGTACGGCTGATCCTCCCACGCGAGGAGCCTGGAGCGCAGGAACCGGGTTCTCGGTACGCACGCGCCGCGGCCACCCTGGCCGACTGGCGGGCTCGCGGGGTGCTGCGTCCGGACGATGACGAGGCCGTCTACGTCTACGAGCAGTTCGACCCGGGAACCGGGCACACTCAGCGCGGACTGCTCGGTGCGCTGGCTCTCACGCCCGCCGAGGACGGCATCGTCCTGCCGCATGAGAACACCATGGCCGGACCCGTCACGGACCGGCTGGCTCTCTACACGGCGGTGGCGGCCGACCTCGAGCCGATCTTCTTGCTGTACGCCGGTGGCGGGGCCGCCAGCGACGCAGTCGCCTCGGTGGACAGCGGCGCCGCCGGCGAGCCGCTGGTGGACGCCGTCCTTGCGGACGGACTGCGGCACCGGTTGTGGGCGCTCACTGATCCGACGGTGCTGAAGGCAGTCGCGGCCGACCTGGAGCCGCGGACGGCCGTTATCGCCGACGGGCACCATCGTTACGCGACCTATCTGCGTCGGCAGGTGCTCGCTCATGACGCCGGCCGAGGCGAGGGTCCGTGGGACTTCGGCCTGACCTTCCTGGTGGACGCGGACGCCTTCGGTCCCGAGGTGCACCCGATCCACCGAGTCCTGCCTGGCCAGGACGCGCGGCAGCTGGCAGCCCAGGCCGGGTCCGGGATGCTGGTGCACGACCTGGATGGGCAGCAGCTGGACAGCGGCCTGCGAGCGCTCGCCCAGGCAGGCGTGGCAGGGACGGCTTTCCTGTTGGTGAGCGGTGACGGTGGGACGATGCGGTTGCTGACCGACCCTGATCGCGAGCAACGCGACGCGGCTCTGCCCTCGGAGCGCTCAGAGGCCTGGCGGGCCTTGGATGTGAGCGTCCTGCACCGGTACCTCGTTCCCCACCTGTGGAGACTGACCGACGACGAGATGACGGTCGGATACGAGCACGATGTGGCTTCGGCCATCGCCACCGCAGCCCGCACCGCCGGCACTGCCGTGCTGCTGAACCCGACGCCGGTGACCGCGGTGACTCAGGTGGCAGCCGGCGGCGAGCGGATGCCGCGCAAGTCGACCCTGTTCACCCCGAAGCCACGGACCGGCCTGGCTTTGCGCGACCATCGGGACACCTGAGCCGCGGAATCCGCCTAGGTTCGAGCGCAGCGGTGATCGGCCGCGGGCCTGCGCGCGGCCGGCAGCATCAGGTCGCCCGCTCAAGACGGCGAACCTTGCTCACTTCCACCTCGTAGCGCGAGGCCGCTCCAGCCGCGTCCCGCCAGAAGCGACGACGCAGCGCGCCCTCCACCGAGACGATGTCACCTGGCTGCAGGCCAGCCGCTGTGCGCCGCAGGCCGGCTTGCCAAGCGACGCAGTCGAGAGTGTCGATCGTCACCGGCCGAACGCCCTCAGGTGCCGGCCGTTTCGGTGCGGGCCGGTCGACCACTAACCGCCAGCTGCAGAACACGTCCCCACTGGGGAGCACACGTTCCTGAGCCGTCGCTGCGACCCGCCCCACCAGCAGGACCTCGTTGCGCGACTCCACCCCAAGCACCTCCTCGGCGCACCTCCGTTGAGGCACACCCCGAGGGTGCCGGTCTCGGCAGTCCGTCCCACGCCGATCTCGGTGCTTGTGGACGGGGCGTCAAGCTGTGGACGGGTCGTCGAAGAACGTCGGTGCGCCGTTGCTGTCGCTGAACGTGGGCTGCCAAGGCGCGTCACGCCGAGCCGCTGCCTGCGCGTTCGCCGACCGGGTAGGACTGTCGTCCGTGGCATCGGGCCGGGGCAGCTCAACCTCCGCTTGGTCTCGATCATCGCCCTCAGGGTGGCACTTCGTTGCTCGGTGGCTGTACCGACCGGCGTGGTTCACAGCTCAGGTGGCGGTGCCGCCCGGGCAGGTGCACCGGCGCTGGTGCCTGCACCGGCCCCGTCGTCCGCGACGAACCGGTCCGGTTCGTCCAGCACGATGCCGTCCAGCTCGAGCAGCCGGTCGACGGCGTCGGTCTCGCCGTCGGGGTCCACCTCGGCAGTGCGCCCAAACCACTCGCGCGCCTCGTCCTCGCGTCCGCCGTCGAGCAGCGCGTCGGCGTACGCGTAGCGCAAGCGTGCGGTCCAGGGCCGGAGCGGTCCCTCGAGGGCTCCTACCTGCAGCGACGCGGCAGCCGCGGCCGATTGTCCCAGGTCCCGCCGGGCTCCGGAAGCCACGATGAGCAGCTCCACTCGCGCTGCGGCGTCGAGTCCAGCTGCTTGCGGATCGTCGGCGACCATGAGGGCCCGGTCAGGACGACCCAGCGCCCGCTCGCAGTCCGCGATGACCGGGAGGTGGCTCGGGTCACCACTGATGCGACGAGCTGTACGCAACTCGGTCAGTGCCTCGGCCCACTCCCCCGCGGCATAGGCAACTAGACCATTCGCCTCTCGCACCACCGCGACCCGGCCGGCGAGCGCACGAGCCGCGCGCGCGTGCACCAGCGCAGCGACCGGATCGTCATCCAACAGACGCCCGGCCATCACCAGATGGCAGGCCACCATCTCGGCGGTGTCCTTGGCCAGTGTCAGCAGCTCCTTGCGGGCCTCACGATCGAGCTGGTGCGCTTCCACGTCCTCCGGCAGGGGCACTCGAGCGAGCTCACGACGAGCCTCACGACGCGGGTCGTACGACGCTCGCTCGCCCTCGGACGTGTCCATACGACGCCCGGCGATCGGCGCGCCGGTGCGCCGGTCCATACCTTGCGGTCCACAGCTGAACGCACCAGTGCGCCGGTCCATACCTTGGGGTCCACGGCTGGACGCGCCGGCGCGCTCGTCTCTACCTTCCGGTCCACGGCTGGATTGGGTTGAGCGGCCGACGGGTGCTCTGGTCGACGGGCCTGGGTGCGGCGCGGCCGGCTCCTCGCCGCGGCCCCTGCCGAACGGCGCATCATTCCGGAGACCTTCCCGGGCAGCGCCGCCGCCCTCCGGCCGACGACCTGCCGATCCGTTCGAGCGAGGATCCTGGGTCGGCCGCGCCGGGACCGCGGAGCGGTCAGCCCCGGCGGCGCCGGCAGATCGCTCGCGGCCTCGGGCCGGTTGGGACGCTGCACCGGTCGAGTCTGAGCGAGCCGGCCGATGGGCCCGCTCGCCGGGTGGCCGCGACTGTCCGGCCGACGCAGACGCTGGCTTCCCGGCCGATGTGGCGCGTGACTGCCCGGCCGGCGCGGCGCGTGACTGCCCGGCCGGCGCGGCGCGTGACTGCCCGGCCGACGTGGCGCGTGACTTCCCTGCCGACGCGGCGCGTGACGACGCGGCGCGTGACGACGCGGCGCGTGACTTCCCTGCCGAAGACTGCCCGGGCGGCGAGGACGATCGCGGCGGAAGCTGTCGGTCACCCGGACTCTTTGAACGTCCAGTTACTGGAGGATCGAGGCGCAGGACCGCCCGCTCCTGGGACGAGGGCTCCTCGCGGGAGCGACCCGGCATACCAAGCCGATCCTCGCGGACCGGCCCCCTGGCTGCCGGTGCGACCGGACCCGCCTGGCCGCGTGGAACTCCGCTCGAACGCTCCGGACGACTTGGCTGGCCGCGACGCTCGGGACGCTCGGGACGATCGGGACGCTCGAGACGGGCGGGACGCGGGGGCCGCTCGGAACGCTCGGGACGATCGGGGCGCGGGGGCCGCTGGGGACTCTCAAGACGGTGGGCGCGCTCCGAAAACTCCGACCGCCCAGGAGCCTTCGGACGCTCTGGACCACGTGCCTCACTCGGCCGCTCCGGCCGCTCTCGTTCAGCACCACCGGCGCCGGCTGTTGCCTTACCGCGCTTGGGCGACGAGTCGCTGGGCCGCATCGGGTGGTTCCCTGCGCCGGCCTTGTCAGCACCTGCGGGGCGCCGAGACGGATTATTGCCCTGCGAGCGCTTGCCGGCATCGGCCATGACAGTCCTCCTGCGCCTTCCTATGGCTGTTCGCCCGCGACCGGACCGCCTGCGCCCAGCGTTGTCAGCGAACGCACAACGAGGGCCAGCCTGATGGCTGGCCCTCGTTGTGAAGGTGTGTCCGGCGACGTCCTACTCTCCCACACAGTCCCCCGTGCAGTACCATCGGCGCTGAAAGGCTTAGCTTCCGGGTTCGGAATGGAGCCGGGCGTTTCCCTCTCGCTATGGTCACCGTAACTCTATGGAGATGTCGAGCAGCGAGTCCACTCCTGATCCAGGAAGGACTCGAGCCCCCGACCGTATCTCGGGAACCGCACAGTGGACGCGTGTACCTGCCGGCGAACCGGCAGGGATAGCAGTTTGTAGTCAAGCCCTCGGCCTATTAGTACAGGTCAGCTGCACGTGTTACCACGCTTCCACTTCCTGCCTATCAACCCGATGGTCTAGTCGGGGGCCTTACCTGGTTGACCCAGTGGGAGATCTCATCTTGAAGCGAGCTTCCCGCTTAGATGCTTTCAGCGGTTATCCCTGCCGAACGTAGCTAAACAGCAGTGCCGTTGGCACGACAACTGTCACACCAGAGGTTCGTCCGTCCCGGTCCTCTCGTA